>JADHEF010001024.1_pt1 | contig 20772 bp, 20 predicted proteins | sample 8952391 | NCBI WGS metagenome assembly JADHEF01 (sample SAMN16124439, study PRJNA663245) | bioreactor sludge metagenome | isolation source: sludge (nitrite) | place: India:Bengaluru | collected 2019-02-28
CAGCAGCAGCGAAGGTCGGCATTATACAGACCAAATCCAGCTCGTCAACTCCTTTCGAGGAAATAATCTACTCATCGAAAAAAGCAGGCGCCCCCACCCAGACTCCATGGCCGTACTAATTGGGCGCGACACCTGGCGGCAAAAGAACCCACATCTGCCCTTGTTGTTTCATTCTTCCGGCTTGAGCCCCCGCCTCTGCACCGAACCCCCAGAAGAAGTCGGCGCGCACGACACCGCGGATCGCCCCCCCAGTATCTTGTGCCAGCATCACGCGCCTGAGCGGCGCGGACGAGTTCGGGCGCGTCGTCGACAGGAATACGGGCGCCCCGAGTGGCACGTTGGCCGGATCGACGGCGATGCTTCGCTCTTTTGTAAGTGGCACGCCCAAGGCGCCAGTCGGCCCATCCTCCGCCTTGCTCTTAATCGGCGCTTCGCGGAAGAAAACGTAGCTGGGGTTAGTGTTGAGCAAGTCATTCAACTTGTCGGGATTGGCGCGCGCCCAGTTCTGTATTCCTTGCATCGACGCTTGCTCGGACGTCAATTCGCCTCTTTCGATGAGCACCCGACCAATCGATTGATAGGGATGGCCGTTCTGATCGGCATAACCCACACGGACCATTTTCCCGTCAGGCAGCTTTATCCGGCCGGACCCCTGAATCTGCAGAAAGAAGAGTTCGATTGCGTCATCTACCCAGAACAGAACACGGTCGGCAAACTCCTTCTCGCGGCTGACGATGTCGGCACGCGAGTAGTACGGTACGACCTTGTTTCCCTGCAGTCGGCCACGCAAACGCATGTTCTTCAAGTCAGGCAAGACGTCGGCAAGATCGATGGTCAGGAGGTCCGGCGGAACGCCAAGAACCGGTTGCGAGAACACCGAACTGCGAGTACGCGAGCCACGCAGGAGCGGCTCGTAGTAGCCGGTTACGAGGCCGCTCGTGGTTCCGTCAGGGTTCGTCAACAAGTACGGAGAGAACCGGGATTCGAAGAAGCGACGCAAGGTTGCCGTATCGTTTGCCGCCAGGCCTTTGGCTTCCTCACAGGCTGCACGCCACAGCATCCACTGCGGTCGGCTGGCGAACGCTTTACACGATTGCAGAAAGGCAGGCCATGCCGCTGTGAGTTCGTCTTCGGCCCAACCTGGAAGGTCTTTCCACTGCGCCGCCTGCATCGGCCTTGCTGGCGGCTGGTTTGGAACCGTGCCTGTAGCCGGACACGGCGGGCACTTAGCACAAGTCGCTGGGCACGCTACGGGAGCCGGTTCTTCAACCGTCGCACATCCGCCGAGCAATGCAGCGATCGACAGCACAATAAACGAGAGCTTCCTAGTTTGGCATTTATGCATGGTTTGGCTAAAGTGCGGGAGTTTTCAAACCGCCGAAGTATACCTTCCCAATGAACTCCCCCACCTCGCAACTCGCCAGTTTTCTGGCCCGCGCCGAGCATCTGCTCGAACGCATCGAGCCATTGTTGCCGCCACGTTCGCCCGAACCGGACTGGAACTCGGCTGTCGCATTTCGCTGGCGGAAACATGGCCGTTTTGGCTATCTCCAGACGATCCAGCGCCCTGCAGCCATTCGCTTGGCGGATTTGCACGATATTGATGCACAGAAAGAACGCATCGACGCGAATACCCGCCAGTTCGTCAATCGACTGCCGGCCAACAACGTATTGCTGACCGGAGCCCGCGGCTCGGGCAAGTCGTCGCTGATCAAGGCACTGCTCAACGAGTACGCGCCCAACGGACTGCGTGTCATTGAGGTTGAGAAAAGCGATCTCGTCGACCTGCCCGACATTGTCGAACTGCTTGAGGGCCGGCCAGAACGCTTCATCGTCTATTGCGACGATCTTTCGTTCGACGCCGGCGATGCGACGTTCAAGGCGCTCAAGGTGGTCCTCGACGGATCGATCGCCTCGGCACCCGATAACGTGTTGATTTACGCAACCTCGAACCGGCGGCACTTGATGCCAGAGTACTTCGACGAGAATCTGGAAAGCAAACGCGTCGGCGATGAGATCCATCCTGGCGAGGCCGTCGAAGAGAAGATTTCGCTCTCGGAGCGCTTCGGCCTGTGGCTCTCCTTCTACCCCTTCGACCAGGATGCCTATCTGAACATCGTCGCGCACTGGTTGCGATCGTTCGGTTGCAGTAACTCCGAAATCGAACGCGCGGAGCGCGAAGCGCTTAATTGGGCCTTGATGCGAGGATCGCGCAGCGGGCGCGTCGCCTGGCAGTTCGCCAAAGACTGGTCTGGCGCTCACGCTCCACGTTCCGCCAGGCGTCGCAAATGACGAAGATCGTCGAAGTCGCTGCGGCGATTCTGTTGCGGCAGAGCAAAATCGGCACCGAGTATCTGCTCGCACAACGCCCAGAAGGCAAGGTCTACGCGGGATATTGGGAGTTTCCGGGTGGCAAGGTCGAAACGGGAGAAACGCTGCGTGACGCCCTGATCCGCGAGATACAGGAAGAGTTGGGCATCACGGTCGATCGCGCCTACCCCTGGCTCTCGTGCCAGTTCACCTACCCGCATGCCACGGTACGACTAAAGTTCTTCCAGGTCGTATCCTGGCATGGTGAGGTTTCGCCGATCGAGCACAGTGGCTTCGTATGGGTAAGAGTCGGCGATATCGCGCCCGTCGCGCCCGTACTTCCCGCCAACGGCCCGATTCTGCGCGCACTCGAACTGCCGCCTGTCTACGCGGTGACCAATGCGAGCGGGCGCTGCATCGACGCTGAAGTTGCGCGACTTCGCAACGCACTGAACAACGGATTGCGGTTGATTCAGGTCCGTGACAGAGACTTACCTGCCGACCAACGGAAAGGGTTTGCACAGGCGGTGATGGCATTGGCGAACGAACGCAACGGTTGTTGCGTCTTCGTCAACGACGACGAGAAGCTAGCGCATGAAGTCGGAGCACACGGACTTCACCTTTCGGCAGCGCGACTAATGCAGACAATCCAACGGCCGGCGTCCTTTGAACGTGTTGCAGCCTCGTGCCACTCGGCCGAGGAACTCGCACATGCCGCATCGATTGGCCTTGATTTCGTCGTGCTCGGTCCGGTATTGCCCACAGCAAGCCATCCAGAAAGTAACGGCCTCGGCTGGGCAACATTCCGCGAGTTGATCGAAAGATCGCCAATCCCCGTATATGCGCTCGGAGGCATGAATGCCGATCTGCTTGAAACCGCCCGCGCCGCCGGAGCACACGGTATAGCCATGATGCGCGGCTGGTAGCACCGCCGCTTGCTTATTCGCCTGGCGGCGTTTCGGGCAATGGATCGCTGCCTTCCTGAACGGGAACGCGATAGGACTCCGAAGCCCAAGCGCCCAAGTCGATCAGCTTGCAGCGCTCCGAGCAGAACGGACGGTATTTGTTTTCAGCGCTCCAGACCGACTCTCCGCCGCACTGCGGACAGCGCACCTTCCGTGGCGCCTTCGACTTCGATGAAGCTTCCGACATCAGAGATTGCAGAAGACCATCGAGAACTCGACGTCGGTATCGGCGTGACGCGGACGATGATCGTAGTCGGGGCAGGTGAAGCGAATGTTCAATGCGTACTTGTTGGCGCTGATCTCGGGGACAAAATCGACTTGCGGCTTGAGTGAAACGCGCACCATCTGCGCACCGCTGCCGCCGAGCATCAACTGGAAGGCGCCGCCTGCCGCGATCTGCTTTTCCGGCCGGCCACTGGCACGCAACAGGCGCAGCACGATATCGAGACCGCCGCGCAAGGGCATGAAGGGCTTGAGCCAGTTGTTGAGTGCAGCACGCCGCGCTTCGACCGACTGATGCTGCCAGTAGTGATACGACGGCACATCGAACTCGCACACGCCACCGGGAATCGCTGCACGGCTTTTGATGCCCATCAGCCACTCGTTCTCACGCAGGTATTGCCCCATCTTTCCGGTCATCGCTAGCAGCGCAGCGGACGACTGCTCGATCTCGTATAGCGCACCGGAGAGCGCCTCCTCGGAGATATCAGGGTTATTGCGGAAAACAAGCAAGGACTGCCGCTGGCGCTCGAGTTCCTGGATCAGATCCATCTTGAGGTCGGCACGGCTGGCAACTTCAAGGATCTCGAAGAGGGTCAGCAAGGCGACGTGGTGCTCGCGGGTACCGTCCTGCTGAACAAAATAGGCCGCCTTGTCGAACAAATCCTCCAGGCGCAACAGGGTGCGTATGCGCTCATTGAAGGGATATTCGTATGTGATCACGCCGCCGCCAGTTCAGAAAACGGGAAATTCCCAACATTTTGAGTTATTTGCAACAAAATCTCAACGGTCCGCTTTAAGTATCCCTGCATTGTGCATCAGTCACCGCCAGTTTCAGATAGCGCGCATGCAGTGCATCCAGTTGTTCGCGGAGGCTGGCGAGTCCATCGTCGTTCAGCACGACGTCGTCCGCCGCCGCAAGGCGCGCCGCACGAGAAGCCTGCGTCGCCATGATCGCGCGCACTTCATCGGCAGCCAACCCGCTACGCGCCGTGACGCGCGACACCTGGACTTCCTCGCTGCAGTCCACGACGAGAATCCGCGCCACCCGCTCGCGGTAAGCGCCAGTCTCGAGCAGCAAGGGGACTACGAGCAGAACGTAAGGAGCATTCGCGCTTGCCGCCGCGGCGCAGTACGCCTCACTCTCACGGCGGATCATTGGATGCAGGATGGCTTCGAGGCAGGTTCGCGCCGACGCATCGGAAAAAACCAGACGACGCATCGCCGCCCGGTCAAGACTCCCGTCAGCGCACACGACACTCGTGCCAAACGCGGCGGCAATCGCTGGCATCGCTGCGCCATTAGGCCCGGTCAGTCGATGGGCGATCGCATCGGTGTCAACAACAGCAGCGCCGCGCTCGGCCAGGAGGTCGGCGACGGTCGACTTGCCGCAACCAATGCCGCCAGTGACGCCGACGATCAGCGTCATGGCTTGGCGGATGACTGGACCGCCGCCGGAGCGCCACATCCGCTCGGACTGCGCCCCACGATCAGGTCCGCCATCGCTTGACGCAGTGCATCGACTCGCGTCTCCGGCCCGCTGACCTCGAGGGAAACCGTCGCCGGCTTGGCGTTCCGTTCGGCGATTCGTGCCGACTTGACCTTCTTGCTCTTCAGCGTTTCCAGGTAGTTTTCGGCCGCGTCACGCGTGGAAAAGAGCCCTAGAGAAATGGCATGGTTGTTCGGCCCGTTTTCCTGGATAACGAAATACTCTTGAACTTGCAGCTTCTTCAGCTCTGCCGCTTTGGCCTCGGCGTCTTTCTTGTTCGCCAGCGGAGGAATGTACACCCAGTAGCTGGCACTCGCTTCCTTGATTGCCGTCCGCGTGATCTTGAACTCGGAGAACTGCTCGGCGAGCGACTTCTCGAGACGAGCGGCATCATCGACAACGACTTCCGCCAAGCGCAAACAGGCATCCGCCGGACTCACCGGATTGTCGTCTACCTTGGCCTCAGGGCCGACGACTGGCTGGGGCTCCGGGTCTGCCGGTGCCGGTTCTTCTGGCCCTGCTGGTTTCTCTACGGGCTTTTCGACTGCTTTCTCGACCCGTATCGTGCTCTCCGCCGGCACCGGCGGTTCGTCGCGCGACACAATTCTCACCCGCTCGGCCAGCAGTTGTTGTTGCACGCGCTGGGCATCGGGGTTCGACGACGTCCCCAGATAGCCCTGCACCCACGCCCAGAACAGCAAGTTGGCAAAGATCAGAAAGAAAACCAGCGCGCGCATCGAATCGACTCTGTTGGCAATCAGCCGACCTTCGGCAGATGCTGCAGCGACTCCTTGATCGCCTCTTCCGGATAGGCGAAATCTTCCAGTTCGCCGGCGAAGTAGCGGTCGTAGGACGCCATGTCGAAGTGGCCGTGGCCGGTCAGGTTGAAGAGGATGGTCTTCGCCTCGCCGGTTTCCTTGCAGCGCAGGGCTTCGTCAATCGCGCCACGGATGGCGTGGTTCGACTCCGGCGCCGGGATGATGCCCTCGGCGTGCGCGAACATGACGCCGGCCTCGAAGGTGGCGAGTTGCGGCACGGCGATCGCCTCGATCAGACCTTCCTTGTAGAGCTGCGAGACGAGCGGCGAGGCGCCGTGATAGCGCAGGCCGCCGGCGTGAATGCCCGGCGGCATGAAATCATGGCCGAGCGTGAACATCTTCATCAGCGGCGTGAAGCCCGACGAATCGCCGAAGTCGTAGGCATAAACCCCCTTCGTCAGCGACGGGCACGAGGCCGGCTCGACGGCGACCAGACGCACCGGCTTGCCGTTGCGGCCGCCGGCGGCGTTGTCGGCAACGAACGGGAACGCCATTCCGGCGAACGACGAGCCGCCGCCGCACGGCGCGAAGATTACATCCGGCCAGTCACCGGCCATCTCGAACTGCTTCTTCGCTTCCTGGCCGATGATCGTCTGATGCAATGCGACGTGGTTGAGCACCGAACCAAGCGCGTAGTTGGTATCGGCGCGCGACGCGGCTTCTTCCACCGCTTCGGAGATTGCCAGGCCGAGCGAACCCTGGTTGTTCGGATCGGCGGCCAACACCTTGCGCCCGGTCTCGGTCATGTTCGACGGGCTGGCGAAGACTTCGGCACCCCACGTCTGCATCATCGAACGGCGGTACGGCTTCTGGCCGTAGCTGACCTTGACCATATACACGCGCACTTCGAGTCCGAACATCTGGCCGGCGAGCGCCATCGAGCTGCCCCATTGGCCGGCGCCGGTTTCGGTGGTGATACGCTTGATGCCTTCACGCTTGTTGTAGTACGCCTGCGCAACGGCGGTGTTCGGCTTGTGCGAACCGGCCGGCGAGACGCCTTCGTTCTTGTAATAGAGCTTGGCCGGAGTGCCGAGCATCTGCTCAAGGCGAATCGCCCGCACCAGCGGCGACGGACGCCACAAACGATAGATCTCGCGCACTTCCTGCGGAATCGGAATCCAGCGCTCGCCCGACATTTCCTGTTCAAGGATGGCCATCGGGAAGATCGCGCTCATCTGCTCCGGCGTAGCCGGGTTGCCGTCCGGACCGAGCGGCGGCAGCGGCGCATTCGGCATGTCGGCGACGACGTTGTACCAGTGCGTCGGAATTTCGGATTGGGGCAAAACGAAGCGCAGCGATTCCATTGAAGCTCCCTGAAGTGTGTGTTGGCCGGAAAGACGCCAGTATAGCCGCGGCCCGTCCGTCATGCAGCACGGGCGCGGCCCGCGAGGCACTTGCCGCTCAGCGTCCGCGCTCGACTTCGCGCCGCTCGACGCGCGTCGGGGCGAAAGCCGCGATCAGTTGCGCGCAAGCCGCACGCGCCGCATGACTGTTGTCCTGACTGAAGTTGCAAACGTAGAGGTCGAGCGTGACGGCATTCAGTTCCGGCCAGGTATGCACGGCGAGATGCGACTCGGCGAGGATCACGGCTCCGGTCGCGCCGGCCGGTTCCGTCTCGCTGCCGAACTGGTGGAAGACCTGCCCGACCGGCGTCAGGCCGGGGACCGAGCAGACCGCGAGACAGAGTTCGCGCAGGGCGTCGACGCTCTGCAGCAAGCGTCGTGGGCATTGGCAGTCATGCAGTTCGGCGATGAGGTGAAGACCGTTCATGGTGAGTCAGGCAAGCGAGCTTGCATACGATTTCCCGAGTCGGGCCAGCGTTCGCTCGGCCGCCAGCACGCCGCGATACTGCGCTTCCTCGAACAGCGAGAAACCGCTGACGTCGGCGTGCGCGAAACGCAGGCGCGGCCGGTCGATGGCGAACACACGGCGCGCTTTACCCCAGATCAGACCGGGGAGCGGCCGCACCATGGCGTGGCCGTCCCGAAAGACGTCGAGGCGCGTCGTTACTCGGCGGATGTCCGGATGCGCGCGCTCGAGGTCGGCAAGGATCTGCTCGGCCCAAGCCTCGCGCGCCGTCGCCTGCAGCATCGCCCGCCCGGCTTGCGGCGTCATCGCACTGAGTGCATGGTAATAGGTGAGGACCGTGGCGCCCGGCCGTAGCCGCATCTGCTGATGCGTGGCGACGACGTAGCCGAGCGCCGGACTGTCGTACAGCACGTTGTCCCATGCCGTCGCGACGCCGGCACGGTTCTCGGGCAGGTGCGACAGCGCCAGGTTGGCGACCAGCCAGGGCGCATGGGTGAAAAGCCGGGCAGCCGACACCAATTCTTCGTGCCCGACAAAGACGTGCGGGACGAGAAAGACGGGCGCGGCCCAGATCAGCTGTTCGGCCACGATGCGTAGGGTGCGGTTTTCGGCCTGCTGCCAGAAATCGACCGCGATGCCGCCGTCAACTCGGGCGACGCGCACGGCCATGGCGCCGGTCAGCAACCGATCACCCACGTGCGTGCGGATCGATTGCTGCAGGCCATCGGCCAGCCACGCGTTGCCGCCCGGCGTCGTCAGGACAGCGTCGTCGGCAGCATCCCGCGCTTCGCCATTGCGGCAGGCGAAGTAGTGAATGCCGGCCCAGGCCGAGACCTGGTCGCTGCTCGTTCCGTAGTCGTCGCGGCAGGCATAGTCGACGTACCAGTGCAGCGTCGGCGCGTCGAAGCCTTGCTTGAGCAACCAGTCGCGCATTGTGAGTTGGTCGAGCGCTTGCAGATCGGGCGCCGCGCTGGACAATTCCATGGGCAGCGCGAACGCCCGTCGCCCGCCATCGCGGTGCTGCTTGAAGCCTTCCATCAACGCATGGAAACGCTCGTACTGTGCGCGCTCGGCCGCACTCACGCCGTGCTGCGGCACGACGCCGTCCTGCCACCAGCCATTTCGATAGAGACGTTCCTGCGGCGTCGCGCAGAGGTAGCGCTCGTCGTAGCGCGGCCGTTCGGCGCCTGGATCGCCGTGCAGAACGCCCAGTTCGGCGAGCAGTTCACGCACCGCGGTCGCTTCGCGCGTCGGCAGCGGCAGGTAGTGCGCAGCGAGCGGATAGGCACTCACTTCATTGCGCCCGGCACGTGAGTTGCCGCCGGCGGTCGATTCGAGTTCGGTGATGAGGAAGTCCTTGAAGCCCGACTTCGCCAGCTTCCAGCCCGCCGACAAACCGCCGATACCCGCACCGACGATCAGCACGCGAATCCGGCGCGTTTCGAAAGGCTCCGGGAAGTTCGCCTGGCGCAGCCGATGTCCGACATCCAGCGACGTGCCGGTCAATTCTCCCGGTGGCAGGGCTGGCTTGGACGGCGCGGCACATCCGGCGACGGACGAAACCCCGGCAGCGGCCAGCGAAGCGATGAAGTCGCGCCGTCGCATGCGTTCAGCGGATCACCTGCCGCCACTCCTGCTCGAAGTAGCGGACGAGGACCTGATTGTTGAGCCGGTTCACCTCGGCCTCGACGCGCGCCATGTCCTTGGGAAACTGGAACAGCGTTGGCGCAACGTCAGCCGTCAGAAAGCGCGTGTCGACCGGATAGCTTTCGGGAGCCCGATAGCTACGCCGGCCGGCGAGCACGAAACCCCACTCGCCGAAAGAAGGCACCAGCGCATGGTAAGGCGTAGCGACGAAGCCGGCGTCCTCCAGGGTACTCACGATGCACCAGAACGATTGCCTGGCGTAGAGCGGCGAGGTCGACTGGATGACGGCGAGCGCGTCCGCCGTCATGTGCTTCTCAAGCAGACGATAGAACGGTGCGCTGTAGAGCTTGCCGATCGCAAAATTCGACGGGTCGGGGAAATCAACGACGACGAAGTCGAAACGCTCGTCATTCCGTTCCAGCCACTGCAGCGCATCCTCGTTGATGACCTGTACCTTGGGCGAGCGCAGCGCATCGGCGTTGAGTTTGCGCAGCGCGGCGGCGGTCGAAAACAGCCGGGTCATCCCCGGATCGAGATCGACGAGCGTGACCGACTCGACCTGCGAGTACTTCAGGATCTCGCGCACGGCGAGGCCGTCACCACCCCCGAGCACGAGAATGCGGCGCGCACCGGGCAGCGTCGCCAGGCCCGGATGGACCAGCGCTTCGTGGTAACGGTACTCGTCGCGCGACGAGAACTGCAGGTTATTATTGAGAAAGAGGCGCAGGTCGTCCTTCCAGCGCGTCACCACAATACGCTGGTACGGCGTCGTCTCCGTGTAAACGATCTCGTCGGCGTAGAGCTGCGCCTCGGCGAAGGTTGTGAACTTTCCCGCGAAGCCAAAACCGACGGCCAGTGCGACGAACGACGTCACCGCCTGCGCGCGCAACCAGAGCGCGCCGTGCAACTGTTCGCGGAACAACCACAGCGCCCACAGCGCGACGAGCACGTTGAGCAGCCCGAACAGCAAGGCGCTGCGCACCAGCCCGATGTGCGGTACGAGCACGAGCGGGAAGAGGATGGACACCGCGAGCGCGCCGAGATAGTCGAAGGTGAGCACCTGCGAGACGAGATCCTTGAGCGAGAGGTCGCGCTTCATGATGCGCATGATCAGCGGGATCTCCAGCCCGACGAGGATTCCGATCAGCGACACGGCGAGATAGAGCGCCAGCTTGAACGGCGCAGAGAACCAGACGAAGACGAAGAACAGCGCCGCCGCCGACAGCCCGCCGAAGACGCCGACCAGCAGTTCGATCTGCACGAAGCGCGCGACGAGGTTGCGTTCGACGTAGCGCGACAGCCAGGAGCCGATACCCATCGCGAAGAGATAGGTGCCGATCACAGTCGAAAACTGCAGCACCGAGTCGCCAAGCAGGTAGCTCGCCAGCGCGCCGGCGATCAGCTCGTAGGCGAGCCCGCACGAGGCGATGACGAAAACCGAGAACAGCAGCGCCTGATTCATCCAAGAGCCTTGGTCAAACCACAGACACACAGAGAACACCGAGAAAAATCGCTCCCTTTCTTTTCACCGTTCTCTGTGCCTCTGTGTCTCTGTGGTGAAAGGTCTTGAGTCATCGCTCGCCCATATCCCCGACCTACTTGTGATACGCCCGGCTGCCCGAACTGGACAGGCGTGAGGTCTGCGCCGCCGATTGCTCGAAGAGGTTCCAGCCGCGGTACTGCGCATGGGCGAAGAATGCGAGCGCGAGGATGCCGATGACGAGGTTGGCCTTGATCATCTCATTCGTCCTCGTCGTCCGAATCGTCGTCGCCACCGAGATCGCTTTCGTTCGAGCGCTCAGCCTCGAAGGCGTTGCGCCGCCAGCGCGAGAAGAGCGGGAAAGCGAGCAGGAAGAGGATCACCAGCACGTAGTTCGACCACGGCACCGGGTTTTGCATCACCTCGATCGTATCGACGACGCGCGGGTTGATGTTGCGATCGCCGCCCAGCTCGTACTCGACGTTCAGGTAGTAGGTGCCGGCAGGCACGTTGCGAAAAGCTATGGCGTCGTCGCGGCTACCTTCGCTCCAGTTCTCACCACCGTCGCTGCCGCTGTAATAGCTGATCTCCTGCGTTCCCTGATATGCCTCGCCGGTGTTCTTCTCGACCAGCGTCGTGCTGAGCCCGACCCAGTTGTTGTCGACGTCGGTACTGTGTCTTACGCGCAGCGAGCGAACCGGGGCATCCAGCACGAACTCCTTTGTCGTCAACGCCTCATCGTTGTCGGCGGACAACACGACCGGCTGTTTGAGAACGACTTGAGAGGCGATGAAGAAGACGAAGAACAGCTGCACGCACGTCGCCACCAGGACCAGAGGCCAGAAGAGATGCCACACGGCGCGGTGACGTTCGAGCAATGGATTCGGCTGGTTTGCGTAGACGCCGATACGCTTCGGCGGCGGCGTCGTGATCCCGAATGCGTTGCATACGGTCTCGGGTTCGAGGTACTCGCCCTCCGACCACGTCACTTCCTTTTCCGTGACCTCGCGCGAGAGCATGCGCGGCGGGCAGATGTAGTCTTCGACGAAGCACGACTCCCCGACCGATACGCGCCAGTAGAACTCGCCTTCGACGCAGGTCACTTCCGCCATGCCGGAGCTGAAGCGTTTAAACAGTTCGCGTTGGTGCCAGAACGACATCTGTCCGCGCGCTACTGCGGGCGGCTTGGACAGCGTGCGCGCAAAGTTCCAATGGCCATCGTATTCGATGAGCCAGGCAAAACCGGACTCGGCGTTGAACAGGAGGTACTCCGACCACGGGTAATCGACGCCTTCCGCGCGCGTGCTGCGCCGCATGAAGCCGATCGCCTCCCACTCGACTCCGTTCAGCTTGCCCTTGCTACCGAGCGGCAGCCACGGTACGACTTTCATCAGCTGCGCGGCCTGGGCGAGCAGCCGCACCTTTTCGTTCTCGACGCCGATGATCGAACCGCAACTCACGCAGCCGATGCTTTCGATCGCCGGCGAATGCACCGTGAGCGGCGCCGCACAGTGCGGGCAGTTGAAGGCGGTCGCCTTGATCGTCGCGTCCGGCACGGCGCCCTCGTCCGCGCGCAGGTTAGTGAGCGCCAAGGCATCGAACTGTGCCGGATAGCCGACAAAGACGAGCGGCGGCGTCTCGCTGTAGTCGATTGTCACGAAGCGGTCGTTGCCGCGCAGATCGGCCGTATTCACGTCGTAGCCGGACTCGACCTTGAACGGCAGTTCGCCCGCACCGGAGATACAACGCGCGGTCTGCAAGTCGGAAACGAAGAAGATGCGGCCGGCAACCGTCACCGGCATTTCGGGCTTGAGTGCCTCGAACGCGGGCAACTCGCCATCAACCGGAACCTGCGAACTGACGACATACTCGCCGCCAGCATCCGACAGCCAGCCGCTGCGCCCATCGTCGAAAAGGATATGCCACTCGTTCCACAGCCCGGCGTCGTACTTGAGCTGGATGCGGCCGATGACGGCAAAGTGCGCACCGCGGAACCTTCCCTCCGTACCGAGCTGGATGCGTGACAGATCGTCCATCAGCTCGGCCATGCGGCCGAGGTTCTTCAACGCCTCACCGTCGCGCAGCAAGGTGCTGCGGCAGAACTCGCAGACGGCGTAGAGCGACGATGCCGAGCGGAAGCTGACCGGCGCGCCGCAGGAAGGGCAATGGGCGATTTTCATCGGAAGGCGGATTTGACGACGAACCCAAATTCGTCATTCCGGCGAACGCCGGAATCCAGGAAGGCCAAGGAGCTGGACACCGGCTTGCGCCGGTGAGACGGATTCGAAGCGCTCCTTGCGATCAAACCAGCTTGCCCAGCAACTCGGCCTTCTTGGCGTCGAACTCCGCTTGCGAGAGGATGCCCTTGGCTACCAATCCGTGCAGTTTCTCGAGCGTGGCGACGACTTCATCGGCGCTCACCGCAGCCGGAGCAGATGCCGGAGCAGACGCGGCCCCCGGTTGCATGGCCTGCGCCATCGACTGCGCCATGCCCTGCCCGATCGTCATCCCGGCCCCCAGTCCGGCACCAATCCCGGCCATACCACCTTCGTTCTGGGCGGCGAGCGGGATGGCATCGGCAGTCTGCAACTGCGTGTAGGCCTGCATACCGCCCATCATGTTCACGCTGATGCGCTTGTCGAGCATCTTCTGCAGTTCTTCGGGCAGCGAGATGTTCTGCACGGCAAACGCGTCGAGCGCCAACCCGTAGCGGTCGAACACCGGCTCCAGCGCGCTCTTCAACTTGGCGGCAAACTCTACCTGGTTGGCTGCCATATCGACGAAGGGCACGCCCGACTCGCCGAACAGGTCGCTCATCCCGGCAACCACGAGGTTCCGCAACTGGCCGTCGAGGTCATCAACCGTGTAGGTTTCGCGTGTTCCCGAGATTTCCTTGTAGAACTTGCCGGGGTCGGCCAGCTTGTACGAATAGATGCCGAAGGCGCGCATGCGGATAATGCCGAAGTCCTTGTCGCGGATCGTCACCGGGTTCGGCGTACCCCACTTGCGGTCGAGCTGCAGGCGGGTCGAGAAGAAGTAAACGTCGGACTTGAAGGGCGAATCGAACAGCTTGTCCCAGCTCATCAGATTGGTCAGCACCGGTAGCGTCTGAGTATTCAGCACATACCGCCCTGGGCCAAAGACATCGGCGACGCGACCCTCATTGACGAAGACGGCCATCTGCGAATCACGCACCGTGAGCTGCGCGCCGTTCTGGATTTCGAAGTCCTGCATCGGGTAACGATAGGCGAGCACACCATCGCTCTCTTCGGTCCAGTGAATGACGTCGATGAACTGTTTCTTGATGAAATCCATGATTGCCATTGCGTTCTCCAGAAAGACTGCGGGTTTGCGGCGGTGAAGGTCTAGTAGGTCATGCAGGCGGCGTTCAGGAGACCGACGGACAACGAGACCGCGGCGAGGAAGGTCGCCGACGCCACCTTGCCGGCCGGGATGTCCTGCGCGAGACGCGGCAGTGATAGCCGCATCGCTAGGTACGCCAGAATCTGCACCAGCGCGGCCACCGCGCCCCAGGCCGCGAGGTCGAGCAAGGTGTCGCTGTGCGCGATGACGTTGGCGACCGGCATCGCAAAGCCGAGCAAGGCGCCCGAGAGGCTGATTGCAGCCGCCGTGTTGCCCTGGCGGATCAAGGTGATCTCGCCGTAGGGCGTGACGTTGAGATAGACGAGCAGGAAGGCGGCGATCAGCGCGATCGCAACGCCGAAGTAAGCGAGGAAGGCGGGAAGCGAAACCAGTACCTTGGGCAGCATGGACATCCTCCTGGGCTCGCCGATTCGACGCAGCCCTCATCCGGCATGAGAAAAACGAGACCGCCGCCCGGCCACTGCATCGACGCGGCGCTGAACGCTATTGCGATGCGCCGAAGCGCACCAATCCGTCGAGGATCAGATTTTCCACCAATTGGAATGGAATACTCAAGTGAGGCGCCAGGCACGGCGCCGCGCCGCCGGTGATCAGGCAATGCGTCCCGGTTTCGGCGCGCATCGACGCGTACATGCGTTCTACCGCGCCGATCTGCGCCTGCAAGCAGCCGCTGAAGATGGCGTCCGCCGTGTTGCGCGGCGTGATATGGAAATGGCCGTCGGCGAATGGCAACTGCGCCGTGTTGCGCGATAACGACGACCGCATCAGGTCGACACCGGGAAGAATCAATCCGCCGCGAAACTCACCGTCGCCGTCGAGCCAATCGACGGTCGTCGCCGTGCCGGCGCAGACAACGAGGCACGCGCCCTGCACCTCGCCGCGCGCACCGAGCATCGCCGCCCAGCGATCCGCGCCAAGCCGCGTCGGATCTTCGTAGCGGTTGCGCACGCCGCAGGCTTCGGCGCTTGAGCGCAGCCAGCGAACCGGCGGAAAACGACCGACCAGCACCGACGCGATTTCGTCCTCGACCGGTTTTCCCGCCACACAGCAGGCGATCACCGGCACACCCGGCGGCCAGTTCCGCGCGAACTCGGCCAAGCGCGCGGCTTCGCCGGTCGGCAAGGCGCCGCGATCGACCCAGCCCGTGCCGTCATGCACGCCCCACTTGATGCGCGTATTGCCGGCATCGATGGCAATCATCGTCTTTGTATTCATTGCGGCCGGATCGACAGGTCGCCGGACAGGCAGCGCTCGATGCCGTCCGCCGTCCGTACGAGCAGCGCGCCGTCGTCATCCGCTCCGAGGCAGACGCCTTCCTTCAGTACGCTGCCGTCACGCAACAGGCGCACCGGCCGCCCCTGCCAGGCGTGCCGCCGCTGCCATTGTTCGCGCAGGACAGAGAATCCGGCGTCGTTGAACCGGTCGAACACACGCGCCAATGCGCACAGGAGTGCAGCAAAAAGCTCGTGGCGCTCGGGCATGGACGACACGGCGCGTTCGAGAGCAGCTGGCTTCAGCGCAAAGCCTTCGCCGTCGTCGATGTTCTCGGGCAAAAGCAGATTGAGGCCGATGCCGATGACGGCCATCGCCGACTTCGCTTCGCCGTAGTCATCGTCGCGCACTTCATTGTGCAACTCGACGAGAATCCCGCCCAGCTTGGCATCATCAAGCAGAATGTCGTTCGGCCACTTGAGGCGGACGCCCGCCGCACCGCAGGCTTCCAGCGCCTCGACCACCGCCAGACCGACCGCGAGCGACAATCCGGACATGCGCTCAAGCCCGCCATCGAAGCGCCAGAGCAGCGAGAAGGTCAGGCTCGCTTCGGGCGAGGCGAGCCAGGTACGGCCGCGACTGCCGCGCCCGGCGGTCTGCCGATCGGCCACGAGCACGCTACCGGACGGCGCGCCACGTTCGGCACGGGCCAGCAACTCGGTGTTGGTCGACGCACATTCGGCCAGCGAATCGATGTCGAAGCGGCCGTGCGCGGCACCTAGCAGGGTGCGCAGACGCGCCGGTTCGATCAGGCGGCCGCTCGTCTCAAGGAGCATAGGACTTCGCCGCCTCGGCATCCATGCACTGGTAGTTCGTCATGCACGACTTGAGCGTGCAGGCACGCGACGTCCGGACGGCCAGCAGCTTGCGCTTCGCGCATAGTTCTTCAGCCTTGGCCCGCACCGCCGCCTCGGCCTTGTCGGTGAAGGCGTGATTAAAGGCGTAATAGTTCGTCTGCTGTGTGCGCACGTTCTGATCGTCGGTCGTCAGCAGCGTGTAGTCGCTGGCACAGCTGGCCAAGAACGCTGCCAGAAACGCGGCAAGCAGTCGTGGGAGGGTCTTCGATTTCATGGGCGGATCGTCGCAAATGGCCCGTCGCTCCGAGCCAGAGGCGCCATTATCCCGGAAAGCCATGCAAACGGCGATCCGGCGTTCCGCCCACCTGAAAGGTGGTTCAGTCTGTTGCGCACCGGAGCGGCGATGTGCACGGCCTCCGGCACGGTTTGGCTCAGGCGTGTTCTGCCTCGTCGCCACGCCCGCCGTCGAGGCCAAGCTCCTGGATCTTGCGCGTGATCGTGTTGCGCCCGATGCCAAGCGCCAGTGCCGCCTCGATACGCCGCCCACTGGTGTGCGCAAGTGCGCGCGTGATCAGGATGCGCTCGAAGCGATTGGTCAGTTTCTCGTGCACCGAGCCGTCACCGCCGGCAAGCAGGCGGTCGGCCTCCTGTGCCAGCGCGCTTTCCCAGTCCGTAGCCACCGCCGTCGGCACCGAATCGCGCAGTTCGGGCGGCAGATCGGCGAGATCGACCTGCTGGCCCGGCGCCATGACCGTCAGCCAGTGGCAGATATTCTCCAGCTGCCGCACGTTGCCGGGGAAGTCGAGCGATGAGAGATGCCTGAGCGCCGCTTCCGAGAAGCGCTTGGCGTCGACGCCCAGTTCCTGCGCGCTCTTCTGCAGGAAGTGGCGAGCGAGGATGGGGATGTCCTCGCGCCGTTCGCGCAGGCTGGGCAGGCGCACGCGGATGACGTTCAGTCGATGAAACAGGTCTTCGCGGAAGAGGTTCTCCTTGACCCGCGCTTCGAGGTTCTGGTGCGTCGCGGCGATGATGCGCACGTTGGCCTTGATCGGCGAGTGACCGCCGACGCGATAGTAGTTGCCGTCGGAGAGCACGCGCAGCAGCCGCGTCTGCAGTTCGGCCGGCATGTCGCCGATTTCGTCGAGGAAGAGCGTGCCGCCTTCGGCCTGCTCGAAGCGCCCGCGCCGTTGCGTCGCCGCGCCGGTGAAGGCGCCGCGTTCGTGCCCGAACAACTCGGACTCGAGCAGGTCGCGCGGGATCGCCGCGGTGTTGATGGCGATGAACGGCTTGTCCGCCCGCGGGCTGTGGCGATGCACGGCGCGCGCGACGAGTTCCTTGCCGGTCCCCGATTCGCCGGTAATCATCACCGTTGCGTTCGACTGGCTCAGGCGGCCGATCGCGCGGAAGACCTCCTGCATCGCCGGCGCCTGGCCGAGAATTTCCGGAACCAGACCGACGTCACTGGGCGCACCACTCTGGTGCATACTCTCATCGAGCGCCCTGCGGATCAGCTCCAGCGCCTGGTCGACGTCGAACGGTTTGGGCAAGTACTCGAAGGCGCCGCCCTGAAAGGCCGCGACCGCGCTGTCGAGATCCGAATAAGCCGTCATGATGATGACCGGCAGCGATGGGAAACGGAGTTTGACCTGTTTCAGGAGATCCAGCCCCGACTCGCCGGGCATGCGGATATCTGAGACCAGGACCTGTGGCGGCTCGGCGCCAAGGTCGAGTTGCGACAGCGCTTCGCTCGCCGAGGGAAAGCTCTTGAACGGAACCTGCTCCCGCGCCAGCGTTTTCTCGAGTACCCAGCGAATCGATTTATCGTCGTCGACAATCCAGACGGGTTTCATTGACTCTTCGCACCTCTTGAATGGTATGCGCAGGCTATAGCAAATACCTTGCCATCAACAAACCCACTGCGACTTCAAGCACCGCCCAGCGGCATGCGGATCGAAAAACAGGTGTAGCCTTGGCGGCTTTCGCAATCGATCGTGCCCTGATGCTGCTGCACGAAACTCTGCGCCAGCGTGAGGCCGAGTCCGCTGCCGCCCTCACGCCCGGAGACCAGCGGGTAGAACATGCGCTCGCGGATGTCGTCGGGAATACCGGGACCGTTGTCGATCACCTGCACCTCGAGCGCCAGGCGATGGCGCTTCTTCGCCAGCGTCACCTGCCGTGCAACGCGGGTCTTCAGCGTGATCTGACCGGCCACCGGCGAACTGCTCGACTGCGCCTTGATCGCCTGCGCCGCATTACGGGCGATATTGAGGATCGCCTGGATCAACTGTTCGCGGTCGCCCACGAGATCCGGCAGGCTGGTGTCGTAGTCCCGGCACACGGTGAGCGTCTGCGGAAACTCGGCCTTGAGCAGGCTGCGCACGCGCTCGAGAATCTCGTGGATATTGACCGGCCCCGGCTGCATCGGCCGATGCGGCGAAAGCAGGCGCTTCATCAGATCCTGAAGGCGGTCTGCTTCCTTGATGATGACTTGGGTGTATTCGCGCAGGCCCGGATTGTTGAGTTCGTGCTCGAGAAGTTGCGCCGCACCGCGGATGCCGCCGAGCGGATTCTTGATCTCGTGCGCCAGGTTACGGATCAGCTCGCGGCTCGCCAACTGCTGTTCCATCAGCCGCTCTTCGCGCGTCGCCTTCAACTGCTGATCGATCGGCCACAGCTCGACAAGCAGCAGCGCATCGGGGATTTCGGTTGGATTGACCGTGCAGTTGAGGTGAAGCAGGAGGCCGTCGTTGCGCTTGATCTCGACGGCCTGGCCGGTGTGGCTCCAGCCTTGCCGGCAGGCGTTGGCCAGCGCATCCTGCAGCGTTGACGGATAGAAGACGACACTGTCGAGGCGCATGCCGCGCACGGCCTTGCTGCTGAGCGCCAGCAGGTTCTCCGCCGCCGAGTTCATGTAGCGGATGCGGAGATCCTCGTCGAGCAGGACGACCGAGGAGGAAAGCAGGTCGAGCCCGCCAAACGGGTTGTGCATGGAATCAGTCATGCGTCCACAGGAGCAACATTCGCGCCAAGACGGCCCGCCCCGGACATCACTGCAGGCGGGCGATTTCTTTCTGGATCGCCTCGATATTGCGCTCGTGCAATGCGACCTTGTCCCTGTAGGGCTGAACGCGTTCGAGCACCTTTCCGCCGGCAATAGCGCCACCCTGAAGGCGCTCTTCCGGCAACACAACAGCCTCCTGCTCGGCCAATGTCTTCTTCGCGTCTTCCAGGTTCTTCTGCTCGGACGCCAGCTCGCCTTCAAGGATGCGGCGCCGGTCGGTATCCCGCGCCTTCTGGGCGCTGTCGTCAACCTTCGGGAAACTGGCGGGGGTCGGCGTTTTGGCGGCAGGCGCCTTCGGCGCAGGAACCGCAACAGGCTCGCCCAGATCCATCGCCGTGCATTTGGCGCCCTTGACCGACGACTTGATGTTGGAAAACGACTTGTGCCCGCTTTCGTCGACGCACTGGTACATGACATCCGCCTGCACGGACTGCGCCGATAGACTTATCAAAGCAACTGCAAAAAACATCCTTGGCAAGCTCATCGTGCTCTCGTCCATTCGTCTCAAACGTATCGGGATTTGACTCGGAATGTCAGTGTATTGGATGGTCCGTTGAATTACAAACGCAGCAGGCCGCTCGTCGGTGGACAAAAAAAGGACGGGCAAGCCCGTCCTTTTCTTCCTGCGTGGTGAGACTTAGCAGCTGTAGTACAGGTCAAACTCGACCGGGTGCGTGGTCATGCGAACCTTGTTGACTTCGTCCATCTTCAGTTCGATAAAGGCATCGATCCAGTCGTTGGAGAAAACACCGCCACGCGTCAGGAACTCGCGGTCGGCGTCGAGCGCGGCCAGGGCTTCTTCGAGGCTGGCGCACACGGTCGGGATCAGCTTGTCCTCTTCGGGCGGCAGATCGTAGAGGTTCTTGTCGGCCGGATCGCCCGGGTGGATCTTGTTCTGGATACCATCCAGACCCGCCATCAGCAGAGCCGAGAAGCAGAGGTACGGATTGGCGATCGGATCCGGGAAGCGGGTCTCGATACGGCGGGCCTTTTCCGACGCGGTGTGCGGGATGCGGATCGAAGCCGAACGGTTCTTCGCCGAGTAGGCCAGCTTGACCGGCGCTTCGTAGTGCGGGACCAGACGCTTGTAGGAATTGGTACCCGGGTTGGTGATCGCGTTCAGCGCCTTGGCGTGCTTGATGATGCCGCCGATGTAATGGAGCGCCATTTCCGACAGACCGGCGTAACCGTTGCCGGCAAACAGGTTCTTGCCATCCTTCCAGATCGACTGGTGAACGTGCATGCCCGAGCCGTTGTCGCCGACGATGGGCTTCGGCATGAAGGTGGCCGTCTTGCCGTATTGGTGCGAGACGTTATGAACCACGTACTTGAGCACCTGCGTCCAGTCGGCGCGCTTGACCAGCGTGTTGAATACGGTACCGATTTCGCACTGGCCGGCGGTCGCCACTTCGTGGTGATGCACCTCGACCGGGATGCCGAGCGACTCGAGCGTAAGCACCATCGCCGAGCGGATGTCGTGCAGGCTGTCGACCGGCGGAACCGGGAAGTAGCCGCCCTTGA
>JADHEF010001023.1_pt1 | contig 20765 bp, 10 predicted proteins | sample 8952391 | NCBI WGS metagenome assembly JADHEF01 (sample SAMN16124439, study PRJNA663245) | bioreactor sludge metagenome | isolation source: sludge (nitrite) | place: India:Bengaluru | collected 2019-02-28
TTTTCGCCACGGGCGGCGCCACGGCAACCGTGGATACGGCCGTCGGCCTGTATGGCATGACCTTCAACAGCGACACAAACTTTGTTGTGGCCAACGGAGACGGCGCCATCACGCTCGGTACAGGCGGCCTTGCCGCGAAGCTTCCCACAACGGTTTCGCGGACTTATCGATTGGACGAGGATGTGGCCTTTGCGGAAAACCAGGTTTGGAACGTCACCAACAACGGGGCTGGCAACGCGACATTGATCGTATCGGGTTCGCTCAGCGACAGCAACTCCATCTACACCCTGACCAAATACGGCAACGGGCCGCTGGTACTTGCGGGCAATAACAGTTATGACGGCCTTACCACCGTCAAAACCGGTGGCGTCCTCAGAATCACCCATGCCAACGCCCTCGGTACGACCAACGGCACCACGCTGGTTGAAGACGGCGGATGGATCGAAATGAGCGGCGGGATCAATGTCCCGGAGAGTTTTGCTCTTTATGGAGACGCCAGCACGAGTTATTCGGGCGTATTGCGGAGTACCGGTGGGAGCAATGTCGTGAGTGGCCTCATTTTGAACGGATCACGCATTAAATGCCTCTACGGCAGTCTGGACCTGACCGGCGGCGCGACGGGTGGTCAGTTCGTCCTCGGAGCAGACGGCAACACCTTCATCCGGATTTCCGAAAAACCGATCAACCTTGGCGGCAGCACGTTTTTTGCGCACACCGGATCTTGGATCATTCTTGCCGTGTCGAACAACGTGTGGGGAGAGCTCGAGATCTCGGGCCATTTCATACGTACCGACGTCGACAACGCGCTGGCGCCGGCAGGGCTCATCACCGTTGGTAGCAGTCCCACGAGCGGCGTGAATCTCAACGGTACGAAACAGACCATCGGACAGCTCAGATGTACAGCTACGACGGCCGGTACGCGAATCCTGTTCAGCCCGACACCGGCCACCCTCACGGTTAACCAGAGCACAACCACCACGTTTAACGGTGCCATCACCGGTGCGGTCAATCTGGTTAAGACGAATACCGGCAGTCTGATCCTGTCTAATACTAACACGTCTTACGGAGCGTTTTGCGTTAGCAATGGCGCTCTGATCGTGAGCGGCACGGGCACCTTCGGCATGAACAGCACGAATATTGTTGTGGGAGGGACAGGCACGTTGACGCTCTCGAACGCGGTCGCCATCGCCGATTCTGCTGTGGTCCGCATGCCCGCCGTCGGGATCTCCACGGCTAAAATCAACGTTGCGCCAGGAGTGGTCGAACGAGTCGGCTGGCTGTTCTATGGCGACAAGATGCAGCGCGTCGGAACCTACGGCGCAACGGGCAGCGGCGCGAATCACGTTGACGACACGCATTTCTCGGGAAATGGTATACTGAAGGTGTTGCACGACAATTCCGGCACGATGATATCGGTACTGTAAGGGTTGAAAGAACCTGCCCGGTGCGCGTGCCTCCCGGTACGACCGCTCGCGCTCGCGGAGAGTGCGTGGGCAAAAAAAGGTAGCCCGCAACCTCCTCCAGTCACGGAGGAAAGCGATGGCGAGAAGAACTTTGGATAACGTTTAAAAGGAGAATTCGAGCATGAGAACGAACAGCCTGCTGACACTGTGCCTCCTTCTGGCCGGTACGGCTTTTTCGACCGACCGAATCTGGGACGGCGGCCATACGGACGCCAACTGGAGTTCTGTAAGTAACTGGGATGGGAATGTGTCAGCGCCTGGCGCGGATGACTCGCTTTTTTTCGGCGGCACCGCCCGACTGACCAACACGAACGACCTGTCTGCCGACCTGTCGTTTGCCGGGCTCACTTTCAACAGTGGTGCCGGCACGTTCGTTCTTGGCGGTAACGGCATGACGCTGGGTGGCAGTCTGGTAAACCTTGATAATGACACCCAAACGGTCAACCTGCCCATGACTCTGTCTGCGACTCAGACCTTCAACGCCAGTAACGGCAACCTCGTGGCGAACGGTGTGCTCAGTGGAACGGGAGGACTTTCGAAGACGGGTTTCTATGCGCTGACGCTGGCGGGAAACAACACCTACGAGGGCCTGACCACCATCAGCACGGGCACCGTTGTCATCACGCACGCCAATGCGCTGGGCACGACCACAAGCGGCACGACCATCAACACGTCCCGGGGCGCAGCCCTCGATCTGCGCGGCAGCATCACGCTCGTCGAGCCGTTAACCTTTACGGGGGCGAATGTGAACAAGACCTGTCTGATCAACGGGTCCGGCACCAACACGATCAGCTCAATGATCAATTCGTCTGGCGGCCGCCATGTCATCAACGGTGGAACCGTGCTTAACATTACGGGCGGCATCACGAACAACCCGTTCTTTGTGGTCAACGGCAGCGGCATACTCAATATCCGGACAACCCCGCTCACGATGAGTAACGCCACTTTTTACGCTGACGACTACACGCTGACCGTCATGGATGTGGCCAGTAACGTGTGGGGCGAATTGACCATCGCAAAAGGAACCGTGCGTATGAATGTTAAGCACGCGCTGCCGCCGACCGCCTCGATCCGAATGGGCCTGGACTACGGTCCGCTCGGCACGCTTGACCTGAACGGCTTTGATCAGACCACGGCACGCCTGTATAACGGTACAAAAAATTCCGGCCTGCGCGTTGTGACCAGCCCGACACCTGCCACGCTGACCATCAACCAGAGCCTCGCCAGTAATTCGTTCGAGGGTGTGTTCACCAATGCGATCAGTGTCGTGAAGAGCGGGACAGGGACAATGATCCTGACAAACGGGGTCTCCTCCAACACGGGCTCCTATACGGTCAGCAACGGTACGCTGATCGTTGCCACGACGGCCCGTTTGAGCGGCAGCACGAACATCGTGGTTGCGGGAGGAACGCTGGAGCTTCGCGCCACAGACGCGCTTTCGGACAACGCCACCCTGTCCATCGAGGACGGCGGCGCGAAGGTCAATGTCAACGCGGGGCTCAACGAGACGGTGTACAAACTGTTTCTGGGCGGTGTTCAGCAACTGAGCGGCACCTATGGCGCGACCGGCAGCGGCGCGATGCATATCGACAATGTCCGCTTCTCCGGAACAGGAATGATCACGGTCATGAGCAGCCCTGCGATCATCCCCGTAAGCGCCACATGGGATGCGGATGGTGGAGCAGACACGCTTTTGAGCACGGCAACCAACTGGGTGGACGATACGGTGCCGGCTTTTGACGGCACGACACTTGCCGTCTTCGCCACAGGCGGCATCACGGCAACAGTCGATACGGCTGCAAGCCTGTATGGCATGACCTTCAGCGCCAACACGAACTTCTCCGTGGCGTCCGGTGCCGGCGTTTTAACCAACGGTCAGGGCGGCATTTTGGCACAGGTTCCGAACACGACATCGCGGACATATACGCTGGCCGAGGATCTGGTGCTGACCGATAATCAGATTTGGACAGTCACCAACAATGGTGCAGGTACGACGACGCTGAACGTGTCGGGAGCGATCGATGACCGGGTCTTACCGTACAGTCTGACAAAGGCCGGTGATGGCGCGCTCATTCTTTCCGGCAACAACACCTATGACGGATCGACGACTGTAAAGACCAGTGGCGTGCTTCGTATCAGCCACTCCAACGCGCTCGGCAGTACCAATGGCGCTACCGTGGTCGAAAATGGCGGCTGGCTGGAATTGAGTGGTGGAATCAACACTGCCGAGCCCATCACGATCGTCGGAGAAACGGCACTCAACTATGCCGGCACCATTCGCAACACGGGCGGCAGCAACACGTGGAGCGGCCTGATTACCTCCGGCACCGGCATCGGTTCCCGCATACGGGTGTTCGGCGGGAGCCTCGACATCGTCGGTGGCGTAACAGGAGCCATGAACGCTTACTTTGTCGTGGGCGCGGACAGCGGAACGTATCTTCGGATTTCCGGGAAACCGATCACCCTCGGCGTCAACAGCATGGTCTCCCACACGGGAGGCGGGGCGATCATTCTGGCCGTCACCAACAACACGTGGTCGCAGCTCGAAGCCGGCGGCACCTTCATGAGGCTCGATCTGCCCAACGTGCTGCCGCCAACCTCTACGTTCCTGCAAGGTTCGGCCAGTTCGAAGAGTTCTCTTGTGAATATCAATGGAAACGATCAGACGATTGGACAACTGAAAACCGGAATCTCCGGCCCGGAGGCGAGGGTTCTTTTCAGCGTAGCACCTGCCACGCTGACGGTGAACCAGGGCGTCGTCTCGGAATACAACGGCAGCCTCACGGGGTCGGTCACTCTCGTGAAAACGGGAACGGGCGCGTTGGCCCTTTCGGGCACGAACACCACGTACGGCAGCTTCGTTGTGAGCAACGGCACGCTCATCGTCAACAGCACAGGCACGTTCGGTATGAACAGCACGAATATCGTTGTTGGAGGGACAGGCACGTTGACGCTTTCGAACGCGGTCGCCATCGCAGATTCTGCTACGGTTAAGATGCCCGCCGTCGGGATTTCCACGGCGAAGATCAGTCTCCCTGCGGGAGTGAACGAGTCGGTCGGCTGGCTGTTTTATGGCGACAAGATGCAGCGCGTCGGAACCTACGGCGCAACGGGCAGCGGCGCGAATCACGTTGACGACACGCATTTCTCGGGAAATGGTATACTGAAGGTGTTGCACGACAATTCCGGTACGATGATATCGGTACTGTAAAGGTAGAAAGAGCCAACCCGGAGTGCGTGGGCAAAAATGGTAGCCCGCACCCTCCTCCCTTCATGGAGGAGCGGGATGGCGAAAAGAAATTTAAATAACATTGAAAAGGAGAATCCGAGCATGAGAACGCACAACCTGTTGACACTGAGCCTCCTTCTGGCCGGTGCGGCTTTTGCCGCGGATCGCACATGGGACGGCGGTGGCGGAGATGCCAACTGGACCTCGGTAACTAACTGGGACGGTAATGCGACGGCTCCCGTTGCGGATGACTCGCTTTTTTTCGGCGGCACCGTCCGGCTGACGAACACCAATGACCTGGGCGAAGGTACCGCCTTTGCGGGCCTCACCTTCAACAGCGGAGCCGGCGCGTTCGTGCTCAGCGGCAACGGCATCACACTGGGCGGCAACGTGGCGAACAATGACGCCGACGCCCAGACGATCAACCTGCCCATGCTCCTTCCGGCCACGCGCATCTTAAACGCCAGCAACGGTAACCTCGTGGTGAATGGCGTGCTCAGCGGGACGGGCGGCTTGACGAAACTCGGCGGCTCTGCTCTCTTTCTGACCGGCGACAACACCTATGAGGGCGTCACCGCAATCAGCACCGGCACGGTCGTCGTCACCCATGCCAATGCCTTGGGTTCGACCAACGGCAACACCACGGTTAACACCGCCAACCGGGGTTCGCTCAATTTGCGCAACAACATCATCCTCTCCGAACCCTTGACCTTCACAGGCGGCTCCGTCGCCGGCACCTGCCTGTTGAACGAAATCGGCACCAATACGGTCAGCGGCCTGATCACGACAGCGGGCGGACGCTACAACGCCAACGGAGGGACCTGGCTGAAGATCGCCGGCGGCGTGACGGGGGCGAATGCCTTTTTCGTGGTCAATGCCAACGGCACGATCGAGTTCACCACATGGCCCGTTTCGATCGGCATCGGCACCTTCCACTGCGATTCCGGAGGAACGACCATTCTGGGTGTGTCCAGCAATACGTGGGGGACCACGCTCTTCTCGGGAGGGACTATGCGGTTCGATGTCGACAACCCTCTTCCGGTCGGTACGACATTGCAGATCGGCGGCGTGAGCTACGGTCCGAGTTGCACACTGAATCTGAACGGTCACAACCAGACCATCGCCAGCATCGCAAGGGCCGGAACGACCGCACCGAGAACGGTCCGGATCAACAGCGACACCCCTGCCACGCTGACGCTGAACCTGAGTGCCGCTGCGACGTATGAGGACCAACTCTCCGGCGTGCTCACCGTCGTTAAGACCGGTACCGGCACACTCACGCTCACCAATGCCCTCAGCAACACCGCTGGCGATTTCATTGTCAGCAACGGCACGCTGCTGGTGACAACCGCCAAACTCGGGAACAGCACCAACATCACCGTCGCTGGCAGCGGCACGTTGGAATTACGCAACCAGATGGCCATCAACGATGCCGCCACCATCTGGCTGTTCACCGGCGGTAAACTGAAGAGCGATGCGGGTCTTCTTGAACAGGTGGACCGGCTCTTTATTGACGGCGTGCAGCAGCCAAGCGGCACCTACGGTTCCACCACCAGCGGTGCGACTTATCAAAATAACACATTTTTCTCAGGCAGCGGCCGACTCTTTGTATGGAGCGGTCCCCCGCTCGCGGCCTCGAAAGCCCTGTGGGACGGCGAAGGCGGTAATGCGGATACGCTGCTCGGTACGGCAGCCAACTGGACAAACGACGTGGTGCCCTCCTTCGACGGCACAGCATATGCCACCTTCGCGACCGGTGGCCTCACGGCGACCGTGGATCAGGCCGTTGGCTTTTACGGCATGACCCTCAACCGCGACGCCAACTTTGTTCTTGCGGCCGGTGCGGGCATTGTCTCTAACGGCGCGGCCGGACTTTTCGCGCAGGTCCCCGGCACGAGTGCACGTACGTACATAATCGCGGAAGACATGGTCCTCGGCGACAACCAGACCTGGTGTGTCACCAACAACGGCGCGGCCGGCACAACCGTTCAAGTGACCAGCACCATCGAAGACGGGGACACGCCGCGCGGCCTCCTCAAGACGGGAAACGGTTCGCTGACCCTTTCCGGCCCGAACACCTTCGACGGACCGCTCCTCATCAACAACGGGTGGCTGCGCGTCTACCATGCCAACGCCCTGGGCAGCACCAACGGCAGCACGACTGTGCTGGGTGGCGCAGGCGGATTCATGTATTTGGGGAGCAACCTCCATATCGCTGAACCGCTGATCTTGAACGGCGAATTCAACAACGGCGGCACGCTGCGGAGCGAACAAGGAAACTGCACGCTCGGAGGGCCGATCAGCCTTTTTAACCAAGTGCGCCTTCAAATCTACTCCGGCACGCTGAGCATCACCGGTGGGGTTACGGCTTTGGATGGGGCCAGCGGACTTTTTGTCATCAATTCAGGAGCCACAACGATCTTCAGCACGACGCCACTCAATTTGGGCTTGAAAACCTTTTATGCCGACTCCGGCGGGCTCACCGTGCTGGCGGTCGCCGGCAACACGTGGACCGATACCTTGGTTGCGAACGGCACATTGCGGTTGGATGTGCCCAACGCGATTCCCGCCGCGGCCAGTCTGAGGATGGGGATCGGCTATGGTCCAAGTGGAACGCTGGATCTGAACGGCAACGACCAAGCCGTCAGCAGGCTCTACATCGGGGCGGGTAACCTTGCTGCACAGCGCATCATCAGGAGCGCCACACCTGCAACCTTGACGGTCCACCAGAGCGTGTCTGAAACCATCGACATGTGCTTCACCGGCGCGGTGAGTCTGCTCAAGAGCGGCACGGCGACGCTGACCATCACGAATGCCTTCACCTCGACCTCGGGTAGTTTCAGCGTCACCAATGGTACGCTTGCTGTCGCCCGCGACGGCACATTCGGCCCCAACTGCACGAACATCGTTGTCTCCGGCAATGGGATATTGGCCTTGTCCAACTCGGTGACGATTGCAAACTCCGCGACGGTCAAAATGCCGGCCGCAGGCGTCTCGACCGCCAAGATCCATTTGCAGGCCGGCGTGATGGAATCGGTGGGATGGTTGCTCTACGGCACGAAGGTGATGCGCGTGGGCACGTACGGCTCGACCGGCAGCGGAGCGAATTACAAAGACGACACGCACTTCTCGGGCAGCGGCTTGCTGCGGGTGCTGCACGATGATCGGGGCACGATGATCTCGATTCTTTAGCAAGAGCGAAGCACAACCGGATTCGCGTGCCACCAGAATCTACCCCCTGAATCCTGGGTAGCCCGCGGCCTCCGGCGCGCTGTTGCAAACGAAGGCTATCGACCGTAGTCTTCTGGAAATTCAGCCGCTTGCCCGTAAAGCGTGTGCTGATCGGCAAGCTCGTAATTGGCCGGTCGAGTCGCTGGCGCGAGAAACGCCGCAAGCGTTGCGCGAAGCCGTTCGGGCTCTTGGGTCTCGCACTCCCAGACCACCAGCACCTGCCACCCTGCTTGCCACAACTGGCGCAGAACCTGTCGGTCACGTCGCACGTTCGCCGCGAATTTTTCTTTCCAGAAGCGCTGATGCGTCGCGGGCGGACGCTGTGCCGCCCGGCAGCCGTGCGCATGCCAGAAACAGCCGTGCACAAAGATGATTTTGCGGTGGCGCGGCAAAACCAGATCCGGCTTTCCTGGCAGGCCCTTCACGTGTAACCGGTATCGAAAACCCATGGCGTGGACGCTTCGCCGCACGAGCCATTCCGGTTGCGTGTCTTTGCTGCGGATATGCGACATGCAACGGTGGCGCTGTTCTGGAGTCATCCGGTCCATACCGTTTTGCGCAGGGGAAACGCATCCTATTTGAGTTCATACATCGTCGGGACCGGCCTGGCCGCGAGGCCGGGCAGACGGTGCGGCTCGCGTGGACCGGTGGACGTGTAGGCGTCGAAAGGCGTGAACCCGATTTTCGCGGCAGGTGTTTTCGCCTTGAGGCGGAAATTGTTCTCTGCCGGGTTCTCGAAGAGCGGATCGGCCACGAGTGAACCGGCGTCCTGTCCGTTTTCAGCCTGCCACTGCGACAGCGTTTTTTTACCGGGGAAGAGGTCCTGTTTGCCTGAACGGTGCCAGTAGAGGTTGGGGCCGAGCTCGTAGTGCTGGGTCGGCAGGCCGTCCTTCATGCCGCGCACGCCGCCCTTCCAGTTGCTCGCAAAAAGCGAGCCCTCGTTGTCCCAGTAGATGATGTTGTTGCGGAAGAAGAAGGAGATGTGCGGTTCGTCGCGTGTACGCTGAACCTGATCCTTGAGCGAGTTCGCGAAGATGTTGTTTTCGATGATGTTTGCGCGCCCGTAGTGCTGGTGGAACCCGCCGGTTTTGACGCTGTACACCAGGTTATTGAACATGCGGATGCCGGTGGAGCCCTCGTCGGTGTAAAGTCCCCAGCCGCCGTAGTCGTAGGCATGGATGTCATGGATGTGGTTATCGTGGACCGTCGTGCCGGGCGAGATGCCAAGCGTGTAGACCCCCCCCATGTCGGAGAGCACGCCCTGGCCGATATGGTGCATATGGTTGAAGGCCACCTCGTTGTGGTGTGCCCGCGAGGGCTCTGCGTAACCCCACACCCAGCCGACGGACACGGCGGTATAGTAGAGATCGCTGATTTCGTTGTTCAGCACGCGGTTGTAGGAGGAATGGCCGATCCAGACGCCGTGCGCGGCAGGATGGATACGGCCGCCGCCGGTGATGCGGCAATTGGAGACCGTAATGGCCGAAGTGGTCTTGGCGAGACCGTCCGGCGCGTCCGGCGTGAGCACGTTCTTGGGCGCTTCAGCCATGAGATACCCGACATACGGCGGGCCGATCTTCACGCCTCCCGCGCCGAGGTCGGTCATCAGGCAGTGGTCCACCGTGTTCGAGTGCGCTCCCGGCCCGAACCCCATCGTGTAGCCGCCGAGCTGAGTGAAAGCGCAGCGTCGCACGCTGACGCCGCGCGCGCTGACGAACTCCACGGCGGCAGGGATGTTCATTTCGCCCTGCGGCGTAAAGTTGCCCTCGGGCGGCGTGACCCATTGCGATGTTCATTTCGCCCTGCGGCGTAAAGTTGCCCTCGGGCGGCGTGACCCATTGCGATTGGCGGAAGACGAGCCCTTCGAGCACGGTGTTGATGATGGGCTGATTCTCGAAGCCCTGGAAGATGAGCAGTTGCGAGATCGCGGGCGCTTCAACGCAGGCGGTGTCCGGCGACTCGCCGGGCAGCGGCATGTAGGTGAGCGTGCCGGTGGGCTTATCGAGATACCACTCGCCGGGAGTCCCGAAAGCTTCCTTCACGTTTTCGGCCCAGTAGCGGCGGTTCTTGAAGTTTCCCCAGTCTGAGTTGAAAGCGCGGGTCGCGGGAAACTTCACCACCTTCTGTGTCGCGTCGATGGATGCGGCACGCATACGCGAAGCGGACCAGACGTGCAGCACGTGGAACTCGATGTCGGAGAGATTCGCCCACGCGGCGCTGAGATCATTGCTCATGTAAAGGAAACCGTTGATCCCCTTATCACTTTTCTCGAAGTCGCCCGCGGCAATGAAATAGCCTTTTTTAGGCAGGCGCGGCCGGAAACGGCGCTGGCCGTTGACGAAGAGCTGGGCGAAATCCCATTTGCCCTCTTTCACAGCGGGAAGCTGGACCGTCCACGCGCCGTCCGCACCGACCGTCCAGCCTGTGATCGCTCGGCCGCCGCTGAAGACCGGCAGGCCACCGCGCGCGCGGTAAATCACGGGATAGCCGGCCGTACCGCCATGCGCGGGTTGGAGCAGGATCGGCTTTTCGAGCGTGTAGGTCCCGGCCTTAAACAACACTTCGATGCGTTCGATCTCCGTCGCGGGCACGGCTGCCTTAACCTGTCTGACCGCTTCCTGGGCACGCTCGAACGTGGCAAACGGTCGCCACCAGGAGCCGGAAGCGGCGTCATTGCCAGTGGGCGCGACATAGATCTTCTTCACGGTCCCCGCCTGCACAGCCGATGTGCCGGCCATGAGGCCGGCCAGAATCCAAACAGATACCTTCATTGTAGCCCCCCGATTGTTTTTTGACAGAATAACGCATTCACCATGGGCTGCCAACCGAAAACGCAATCCTCAGCCCTCATCGGGTGCGATTCAACGGTGTTGAATCCGCACCGAGGCGGGTGCCTGACGGCTCCGGCTTGAGGGTGAACAGGCGAAACCGTTCGGGGAGTTCGGCTGCGAAATAACGAGGACTTTTCAAGTCTTTTTCGGGTGATAATAAGGCTGAAACGTCGGTCAGAGGCGCTGTAGGTGAGGGTCTGGGCGGGATGTGGCGTGTCGTTTGTTTTCATTTTAAGTATTTGATGTGAAATTGTTTACGACTTTATTTCATCCTCCTTCCGGGGGGTCTGTGCGGGGTACCGGGGAATTAATAACAATAAAAAAAGCGGAAGGCGGTGAAAATGTACACAATTGCGTTCGTGAAATATGGGAGAAACAGGGCAGAGGAGAATCTCTCACAGAGGCCCGGAGGAAGACACCGTGGGCAGCGTGGAAAAGGAGGAGGGAGGATGGGGAGAGGTCCATTCGTTGAGATGGTGCGGGGGTTGCCGATGCTGCCAGGTTGGAACATGGTTGAGTCTCCTTTGTAAGTGTGGATATGATGTGTGCCTCTATATAAGGCAGGAAATCAACATTTGCGGGGTGCTGGGCGGGAAGGGTAAACGGTTATCCATGGAAAGAAACCTATCTGTGTCATCGATGATAAGATTTGGTACAGTATAAAGTTAAAAAAGGGATGAGCCATGAGAAATCAGAGTCTCAAACGGGCGGGAATGTTGGCTTTTATTGGGGCTGCTCTAACGATGACGGCAGGCGGTGCCGAGAAGAAAATGATCGGGCATAGCTGGGACCTGCTTGCGGTCCGGCCCGCCGATGTGGCGCGAAACCTCGACGCGTGGGAAAGGGTGCCGCTGGATGGCATCTCGCTGTCGCTGACCAAAGAACCGCAAGCCGGGCTCAGAATTGGATACGGTTCAGTCATGAATGATCCGGCGTGGGACCGGGCGTGGTTCAAGGACGATGTGTCCGTGCTTCGGCAATGCGCGTCGCGTAACCTCAAACACAATTTTCTGACGACCTTCTGGGCACCTCATAAACGGCTGGCGTGGAACGACGACGCGGCCTGGGCTCGGTTTGCCCACAACCTCGGCGTGGTGGCCTGGCTGGCCAAGGAAGGGCAGGCCAAGGGCATCCTGATTGATCCCGAAGACTATCCCTCCACGCGACAATACTTTTTGGTTTCCGGCGACGCCCCTTTCGCCGAAACCGCCGCACGGGCGCGGCGGCGCGGCGCTCAGATGATGCGGAGCATGGTCACCGAATATCCCGAGATCACGCTGCTTTCCTTCTGGATGCTGAGCCTTCATCCTCAGTATTTCACGCTCGTTGATCCGCGTACAGCCGTGGCCGACGCCGGCGACCTCTGGCCGGCCTTTCTCAACGGAATGCTGGATGAACTACCGCCCGGCGCACGAATGATCGACGGCGATGAACACGCGTACCGCTACGAAGCCGCCAAAAAGGATTATTACCTTTCCGTTTGGCGGGCGCAAAACAAGGCCTTGGCGTTGGTTGAACCGGTGAACCGCGTGAAGTACCAGACGCAAGTGTTGGCTGGCTTCGGTCTCTATCTCGACATGTACACCAATCCGACCAACTCGCCGTGGTATTTCGGTGAACTGGACGGTTCGCGCCTGAACCACCTGCGGAGCAATTTCGCGCAGGCGCTGGATGCGGCCCAGGAGTATGTCTGGGTGTACGGCGAGAAGATGGACTGGATCAAGTGGACAGGGACGACTCGCGAGAAGAATCCGACCTGGGAGGAAAAGCTGCCCGGCTTTAACGGGACGCTGGCGCAATTGCGGAATCCCCGCGAATGGGCTGAAAAGATGCTGGCGCATCAGCGGCAGGCGGGCACGTTGACGAACCTGCTTGTGAACGGTACGTGTGCGCCGGTAAAGGTCGAAGGTGTGTCGGGGTTCCGAAAGGGCGAACTGCCGACCCGATGGGCCTGCTGGCAGGATGAGAAGAAGCGGCAGGGCGCTTTCGGGACGGAGACGCAAAAGGGTAAGGGCGACACCTTCTCCCTTTGCGCGATCGGTGTGGAAGGGGGCTGCTTCCTCACGTCGATCCCCACGGCCCCCGGGAAACAGTATGTGGTGGAGGCCGATGCTCAGGGCGCCGCACCGACGGTCAACATTTACTGGAAACGGAACGGCGCATGGGACTGGTCACTCGCCGGCGTGCCTGTTGGTCTGGGCGCGCCCGGAGCCGGCGGCTGGCGACACGCGTTCGGCCTGGTGCAGGTTCCCGCAGGTGCGGACGAGTTGGTGCTGATGTTCAATGTCCGGCAGGACGCGGGCGAAAAAACCTGGTTCGACAATGCGGCTTTGTATCCTCTTAACTCCCCATGAACGAACAACATGATCCGGTGTGCGGAATGGCTGTGCCGGAGAAGCCCGGCTACACGTGCCGCTATGGCGACGTGACATATGGTTTCTGCAGCGGTCATTGCTTGTTGCAGTTCAGCCGACATCCGGAGCACTACCCTGATATAACAGGGAGGGATCAGGCTTTTGGACCTTCGGCAGAAACGCGGGACGAGCATACGGCTTACACCTGTCCCATGCATCCTGAGGTGCGGCAGGAAGGCCCGGGCGACTGCCCGAAGTGCGGGATGGCACTGGAGCCTGAGAGTGCCGCCGGTGCCGTGGCCGAAGCGGAGAATCCTGAAGCTGTGATGATGAGCCGGCGGTTTTGGGCCTGCCTCCTCATGACGCTTCCGGTCTTTGTCCTGGCCATGGCCACCCATCTCGGCTTTCTGCCTGCTTGGTTCCCGCCGCGGTTCGAACAGGGCATCGAGTTCGCCTTGGCCACGCCCGTGGTGCTCTGGGGCGGCTGGCCGTTTCTGGTGCGCGGCTGGCAGTCGCTTCTTTCCCGCCATTTCAACATGTTCACCCTGGTCGGCTTGGGCATTACCGTCGCGTGGGGAACCAGTGTGACCGCTCTGTTGGCGCCGCACCTCTTCCCGGCGGCCGCGCATCACGGCGGTGGCGTGCCGGTATACTTCGAAGCGGCGGCTGTCATCACCACGCTGGTGCTGCTGGGACAAGTGCTGGAATTAAAGGCGCGTGCCAACACGAACGCGGCACTCACGCTACTGATGGGACTCGCCCCCAAAACCGCCCGGATCGTGCGAATCGACGGCGTCGAGGAGGACCTGCCGCTGGAAGAGGTACTCCCTGGCGACCTCCTGCGCATCCGCCCGGGCGAAAAAATCCCGGTGGACGGGGAGGTGCTGGAGGGCTCGGGGTGCGTGGATGAGTCCATGGTGACCGGCGAATCCATGCCCGTCGATAAGGGCGTCGGCGACACGCTGATCGGCGCGACGGTCAACGGCACGGGCGGGCTTTTGATGAAGGCCCGCAAGGTCGGTTCTGACACGCTGCTGGCGCAGATCGTGAGCCGCGTCGCGGAGGCGCAACGCTCGCGTGCGCCCATCCAGCGGCTCGTCGATGGGGTGGCGGGCTATTTCGTCCCGGCTGTGGTGGCGGTGGCGCTGCTGACCTTCTGCGTATGGAGCGTGTGGGGTCCCGAGCCGCGGCTCGCCCATGCGATCGTGAATGCCGTGGCGGTGCTGATCATCGCCTGCCCTTGCGCGCTGGGACTCGCCACACCCGTGTCGGTGATGGTGGGCGTCGGACGCGGTGCAACAACGGGCGTTCTGATCAAAAACGCCGAAGCGCTGGAACTCCTGGCGCGGGTCGATACGCTGGTTATCGATAAGACCGGCACGCTCACCGAAGGCCGCCCGCGCTTGGCGACCATAAAAACGCGGGAGGGGACCGATGAGGGTGAGTTTTTGCGGCTCGCAGCTACTCTGGAGCTGGCGAGCGAGCATCCGCTGGCTGCCGCCGTGGTGAAAGGTGCGGCGGAGCGGAACATCGTTTTGTCGAAGGTCTCGGACTTCCGTTCTTTCACCGGGCAGGGCGTGGCGGGTCGCGTGGACGGACACGAGGTGGTGCTGGGCAATGCCGGTTTGTTGGGACGGCTCGGTATCGAAGGCGGATCATTGTCGCAAGCTTCGGAAGAATTGCGTGCCGCGGGGCAGACTGTCGTGTTCGTGGCCGTGGACGGCCAAGCGGCAGGCGTGATCGGCCTGGCTGATCCAGTCAAGGCCTCTGCGGCGGCGGCGATCGCGGCGCTCAACCAGGAGGAGGTGCGCGTGATCATGCTCACGGGTGACAGCCGCGCCACGGCGGAGGCCGTCGCCAAGCAGGTGCGGATCGATGAGATCCATGCCGAAGTGCTGCCCGGCGACAAGGCCGAGGTGGTCCGGCGTTTGCAGGCTGATGGGCACCTCGTTGCCATGGCGGGCGACGGCATCAACGATGCTCCGGCGCTGGCCCAGGCGCAGGTCGGTATCGCCATGGGAACCGGCACGGATGTGGCCATGGAAAGTGCGGACGTGACGCTGGTGAACGGTGACTTGGAGGGCCTCTTACGAGCGCGGCGGCTGAGCCGCGCGACGCTCAGAAATATCCGGCAGAATCTCCTTTTCGCCTTCGTCTACAATGCGGCGGGCGTGCCGCTGGCGGCAGGTTGTCTCTATCCCTTTTTCGGTGTTCTACTGTCGCCGATGTTCGCCGCTGCGGCAATGAGCTTTAGCTCCGTCTCTGTAATCAGCAACGCGCTGCGTCTACGGCACGTGCGTTTATAGCAGGCATTGTGAATATTCACCCCTTTGGCACTTTTCACGCAAATTACCGTTTTTTCTATTTAAATAAAACACTTGACTCAATGTATTTTCGTGATTACATTGTAAATACTCTTGATTTGACACTTGAATGGTTTAGGCGTTGAAAATGCAGATTGTGTGCGTAGGAATACAATGACTGTTTTGTTCTTATCTCCGTTGACAGGTTTCACCCTTTCTTTATTACAGTCCTTCATCGAGAACGCGCATTTCTTGGGATAGACCGTCGAGGGCGTGGATGTGCGGTTTAGACAGAGATGGAAAGTTTGGTCAGGAGGTCAGTATGCGAGCTCCATTTGTTAAAATGCTCGTTTGCGTTTCGCTATTTTGCGTGACGACGGCGGCATTTGCCGGAGCACGCTCCGGAGCGACCTGCACGGTCAACGACACGGCAGACGCTGGCGGGCTATGCGCGGTCAGCGAAAACTATCGGATAGACGGCAGTATCGGAGCCATTGGCGGAGTGAGCGTTAAAGACGGAGAAGCAGAAACGCTCAAAGCAGGCTATATCGGGCAGTTGACCGAGATAAGCCGCGTTGTCGTGACCGCCACGCCCGGCTCGGTAAACGAAGGCGAAACCGCACAGCTCAGCGGGATCGCGGAACTCGATGACACGACCGTGGCGGTTTTGGGCGGAGGCGAGATCGCCTGGCGCGAGCCCGCCTCCCCAGTCGCGTCGCTCAGCGCCGGCGGCCTAGCGGCGGCGGCAGCCGTTTATGCCGACACGCCCGCAGTCGTCACAGGGTGCTACCTCAACGTGACGGGTCAGGGCGCTTTCCTCGTTCTGGACGTCGACCCCGACAATTTCGGCCTCTATGCCGACGACCTGCTGCCGGACTGGTGGCAGGTCCACTACTTCGGCACGAATAACCCGCTGGGCTTGGCCGACGCAATCAATATCACGGGCCGCAGCAACCGCTATTCCTACACGGCAGATCTTGATCCCACTGACCCAGCTTCAGTCTTCGAGATCGTCGCGATCTCCAATCAGCCGCCGAACCGGGTCATCGTCTTCCGTCCCACGTCCACAAACCGGGTCTACCGGCTGTTGTACGCGAGCAACCTTGTCAGCGGCGTGTGGACGAACCTGCCAGGGCAGACGCCGGTGCCCGGCCTGCCAGGGCAGATGTCGCTCAGCGACACCCACGGGGCAGAGGCCCTGTTCTATCGGGTCGAGGTGCAGGTACCCTAATTCTTCATAAAACAGTCAGTATTTCATCATGAATTCGAAAGAAGATTAACAAATGAAAACAAAAAAACGAGCCCTATTGGCGGTTCTTGCGTTTGTGTCGTCCTGCGCATTCGCTCAGGTTCCCGGCGTCATCAACTATCAGGGCCGGGTGGTTGTGAACGGGACGAACTTTACGGGCACTGGCCAGTTTCAATTCGCGCTGGTGAACGGTGCTGGCGGCGCGACGCTCTGGAGCAACGGCACGTCGGCGGTCTCCGTGCCGGTGGATAAGGGGCTGTATGCGGTGCTGCTCGGCGACGCGGCTATCCCGAACATGACTGTGATCCCGGCGGGCGTTTTCGCGAACTCGGACGTGCGCCTTCGCGTGTGGTTTGACGGCGGCAGCGGCTTGCAGCAACTCAGCCCTGACCAGAGGATAGCGGCAGTCGGATACGCGTTGGTGGCGGCAACGATGCCCGCCAGCGGCATCACCGGCACGTTGTCCGACGGACAGCTCTCTCCCAATGTCGCCCTGCTGACCGGCAGCCCACGTTTCACGGGAACCGTGAGCGCGACCGCTTTCGCCGGCAACGGCGCGGGCCTGACTAATGTTGTGGCGCTCGGAGTTTCCGCCGTGAGCAACGCCAATATCGTTGCCGGCGCAATCACGGGTGACAAGATCGCGAACGGCACCATCACAGGGGTCAAAATCGCTGCCGGCACCATCACGAGTGCCAACTTGTCAGAGCAAACACTGTCAAACACCTTCTGGCGCCTTTCCGGTAACGCGGGCGCGTTTCCGGGCACGCACTTTCTTGGTACGACGGACAATCAAGCCCTGGAGATCAAGGTGAACAGTGCGCGTGCCTTGCGGATCGAGCCGAACAATGCTGGAGCTCCCAATCTCATCGGCGGCGCTTCGGTCAACACCGTGGCGGCAAGCGTGATCGGAGCCACCATCGGCGGAGGCGGAGCGACCAACATCAGCGGCACCGCTTACACTAACCGCGTTGACGCCTCTTTCGGGACCATCGGAGGAGGCAAAGCAAATCGCATTGACTCTTCCTCCGTCGACTCCACGATCGGCGGTGGCAGCTACAACAGCATTCTGACGGACGTGAGCGAGGCCACGCTCGGCGGCGGTTATCAAAACAGCATTCAAACCATGGCGGATTACGCCACGCTCGGCGGCGGTTATCAAAACAGCATTTACCATGGCGCGTACGGCACTACCCTTGGGGGTGGCTATAATAACAGCATTCTGGGTAACGCGTTCGCCGCCACGTTGGGCGGTGGCTACCAGAACCGCATTCAGACCAATGCGACCCGAGCCACGCTGAGCGGCGGCGGTTTAAACACCGTCCAAACCAACGCGCACTATGCGACGATCGGCGGTGGTTTCGGCAACATAGCAGGCGGACAATACGCGACCGTGCCAGGCGGCCAATACAACTCCGCCACCGGCACCGCCAGCTTTGCGGCCGGACGGCGGGCCAGGGCTCTGCACGACGGCACGTTCGTCTGGGGCGATGCCACGGATGCCGATTTCCGCTCGATGACCAGCAATCAGTTCGTGATCCGCGCCTCGGGCGGCGTGGGCATCGGCACGAATATTACCAGCGGGGCCGCGCTCACCGTCGCCGGCAACGTGAATGCCGCCGGCTTCATCGGCAACGGCGCGGGGCTGACCAATGTGGTGGCGCTCGGAGCCTCCGCCGTCAGCAATGCCAACATCGTTTCCAGCGCCATCACAGGTGACAAGATCGCGGACGGGGCCGTCACGGGCAGCAAAATCGCGGCCGGCGCCGTGTCCGCCGCCAACATCGCTTCCGGCACTATCACGGGCGACAAGATCGCGGGCGGCGCAGTCTCCAACGTTAACATCGCTTCAAACGCCATTACGGGTGACAAGATCGCTACCGGCGCCGTGTCCGCCGACAACATCGCCTTTGGCACCATCACGGAGGACAAGCTTGCGGCCGACGCAATCACGGGCGACAAAATCGCAGGCGGAGCCGTCACGGGCGACAAAATCGCGCTCGGCACCGTCTCGAATGTCAACCTGTCGGCGCAAATACTCTCCAACACCTTCTGGCGGCTGGACGGCAACGCGGGCACCAGCCCGGGAACGCACTTCATCGGCACGGCAGACAACAAAGCTCTGGAGGTGAAGGTCAACGGCGCGCGCGCCCTGCGGCTCGAGCCGAACACCTCGGGCGCGCCCAACCTGGTCGGCGGCGCATCGGTCAATGCCACGGCTTCTGGCGTGGTCGGCGCCACGATCGGCGGCGGCGGCGCGACCGCCTTCGGCGGCAAAGCCTACACCAACCGCGTGGAGGCCCATTTCGGGACCATCGGCGGCGGGCAAGGGAACACCATTCAGCTTTCTGCGAAAAACGGCACGCTGGGCGGCGGCAGTGACAACAGCATTTTGGTCGACGCGTGGTACGCCACGATCGGCGGCGGCCAGTCAAACCGTATTGACAGTGCCGGGGATTACTCCTTCATCGGGGGTGGATATCTGAACAGCATTGACTATAGCGCGTCGGCTGCCACACTGGGGGGCGGCAGCCAGAACAGCATCGGATATACGGCTGACTGCGGTACGATCAGCGGCGGTCTCGGAAACAACATTCAGACCAACGCGAAATACGCCACAATCGGCGGCGGTTACCATAACCTCGCACAGGGGGACTATGCGACCGTGCCGGGCGGTCAAGCCAACTCGGCCACCGGCACCACCAGTTTCGCTGCCGGACTGCGGGCCAAGGCCAACCATAACGGCGCGTTCGTCTGGGGAGACTCCACTAACGCCGACATCGCCTCCACCAACGCCAACTCCGTGACCCTGCGGGCCGCGGGCGGCTACCGTCTCTATTCGAATGCGGCGGCCACGCTGGGCGCGCAGTTGGCCGCGAACGCCACGTCGTGGTCGGTCATGAGTGACCGTAACATGAAAGAGAATTTCAGGCCCATCAACACGGAGTATCTACTCGACCGGCTCGCGCATTTGCCCATCATGGAGTGGAACTACAAGGCCGACCCAACACAGCGCCGTTACATCGGGCCGATGGCACAGGATTTCCACGCCGCATTCGGACTGGGTGACGACGACCGGCGTATCAACACCATGGACACCGACGGCGTGGCTTTGGCCGCCATCCAGGGACTGTGCCGACAGGTGCAGGCGGAGAAAGAACGGAACGATGCGCTCGAACGCAGGCTGTCGGAGTTGGAGAAGCGGCTGGAAGCTAAATGAGGTTGCGCGATACAAGGAATTCGCTTACGAAAACCCGTTGCCGAAGCACTTGAACCTGCGTCCGTTTGGCCGTACGACTCGCAGTGCCATTCGCTTTTGGCGTTTTTATCAATAGAAACACTTGACTCGGCGTTTGATCGGAATTAAGTTTACATGAATCTTTAATTTGTTCTCTACGTGATCAATAGCCTAGGCCACAGGAGGTGAGGTATGAAAAACAAGAACGTGATGTCTTTCTCAGTCGTTGTTCTGGCTGTAACGCTGCGCCTGATCCATTTCGCGCAGGCTACGGTTTATAACCCGACCGCTGACTTCTCCATCACAAACGGCAATCCCAACGGCGTTTGGACCTACGGCTGGATGAACACTTCGTTCACGACCTTCACGCCGTACGTGAACTTTGCCATGAGCTCTGGAGGACTCAGTCCCGAATGGTATGGGTGGGCCTCCGATTGGTCGCCCTGCATCTGGCGCGATGACGCCAACACTACCGCCGACGGACAAATGCCGGGCTGGCTTAACCTTCATCCCGGTCCGGGTACCGAGCCTTGTGTCTTGCGCTGGAGAGCCAGTACGCCGGGTTTCTGTAATTTGGCAGGTCAGTTTTTACCCGGGAATTATGGAACCATGCTGGTGGGCGTTCGTCACAACACGAATTGGCTCTGGCAGGCAACCAATTCCGGCAGTTTCACCTGCGGAGTCAACGTCGTGTCCGGCGATATGATCGACTTCCTTGTATATGGCGGTTATGGCGCGGGAACTACTCCACTGCAAGTCACCATTGACGGGCCGCGGCCCGCGCTCACCCGGTATGTCAATGCATCTTCCGTGAATCCGCTGCCACCCTACCTGAGCTGGGCCACGGCCGCGAACACGATTCAGGAT
>JADHEF010001026.1_pt1 | contig 20754 bp, 16 predicted proteins | sample 8952391 | NCBI WGS metagenome assembly JADHEF01 (sample SAMN16124439, study PRJNA663245) | bioreactor sludge metagenome | isolation source: sludge (nitrite) | place: India:Bengaluru | collected 2019-02-28
CGGGTGCCAGGTCCACTTCTCCCCGGTGGTGTTTGATCTCCATGATCTGGACAAATAACTCCTCACCCACACTGTAGGGTGGGCTCCTCATACGCAGAAGGCCGTAAAGTTTCTTGGAGAGACTTACAAAAACACCGTAGTCTTCTACCCGGGTGATCTTTCCCTTGTAGTGCTCCCCTAACTCCAGGTCCTGTAGTTCTGAGGCAGGGTGCAGTATGTACACCCGTGGTTTGTCCTGGCAGTCATCGCAGTAGTCTCCCTTTTCAATGGGTTTACCACATTTAGTGCACAGGTTGATTTCTCCTTTTCCCTGACATTCCGAGCATTCCTCGGTGACTTCTACTTCTCCTTTACCACTGCACACACTGCAGGGGACTTCCTGTTCCTGGTCCAGTTGGAAGCGTTCTCTCGCTCCCCCGGAAAGGCCTTTTAGGTGGCCTTTAATATCTACTTCGTCGGAGACTCCAGTTCCGTGGCAAGCTTCACATATCTTGTAGCTCACCACCCGGCGTCCCTTCCCTTTACATTCTGAGCATGTTTTTTTCATGATTGTATCCTCAAAAAAATAGTTATGGTAACTTGGTTTTCGTGAAAACTTAATTTATGATTTTATAAGAAATTTAGTTGGTTTAATTTGATTACGGTTTAATTAATTTTGTTTTTAGTTGTAATTCATTTGTTTAAAGTTTAATTAATGTAGTTATAGTTTAATTTAATTCATTTGAAGTTTATTGAATAATTATAGTCTTATTCAATTCAACATATGACTTTAAATTTGATTTATGAATTTATTCACTCCCAGATACTATAAAACTTAATTCAACAATCTATTTCAGTAAAAAGAAAAGATTTATGAATCATTTAAATTTGGCGGGGTTCTGCTGTACTATCTCTTCCCTCTGTTTCTGGTACACCTGGGAAGCATCCATGAACTGGTTGGCATTGTCCACATGGGTGTTGGCAGTTTTGGTGTCATTGCGGGCAAACAGGGGGATGGCAACCTTCAGCTGGTTGGTGGCGTTGATCTTGGCATCCAGTTCCTGGAGGGTGATCTGCAGGTAAGTTACGTAAACCTGGTCCTGAAGGTTTTTGGCATATATCAATGCCTCCTGGGTGGATGTTCTGGCATCACCGAACTGGGATGAGGCGTTGTCGGCCTGTGACTGGGCAGCTTCGTACTGGTACTTGTTGGTACTGGTGGCAGCCTGGTTGAAATAGGTGTCACCGGAGGATATATGGTCGTTGATGGTGTCGGTTAACTGATCTATCTGGGAGACTTGAGTGCCTAAACACCCGGATAGAGAAACAGTCACCAATACCAGGGCGAATATAATGATTACTTTACGCATAACACACCTGCACAGTTTGAATTTATTTCCAATCCACCAATTATTTCTAAAATCCTGTAAATTTAATGATAAATCTAATATGTGTGGAATTACTTGAAATATTTGCCTATTAAAAGTGGAGATATCCCCATTATCTAGTTTGAATATAGATTTCAATAGTATTTGATTACTTAAATAGTTTTAAACTAAGTATCATAAACCAGCAGTTGAGACTTAAAAATTATGCAAAAAAATATTTTCTTTAATAATATACTTTTTTCTATGAAAAATGTGCTTCATAAGAAAAATTTTAAAAAAAAGGAGATTAAATCAATAAAAAAAAATGATGATGCCCCTTTAGATTTTCCCGAGATCAAGACTTCCATAACCCGTGAATATTGCAGTAGCTTCGTATCTGGGTTACTGTATCTGGATCAACTGGAAATTCTGCTTCTGGCTGGTCTCCGGGTTTTAGAAGCTGGACGAAAACCTGGTCACCCGTGGCTAGCTCCACCCACTCAATGTGGTGATTTTCCTCCATGGGATGGGCTACTTCTCCCACTTTAACCCTCACTCCCTGGGCTGTTTTTTCCATAAGTGGCCGGTGTTTCAGGGCCCCCTCATCATCCTGCCTTTCTTTCAAGAGTTCCATGGGTACTTCACAGCAAACCAGCTTACCCTGGCCGGCACACCGCACATCCACAATATTTCCACAAATATCACAGCGATATATCTGTCCTTTTTCCGTCATTTGAACCCTCAATTATTTTTTAAACCAATATAATGTAAATTTTCCAAAATGTAAATTGCTTTCTTTTAATGTAAATTAAGTGTCTGTTTGAAACCTATGAATTTTTTATCCTTTAGTTATGCCTTTTATCCTATAGTTATACCTTTTATCCTTTAGTTATACCCCTGTTTCTCTTTTTAAGTGTAAAAATAATAAGTAGTATCCTCCAAAAAAATAGGAAACAATACCCTCTCCAAAAAAAAACGTGGAGATAGGGTATTTATGTTGGAACCCTAGATTTTCCTTGTTTTAGTATTTTTCGCAGCGTATCATGAAGTATTCTGTGGGGTGGTCACAGGAGGGACATTTTTCTGGTGGTTGTTTTGCAGTGACTGAATATCCGCATTTAATACAGGTCCAGGTGACTTCTTCATCTTTTTTAAAGAAGGTTCCGGCTTCAATTTCTTTCAAGACCTGAATGTACCTTTCTTCGTGGTGGATCTCTGCGCGGCCTATGGAATTCAAACGCTGGGCAACGTCATCCAGTCCTTCTTCCTTAGCTACTTTAGCAAATTCGGGGTACATTTCACTGTTTTCGTAGTGTTCACCAGCAATGGCTGCCTTTAAGTTTTCCACGGTATCTCCCAGGGTGAGGGGGGCTTCCGCTTCCACTACAATGGCATCATCATCCAGTGATGCGTCTTTTTTCAGGTTCTGGATCATCCTGAATAACCATTTTGCGTGTTCACGTTCGTTATCCGCAGTTTCCAGGAATATTTTCTCGAGTTCAGGGTACCCATCCTTTTTAGCCTGTTTAGCATAGAAAGTGTACCTGTTTCTAGCCTGACTTTCACCAATAAATGCTTTTGTAAGGTTTTCTAAGGTTTTTTGCATTATTGACACCTCATATTTTATTTAGGCCCCCAACTTTATAAAAGTTTTTATCATTAATGAAATTCAATAATACCCCCATTACAGTTCCTGATCCGGGAAAGGAGTGCGTTATCATTGATTATGTGTTATAAGAGTGTGGAAAGGTTATTTAATATTCCTTCTCACTTTTAACCAACCTATTTATTACCTATTAATCATATAATAAAAAAGTAGATGCTTTTAATGAGTACAACCCCCATGAGTGGTTAAATTTGTGCTACAGGGTTTTAGAGGGGTTTGTTCCCTGGAACATACTAAAACTGAACTCTTTAAAGACCAGTCATTGTTGATTTAAATTCCAAACTAAGGGAATGTTTCCCATGGATCAGGATACAAGGGACGATTTTGAACCCTTTAAACTAGAACACCTACCTCGAGAAGAGGATGAAAAACAGCTTTCCATCTATTTAAATCGATTACAGCAATTTAAATCTTATTCTAAAATTTTAGCCATAATGGTAATTATTCTGGGAGCTATGGGGGCCCTGGGATGGTTTTTCAATGTACCCCTACTCCGGGGAGAATACGAAGGAATCATTGGAATAAAGCTCAACACGGCACTCCTATTCATACTGGCTGGTTCCTGTGTTTATCTTTTGAACCTTAAATTAAAAGGAAAACAGGTACTGATTCCACGAATATTAGGAATTATCATAGTAGTTTGGGGAACTTTAACCATCCTCGAATATATCACCGGGACGAACCTGGGCATGAACTACCTGTTCAGCAGTATACTGCCAAATAACAGTATTTTAACAAAAAGCAGGCTGGCCAGCACTTTGAACTTTATCCTGCTAGGTGTTGCCCTTCTCATGGCCAGTTATAAATTTAAAATCCGTTACGTGCAGACTATCGCATTTTTTTGTGGATTTATAGCTCTTTTTGGATTGTCTTCCTATCTATACGGTAGCAGCTCTGATTATTTCCTGGACATCCTGGCCCAGATGGCTTTTATGACTTCCTTAATACACATACTGCTTTCGGTGAGTATACTGTGCCTCTGCCCGGACCATTCCTATATGGGGAGGATTACTGCCCAGAATTCCGGTGGATACATGGCACGACGCCTACTACCTGCTGCCCTGATGGCTGTTTTCCTGATGGACCTGTTAATCGTCAGTGGAGAAAGGTTAAACATATACAGTACTTACTTTGGGAATATCTTCGGCGTTATATTGGCCCTGGCACTTTTAACCACGGTAATTATCTGGAACTCTAACATACTCAATAAAATGGACCGTCAAAGACAAGAGTCCAATATTCGGCGTCTTAATCTTAAAAAATTCTACGAAAACTTGGTGGAGGGTATTAACGAGGGAATATGGGTTACGGATAAACACGACCGTCTGTACTTCATGAACCGGGGAATGGAAGAAATAAGTGGTGTTACCAGCCAACAGATGGAAGGCCTGCACATACTGGAGGATCTGCCTGATAATACCACTGATGGACTCAAGGAGTACTACCGGAAAGCAAAAGAAACCCTGAAGCCATTGCACTATGACTCCATTAAAGCCACCAGCCCCAGTGGCCGGCAATCATACCAGAGTGGCTGGATCATACCCCAGCTTAAAGAGGGAAAGTTTAACGGAGCTATATGCACAGTTATCGATGAAACACTGCGTAAAGAAGCAGAAAATGCTCTTAAAAAGTCTGAAACATTTTACAGAACCATATTTGAGAATACCGGTACAGCCACCATCATCATAGACCAGAACACCACCATAATCATGGCCAACAAACGCTGCGAATCCATGAGTGGGTACAGTGTGGATGAAATTGAACACCAATTAAGCTGGACTAATTTCGTTCACCCTGATGACCGGGAAAAGATGAAAACCTATCAACAGATGCGCCGGGTGCCCGGGAAAGAAGCTCCCTCCGAATATGAGTTTCGTCTGCTGAACAAGGAAGGTGAAGAAAGAGAGGTACTGCTTTTCACTTCACTGATTCCTGGTACCACCGACAGTGTGGTTTCCATGCTGGACATAACCGAACGTAAGAAGGCGGAAAATGTTATTAAAAAATCTTTAAAAGATAAAGAACTTCTTTTAAGGGAGATTCACCACCGGGTGAAGAACAACATGCAGATCATTAGCAGCCTCCTGAATCTCCAGCGTAGCTACGTGGATGATGAGGAGGCTGATAACATACTCCAGGAGAGCCAGGGACGGGTGAAGAGCATGGCTCTGGTTCACGAAAAACTTTACCAGACTGCTGATCTGGCCAAAATAAACGTGGGAGACTACATAGAAAGCCTAACCATGAACCTGTTCCATAGTTACCGTACCAAGCCGGGTATAAGGCTCAACCTGGATGTGGGAGATATTTACTTTAACATTGACACCGCCATTCCCCTGGGATTGATTATCAATGAACTGGTATCCAACTGTTTGAAGTACGCATTTAAAGACCAGAATGAGGGTGAAGTAGTTATATCCGTCCGTAAAGTGGATATGGATGAATTGGATGAAGTAAATGAAGTGAATGGAATAGGTGGTGGGAATTATTACCTCCTGGAAGTTCGGGATGACGGAGTGGGGTTACCGGAAGATCTCGATATAGAACATACCAACACCCTGGGTCTGCAGCTGGTTAAAACACTGGTATTGCAACTGGATGGTACCATTAAAATAATCAGAAACAATGGAACCTGTTTCCACATCATATTCCAGGAGCAGAAGTATATAAAGAGAATCTAATCCAATTAAAATAAAATTTCATTAAGTATTTCATCCTTTAATTAAATGATTCAAATCATGATTAAATTCAATAATTATGGGACAATAAACACGATTTTTTTGAATTAAATACTAAATAGAATATTTTGGTGTATTGATATAACAAAACTGTTCTGACCATTATTCCCTTATATTGAATCTAGATATAAAAATGAAAAGGTATTTCTATAATTAACGAACTTATTTTTATAATTAAATGAAAACATTCCTTTAATGTAAAAATTGAATGAAAACATTCCTTTAATGTAAAAATTGAATGAAAACATTCCATTAATGGAAATGAAATCCTTTTGTCAATAGAAAGTACAATGTTAAAGTGCAGGAATATAATTTTCTCCAAGGGGAAGGTAAGTGAAACTGAACACACCACTCAAAAGGATGGTAACCGGGCTTATCCTGGTGGCTGCCCTGGCAATATTATGCAGTAACTACGCCACAGAATACGAGTACCATCAGAAATACCCATCTTACGGAGCCCTAATCTCAGATTACCCTGAAGGAGAAGTGGTAAATGTCGGTGGAACAGTTACCCACATCGGTTCCAGCCAGTTCCAGATCCTGGAGAACTACCACGGTCAAAACATTAACCTGAGCATTAACAGCTCCACCCCGGTGAACCTGGAGGACCAAGTGTCAGTGGTGGGGGTCTTGGGACCTAACAATACCATCATCCAGGTGGAACGGGTGGAAGTCAATGAATACTGGAAGTACCTTTTCCTGTTGCTCCGTTCCTTCCTGGCGGTGATCCTTCTGATTTTCATATTTTACCGTTACTGGTCCTTTGACTGGAAAAATTTCGAGTTCAGGAGGCGCTAAGTGTGCCAGACTGGGTAGTTCACCTGGCAGTGGCCTGGAGCGTGTGCCGCATACTAAGCTTCCGATACCCTCAGTTTAACCCGGCCAACACCGTTCTGGTCATGGTGGGATCCATCTTCCCTGACGCCATTAAGATATCCATACTAACTGAACTAGTGGGATACGATATGTGGGATTATATCTACGTGTTCCACCTCCCGGTAGGTACATTTTTACTGGCAGGAATCGCTGCCCTCCTCTTCCGGGAGAAAAAAAGCGCCTTCCTGTTTTTATCCATGGGAATAGTAACCCACTACCTCCTGGACCTGATCCTGATACAGGTGGGATATGGTATGGCCCTCTTCTATCCATTAAGCTGGACTGGATTCACCCTGAACCTGGTCCCCAACGATGATTACTACATAACCATCATGGCCCTGTTTATAGCCCTGATAGTTTACCTGGTGTCAAGACAGGTGGAAAAAAGAAAGTTTAACCACTGAAAATGCGCTGCAAAAACTAAATAAAATTGGAAAAACCCTTAAAAAACAAATAAAACCTATTTTTCATCACCTTTCAAAGGGGATCCATAATCCTCTTCAGCAAAGGTCAAAGTGAAGGTGGTACCATGGTTGGTGTCCAGTTCCATCTCACCATCCACCTGGTCAGTAAGGGTATCCACCAGGCGCATGCCCAGGGAATTGGTTTTTCGAAAGTCCAGGCCTTCAGGGAATCCCACCCCCGTATCCGCCACCTGGAATACGTAGTGGTCATTGGCTTTATGGAATTTAACTGATATCTCACCATCTTCACCGTGGGGAAAGGCATGTTTGAGGCTGTTAGATACCAGTTCATTGACGATTAGGCCCAGGGGGACAGCGGTGTTGATATCCAGGGGCACGTTACCCACATCCATTTTCAGTTTGATGTTGTCCCGGATAACGTAGGTCCGGAAGAGTTCCTGGGTGAGGCTGGTGATGTACTCCCCGAAGTTTATGCACTTGAGATCCGTGGAACGGTACAGCATGGAATGAATTAAGGCCATGGACCGGGCCCGGTTCTGACTCTCTTTGAAAACCTTCCGGGCGGCCTTATCCTCAATGTACTTGGATTGCAGGTTGAGGAGACTGCTGATAACCATGAGATTGTTTTTAACCCGGTGATGTATTTCCTTAAGCAAAAGTTCCTTCTCATCCAGAGACTTGCGGAGCTGTTCCTCCGCCTGTTTACGACGGGTTATATCCCTTAAAATGGAGAGTACCATTTTCTCTCCACGGAGGTTGAATATATGGGCACTCACCTCCACTGGTATCTGGCGACCATCCCTGGTGAGGTTGACCGCCTCAAAGGTGGCACTCCCCTCCTGGAGAAGGTCCCACAGAGTTGGTTCTTCCCTAGATTCAACTTCAATGTCTCTGGGAGTCATCTTCAGAAGCTCGTCCCTGGTGTACCCCAGGCTGTGGCAGGCCACGTCGTTGACTTCCAGAAATTGGCCACCGGTACCATCACTGGTAAGGGGGTAAAGGAAGATGGAGTCATTGGCATTGTTAAACAGTTCCCTGAACTTTTCCTCACTTTCCTGTAGCTTCAGTTCCATTTTTTTACTGGTGGTAATATCCCGAGAAATGGTGGAGGCCCCTACCACCCTACCCCGGGCATCCTTGATGGGGGAAACACTGAGGGAAATATTAACCAGGGACCCGTCTTTCCTGCGGCGTAGTGTCTCGTAATGGGTGATCCTTTCCCCATTTTTGATCCAGGCTAAAATCAGAGATATTTCATCACTGTTGTAGGGCGGTATCATCATAAAAACACTGCTACCCAGTGCCTCATCACCAGAAAATCCGTATAACTTCTCGGCAGCTGGGTTCCAGCTTAAAACCGTACCCTCCAGATCCAGACCTACAATGGCATCCTCAGTGTGCTCTACTATTGATTTAAGATAGTTTAATTCCTCATGGGTTTGGGATAACCTTTTTTCTGTTTCTTGAAGCCGGCTCTGGATTTCCTCACGGCTTAAATCTGGATGTTTCATGTTAATAACTCGTAATAATCGACTAATAATGGATTTTTTCTATAGGGTTTTATCTTTAACCTTTTATTTGATTATTTCGGCCACAATATTAACTTTTTATACCTCAAAACTTACCGGTTTATAACCCACCACTCCTACCGGAGGGGTTTAAGTGAAATATTTATGATAATTAAGGGAAATATTATATGCGAATTGAAACTGAATAAGATAACCCTAAAGTTCATAAAAAAAATTCAATTACACAGGATTTGATAACCATGAAAGGAATCATTCTTGCCGGAGGATCTGGAACCCGGCTTTATCCCATTACTAAAGCAGTTTCTAAACAGTTACTACCTATTTACGATAAACCCATGATATATTATCCCCTTTCCGTGCTCATGCTGGCCGGTATAAGGGAAATACTCATCATCTCCACCCCCCGGGACTTGCCACAGTACCGGGACCTTCTGGGTGATGGCCGTCAGCTGGGAGTTTCCTTCTCTTACGCTGTCCAGGAAGAACCCCGTGGACTGGCCGAAGCCTTTATCGTTGGTGAAGAGTTCATTGGTCAGGATAACGTGGCCCTGGTCCTGGGAGATAACATTTTCCACGGCCACCGTTTCAGTGAGATACTGCAGAGGGCAGCCTCCCTGGAGGAAGGGGCCATCATATTCGGCTACTACGTCCGGGACCCAGCAGCTTTCGGTGTTGTGGAATTCGATGAAGAAGGTAATGTACTGTCCCTGGAAGAAAAACCAGAACAACCCAAATCCAACTACGCCATACCCGGGCTTTACTTCTACGATAACAGTGTGGTGGAGATTGCCAAGGGAGTGGAACCCTCTGACCGAGGAGAGCTGGAGATAACCTCGGTTAACGAAGAATACCTTAAAAGGAAACAGTTGAAGGTGGAACTTTTAGGAAGGGGGATGGCTTGGCTGGACACCGGAACCCATAACGGACTCCTGGAAGCCAGTAACTATATCGAAGCCATTCAAAAAAGACAGGGATTCTTCGTGGCCTGTTTGGAAGAGATAGCCTATAACAATGGATGGATTGATGCTGCCACTGTCCTCGAACTAGCCGAAACCCTTAAAAAAACTGATTACGGTAAGTACTTGGTTGAACTCATTACCGGTGAACTGTAGATATGATTTTGTGGATGAAATTTACTCTTTTATAATTTCATCTATTTCTTTGATTATTTCTTTCACACTTGCGAGACCATTTTCAATTTCTTCCTGAGAAATTTCTCTTTTCTGATGCCCCAATTTCACATACCATAAAAGTCTATATTTCTTATTTCCCAGAGCAAATCCATTTGTTTCTCGTGACCCTGGAGTATTTCCTTAGCCCTGTTCTTTCTTGATCTGTGACTGGAATAATCTTTTCCATTAATTTTGTTAGTTAAAGCCATGAGGGCTGATTCAAAAGCAGCATACCCCAGGCCAGCCACACCAGCCAGATCTCCTTGTTCGTATAAATCTTCAGCTGATTTTAATAAATTTTTAGCCCTTTCCATATCTAAGTCAACCATATCTTATCTCCTTGACGCGATATACTCATCTCTAATTCTTTAATGGTTTCATTGAGATTTTCGAGTTCAATTTCGCCTTTAGGAACTGTTCGGCCCTCCCTAATAACCGAGTGGACTTCCCCAATAGTGACTTTTGCCATGTTTTCATAGTACTCCCTGGCAGGGCCTTCCAGTGATTCCGCTTTATTTAAAAATTCTTTGGCCTTTTCCAGGCGATATATAATGTATGGTTTGGGGAAAGTATCCAGTTGAGCTATGATTTCCCATACATCCCCTTTGTATACAATCCCATTAATGAGTGATTCCAAAACCACAAAATCGACTGGACTCTGGATATCCTGCCAGTTATACTGGTGTATCTCAAAACGGTAGGGTAGGAAATCATACTTCTTAACATCTAATGGTTTTTCACTAACTACAACCACATCTATATCACTTTTTTTCGTGGCCAGACCCGTAGCCACACTACCAAATAGTATGAATAAATCCACCTCATCTCCAATTTTGTTGTAAAGTAGATCAATTCTGTTCTTAAAATCAGGTCTTACATTCTGTCTTTTCTCTTCCATGAAAAGTTTCCAGAATATTTTAACCAGATTAAGGCCCGAATTTATCCGGTAAACCTTTTTACGTTGTGTCTTCTGTTGATTTATTATGTGGTGCGCTAGTAAAACCTTCAATATTCGGGAAACATTTGATTTGGAGATGCTAAGTTCATTTGATAATTCAGTGAGTCCCCATGTCAAGTAGGGTTTCTGGATCATGAACCGCAATATTTTAAGGGTATTCCTGGCAGCCAGATCCTCCAAATTAAATTGTTCTAAATTTAGTACCATATGTTCTAATATTGGTACTATGATATATTAAATTATCAGATATTCAGTATTAATAATTTAGATTTGTATCATATATAGCAATTTGTGTACACTGTGGAGTTAAAAAAATGGCACTAACAATGAACTTTTATGATTTAAAAAAATAGGGTTTTAAAAAAAATGGGGTTAAGGGGATTACCCCCTTATTTTCGTCTTGCCGTGTAGAAACCGGTAATCACCATCAGCAGGGCCAGTAACATTCCAGCCAATGGTACTCCCGTACTTTTCATTCCCACAGTATTAGCCAGAACAGCAGCGGTAGCTATGTTCTGGGCATTTACTGTTAGAGACTGTGTTTCCTGATTGAGTGTGGGGTCGTAGGTAGTGGTGGAAAGTAGGGGATTAATGAGGTAGAAACCAGCCCTTAAGTATCTCATTTGCAGTAGCAGGGTTGGGTCGCCCATGGGTACGGTTCCCAGGGTCCAGGTAATGGTTCGGGTGACCGGGTCATAAGTCCAGGTGTTTCCCACATCATCACTGGCTCCAGCAAATTCCAGACCTTCGGGTATGGTATAGGTCATCACCACATTTTCTGCGGGGTCTGGTCCGTTGTTCCCTACCTTCAAGGAGTAGGTTACTGTGTCGCCAGGCACTGGATTGGTTTTACTGGGTGTTACTTTAAGGTATAGGCTGGATTTAGGGATGATGGTCACATCTGTGCTCACTTCCTGAGCATCTGTGGTTCCATTAACCTTGGCTATACCTGGAGTTTCATCCGCAGTTAAAGTAGCGGTGGCTATCCCATCTAAGGTTAACCGGTTGATGGTCTTACTACCAAGGTTTCCCAGGTCTGTCTCGAATAACACGGGGGTTAAGTCCGGTATATGTCCTACTGCAGGATTGAATGGAGTTACTGTGGTTCCATCGCTGCGGTTATTGAAACTAACCGTGACCAGACTGGTTTCACGATTCCCAATGGTACTGGGAGTGGCATTAATGGTCATGTACAACCAATGGGTGGGGAAAGGAATATATCGTAATAGTTGAGAGAATTGTGGAGCATTAGCTCCCCACCAGTTGTCTTCCACATTGTTATTAACTGGAGACGCCGAATCGTCGTAAATACTGTAAAAACCTGTGTTACCATATATGCGGCAGAAATTCACCACTAAACTGTTACCAGTACGTTTAAGTATGGCACTTCCTAGAGTTCCGGTGTTCTGCAGAATATTAGAATCAGTGATGATTAAATACCCCCCATTGTAGACTCCTCCACCACCATACCCATTGGCAGTGTTTTGCTGAATAGTACTATGGTTAATAAACGAGGGATCAGTACCATAATTGGAGATACCTCCTCCGGAACTGGATGCCGTGTTCTGCTGAATAAGACTATTATATACCGTGAGATTACCAAACATGTTGTAGATCCCACCACCAGATATAGTAGCGGTGTTTAGCTGGATAATACAGTTGTTCACCGTGAGGTTCCCAAAGTAATTGTAGATCCCACCACCATATTGTACATTATTTCCGTCTTGTATGGTAAAGCTGGTCAGGGTTACTGTAGCCTGGTTTATGGTGACTGGACGTCCAGTATTGGTTCCACTGATGATGGTACCACTCTGGCTCTGTCCAATGAGGTTGAGGTTCTTGTTTATAACCACCTGTTCATTGTAGGTTCCATCCGCCACATAGACTGTCCCCTCTGGATCCACTGTATCGGTACCATTCTGAATAGTAGCTTTAGCCGTGGTGGGTGTCAGACCATCATTTCCATCAGAACCTGTGGCATTGTCTACATAAATAGTATCCGCGGCAGTGGAAGCAGAAATAGTGGCAACCAACAACAGTAGGAATCCTAATAGGAGGATAATCCGGTTTGTTTTTCCGTTGGTCAATTTTTTTCACCTCCTTTCACAATGATTTAAGACCAGAAGATACAGGGAAACTATTGATAATGATACTCCCCATTGATCTCCGTGATTGTTCACATTAATTATGTTAGTGTTTACTTAATAACTTATAACTCTGTGGCCATACACCCACAAGTCATCATTAAAAAGTACCCCAGATTGTATTAACTAAAAAAATACCCATGGCATTGCATTACTACAAAAAAAGAAGCATTAAAGGAATAGGATAAAAAATTACATTAAATTCCCATATTATCCTGGATTAATTTCATTTCCTCCTGGTTTTCCAGGTGGAAGGCATGCCACACCAGGTTGTAACCAATCCAGATAATGCGCCCCTTACCTATCTTTTGCTCCCCTATGAGGATGTTACCGTCGGCAGTGACCAGTGGCTGGATCTGGGACTGGTTAGTGGGTTCATAATGGGCCCCGTACCATGTTTCTCCATCGGACAGGAAGGGAGAGAAATTTACGGTGTTTGGTTCTATTTTAGGATTGGCCTCCAAACTTTTCCTGGTGATTATGGTGTTCATGAATTCTGCATTGTCCAAGTTGTAGAAGGAACCTTCCAGGTTACCTGAAGCATCAATCACCAATGTACCCCCTGATTCCACATATCGAGTTAATAATTCTTCTGCTTTTTCCTGATCATTCCATTTGAAGTTATAAAGAAGGAGGTAGGGATATTTTTGAAGCTCTTCCAGGGAGTGTGAGTCTATTTCTGTAGGTTTTCCCCGGACTACCTGGCCCAGGTTCTCGTATATAACATATGCCTTGAATCCCAGAACCTCGTCAATGTAATTCTGCCAGTTCTGTCCAATATATAGCATCTGGGTTTTGTTTTCAATCTTAGAGGGGTCTTTCTGGTAGATGAACACGTCTCCGAACTGTGCCACATGAGGGTAGGCCTCTAAATTCAGTGATTGTGTAGATATGTAGTAATCGATGTTATTCTTCTCCAGTTCATGGGATATCAGCTCGGTGGTGTTCCAGGTGGGCTGTTTATCCATGTAGGTCCTTAAATTCCACACCATTCCGGGCCACTGGTTGGACCGGATTTTCTTGGTACTGTACTGGGGATCATACTCTTTCAACCAGTTGGCAGCCAGTGCCAGATTATCGGCAGTGTACTTGTTCCTTAAAAGGTCCGTAGAATTCACAATAAAGGGAGTATCATCCGGCTGGTTAATGGCCGATAGGTACTCATAGTTATCATTCAGTGAGTGATCCAAACCCGTCAGATAGGCGGTGGTAGAGAGCAGGGCCACCATTAGAAGTAAAAGGGGTAAGATATAGCGGGTGAGGTTCAGCTGGCGGTAGTTGATTTTCAGCTTCCCAGCTATCTGGTTCAAGCCCAGGATCAGGAAGTACACTAGGGCTGGGGCCATGGTGATGAAGTAACGGTCCACTTTCTGTGCGTACTGGGCATGAACTATGAACTGGGCCATGAACCAGGCCACAAAGAGCAGGTCCAGGTCCAGTTTCTCCTTACCCCTCATAAGATCGTAGACCATATAACCGATCAGGACCACCAGGCCAATACTGGCCATGCTGCTGATTTTACTGAAGGTAAAGATGAACCCTAAAAGTAAGACCGCCAGGATGAGGATTTTTAACTTGGCAAAGGGAGAGTTCAGATGGAATTTATGGCTTTTAACCAAGTTATAAAGGTAGATCACCACCCCAATAACTATTATCAGCAGGAATAAATAGTAAATCTGGTTGTGGAATTGTCCCTGGATCGATACGAAGAGATCCATGGTTTTTAAATAGTATAAAGGGTCTGCCGAGTAGGCAGCCAGTCCGGAGACTGATTCTGATTGTATGCTCAACAAGCTGGTGATGGTGATGAAGGGGTCCCCGGTCTTTTGATACATGAAGAGGAGGTAGGGGATTATAATTAAAACACTGCACATTAATCCCTTTAACATTTGTTTAAGGTGCCGCAGGTAGTTACCACCCATCAGAATGTAGAGTATAATGGGGAAAACTATGAATCCTGCGGTGAAACGAGTGAGAAAGGCTATCATGGCCAGGGGAAAGGCCAGGTAGAAATAGCGAGGATTCTTCTTCACCGCCAGGACAGTGGTGTAAATAGCCCATATGGAGAATGAAACCGCAGCAATGTCCAGATATCCCACTCCCAACCAGGCCAGTATCACCGGGAAGGAGATGTAAACTGCACAGCCGGCCAAACTTTCCAAAGAATTGAATCTGAGCCTTAAAAGGTGGTAGAGTCCCACTACCCCCAGTATAAATATGATTCCATCCACCAGGTAGATGGCCATCTCAGAGACAAACCCCGCCCGGAACAATAGGGAGGTTAAGAAGGGCAGGAAGGGTGACCGATCCAGTTCAATGTAACCCGTGCCAATACCCGCGTACTCCAGGGCATTGTCCAGGAATGAATAGGTATCCCAGAATGGCCCTATGCTCATCTGCAGTTTAAGACGATAATACACCACCAAAAACAGGGTGATGAGCAGGATAACCAGGCAGATGAGGTTCAAGCCATGGGAACGGATGTATTTTAGATGGTTGATTTTGGTCAAAACAATCGCCGGGGTGTTTTTATTAATTTTTTAGATGATGGACTAAATATAAATTGGCGTTCCCATCCATTAGTATTAATGTTTAGCCCAGACAATATTCATAATAGAAATCTATTTAAGAAATATTTAATCAACTAATGTATTGATAAATTAATCACCTGGTGGATATGTTTTATGAATTATAAATTCAAATATCCGGACATGGAAGTGGCCCCGGGCACCAATCTACTGCTTCTGGGGGATCTTTTTTCCGGCAAGGATATTTTTTCCAAGGATTTCATAAAAGAGGGATTAGAGAATGGTGAGGCCTGTATTTTTGTCTCCACCAACGACCCCATACAGGATACCCTGGAGGAGTTTAAAGACTACGATATAGGGTTACTGGGGATGATCAACTGTATGTCCTCCCGATCCGACCTGGCCAATGATTACCCCCATATGGACCAGATACGCTTTGTGGCCAGCCCCACAGAACTGGCCAGCATCATGGCTTATATCAATGAATTCCTGGATATTTTAAGGGGCAGGGAGGTCCCAGGTATAAGGATAGTCTTTGACTCAGTTTCAACCCTGTTGATGTACTCCAACCTGAAGACCATATACAAATTCCTGCACGTGCTGACCAACACGGTCAAGGCCCAAAACGCCGTCCTCCTCATGACCATGGAGGAGGGAGTCCACGACCGGATTGAGATAAGCAGTCTGGAAAGGTTAAGCCAGGGTTTGATAACCATGGCCCAGGGCCAAATAGTGTTCAATGGTTTTTCCCGCCGGAAATTTGACTATGAAACTGAAGACGACCGTATTGTCATTACCGGGGAGAAATAGGACATCCCTACTTTTTTGTTGCTTTAAAATATTTTTATATTCCTTAAGAAAATCACCAACCCCTACTTCGTTCTTTGATCTTTAGTAAACCTGCATTTTTTTACCGGGTTTCAAGTACTCCCGGTGCCTATTGCAGCCTAATGATCTGATATTAGTAACACATTTATAGAAGTAACCAATAAATTGACACTTATAAACAATATTAGGTTTAAGAAAGGACACATAGTTCCATGATATGAATAAAGGACTGAGTGAATAACGGACTGAATTTAAAAATGTACAAAAGATTACCGATTATTATTCTAATGGTTGCGGTCATTTCTCTCTTAATGGTTGCCCCCACCTTTGCTGGAGAATACGGTGGATCCATAACCAGTTTACATCCAGATAAGGCTAGTTACCCTAATCCGGGTGAGACCATAACCATAACTTCTCAGGGCATTTTAACCGATACTAAAGGGCATGGTAAAACCTTAAGCGGTTCACAGATCGTCTATCAGATCACCGATGGCTCTGGAAATGTGGTGGCCACCCATACTTCAACTTTAGGTAACATGGTAGAAGGGGATACTTTTACCGATACCTGGCAGACCACCAACACCAATTTTCCGGTTGAAGGGAGTTACACTCTCAGTGCCACCTGGTACGATGGCAGTAATCACTCCCCGGGACATGTGATTGACTCCCAGAGCACCACCTTCACCAGCATCCCCGCTCCCTGGATCATCGTGGCCATTGCCGGGTTGGCTATGACCATCGCTGCCCTGGCCCGGAAGAAGAGATGGTGGCTTTCCTACTACCTGGTGGGCAGTGTGGCTGTAGTGGCCGCCATCATGTCATTCTTCGTTTTAACGGGCTACGATAGTTACGTTATGAGTATTGAAGCCCAGTCCATGGCCTTCGTGGCCAGTGCCCTGGGGATGCCGGCCCAGTACCTGTCACCCAATGCCTTCCTCTTCCCGGATCCCACCGGGTGGAGTATCTTTGGGATTGGCCTAGAATGCTCATCCATAATCGAGATAAGTGTTTTTATAGCTTTACTATTATTTTATCCCAGTTACAGTTGGAAGAGAAAGTTAAAATACGCCACCATAGGTGCAGTGGCCACTTACCTGGCCAACATAATCCGTATACTGAGTATAGTACTCATAGTCTCTGTATTTGGGAAAACATCCATTTACCTGGCCCACGCCATTGTGGGCAAAATCATCTTCTTCGTGCTGATCGTTATCCTCTACTGGTACCTCCTGACCAAACCCACCATGGGCCAGGTCCGAAAGAACATTAAATCCGGTAAGTTCTAGTACGCAAATGGAAGATAATTTTTTATAAACACTTTAAAAATGAATAACCTATTATAAAGGAATCATTTAAGAAAAAGAATCATTTAAAAAAAAAATGGAAGGATATAGAATAAAATGCAGGATCCCAGTTGGGTAGTTATTCTGGTCTGGGGAACATGGTTACTGTTAACCATAATCATTGACGGGGTGCCCATACCCTTTAAACTTTATTTCTCCAAGAAGACCAGGCGAAAAGTGGATAATGGAGTGGAGGATGATGCCTTACCGAAGGTCAGCGTGGTGGTACCCGCCCATAACGAAGAAGGAACCATCGGCATCTGTCTGGAATCACTGGTAGAATCAGAGTATCCCGATGGTAAGATGGAGATCATCCTGGTGGACGATGGTTCCACTGATGGTACCCTGAACAAGGCCCGGTTATTTGAATCCAAAGCCGAATCCCATGGTAAAAGGCTTAGAATCATTGCCAAACCCCATACGGGTAAGGTCCAGACCCTGAACACCGGTCTCAAGAAGACCAAGGGCAGTATCATCATCACCATTGATGCCGATGCCAAGATGGCCCCCGATGCCATTCACAACATAGTAGTGCCCTTTGTCCAGGAACCAGAGGTTGGTGCAGCCACCGGTTACATTGAAATCATGGTACCGGAGTCAGGTATGGTTTTTGGTAAAAGTACCAGAATAACACCTAACTCCATTCGCAACATCATCCAGATAGATGGCTTCCATGACATTGAGGTCATAACCCACTTCCACGAAGATACTAGCATCGACGATAGCACAATCGGCAAGATCACAGTCACACCCCCTGGATCCGGGGATGTTACTTCCTCCATTCAGGTGCGAAAATATGAGGGGGAGAAGAATGGTTTGCTGGAAACCTTCTTCTCCCGCTGTGAATTTTTGGAGTACATAACTGCCTTCAACTTCGAGCGGAGCTACCAGTCCTTTGCAGGCTCCATCTATTCCATGTCCGGTGCATTTTCCGCCTTCCGGCGTGAAGTGGTAGGTAAAGTAGGGGGCTACTGGCCCTTAACCGTGGCCGAGGACATGCACATGACCATGATGCTCCACAACCGCCAGGTGAGCATCGTCCACGTACCAGAGGCCGTGGCCTACGTGGACGCCATAACCGACTACGACACCCTCTACAGCCAGAGGGTGCGCTGGGCCCGGGGACAGATAGAAGTGGCGTCCATGCAGGAAAAACAGTGCCCCATTGGCCGGGAAGATATTTCACTCCGGGACATGGTGAGCATTGCCTGGCAGGATAAAAGCCTGGCCATGATCGGGAAATATATCACTACCAAGCTATCCAACCGGGTCCAGAGGCTCAAACAGTGTACCTACCGTTCCTTCAACTTCATGGGCTTGCAGAGGATCCTCCTGGTGGACCACACCATCGCCTTCCCCCGGTTGTTGTGGGTGTTTGTACTGGCTCTCTTCCCCATACTGGGACTCTACCTGTACATAATACCAGTGGTGGCCCTGCTCCTCTACGCCTTCTACGTGGCCATCGACACCGTGGTCATTGTCTTCGTCTACCAGAACTCCCCGGAAACCACCCGGAACAACATTGAACGCTACTTCCCCTTCATTTTACTCCTGCCCATTTACCGGCTGATGACCTTCTTCTTCCGATTGTCGGCTTTCCTGCAGGTTCTGAAGGAACCCTCTGACTGGGCAGTGGAGGGGCCGGTTAATGGGTTTAAAAACGGGGTGAAGGAGGCTAAAAACGAGGCCATCGCCGCCAAGGAATCCGTAGTTACCGCTATATTCAACCTGGCCGAAGTCCTGAACATAAACCTGGAAAACCTCCTAAACCAGGGCCGGAAAGGGAAGTGAATTCTATTTTTTTGCTCTATTTTCTGAAATTTTTATTTTAAAAAAAAGGTTCAGTTATTGAAAATTACCCTACTATTTTCAAAAATGAAATAACCCCTATAACCTCCTAGAGGATGAAGAAACTAATAGGGCTGAAATTACTGAAAGGACTTAAATAAAATAGAAAGTTAAGGAGGGTAATATCCATCATTTTCCTGGCGATATTTTAACCATGAACGTAACATCATATCATCAATGGTGTACTTTCGGTCAATGTGGGACAGGATTCCCTTATTCTTTAACCGATTGGCATATTTAAGCAGGGTCTTATTGGAATAATCCACTTGGGATAACAGTTCACTCCAGTTTAATGCTCCATTTTCAACCAGTATTATAATGATCTCCTTTTCATAATCAGAAAGAGAAGACCATATAGTCACCCACATTATGGCTATTTGATCTAATTTACTGTAAAATGCTTCAATAACCATCTGGTTATCATAGGGCCTCCCTCCAGACATAGTGTTACAGAAACTGTTTATATAGGAAGGGTATCCGCCGGTGCACTTGTAAAATCTTTTCAGGCCTTCCGGTGTGAATTTAATCTCAGGGATCATTTCCTTTAGGTAATCATAGGTATCTTCTTCACTGAATGGTTCCACTGGAAACTGGATCATCCTACCCCCAAAGGCACCCTGTGCACCGTTTATCTGATCCACTATCTCACTGGCAGCAGAAGTAGAACCAGTGAAAATGTAGGTAACATTATCCTGATCCTGAGTAAAGCTCCTTATCAACCAAAAAAAAGCTTCTGGATTTTCAAATTCTCCAATAAGTTGAAATTCATCCAGTATAATAACAAATCCATCTATACTTTGACGGTTATTATCCACAACATTCTGGGGAAATTCCATGACCAGGGAACTCAACTTTTCATAATCAGTATCCACCTGTGGTAGAGGTATGCCTAAAAGATTACCTGCTCCCTTGAAATCATAAGTTTTAGGGGATATTTTCTTCAACAGAGAATCTTTAAGGTTGTAAATCTTCATTAATGTACTTTTATCCTTCAGAGAGTTTAACATGGCTTCAAAGAGACTGTGCATGACCTTTTCTTCAGTCAGCTTACCCTTCTGTATGCCATGAATCTTGGATAGATCAAGGTAGGCCGAGAGCACATTGTCCGGAAGTTCCCTCTTTAGTTTCATCAGAAGGAATGATTTTCCAACACCCCTACGGCCAGTAACTAATAATTGATTGGCTATATCATCTTTAAATCCGCTTAAGAATATGTTTAATTGTGCTAATTCTTTTTTGCGGTTAAAAAAATATTTATCAAGATTTGAAGGGATTCCTAATGGCAGATTTGGCATGTTAACACCTGTGAATTTTTTACATTAGTCTCTATAAGTACAATTTTTTTAGTGCACC
>JADHEF010001025.1_pt1 | contig 20751 bp, 16 predicted proteins | sample 8952391 | NCBI WGS metagenome assembly JADHEF01 (sample SAMN16124439, study PRJNA663245) | bioreactor sludge metagenome | isolation source: sludge (nitrite) | place: India:Bengaluru | collected 2019-02-28
ACCGGACCCTCTCCTTCGTTTCCCGGTACTACGACGGAAAGATCCCCGCCGTCGCTTCCCGGTCCGCGCGGTCCCAGGAATTCTGGAAGCGGGTAGGGGAGGCGGAGGCCGACATCGGGGAGAAGCTCGAGCGGGCGGAGCTCCGGGACGCGTTCCGCGCCGCCTTCGAGCTGTCCTCCTACGCGAACAAGGCATTCCAGGACGGGACTCCCTGGAAGACCCGCACTGAAAAGCCCGAGGATGCCGCCGAGCTCATCCGGGACCTCTGCTACGTCCTGCGCGACCTCGCCATCATCGTGCATCCCTACATACCCCAGAGCGCCGAGCGGATCGCCGGCTTCTTTGGCCAAACGATCGCCAGCGCGGCCGGAGCGTCCGGCCTCTCCTGGACGGATCTGGGACGGCAGGACGGCCTGGGCGCCGTGAACACCCCCGAAGTGCTTTTCTCCAAACTGGAGGACGATCTGGTCAACCAGCTCCGCGAACGCTATTCGGGGAGCCAGAAGGAACGAGCGGAGCGAGACATGAACGAAGAGAAAACGAACGAAGCGAAGGACGCGGTTGCCAAGCCCGCGGCCGTACCCGCCGCCGATGCGCCCAAACCGAGCGACGAGGTGCGTTTCGCCGCCTCGATCGATCTCCGGGTCGCCCGGATCGTGAAGATCGAGCGGCATCCCAAGGCGGACAAGCTGTACATCGAAACCCTCGAGATAGCCGGGGAGGAGCGGGTCATCGTGTCCGGACTCGTGCCCTACTACAAGGAAGATGAGCTTCTGGGCAAGCAAATCCTCGTCGCCTATAACCTGAAGCCCGCCAAGCTCCGGGGAGTCGATAGCCGCGGCATGCTTCTGGCCGCCTCCGCCAAGGGAGCCGACGGAGCCGATGTGGTGGACGTCCTGTTCGTTCCCGATTCCGTCCCGACCGGAACGCGGGTCGTCGCCGCGGGCACCGTTCCCGCCGAGTGCGCCGAGATCGACATCGACACCTTCTTCTCCATCCCCATACGGATGGCCGGCGGGGTGGCGACGGTCGGCGGCGCGCAGCTTTCCGTGGGCGGCGAGCTCCTCAAGAGTGCCAGGGTATCCGACGGCGAGGTGGGCTGATGCCGCACGCCGTGCGCGGCGTCGCCCCTGTCGAGCTTTCCCGGTGCGACGCGGCGCCGACCTTCCTCCAGTCCGGTTTTTGGGGCAGCTTCAAGGCGCGCTTCGGATGGAACGCCCGGGCCTTCTCGGTGGACTGGAGCTGCGGCGACCAGACGCCGCTTCTGGTGATCCGCCGGAAACTTTTCCTCGGCGCGTCCTTTGCCTACGTGCCCTGGGGGCCGGTGCTGCCCGCCTGCTTCCCTGAAGACGACGAAGAGAGGAACGAAGCGCTCAAGGGCCTGGCGGTGTTGCTCCGGCGCCACCTGCCCCACGATACGGCCTTCATCCGCTTCGACCCGCCCTGGGCCACCCGGGGAGTCGATGCGCTTCCTCCGCTCATCGATCCGCCCTTCATCCGCGCCGGTGCCGACGTGCAGCCCCCGGATACCGTCATCGTCGACCTGAATCCCGACGAAGACGCTCTCCTTGGCGCGATGAAGCCCAAATGGCGCTACAACATCCGCCTCGCTGAGAAAAAGGGCGTCTCCGTGCGCCGTGCCGATGCGGAGGGGCTGGATTCGTTCTACGCCCTCTACCGCGAAACGGCCCGACGGGACCGGATAGCCATTCACGGAATAGAATACTACCGTGGACTCTTCGCGCACGCGGCCGACTATTCCCGTTCCGCGCCGGATCTCCGGCTGTACCTGGCGGAGCACGAGGGCGCGCCCATCGCGTCGATCATCGTCCTCATCCACGGCGCCGAAGCCACCTACTTATACGGGGCATCTTCGGACGAGAAGCGCTCCCTCATGCCCGCCTACGCGCTCCAGTGGCGTGCCATGCGGGACGCCAAGGCAGCGGGCTGCAGCTCCTACGACTTCTACGGCATTCCGCCTGCCGACGATCCCGGACACCCCATGTACGGCCTCTACCGGTTCAAGACCGGCTTCGGCGGCGAGATCTTCCACCGGCCGGGGAGCTGGGATTTTCCGTACCGGCGACCTGCGACCGCCCTGTTTCGTGCCGCGGAAGGCGTACGGCGCAGGCTCCGCAGCCTGAAGAAAGCCGCTCGGCGCCTGGGACGCAAGGAAGTGTCCGTTCCTTGATCCTTTTCCGTCCAATCGATATATTAGCCTTACATGAACTTAGAAGCATTCATCCTCGGATCGGGGGGCATGATGCCACTGCCGAACCGGCACTTGACGTCCGTGCTCCTGCGCCGCGAAGGGGAACTGTTCCTCTTCGACGGCGGTGAAGGAACCCAAGTATCCCTCAGGCGCCTCAACCTCCGCTGGAAAAAGATATCGGCCATATTCGTCAGCCACACCCACGCCGATCACGTCACCGGCCTGCCGGGCATCCTGATGCTCTCATCCCAGGTCGACCGGGACGATCCCCTGGTGATCGTCGGACCTCCGCGGATAGCCGAATACATCGAATCGAGCCGGCGCGTCCTGGACATGTACATCAACTACGAGATCATCGTGAAGGAGATAAGCGAACCAGGAGTCGTGTACGAGGGCGACGGGTTCCGGATCCGGGCCTTCCCGCTCCGCCATACGAAGCCCTGCGTCGGCTACGCCTTCGAGGAGGATGCTCGGCCCGGCGCCTTCCACCCGGAGAAGGCGGAAGCCTTAGGCGTTCCCCGGGGACCCCTTTGGTCTCGGCTCCAGTCGGGGGAATCGGTGAAGGCCGCCGACGGTTCAGTCGTCGAACCGGGGCAGGTTCTCGGCGAGTCTCGTTCGGGGCGGAAATTCTCCTACGTCACCGATTCGCTCTACTTTCCCGAGATAGCCGAAGAGGTCGCCGGCTCGGACCTCCTGGTGTGCGAAGGCATGTTCGAGCGGGAATTGGAAGAGAGCGCCCGGGAAAAGAAGCACATGACCGCCGAACAGGCAGCGCGGATAGCCGCTGCAGCGGGAGGCGTCAAGAAGCTGGCCCTCATCCACTACAGCCCGCGATACACCGAGCACAACCTCAAGCAGCTGCTCAAGGAAGCCCAGGCGATCTTTCCGGAAACCGTCCTTTCCCGCGACCGCGCGACGTTCCCGATCCAGTACGAGGATTAAGCTCGCGTGCGAATGAAGGACCGGTAGCGCTCCAGGTCGGGCTTGAAGGCGATGATGGAGCTGCGCTCGTCCTCGCGGGCGCGCTCCAGGGCGCTCGCCGCCTCGGCGACGAGGCGCTCGGCCTCGACCAGTCTCCCGGCCCGGGCCGAGAGGCCCGTCTTGAGCACGCAGCCGCAATCCTCTCCGGATGCGAAGGCCGCGGCCCGTGCTGAATGGAATTCGTCCGCCATCCGCAATCCGTGGTCAAGATCGATGTTCGGCAGGATGACCGCCGCTCCGGTCCGTCCGCGTTCGAAGGCTAGATCGCGGAAGGAGAAGAACGAAACGACCTCGGCGGCGAAGCCGCGGTACGATTCCTCTGCTCCCGGCCCTGAAAGGTCGAAGAACACGAGGACGAGATCCTGCTCGAACGAAGCTGCGCGGCGCAGTTCCGACGCGAGCCGCTCGTCTAGGTACGTCTCCCAGCCCAGGTCGGAGCGCGGGGAGAAGAGGCCTGAAGGAGACTCCACGACGGGTTCATGCGCCGGGGCAAGGCGGGGCTCCTCGGGCTCGGCCGGACCATCGCTTGACGCGGCCTGTTCGGGAACAAGGGTCGGCGCGGAATCCGGCGTATTCTGTAGGTCCTCTGCGATGTCGGGGATATCGAATTCCTCATCAAGCGCGTTTCCGCCCGGTGCCCCGGCTGGCGCGTCGTATTCCTGATGGGTATCCTCCGAGTAGGCTTCCGACCGGGTCGCCGGATGCTTTGCGCCCGAGGTCCCGACGATGAGCAGCAAGACCGCCGTCGCGATCGGGATGACCGTCAAGATGAGCGCATCCCGCAAGATATCGAACAGCTCGTCCTGATGGATGCGCAACCGGGCGACGCTGACGGTCGCGTTTCGGGCCGTCTCGACCTTGAGAGGAGCCACGAGCGGACGGGAAGAGACGTCTATCCGTTCGGCGAAGCGCGGGTGTCCGTCGGCGGGCACCAGGAAGCCGGCGGCGCGCTCTACTGCGTACTCGGGCCCGTTCGGTCCGGTGACTATGGCCGCCGCGAGGGTCTGGGATCGTTCGACCGCTGACCGGACAGCTTCCCGGAACGGTTCATCGAGAAATCCCAAGGCGGCGGCGGCGCCTGCCCGGTCTACGAGATTGGAGAACTCGCTTTCGGCGAGAGCTTCGAGATCTGAAACCCGCGCGGATATCCGGTACGCCGCGGTCCCGATGACGACCAGGTAGGCAACAGCGCAGAGCGCAGCCGCTATTCGTAGATATCTCTTTCCCATGGTTGCCATTATATCCGGAAAAGGACGAGCGTGCTATATTATAGAGAGGAAAGTAGCATGACCGTACGCAGACGTTGCTTGCCCGCCGGCTGGTATCCCGCCGATCCTGCGGATGCCGCCGAGGCCATAACCGATTTCGAGCGCCGCGCCGTCGACTCGGGACAGACCGTCGGAACAGGAGGCTGCGCGGCTCTGGCGCCCCACGCTTCCTGGTTCTATTCGGGGTATCTCGCGTACCTTGCCATAGCGTCCCTTGAGAGCGAGGCGGAGACCGTCGTCGTGTTCGGCGGACACCAAGGGCCGTTCAGCCGGCCCCTCCTCGCGGAGGAGGACGCATTCGAGACTCCATTCGGTCCGATGCCCGCCGACGAGGAGCTGCGCGACGCCCTCCGGGCGGAGTTCGGTTTCGATTCGGATCGCTATTCCGACAACACTGTGGAGTTACAGTTGCCGCTTCTTCGCCGCCGATACCCCGGAGCTCGGGTCCTTTGGATCAGGACGCCCGCTTCGGAGCTTTCCTTCCAGATCGGCCAACGCGCAGCCCAGCTCTCGAAGACCCTCGGACGTCGGACCGTCGCCCTTGGCTCCGCCGATCTGACCCACTATGGCCCGAACTACGATTTCGCGCCCCACGGCCTCGGTTCCCGCGCCGCGGAATGGGTCAAGGAAACCAACGACCGGCGCTTCATCGAAGCCGCCGTCTCCGGCTCCTGGAAAGAGGCTCTGTCGGCGGCGCTCTCGGATTCCTCGTCTTGCTCCCCAGGCGCTGCGGCCGCGTGCATAGGATTCGCCCAAGCCCGGGGCGTCGGCATCGGACGGCTCCTCGCCTACGCCCAAAGCGCGGACCTGCAACCGTCCTCTTCCTTCGTCGGGTACGCCGCTATCTCCTGGGCGTAGATTCAAGCCTTGTGAGCTCGCCGATGCAGTATTCCCTGACCTCCTCGAGGATTCGCCCGGGCCCCCCGGTTCCTGAACGCTTGCGCAGCGCAGCCGCCGCGGGGAGGAGCGTAGTGAGCACATCCCGGTCCCCTTCGCTCAGGGCGGCCAAGTAGGCGGGGAGGGACCCCGTCAGCTTCGGGAGTCCCTCTATCGCTTTCCGGTAGCCGGCCAGGAAATCCAGGGCCGGGGCGGTCGCCGCTCCGGAACCGAGCAGCCTGAGCTCCGCCGATCTCCGCCGTTTACCCAGCGGAACCCTGATCGGCGCTCCTCCTCCGTAGGCTGGCACGAGCTGCGCTTCCATCGACGTAGCGAGCCGTTCCAGCCGCGTGCGGTATCCGACGAGGGGCTTTGTCTCGTATCGCCATCCTGAGACCCCGTCGCGCTCAATCCGCAACGATTCGTTCCGGAAAACGAAAGACGCGAACTGGCTCTCTAGGGGCTTCATCCGGTTCTGCAGCCTCCGGAAATACGGGTGGATGTAGGTGCCCCGGGCGTATGAAGCTCCGCGCGGATAGGAAAAATCCGCGCCGTAGAGATCGATCGTTTCCGCTCCGAACGCGTCGGCGAGCGCGACCGCCGCGTACGTCACGTTCCCTCCCGAGGTGTCGATCCGCGGAAAGGATCGCCAGCTCCGGGAGACGTAGACGGTGAAGGGGTGACCGCCGGAGAAAAAGCGCGGAGAGGCGGTTCGGGAAGCGACGACTGGGGGACTCGCCAGATCCAGGAAGAGCGGCACGTCCTCGGGAAGGCCGCGCATGAAGTGGTAGTAGCTGATGTGTTGGCAGTCTATCGAAATGACCGCGTCGGGCTTGATGTCCGCGTCGAGGAGGGCCGGCAGGGAAGTGTCCGTGGCGAGGACATAAGACTCCTTCCTCCTTCGTTTGATGAGGGGGATCTGTTCGTCCAGGGACGGACCCGCCGCGGTGACCGCCACGGAGCGGACCGGAGCGCTTGGGGGCACCGGGTGTTCGGAGATCAGGACGTTCCTGATCGCGTTGGCGAACCATCGTTTCCCGAAATACGCTTGGACGCTGTAGTCGTCCGATATTGCGTCTATGGCGCCCTTGACCGTATCGGACGCGGCGCTGAAGAATTCCGCGTCGGCATCGACTCGCGGCCTGAGGGGAAGAACGGCGATGCCTCCCGAAAGGGCGGGCCGGTAGGAGCTGAAGATTTCGCTTTCCAACTCCTCCGCCGTCGGGTCGACGAGGAGGGTGCAGCGCGGGTCGCCGAAGATCCGCACGTAGTCGTTCGCCGCGAAGAGTTCCGCCACTCCGTCTATTCCCTGCTCGATTATCAGGAGCCCGTGCACGTCCTCCCGGGCTAAAGCGGCATCCGCGACGAAGCCTCCCCCGAGGCCGAGCAGGATGAGGTAGGTATCGCCGTTGATGGTTGAAATCAGCCGGTTCGATTCGCGCTCCGGATCCACCAGGGAGTGCAGGGGCCGGGCAGCTCCGCTCCGGTCGACGATCGCGGGAACCGTCCGGCCATTCCGCGCGGGAATCATCCGATACCGTTCCCTGGTCGTTTGAGCCGCGCTCAGACGCTTGCAGAGGATCGGCGATGTTGCGGCGAGGGAAAGCATGTTCCGTTCGAAAAGCATCCAACCGTCCATCATCGTGCCCCTTTTTCCGCGATGCTCCGCAGTTCGGATCTGAGCGCCCGATCGAGGCATTGGACGGTCCGCGGCGCGATCATCCCAGCACGGTCTTCCGCCAGCGCTTCGGCGTACCGTTCGGGAATCAGTTGCCCCGCCAATTCGCGCCATAGGCCCTCGCGGCCAGGCAGTCTTCCCGAATCCGACATGACCGACTCGGCATCGAGCGTCGCGTATACGGCAGCCAGGATTCGACGCAAGAGGCCGCTCCTCGCTTCCGAACCCTCAAGTTCCCGGGCAGACAGGATCGGCCGGACGCCGCTTCCGTCAACCGCAAGCTTCTGGGCCGCCCGGACGGCCGGGAAGATTTGGCCCGGTCCAAGGGTGAAGTACCGTCCAGCCTCCGTTTCTAACCTACGCGCGAACCATTGGGCATAGATGCGCAGTGCCGGGCCGTCCCGGGCGGAAAGGTAGCGGGTGAAGTATCCGGTCGCTGCGGGAACCATCCTTGAAGCGGTATCCTCAACGAAGCGATCAAGAGCGTTCGGCCGGGCGTGGGTTTTGTTTCCGACGACGCGCATATCGAAGCCCGCCAAATAGATCGGTCCCGAACTGAGCGCCTGCGCAAGGTCGAGCGCCGCCGCGGCGACGGTTCCCCGCTGGGGAAATGAAAACGTCGGTATCCCGAGCGTGTGGGTGACCACGGCCTGAAACCGGCTTTCGTCTCGCATGACGAGAATCGGGCGATCGTAGATTCCCGATGGCTGCACCGCCGAACAAGACGCCGATAAGGAGATGCCCTTCCTCAGCGGCTCCCTGAGGTGGAAGGCCGCCCACTGACCTCCGTCGGTCCAGCATGCCAGATCCGGACGCACGCCACCCGCAAGGAGCGTTTCGACGGCGGACGAGACGGCGATGACGTAGATCGCTCCCCGATCCCTGGCTTCCCTGATCTTATCGAGGGCGCTCTCCAAGCCTGGTCCAGAAGCGGCCAAGACGACGGGACAGGTCCCCCGTGCGGGAACGTAATAGGAGCGTACGCCCTGGGCGAAGGAGAGGGTGTTGCGGATCCAGCGTCGTCCGAAGCCCGCGGTGGTCCGCGCGTTCGCGGCCGCCCGGTTCAGGTGCGCCGTAATCGCTTCGAGCAGCCTGAGGGCGCGCTGCCCGTACGCGGCCATGCTCGGCCTCCATTGCAGGACCCGGGTACGGGCCGCGTCGAAATCGGTGATCCAGCGATCGAGGAATCCGTCCAAAGCCATACCGGGGCCGTCCGCGTAGAAGCGACAGTCAGGATCGAGGGCGGAGCGTTCCGAGCCCCGGTAGAATTCCGAACAGTGCACGCACAGGACGCGTATGTGCGGATACCGTTTGCGTACAGCGTCAGCCAGGTATTCGAGGGCCGGTTCTATAATAACGACGATCGAAGTGTCCGGGGAGAAGGGACTTGCCTCGACGAATCGATCCGCTTCCGCGCTGGGATTGTACAGCGAATGCAGGACCGCTCCGTCGACGATGACGGTTTTTTCTCCGTTCCGCGCATCGGCGAATAATTCGGTCATGATCAAGAGAGGGTGTCGATGAAATCCAACGCATCCTGGACGGAACCTGCGGACGCGGTCCCGATCACGGAAATATCGACCCCGGCGGGGAAAGACTTCTTGACCGCTTTCACGATGTGGTGGGCGAAAAGGTCCCGGTCGCTTCCCGGCTTTAACGCGACGAGGACGCGAGGCCCCGACAACGCAGCAGCCGATCCATGAACTCCGACGCATTCACGTATGGAGGCAATACCCGCGGAGCGCAGGCGTTCGGGCGCAATCGAAGAAAAATTGAAAGCTATCAACTCTCCCGAGCCGCCGCAGCTTTGAAGCGCAGAGCCGACCGCGGCCTGGATTTCCGCTTCGGTCGGTTCCCTGATCGTCTGCGCGGACCTGTATTGAAATTTACGGCTGTTCTTAGAGAGGACGCGAGATATCGCGTTGTTCGCCTTTTCGTCGACTGTCCGTTGGAGGAGCACCAGAACCGATTCGGCGGTTCCCTCCCCGTCCGTCAATGGGAAGATGGTCGCCTTCGTGTCGCCGGTCGGATCGATCAAGCCGAGGTCCGAAGCGGAATAAACCCGAACCCTCTCGTTCCCCTCGACGAGCCGAATGATAATTTCCGCGTTCTCTTCAGCCCGTTCCGGCGTGAACGCCTCCAAGGCGTGGGACGCGTAAACCGCGAAATTCCGGTTTCCTGCATCTCGCGCGAAAAAAGCGGATTCGCACGGAAAGAAGGCCTTGATGATCGAGAGGGCGGAGAGCGACGCATTCCGGTCGGCGGGAATACGCGCGATGCGTTCGTCGAAAAGGGTATCGATCGCGTCCTGCTCCTTCGCTTCAAGGGCGCGGTCGAGGAAGCCGCGACGACGAGAGACCCCTGCATCGAGCGGTTCTGCGCTGCGGTTCCCGGCGCGATCGAGGAGTCCCATTTCTCAAGCCAAACCGAGTTCTTCGAACAGCTTCTTGTACGTGTCGAAGTATTCCGACTTCGCGAACTCTTCTATTTTCGACTCCGGCAGGGATTCGAGCAATTGGTCCATATACGCCAGCACTGCGCGGATTTCCGTCTTGAGGTTCGCGGGAAGCGGCTCGGCCGCGACTGCCTGCTCGGCAACAGGCGCTCCGAGCGGTTCGGCGGCGTCGTCGGCTTCGAGCATATCCTCGATGGGTTCCGGCTGGATGTCTTCGGCGATCTCCGCTTCAGCTTCGGGAAAGGCCTCGATCGATCCTTCGCTCTCGACAATGAATCCTTCCGGAAGGACTTCCTCGAAACTTTCTTCCTTGAGGTCGTCGAGGGGGAGTTCTGCTGGCTCTTCCTCCGATTCGGGGGGAAGCGTGATCTCCTCCACGTGGAGCGCCTCTTCTCCGAGGTCGAGATCTATATCGATGGATTCGATGGCCGGCTCCTCGATAGCCGGCTCCTCGATGGTGAAACCGCTCAGGTCAGGCTCGTCGATCACCGCTTCGGAAAGATCGATGGAATCGGTTGGAAGCAGGTCGCTTCCCGGTATGGGTTCGTCGATCTCGAGGTACGTGGTATCCTCGGGCGCCTCGGTCATCGGCCGTACGCCCGTTTCCATCAGCTCCGAGAGCTCCTGATCGGACTTGATATCCTCAAGTTCGATCTTTTCGATGGCGGGAGCTTCCGCTCCGATGATGTCGGGCTGGTCTGACAGGAAATCGCCTTCTCCGGAATCGATCGCGATACCCGCGTCCAAATCCTCTCCGGCGTCCGCTCCAGCCTCTTCCGTGAAATCCGCGGTATTGAGGATGTTGTCCAGCTCATCGCCCGTGAGTGCGATCTTTTCGTCGTCCTCTTCGTCGAAGAAGCCGTGGGAGGATTCGTGGGCTTCGGTTTTTGGCTCCTCGGCCACCACGGCGGATGCCCGGAGAACGCCCAGTTCGGTCTTCAGGGAGGAAATCTCTGTCTTGATCGATGAAAGCTCGTCGGCTATGCGCATGAGCAGTTCGGTGGAGAGATCCATCCGCTGCGTCTCCTTCTCCGTGGTGCCGGAATCCCGCAAGTCCTTTCCCAAGGCGCCGACGTCATCGAAATGCTCGTCGAGCCCAGCTCTGTCGTCCACCGATTCGGGGATACCCTCGGAGATGGATAGATCTACGGAAATTTCATCAAGGTCGCTGTCGTCGGCGACGGTCTCCGCCGCCGGAAGGTCAACGCCGAAATCCGAAGTTCCGGCGTCAAGCGAATCGTCCTCTGCATCGACTTCCATCGATTCGACGCTAACCGACGGAGGAGTCGGTTCGGAGGAATCGGAGAGCCCATTCAGGAAATCGTCGAACTCGGATACGTCCTCCAGCCCTTCGACTCCGCTCGGTTCCGAATCGACGGAGAAGTCGATCGTCACGTTCTCTTCCGTCTGAGGGGTTTCGGCCGCCGGATCTTGGAAATCCAGATCGATGTTCAAGGGCTCGTCCATGGATAATTCTTCCATGGGCGGGAGCGCCGACGCGTCCATCGGAACATCAACGCCTTCGGACTTGCCGGCGGGGCTGTCGGCGTCGAGGAAATCGTCCATGGATAATTCGGTGAAAGAATCCTCGGTAAGGGGCTCCCGTTCTGCGTCCAAGGCTCCGATGTCCTCGAATACCGCGTCCGTCGCCGCAGGAGCGTCTTCCACGGAAAAAACGTCGGAATCGGAAAAATCGGGGAGGAGCGAATCGGAGGGTTCGAGATGGACCGTTTCGGCCTGAACGCTTGCGGTCTCCAGCTCGACGTCGAGATCGGGCAGGTCTTCGATATCCGGCAAGGAGGGCTCTTCGGTTTCGGCGGCGGGAGCATCGGGTCGCAGCACTTGTGGTTCGGTCTTGACCCACACGCCGTACTCGTCGAGCTCGTCCGAGGAGCCGATCGTTCCACGATCGCGATAAATCGAAGGATCCTTATCGATTGCCATCACATACTCCCACTAGACAACGCAAGATTATCCTGATTATCGGCGTTCAGGACCTCGATCCTTACCGTAACTTATATAAATGTATCGCACGCTTTTTCCCGTTGTCAATAACGAAGGCTTCCTGGCGCTTGTCCCCTCAAGAATTAGGCCCGCTATACCGTAAATCATTGGGATGAACGCGATCAAAATAGCTTTCGCCCTGTGGACCGTTGTCGCGGTTTCTTCTCTCACGACCCTGATCTGCGGAGATGGCGGTCTGCTGGCTCTCCATAAGCTCGAGGCGGAGCGCGATAGGCTCTCGGATAATATGGAACAGCTTAGGCGACTCAACGCGCAGCTCCAAGGAACGCTCGGCGAACTCCAGTCCGATCCCGACGTCTTGACGGTTTACGCCCACGAGCTCGGCTACGCCGCGTCCCCGGACGAGCGCTTCGTGCGCATCGCCGAAGTAAGCTCCGCTCCCCGCAGCGCCGCGCGGGCGGGGAACCTCCTCCGAGCGGTGCGTCCGACAGCCTTGTCCGACTCCGCGATTCGGGTCATATCGGCTACCGTCGGCTTGATCCTCATCGTGCTTCTGTTTAGGCCCTCAGTGCGGTCTAGCGGGAAGCTCTGGCCCATTCGGCGTCGCGGGAAGCGTCCCGAAGGATTTCGAGCACCCGATCCCTCTCGTATCTGACTCCCGTTGAAACCTTAACGCCCCGCAGTATCGTGGCGTCCGCGTTGAGGCGGAAAATCCACTCCATCGGCTGTGCGGCCGCGACCAGTTCCTTCGCGACAGGGTAGGGCACCGGGGAATAGTACCTGATCGAGTTCGCCGAGGTCTGCGTGAAGCGGACAGTCCCCCCCTCGATACGGTACGAGAGCTCCATTTGGGCTCCGGATGAGAATACCGCGATCGCCTTTCCGCCCTTGAAGACCTTTACGAGCTCTATGCCCTTGTCCCCGCGCCAGGAACCCACAAGATCCTCGGTCCGGATCTCCTCGGCGCTCAAGTCCTCGCTGGGGCGCGCTTCCTCGACGGCGAAAATCTTCTGAACGAGGCCCCTGGTGGCCAACGCGAGCTCGCTCATGCTTCGGTGGACCGAAGAAGCGCTTTTCTTTTCTCCCGAGGATACTTTGATGACCTCGATTGTGAGGACGCGGTCTTCTCCGATGGTGCCGACGCTTCCCGCAAGGAGAAAGTGGGCGGAAAGGAGGTTTCCGATCTTTGCCGAATCGCTGAGCGCGGCTGAAATTTCCTGTTCATGGAGCACTCGGTCCCGGTCTGCCGTGGAGATCAGACGGAATCCCTGCAGCTCCGAGACGTAGGATTGAACGAGGCCTTCTATAGTTCTGGTTTCATCAGGATCGGCGCCGGCCGCTTCGAAGGGCAGGACCGCAACGATCGGACGCGCATCTTGGGCGGATACGGCCAACGAGAGGGCGAGGAAGGCGAAGACCAATCCTTTCATAATGACGTCAATATATACCCGACGGGGGCAAAGAACAAGAAGAAGGGAGGCGGCCGGAGGAGGTCAGGTCTTGAGTACGTTGCGGAATTCCCGCGCGACGTCGCGCTTGACGTCCCGATCCCTGATATCCGCACGTTTGTCGAACATCTTTTTTCCCTTGCAGAGTCCGAGCTCGACTTTAACGCGCCCCTTCTTGAGGTAGAACGAGAGCGGGATGAGGGTGAAGCCCTTATCTTCGACTTTCCGGGCTATCCGTTTTATTTCGTCCTTATGGAGGAGGAGTTTCTTCTTACGGTCCGGATCGTGGTTGAAGATGGAGGAGAAGGGGTTTTCCGCGATCTTGAATCCCCTAAGCCAAACTTCGCCGCCCACGACTTCGGCCCAAGCGTCCGGAAAGGATATTTTCCCGTCCCGGATGGATTTGACTTCGGTCCCGAGCAGTTCGATTCCGCACTCGTAGCTCTCTTCGACCGCGTAGTCGTGTCTGGCCTTCCTGTTGGTGGCGAGGATCTTAACCGCTTCGGACACTGGAGTCTCCCTTCTGAAAACGGGGAATTATAGAAACGGCACTCAGTCTTGTCAACGATAGTGGTTCATGGTAGCTTTTTCCGCATGCTGGATAAATGGCGGAAGTATTCCTACGTCGCTCAAAAAGAAAGGCGTCATAAGATCCTGAAGTTCCTCTTGTGGCTTTTAACGATCTTCATGGCCTTCACTTTCGTCACCACCGTGCTCTTTTCCACTGTTTTGATGAAGAATTCCACCATGAATCCTGGACTGCAGGAAGGCGACCGGCTGTTCGTATCAACTATATCTTACGGCCCCTATCTTCCGCTCTTCGATGCACGAATTCCAGGACCGCAGGCTCCGAAGCGGGGCGATCTCGTGCTGGTGGATCTTCGGAATATGGACAACCGGAAAGTCGTCCGCTTCGTGTCGTCCCTCGCGCGCTTCTTCACCGCTCAACGCTACGAACCGGGTGAGGACTCGGACGCGAAACAGTTCATCAAGCGAGTGATCGGCGTTCCCGGGGATGTGCTTTCCATGACCGACTACGTGCTCCGCGTCAAACCCGCGGGAGAAAGCTACGGTCTTACCGAGTTCGAGCTCAATCCGCGGCCCTACGACGTAGCGATTCCGACGCCGCCCGACGGCTGGTCGGCCTCGGTTCCGTTTTCCGGGACCATGGAGCCGGTGACTCTCGGCTCCGGCGAGTATTTTCTGGTGTCCGACGACCGAAGGTCCTTCAGCGATTCCCGGTCTTGGGGGCCCGTTCCCATGAAGCTGATCGTCGGCAAAGTCGTGTTCAGGTACTGGCCGGTCATCCGCTTCGGACGGCCCTGACGCCCGTGGACGCATCGCTCTATCTCCATATTCCCTTCTGCGCCGGCGCTTGCGGATATTGTGATTTCTATTCTGTCGCAGCTGGCCGTAATGACCGCCAGTTGGATTTGTTTGTTGATAATCTACTTCATGTTGTATCGGAAAACATACAAAAAAGCGGATTGAAAGCCGTTCCTACGATGTACGTCGGAGGCGGCACTCCATCAATGCTCGGCCCGGAGCGTATGGAACGACTTCTCGGTCAGATCCTCGCGGCCCTGCCGTCGATTCCGGATGAGGTGACCGTCGAAGCGAATCCGGAATCCCTCACGCCGGCCTTCATCGAAGCCTGCGCTTCCTCGGGGGCGACCCGTCTGAGCGTCGGCTGCCAGACCCTGCACGAGAGGTCCCGGCGGGCAGTGTCCCGCATCGGCGACGTCTTCAGCGTCCGCCGCGCAGTCTCCGACGTCGCTCGGCTCTTTCCCGGCTCGTTTTCCCTGGACTTCATCTCCGCCTTGCCTTATCAGACCGACGCGATCCTTGAGGAGGACCTCTCCTTCGCCTGCGACTCGGGAGCCGACCACGTATCGCTGTACGCCCTTACCCTCGCCGAGGGGACCCCGCTCGAGTCGGCCGTCCGGACGGGCGACATTTTCCTGCCCGATCCCGACCGAGCGGACGAGCTCTGGATACGCGGACGCGATTTTCTTGAAAAGCGGGGATTCCGGCAGTACGAGGTCTCCAACTTTTCCAGGCCCGGGGCGGAAAGCGTCCACAATATGCGGTATTGGCGGCTGGAAAACTATCTCGCCTTCGGCCCCGGAGCCGTCGGCACCGTCGTCGACGAGGAAGCGCTCCGCGCTGTCCGGACGACCTGGCCGGCCGACGCCGACCTCTGGTGCACGCCGTCGGTCCGCGGGGCCGCCCCCGAAGCGGAGCGCGTCTCCACCCGGGACCTGATCGCGGAGAGCGCGATCATGGGTTTTAGGCTCCGGGACGGAGTCCCGGTCGATGTCTTCGAGCGCCGCTTCGGCGTCCCCGTCGGCTTCTTCTTCGGAAAGACACTCGCCGCCTGGCGGGCCCGGGGGCTCGCGGATTCGGAGCGTCCGGCGCTGAATCCCGCCGGGCTCCTGCTCCTGGACCGCTTCCTCGTCGAATGCCTTTCCGAGCTCGATTCCGCCTACCCCAGGTACGAGGAGAGGCGCCGGTAGGTCTGGTTGACGATCTCCTTGCGCTCAGCCACCACGTCGTCGGTCATCTCGTCTATGAGGCTCTCCACGCTCGAAAGGCTCTCGTTGAGGGCCGTGTGGAAGCCCCGGGAGCACTTGAACCAGTAGTTGCCCGCTCCGTCGGTGAAGATGCAGAGGAAGCCGAGCTCGGTCTTGCCCTGCTTCCAGAGCGTCGGCGCGAGCACGAGGGCCAGGCTCTCCAGCAGTTCCGGCAGGTCGTCTTTGGAGCTGAAGTTCCGCTTCCGCGGCCAGCTCCGGTCCAGGGCCTCGTCGAGGGCGAGGGAGGGGGCGATGGCGAGGATGAGCTCCATCTTCTCCCCGGCCAGGATGGTGAACTTGTTCTTCAGGGTCACGACCCCCCGGAGATCCTTGTAGATCGATACGGTTTCGGGGCCGATGCTTCCGATGACCCGGGAAAGTCGCTCCCAGGGCAGCATCGCGGCCTTCGCCCCCTTGAGCTTTTCGATCTCGAAGACTTCGGAGCCGATCTTGATGCGGTTGGTGAAGTCCCGGGCCTGCTTGGGCTTCTGCTCGGGCTTCTCCGCCCTCCCGCCGATGAGCCCGTCGAAGAGCGCCGGGCTGATCCGGGCGAGCCAGCTCTTCTGGAGCGGCGATACGGACATGGCGTACATCCGCGTGGTCCGGACGATCTCTCCGGCGACGATGAAGGCCGGATCCTCGCGGAACATGACCGAACCGGGGTGTATGAGGATGCGGTCCGCCGTGAGGCTCCGGTACATGTCCCGAGCTTCCCGGGTGCAGACGAACTGGATGAGGCCCCGGGCCACGGAGCACAGGTAGTCGGCGGCCGGACCGCCGGAGAGGATGGGCACGCCCATGTCCGAGACGATGAGCTCCAGCTGGTCCTTGACGTTGGATATCTCCGCCATCGCTTTTTCGTCAAGGAAGCCCCGTTCGCAGAATTTCGACTTGTCCACCGCCGCCTTGTGGGCCCGGTAGATCTTGAGATAGGAGAGGAAGTCTCCGTTCGGGTCCCGGAACTGGTGGTGGGCCTTCCGGGCATCGGTCTCCTTCCCCGGCGGGAGGATGAAGGGGCTCTGGGTGGACAGGAAGGCCGCCGCGATGATCGTCTCTTCGGTGACGTTCGGGTAGTTGAGGATCGCCTCCACGATGATCCGGGACTGCCGCGGCGGAAGGGGAAAATCGGCCATCATCTTACCGACCTTGGACAGGGTCCGGTCCGGATCCAGCGCGTCCAGGAGGTTGAGGGTCTCGATCGCGGCGATGAGGCCCTCCCGGTTCGGCGGGGAGATGAAGTCGAATTCCTCGAAGGCGGTCACTCCGAGCTCGGCCATCCGAAGCACGACCTCCGAGAGGTCGGTCCGGTAGATCTCCTCGGTGGTGAACAGGGGCCGGTTCTCGAAGTCCTTGCGCGCGTAGAGCCGGTAGCAGGTGCCTTCCCGGGTGCGCCCCGCGCGTCCCTTCCGCTGGTTGCAGGACGCCTTGGAGATCGGGCCTTCGATGAGGCTGGAGGTGAAGGTCCGCGGATTGTAGTGGTTGAGCTTGGAGAGGCCCGAATCGATCACCGTGGTGATGCCGTCGATCGTGACCGAGGTTTCGGCGATGTTGGTGGAAACGACCACCTTGGTCTTGCCCTTGGGCGCCGGATCGAAGACCCGCTCCTGCTCCTCCTTGCCGAGCCTCCCGTAGAGGGGGACGCAGTGGACGTGGTCGCCCGCTTCGCCCGCGTAGAGGGTCTCCATGCAGTCCTTGATCATCTTTTCGCCCGGCAGGAAGACCAGGATGTCTCCCCCCCGCTTGTCGCCGACGGCTCGGCAAACGATTTGGTTGATCTTCTCGATCGTAGCCTCCGCGGCTGCCTGCCAGCCCGCAGCTGCATCCACCACCGGCGGGTCGTAGATGAGGGTCACGGGGTAGGTGATCGCGTCGATCTTCACCACGGGGCACTCGCCGAAGTACTCCGAGAAGACCTGGGCGTTGATGGTAGCCGAGGAGACGACGACCTTGAATTCCGGACGCGCTTCCAGGACGCGCTTAAGGAGTCCGAGGATGAAATCGATGTTGAGGCTGCGTTCGTGGGCCTCGTCCACCATGAGGACGCCGTATTTAGACAGGAAGGGATCGAGCTTCATCTCCTGGAGGAGGATGCCGTCGGTCATGATCTTGATGGCCGTGCTCTGGTCGGTCTTGTCCTCGAAGCGCATCTTGTAGCCGACCACGCCGGGGATGGGGCTCCCCAACTGTCGGGCGATGTACTCGCTCACGGATACCGCGGCGATGCGGCGGGGCTGGGTGACGCCGATCATTCCGTGCTTGGAGAAGCCGGCCTCGTGGAGGATGATCGGCATCTGGGTGGTTTTTCCCGATCCGGTGGGGCTTTCGACGACGACGACCTGGTGGTCGGTAAGGGCCTTGAGGATGAGATCCTTGTGCCGGTATACGGGAAGCTCGTGGGCTTGCATGCTTCTACTATAGACCGAAGCGCGGCGTGCGGCAATCGAGGGGGAGCATCGCTTGACCACTTGCATTCGGCGTGGTAGCTTTCGGATAATGGGCCGGAAGGTTCTTGAATTCTCCTCATTCGATACTTTTTTAGCGTGATACCCGTTCCGGTTCTGTCTCGGGTTTTCCTTGACAGAACTATACTTATGCATTAACTCTATTCGTGAGAAACAGGTTTTTTTACGAATGGAGGAAATCGATGGCAAAAGCCAAGTACGTGTACTTCTTCGGCGACGGCAAGGCCGAAGGCGACGCGAAAATGAAGGAGCTCCTGGGCGGCAAGGGAGCCAATCTCGCCGAGATGACCAACCTCGGCATTCCGGTCCCCCCGGGATTCACCATCTCCACCGAAGTCTGCGCCGCGTACTACGAAAACAAGAACAAGCATCCCGCCGGCCTGGAGGAAGAGGTCGCGGAGCAGCTGAAGAAGCTTGAGAAGCTCATGGGCAAGAAGCTCGGCGACGCCCAGGATCCGCTCCTCGTTTCCGTGCGCTCCGGCGCCGCGCAGTCCATGCCCGGCATGATGGACACCATCCTCAACCTCGGCATGAACGACAAGGCCGTCGCGGGGCTGTCTGCCAAGACGGGCAATCCGCGCTTCGCCTGGGACGCGTACCGCCGCTTCATCCAGATGTACGGCGACGTCGTCATGGGCGTTCCCCACGACGAGTTCGAGCACGCCCTCGAAGCGGCCAAGAAGGCCAAGAAGGTTGAGCTGGATACGGGCCTGGACGCCAAGGACCTGGAAAAGCTGGTCGGCGAATATAAGAAGGTCGTCAAGAAATTCGCCAAGAAGGACTTTCCCCAGGATCCGATCGACCAGCTCTGGGGCGCGACGAACGCGGTCTTCGGCTCCTGGATGAACGAGCGGGCCATCAAGTACCGGGACCTCAATAACATCAAGGGCCTCAAGGGAACGGCGGTCAACATCCAGTCCATGGTTTTCGGCAACTTCGGAGACGATTCGGGAACCGGTGTCTGCTTCAGCCGCGACCCCTCCACGGGCAAGAACGAATTCTACGGCGAGTACCTGATGAACGCCCAGGGAGAGGACGTCGTCGCGGGCATCCGGACTCCCGAGAAGATCGCGACCCTGGCCAAGAAGAACAAGGCGGTGTACGACCAGCTGGTGGCCATCAAGGACCGGCTTGAGAAGCACTTCCGGGACATGCAGGACATGGAGTTCACGGTCCAGCAGGGCGTGCTCTTCATCCTCCAGACCCGGAACGGCAAGCGCGCCGGAGCCGCGGCGGTCAAGTGCGCGGTCGACATGGTCGCCGAGGGACTCATCGACAAGAACGCCGCCATCCTCCGGGTTTCCCCGGACCACCTGGACCAGCTCCTCCACCCGATGGTGGATCCCAAGGCCCTCAAGGCCGCCAAGTCCCTCACCAAGGGCCTCAACGCTTCCCCGGGCGCCGCGTGCGGGCGGATCGTCTTCACCGCGAGTGGGCCGAGCGGGGCGAAAAGGTGCTCCTGGTGCGCAAGGATACCAGCCCCGAGGACATCGGCGGCATGGTCGTCGCCGAGGGCATCCTCACCTCCACGGGCGGCATGACCAGCCACGCGGCGGTCGTCGCCCGCGGCATGGGAACCCCCTGCGTCGCCGGCGCCAAGGGCGTCTCCGTCCAGGGCAAGAAGGTCGTCGTCGGCGCCAAGACCTTCAAGGAAGGCGACTGGATCACCGTCGACGGCTCCACCGGCGACGTCTACGAGGGCGAGCTTCCCGTCGTGGTGCCCAAGATGTCCAAGGACCTGGAGACCTTCCTCTCCTGGTGCGACGCGGTCCGCGCCGCTTCCGTCCGCGGCTCGGTCAAGGGCTTTGAGGTCTGGACCAACGCCGACCAGCCCGAGGACGCCAAGCGCGCCTTCGCGTTCGGTGCCCAGGGCGTCGGCCTCTGCCGCACGGAGCACATGTTCTTCGAGAAGGAGAAGCTCGTGCACTTCCGCGCGATGATCCTGGCCGACAGCGTGGACGCCCGCAAGGAAGCCCTCAAGAAGATCCTGCCGCTCCAGAAGAAGGACTTCTTCGGCATCTTCAAGGCGATGGAAGGCAAGCCCGTCACCATCCGCCTCCTGGACCCGCCGCTCCACGAGTTCGTCCCCCACACCAAGGAGGAGACCGCGGAGCTCGCCGCCCAGCTCAAGGTGAAGGCGAAGGACCTGCAGCCCAAGATCGACAAGCTCCACGAGGCGAACCCCATGCTCGGACACCGCGGCTGCCGCCTGGCGGTCACCTACCCCGAGATCTATGACATGCAGGTGGAGGCGATCGCCCTCGCCGCCGCCGAATGCGTGAAGAAGGGACTCCCTGTGAAGCCGGAGATCATGATCCCCATCGTCTGCGACGAGCAGGAGCTCCGGCTCCTCCGCCCGAACGCCGAGCGCATCGTTTCCGAGGTGCTCGCCAAGGCGAAGGTGAAGCTGGACATCAAGATCGGCACCATGATCGAGGTTCCCCGCGCCGCTCTCCTGGCCAACAAGGTCGCCGAGTACGCCGACTTCTTCAGCTTCGGCACCAACGACCTCACCCAGATGACCTTCGCCTTCAGTCGCGACGACGTCGGCTCCTTCCTCCCCACCTACCTGGAGAAGGAAGTCCTGGACGTCGATCCCTTCAAGTCCGTTGACGAGGAGGGCGTCGGCATCCTCATCGATTGGGCGACCACCAAGGGCCGCGGCGTCAAGGCCGACCTTAAGGTGGGCATCTGCGGCGAGCAGGGCGGCGATCCCGCTACGATCGATTTTTGCTTCCGCACGGGCCTCAACTACGTTTCCTGCTCCCCCTTCCGGGTCCCCATAGCGCGCCTTGCCGGCGCCCAGGCGGTGATCAGGAATTCGAAGAAGTAG
>JADHEF010001030.1_pt1 | contig 20690 bp, 21 predicted proteins | sample 8952391 | NCBI WGS metagenome assembly JADHEF01 (sample SAMN16124439, study PRJNA663245) | bioreactor sludge metagenome | isolation source: sludge (nitrite) | place: India:Bengaluru | collected 2019-02-28
CCGGCCAGTCCCTGATCGCCGGGTCCTTGTGGTGCATGTCGGTTTTAACCCGCAGCACCGCCTGGCCCTCGGCCAGGGTGCCGTCGAGCATCTGCTTCCAGAGGGAGAGGTTGTCCTCCACGCTCCGGCCCCGGTGCTCGCACTCGATCCCCCTGTCCTTGTGCTCCTTGAAGACCGCCTGGGCGCAGCCGCAGACATAGGCCCCTCCCCGGCGGATCAGCTCCTCCGCTATGGGGTAGTACTGCTCCACTCTCTCGCTGGCGGTGATCACCATATCCGGCTTTGCCCCGAGCCACCTGCAGTCCTCCAGATACCAGCCGTAGGCCTCGGGCATGGGCCGCTTCTTGACCGGATCGGTATCGTCAAAGCGGATGATGAATTTGCCCCCGTACTTCTTGACATACTCGGAGTTGACTATGATGCCCCGGGCGCTGCCGAGCGTTGGCGGCCCATTGGGATTGGGGGCAAAACGCATGACCACGCCGCCTTCCGCCCCCTCCAGGGCGGGAAGCCCCTTATCTGGCTCCTTCTTCTCCGACAGCTGCACCAGCAGCTCCGGGGCTATGGCCTCCAGCCTCTTCTGCCACTCCTCGGGGCTGGTCTTCTCCAAAGCCCCCAGGACCTCAGCCACCAGGGGCGAGACCTCTTTGGCCCGGGAGCGCAGGGCAGGATGCTCGCCCATGAGCTTGCCCATAACCGCCCCGGCCTTGGGTGCGGCATTGTATTTGACGGCGTTCTGCAGCGCATACTTTTCTATAAGCTCTCTGATCTCTTCCATGAAGCATCTCCAAACGGCGGCGGGTGGGAAGGGAAGACAATTGACCCTCCCCAGAGCCCTCATCCTGCGGTGAGGGTGGCTAATTTCCATCACTATACTTTAATTTGATCGTCTGCCTCTCTGGCTCTTTTGAGAGCGCTGCCGCCAGGGCCAGGGCGTCGGCGATGATCTTTTCATGGTCGAAGGCCAGAGAAGGCAGTCTCTCCCTGGAAAAGACACTAGTCGCCCTGGCATCTGATCCGGCCAGCAGTTCTCCTCTGCCCCGGGCCAAAAAAGCAGCGGAGACCACATGACCTCGTGGATCGCGGCCCGGATCGGAATAGACGCCCACCAGCCCTAAAAGCTCTATCTCCAGGCCGGTCTCCTCTGCTGCCTCCCTGATTGCGGCAGCCTCAACCTTCTCCCCTATCTCCACAAAGCCTCCTGGCAGGGCATAGCAGCCGACATAAGGAGAGCGGTCTCTCTGGATCAGCACAATCCCGCCCTTAAAAAGGATGACTGCATCTGCAGCCAGCAGCGGCGTCCGGATGCCTTTCTTCTCTTTCATGGCCGTTAGATCTCCGCTGCCACAACCAAAAGCCTTATCTACGACCAAAGCCGGTCCAGAATACGGCAAAGGTCGATTGCTGCACCATCCCTCCCTACCCAAGCATCCAATCGGCCTTTGACGATTTTTCTCGCTGCTTCGCCCTGATGCCGCTGCCTTGGTCTGCTGCCTCCATCTTCCCAAGAGGCGACCTAAATGCTCTTCCTTTTATCAGAGCCCTCGGAGATCGCCTTGTCGAAGCTTCTTCAATTTTCACCAAGAAAATCTATAATTTTATTTGAATTCGTCTTAAGTAAATTATTGATTTCTCCCTCAGAGAGCCGCAATTCTTTCCTAATGAGCTTTATGCATATCATTTTAAGAATTTAATGGTAATCCCTAAAATTAATTACACAAGAAAAATTCTTATACCAGGAAGTCCAAGTAATCTATACTATGCTGCCCGGATCATCTCCCCATATCCTCCTGGCCGAGGACAACCCGGTGAATCAGAAGATGGCTCTGGTCATGCTCAAGAGGCTGGGCCTGCAGGCTGATACCGCCGTCAGCGGACGGGAGGTTTTGGCGGCACTGGAAGAGCAGCCTTACGATCTGGTGCTCATGGACATAGAGATGCCGGAGATGGACGGGATCGAGGCCACCAGGCTCATCCGGGAGCGCTGGTCCCTGGGCCCCAAGATCATAGTGCTGACATCTCTTGAGTCCGACCTGTGCCGCGATCTCTGTTATGATGCCGGCGCTGACGATTTTATCAACAAACCATTCCGGATGGATGAGCTTGATGCAGCCATCGGGCGAAGCCTGTCCGGCCAGTACCCAGCCATAGCTCAAAGCCTGCCTCAGGTCGCCTCTCTGGTCTGAAGCCCTCCTCCAGCAAGAGGGGCCTCCTCTGGCCCGAATACATAAGCCACCTCTCGCCAGGCCCTGTCCAGCAGTCCGGAATAATGCCTGACATCGAAATTCTCTGCCGTCTCCTCCGCCGCCACCTCCCAGCACCCAGCATCAACCACCACATATCCCATCTCCATTCCCGGCTCCAGGTGCAGCCCCAGCTTCTGGTGCGCCTTTATCGCCGAGGCCTCGGCGCAGCGGCGGGAATAGACGGTTCGGCCCACCCGCCGACGGATGACCATCTCCCCTGGCTGTGCATCCGGAAGGCTTTCCCGATATCGCTCCCGGATCTGGCGGGCCATTGGCTCGACCTTCTGCAGCTCCTCGGCGTTGACGGCAGCCGCTAGCAGCTGGAAGATCTCCTTTTGCATCCGGGCTACATAGGGAGGGGTGTCGCCCCGCCTGGCCATCACCCCCCGCACCTTGACCCGGCCTGATGTCAGCCGCCCGAAGTAGCGGTTGTAGGCCCCGCCACCGTCCGCCAGAGGCAGAAAGACGATCCATTGGTAGTCTTCCTTCTCCGTGAGAATGCCGGTCTGCTCCTCCACCGCCTGCTTGAATTTCTCCGTCTCCCTCACATCTCCGGCGCCCCTGACCCAGAGGCAGTCTACGATGCCGTGCAAGACCTCCAGGTCCATCCCCTCCGCCAACTCCTTGATCTGCATGAGAAGCTCCCGGGAGATGGCGGTGATCCTCTCGTGCACCTCTATCTGGCCAAATTTGGCATTGCGGTATCCGGTGTAGCCGAAGCAGGTGACCAGCATCCACTTCAATATGGCATCCTGTCCGGCGTAAGTGCTGTCCAACTTCTTCCGCCGCTTCATCTCTATGCGTAGCTCCAGCAGGGGGGAGATGATGCCGCTCAAAAACCCCCTTTTCTCCGGGTGGAGGAGCGTCTCGGGAGAGAGGTTGTGCTTGACGATGATGGAGGGGTAGAGGGAGGTGAAATCGATCTGGCTCACCTTTTCATAGAGCCCGGGCTGGGGCTGCAAGATCATGCCTCCCCGGTCGGAGCGCCGCAGGTCGGATATCTCCCGAACGCTCTCAGCATCCCTCTTTCGAAAGGGAACCGCCAGCCCCCGCCTCAGGGCCTCATAGACCTCATAGGAGGAGATGAGGGTGCCGGGGGTGAAGCGGGCGGCGAGGTTGGGGGGCAGGCCGGAGAGGCGGGATGCGAGCAATATGCCCTGCAGGCCACCCTCGCGGTAGGCGAAGCTGGATGCTGTGTCTATCAGTATCCTGCCCTCGGGGATGAGGGCCATGTCTTTGTGGTTGGCCCGGCCGTAGCTCCAGTAGGATCGAGCGGCCATGCGCCTAAAGCCGCCGCTCCGGCTGATGGCTTCCTCCACCCCCAGCCTGGCCGCCTTTCCCACCAGAAGAGGCACCCAGAGGTCGCCCCGGTCCACCAGAAGCACATCCGGATCGTGAAGGCGTAAGAGTTCCATCAGATCGGATATAATGCTTCTCTCCCCGCCCTCCAGACGGCGCAGGCTACCCTTTTCGCCCCCGTCCGCCCCTAGCTTCTCGGCATCCGCTTCTCCCCAGGTCAGATCCACACCGGATATCTCTCTCCGGCGCTGCGGATCTCCGGAGAAGTGCAGCCTCATCTCTCGCAGGGGCGAGGCGAAGTCGGGGGAGAATCGGGACTCGTCCTTCTCGCCGCAGGGGAAGATGCCCTTCTCCGCCAGGTACTGCTGGTCCCTTCTTATGTCCACATTGTATAGCTCTGCCGCGTAGCGGGTCTGCACTTCGATCTTCTCCGCCACACTGCGGTCTGCATAGATTTGGTAGCCCTCCCGCCGGCCGTAGATGGTGGAAAAGGAGGCCTCCTCCAGGCGGTAAAGGCTCTCCAGGCCCTCGATCATCCCCCGGTGGGAGGCGGGATCGGGCAGGTAGAGATAGAAGGAGGGAGGCTGCACCGCTGCAGCTCGGACAAGCCCCCTATCCCTGGCCCAGAGGTGCACTGCCCCCTTGCAGTAGCTGTCGAAGATCCACATGGCATTCTCTTCCCGAAGTCATCCGGGTTTGTAGCCTGATGGCACATAACTCTGGCCGGGGCAGGGATAAATGGCTGAGGCGAGGGCGGGGGGAAAGTGATGGATTTGCGGGCACGAGATTGGCACAGCCCGGCCAGAGGCCAAAAGCCAACGGGGAAGTCTGCAAAGACCTTTTGTGTCGAGGACTGGCGGGTGGTGGCGGACTCGGGAAAGTGCATCCAGTGTGGGGCCTGCGTTGTCGGGCGCCCTCAGAGGGCGCTGAAGCTGGTGCTGGTAACCAGGGGGTCGGCGGGGGCGCTGGATGCTTTTGCAACTCTCTCCACCGCGGCCAACTCGGAGGAGAATAAGGAAGCCACGACCAAAATTGGGATCAGCTCCGTGGTCTCCATGAGGGGGTCGGTCGGCCTGTGCGGCTACATGCTGGACCTGGCGGCCAAGGGGACATATTATCTGAACTGCAAGACGGGGTAGGCTTCGATATCTGCAATTGCGCTCAAGGGGAGCGAGCAGAAGACGAAGGTGAGGGCGGTGTGCGGGTATTTGTGATTGTGGTTCTGGCCAGAGGTCCTAATCCTATTCGTATGTTAATTTTATTGCCTTTATATACTCCAGATCCATGTCGCCATAGCCCTCAAATCACCCCGCCCATAGAAGTTGATGTCATAATATGCCTATAAGATGACATACACACTTTGGGCTATGCATCCTAGGGATTTTCTGAGCCCGGAAGTGTGGCATAGACTGTTAAAGGCCGTCCAATCTCCAGGGAGACTGCACTTCTATGGTTGCTTGGTGGAGCTGGCCTTCGTGTCTCACATCTTGTAGCATGGATGGAGTGTGGAATTACCCCGCCAAAGATTTTTGGCTAGTCTACTTATAATGAGTTGTTGGGCATGAAAACAGTAGCAATAGGCTTCGCCCGTCTAGATGCACTTAGGGGGAGCCAATCCGATGCAATGAACTCATCTCTTGCCAGCAATTCAGGCCACAGGGAATCGGTCAACTCAATAAAGGTAGACCACCTGCTCCTATAACTATCCTTAATAATAAGATGTATCGTTATTTAGAACGGTTACATAACCACGGAGGAGAAAATTATGGAGAAGGTCCTGATTGTCGGATACAAGAAATCCATGAAAGATGTCTGTATAGGATGCAGATGTTGCACTGTGGCGTTCAATCGAAAGGACGGCGATTTTTTATGCTCAAGATAACGCCTTACCTTGGTGTATTTGTCTTACTAGTATCAATAGGCGGTATTTTCTATCCCAAACTAGGTTACTTCGTATTGCTCGTAATGCTCACGTTTATGATCTTGGCACCATTTCGGGGTAGATGGTTCTGCGGCAATTTGTGCCCCCATGGAAGCTTTGCTGATTTCTGGCTTGGTGCTATAAGTCATCGCAGGGCCATGATTCCTCCCATCTTCTCGAGCCTGTGGATTAGGATACCTATCTTCATAGCATTGATGGGGTTCATGATCTTCAGACTTATCGGTACTCAAGGTATGGTAGACAAGGTAGGCATGTTTTTTGTTGCAAATTATATAATGATGGCGTCCTTTGTCACGATATTTGGCATCTCTATTACTACCAGGGCCTGGTGCACAATCTGCCCCATGGGAACCCTCCAGAGGGCAATTGGAGGGAAGAAGTATCCGCTCAAGATTGATCAGGAGAAGTGTATCGACTGCAAGACATGTCAGAAGGCCTGCCCAATGCAGCTTCCAGTAAATGAATTAAAGGAGAAGCCCGACTGTATCAAATGCGAGAGATGCATTGAAGCCTGTCCAAAGGAGGCACTCAGCTTCTAATTCATCTTTTGTGCGAGTCTCGATGGTTGCTGCGAATTGTGTTTTTATTTTTTCGGTTTTACTGCTCTAATCTGTGCTATTCTACGTTCTCCTTAGATTGTTGCCATAAAATATAATTTTCTTGTTTTTCCCATAAGTGGCACAATCGAATTTCCCAGTGATTCCACTAGGTTGGCACACCAGATAGAAGATCCTTTTGCAGGTCCAAGAAAGCTATGCATTCTGTTTTTTGGATTTTGGGCGTGATAGTCTTGTTTCAAAAAACCCAATATCACTTGATTTTCTAGATAGTGCCTCATAAGTCCTAAATTAATGAAATTCTGAATTTAGAAAAATCAGAGATTGAATCGGAGAAAAACTCTCACACTGAATAAGTCATGAAATTGATATAACACGACATCGAGTACTATAGGCATGTATCCCGAGGGTTTAGAGCTCGGGACTGGTGTTAACTCGTGGATCACTCCTTTTTCGTTTCTGCCAGTATGGCCTCTAGCTCCTTTACCCTCTCCTGCAGCTTTCCGTAATCCAGCAGCAGATCACTTAGCGCATCACCCTGAGAAGAATATCCTCCCTTCTCCTGAAAATCAGTCAGCACCTTCTTGGCCATGCCGAGGACGGTTACATTGATCCGGTCTATGATCTTTTCTCTCTTTTCGGACATAGCTGTAAGCGTTAGCGTAGCCTGCATTTAATGCTTTTCTAAGGAACTATTAGGAGGAGGGCCTCGACCGGCCCTTCTAGAGAGGAACGAAAGGGGCCTCTCCTCCCAACTGCTGCTGCCTAAGCCTCTTCTTCCGGGGTGCCGCGTGCTGCCTGTCTCTCGCGCTGGAGGAGCTGGGCGCACTTAAGCGTCGTGCTGGCTTGCACCGGTCTACTCTTCGGGGGATAATAAATGCAGCATCGGATATCATGGGCAGAGGGGCCACATGAGCTGCCATCTCCGGGGCGGGAGGATCTCGGCCAGAGGTCCGGGGGCACGGGGCCGCGGCCAAATCTTGCAGCTTTGCCAGTCGGAAGCATCTCCCGACAAGCGCTTCTAATAGGCCCGAAATTCTGCATAGAGACGAGCCCATAGCCATTTATCCTTTGAATGACATTGGTGGAAATAATGAGCGGAGTCATCAAGGCGCGATATGAGAATAGAGTCCTCAAGTCCCTGGGAGAAATTGACCTCAAGGATGGAGAAGAGGTGGAGATCCGAGTGCAGGGAAGCGCTACCATTAGGGTGTTTGGAATAGCAAAATGCTGGGAAGGGCTTGAGGAAGCCCACGAAGAATATGAGGAAGAATTTTTAACCTTCTAAAGCAAAGAGGACGCAGGAGAGCGAACGCAGACGCCAGCTCTTGCAGCTTTGCGAGATCATTTAAATCTTGAGGCCATTGAATTTCTGCAAATGCAATTGCAGCCATAAGAACCTTAAACATCCGTCACTAAGCAGAGGTTTGAAGAATGTCTCATCCGATAGAACTGGGACTGGTATTGGAAGGCGAAGATGCCAGGGATTTCCTTGAAGATCTCAGAAATCCAAAGGCAACTAAAGAACAGATAGAGATGTTCATGGAAGCCATCAAGCTCTACAAAGAGCATCCTTTCTAATCGGTTATGATCATATCCTTCCATGAGTTGAGAATCATTCCTCTGGAAAAGGGCTATGATCTATCTTCATTCACTTCATCAAGCGATGATCTCAAGGGCCCAGCCCTGCGCCCGCGCCTCGTGGGCCGGAATCCTGATCATCACTCTGTCTTGCGGAAAGCTCAAATATGCAGCCTGGAGAATTAAAGGATCAATGGCCTCTCAAGCATCTGCAATAGAATTCCTAGAGAAACATCCTCTGCAGGAATTCCAGGTTGGTGTGAGAAAATTCCTTCCGCTGGTCGTCACCAGCCTGCAGGTTGATTACGATCGAGGATTGTGGTCGGTCAGTTTGCCTTTTCTGGATGCAGTGGGAACCTCTTCTGATTTTCAAGAGGCCAGGCAGAGACTATTTGAATATATTGACTTCTTATGGAACGAGTATGTTTTATGCCCGGAGGAAGAACTGGGGGAGACGGGCAGGATGCAGAGGAATCTGCTTTTAGAGCTGTTCTCGGTGAGCTGATGGTTTACTCTTTAAGCAAGGATCAGATAGAGTTAGGGCTGGTCGAGAAAGGATTTCGTCTAAGCCACACAGAGACCATAGCCATTTATCTTTTGAGAGTAGAAACATCATCGGTAGAAATATGAGGGAAGTTATCAAAGCCCGATATGAAAATAAAGTCCTCAAGCCCTTGGGTGAGATCGACCTGAAGGATGGAGAAGAGGTAGAGATTGAGCTGAAGAAAAAGGGCATCTTTGGCCTTTTAAAAGGATGGGAAATTGACCCCCAATCTTTGAAAGACGAACTAAGAGAGATCAAAAGCCAGGCTACTTGCAGATAATAATGAAAAATTGATATAAATATATGTGTCGGCAGCGAGCCCTATGCAATCCTCGCCACCGCCGCCACCTCGTCCCCGGCCTTGACATTCATGATCCGCACGCCCTGGGTGGACCGGCCCTGCACCCGCACCTCATTGGCCGGAATCCGGATCATCACACCCTCTTTGGTCGTCACCAGCAGCTCATCCTCCTCGGAGACAGTGGTGGTGCCGCAGACATAGCCCTTGCGGGCGTCGATATTCTTGACCCCCTTTCCTCCCCGCCTCTGAATGGGATACTCCTGCAGCTCAGTCCTCTTGCCGTAGCCCTGATTGGTGATGGTGAGAAGGGTCCAGTCCGAGCCGCTATGGATGACATCCATGCTGATCAGCTCGTCTCCCATGTTCAGGCTGATGGCTTTGACCCCCATTGTCCCCCGGTTGGAGGCCCGCACATCGCTCTCCTTGAAGCGAATGGCCTTTCCGAACTTGGTGGCCACGAGAAGCTCCCGGCTGCCGTCTGTGAGCTTGGCCGAGACCAGGCTGTCGCCCTTGAGGTTCACCGCCTTGATCCCGCCTTTCCGGGGATTGGAGAAGGCCTGCAGGGGCATCTTGACTATGTTGCCGCTCCTGGTAACCAGGATGATGAACCCCGACTCGAAGCTCTTGACCGGTATGGCCCCGGTTATCCGCTCATCCGGCTCCAGCTGCAGCAAATTGACTATGGACTTGCCCCGCGCCGCCCGGCCCAGAGATGGAACCTCGTAGACCTTGAGCCAGTGGGCCTTGCCCTTGTCGGTGAAGAAGAGGAGGTAATCCCTGGTAGAGGCGGTGGAGACATCGCTCACGAACTCCTCCTCCTTGGTCTCCGCCCCTATGACGCCCCGGCCACCTCGCCTCTGGCTGCGATAAGCGGTGAGCGGCTGGCGCTTGATATAGCCGGATGAGGTAATGGTCACCGCCACCTCCTCCTCCTGGATCAGGTCCTCCTGGCGCACCTCTCCCTCCACCTCTATGATCATTGTTCGCCGCGCGTCGCCATAATTGCTGATCAGCTCTTCCAGCTCTTTCTTGATTATGGCCAGGATCTCCAGATTGCTGGAGAGGATCTTCCTCAATTCTGCGATGAGCCTTTCCAGCTCCGCTGCCTCGGAGACTATCTTCTCCTGCTCGAGGCCGGTGAGCCTCTGCAGCCTCATCTCCAAAATGGCCTTGGCCTGCTCCTCGCTGAGAGAGAATGCCTGGACCAGGGCGTCTCTGGCCTCAGCGGGAGAGGCAGCGGCCTTGATGATCCTGATGACCTCATCTATGTTCTTGAGGGCGATGAGCAGTCCGGCCAGGATGTGAGCCCTCTTCTCCGCCGCATCCAGCTCGAACCGGGTCCGCCGCTCGATGACAATGGAGCGATAGTAGATGTACTGCTCCAGGGACTCCTTGAGGGAGACCGTCTTGGGCAGGCCGTCCACCAAAACCATGTTGTTGACGCCATAGCTGGTCTGAAGAGCAGTGTGCTTGTGAAGCTGATTTAAGACCACATGGGCATTGAATCCGCTCTTGATCTCCACCACCAGACGGATGCCATCCTTGTCCGACTCGTCCCGCAGATCGGAGATGCCCTCCAGCCGGCCTTCTTTGACCATCTCCGCCATATCCTCGATCAGCTTGGCCTTGTTCACCTGATAGGGCAGCTCGGTGAAGACGATGCTGGTGCCCTTGTCCGTCTCCTCGATCTCCGATCGGGCCTGCATCATTATGCTGCCCCGGCCGCTCATATAGGCGGCCTCGATGCCCGCCCGGCCCACGATATAGGCTCCGGTGGGAAAATCGGGGCCGGGCAAGAGCCGCATCAGCTCGGGCAGGCTGGCCTCAGGATGGTCTATGAGATGGATGATCGCCCCGCAGACCTCCGTGAGGTTATGGGGTGGGATATTGGTGGCCATGCCCACGGCTATCCCCGTGGAGCCGTTCAGGAGAAGGTTGGGCAGCTTGGCCGGCAAAACCGTGGGCTCCTTCAGGGAGCCGTCGTAGTTGGGGGTGAAGTCCACGGTATTCTTCTCAATATCCTGGAGCATCTCCCCGGCGATCTTGGAGAGGCGGATCTCGGTGTAGCGCATGGCCGCCGCCGGATCGCCGTCTATGGATCCGAAGTTTCCCTGGCCGTCGATGAGAGGATAGCGCATGGAGAAGGTCTGGGCCAGGCGCACAATGGTATCATATATGGCCATATCCCCATGGGGATGGTACTTGCCCATGACGTCACCCACCACCCGGGCCGATTTCTTGTAGGGCTGATCATGGGTCATGCCCTGCTCATACATGGCATAGAGTATGCGCCGGTGTACCGGCTTGAGCCCGTCTCTTACATCCGGCAAAGCCCTTCCCACGATCACGCTCATGGCATAATCGATATAGGAGGACTTCATCTCCTCAGTGATGCTCACCTGAACTTCCGTCAATTGCCTACCTCAAGTATCAGATTAATTGGTCTAATTAATTGGTCTATATTGAATATAACTAATTGAAGATCGTAACATCATACATCCAGGTTCTTCACAAACCGGGCATGACTCTCTATGAACTGTCTTCTCGGATCCACCTGATCTCCCATGAGTATGGTGAAGATGCGATCCGCCTCTACAGCGTCCTCAAGGGTCACCTTGAGCATGGTCCTCTTATCCGGGTTCATGGTGGTCTCCCACAGTTGCTCAGGATTCATCTCTCCCAGGTATCTCTGGATGACCGGCTTGGCCATGGATTGGACCAGGGCGTCGAGCTCCTCATCGTTGTAGGCGTAGCTGATTTGCTTGCCCTTCCGGACCATATAAAGGGGCGGCTGGGCTATGAAGATGTAGCCGGCATCGATCAGCGGCCTCATGTATCGGTAGAATAGGGTGAGAAGCAGGGTGCGAATATGCGAGCCGTCCACATCGGCATCGGTCATGATCACTATCTTATGATATCGGGCTTTATTGATATCGAAGTCGTCGCCTATACCCGTACCAAAGGCCACAATCATATTGCGGATCTCGGCGTTCTTCAGGATCTTGTCCAGCCTGGCCCTCTCCACATTGAGGATCTTGCCCCGCAGGGGCAGTATGGCCTGAAAATGGCGGTTTCTGCCCTGCTTGGCGCTGCCGCCGGCAGACTCGCCCTCCACGATATAGATCTCGCATTTGCTGGGATCGGTATTGGAGCAGTCGGCCAGCTTTCCAGGCAGACCGCCTGAACCTAAGGCATTCTTGCGCCTTGTCAGCTCCTTGGCCTTCCTGGCCGCCTCCCGTGCTCGCAGCGCCTCTCCCGCCTTCTCCACTATGGTGGTGGCGACGATTGGGTTCTCCTCGAAATATTCCGATAGCCCCTCCGAGACCATGGACTCTATCAGCCCCCGGATGGAGCTGTTGCCCAGGCGGGTCTTGGTCTGACCCTCGAACTGGGGATCGGGAAGCTTGACGCTGACGATGGCCACCAGCCCCTCCCGCAGGTCTTCCCCGCCCAGCTTGGTCTCGGTCTTGAATATCTTATTGGCCCGGGCGTATTCGTTGACCGTCCTGGTCAGAGCGGCACGAAATCCCATGAGATGTGTCCCGCCCTCGCGGGTGTTGATGTTGTTGGCATAGGAAAAGACATTCTCATTGTAGGAGTTGTTGTACTGCAGGGCGACCTCCACTGCCGTCCCGTTCTTGGAGCGGGTGAAGTATAAGGGCGGCCTGTGCAGCGTCTCCTTGTTGGCATTGAGGTACTCCACAAAGGATATGATGCCGCCCTCATAGCAGAAGTCGTTCTCCTTTTCCGTCCTCTCATCTTTGATGGTTATGGAGAGGCCCCGGTTTAGAAAGGCCAGCTCTCTCAGCCGGGAGGACAGCGTATCGAAGTTGAATTCGGTCTCCTCGAATATGGTCCCGTCCGGCTTGAAGGTGACAGTGGTGCCTGTATTCTCTGAGTGGCCCCTCACCTCCACATCGCTGGCCACGCTGCCCCGCTGGTAGCGCTGCCAATATATTCGACCGTTGCGGCGGACCTCTACCTCCATCCACTCGGAAAGGGCATTGACCACGGAGACCCCCACGCCATGCAGTCCACCCGAAACACTATAGGACTCATGGTCGAACTTGCCTCCGGCATGAAGAACAGTCATAACGATCTCCAGAGCAGGCCGGCCCAGTTGGGGGTGGCGGTCTACGGGGATGCCCCGGCCATCATCGGCTACGGAGACGCTGCCGTCCCGGTTTAGGAGCACATTGATCCCCTTGGCGTAGCCGCCCAGGGCCTCATCCACGCTGTTGTCCACCACTTCATAGACCAGGTGGTGCAGCCCCAGGCTGTCCGTGCTGCCTATATACATGGACGGCCTGCGCCTTACTGCCTCAAGGCCTTCGAGAACCTGAATCTGGCTTGCGTCATATCCCGTTACTTGGCTCAAAACTGATTAATCCCCCTGAATAATTAGGACTGTAATGAAATAACCTGAGACGATATAAGCCTTTCCCCAAAAGTATATCATAATTATTATCTAATGTTTCCATACAATGCAACCGAACTGTACGAGGGCACAGATCTTTAGAGATGAAATGCCTGAATTGGGATGAGAGCTCCACACTGCGGCAGTGAAGACCTCCGGAAAAACCTGCGAACTAATCATACGCTTAATATGGATGCGTTTCTTGAGTTATTCATTGGATATGGATACGCCGAGCAGTTCGCCATTGGTGTACCCAAATATGTTTCCGGAACATCCGGAACTGAGCTTGCCATGGAAGTCATAAGTAAATCCAACTTGAATTTCACCTATCCGGAAGCACAGATTGATTATGATTTTTCACCGCTTATTCATCAAAAATGAAATTTGAGATTCTATTGCTTGCTTTTTCGGTGGCACCAGAAATATCATCTTTTTCCCAATACGGCTTGCTTGCATTCTTATACTTAACTACTAATGCACGTGCAATTGGATATGCGCTGTCAATATATCCGGTTTTACTTTCGAGTTTCGTGGATACCTTTGTCCTGAACCACTCGTTGCCGATTGCGCGGTTGATTTTTTCTTCGAGGAGAATTTTATTACCTAATTTGTTCACTATTACTTTGAACTCTTCCTTGCCGTCGATTTCAGCATCTTTTCTGATTTCCTGAAGATCTTTCCCGCTACACGGCATAATGTGTTCAATGTCATATTTGGTTCCGAGCGTGAAACTCAGATTTTTTTCCTTGGCAAAAAGATACTCGTTCAGATACACAAGGATATTCCCGTCATAATCCTGAACTGCACTTTCTATAGCCGCCTTTGTCCAATAAGTGTGAATATGCTTATCAAAATCTTTTTTTATTTCTTCTGTGGAAATGCTCTTGTCTGCCAGCTTTACCTCCACGCCAAAGAGGAAAATTTTGAAATATTTGCTGGAATAACCAAAATCGGAAAGCTCCAAAAGCGTGAACAGACGAAGCATACTTTCCAAAACGGTATTCACATTTTCTTCAGTTATTTCTTGTTCAGTAAACCGATAAAAATAGCTGGCTAAGAACAACTTCATGTTTTCATTGAACTTCAGCAAAACCTTCATTACAGAATATTCCGATACTTTCTTCCATTTTTTTACCAAGTTGAGCATCTCGGTACACATTTTTATTGGGTCTTTGATAGGTTCTTTGTTGATCTCAGTAAAGTATCTTCTTAAGCCAGGCGTCGTAACGATGATTGCGTCAGACTTGCTTTTCGTTTTCGTCTCGTTGTTAATTGTTCTTGTGTAGTACATATGCTGCATCAGAATCGAGTTGATGTCAGCTATGTCGGTGAAATCCAATTCGCTTATCTGATCGTTTAGTTGTTTCCATAATTCAGAGAATTCTTTTTGTTTTTCTCCTTTTTCGGCCTCAGCATAAAGTTTTGCGGAAATAATATCCGAGTCATAGAGTGGCAAACCGTCGGAATTCAAAGAATTGAACATAGTTATTGCTTGCTCAACCTGCCAACTCTTGATTTCAATTACCTCGCAGTTATCTGTTATTGTCTTCGCAATTCTGTTCAATTGGGAATCTGATAATTCCCCAATTTTGTTGTAGAAAAATTTATAATTTCTAAAATAGTTGGAGTACCGATTGTCTTTCTGCTTGTACTTAATTTTTATGACATTGGATTCCGCACTGTCGTAGTCAGTTGCTTGCAGGATGGTATTGAGTTCTGTCTTATGCCGCTCGTTTATAGAGAAGTTTACAAGAATCGAGTTGCTGCGACAGATTTCAGCATCTCTGATTCGATCCGGCTTGTCAGAAATATTTTCCGTTTCAGCTTTATAAAGAATCTTCATAATTCTTCTTCTACGCTCTTGCAAACCACGACAAAGGCTCGCTGAATCATCGTCGTTCGTAGTCTTGGCAATCGCGACGTTTATTCTGACCAGCAACGCATTTAATAGCAGTAAAAAAGTTGTTGTTCTCTGTTGTCCGTCGATGAGACCGTACTTGGTATCATCATCTTGGCAGTTGATTATAATTGTTCCAAAAAAGTATCTGTCTTTACTATCACTTTCGGAGAAGTCATTGATATCCTGCCACAGCTTATCACAATTTTCAATTCCCCAGGAATACGCTCTTTGATATTCCGGAATGGTAAATACAGTATCATCTTCGAGCTTCAGATAGTCTCCGATTTTTCTGAGCTTGGGTTCAATGTTTTTTGCCATACTCATGCCTCGTGCATGGTTCTTTATCAAGTTGGATATAAACTAATCGAAAAACCTATTTTGTGTTAATCCGGCCTCTTTGATTAGTTGCTTGAGATAATCTCCAAAATGAGGCAAAGCCAAGGTCCGGATTCGAACCGGAGTGGTAATGCTCTGCAGGCATTTGCGTAGCCGCTCCGCCACCTTGGCAATAGGCGCTGCTGCGTCCCAGAGTTAGGTCAGTTTGATTTAAACCTTTATCGCTTGGAGCGCGCTCTTTCGTCGCCGAGGGGCAGGAAGATTTCATCCTCTATAAAGATTGCCATCCTCTCACCGAGAGAGCCTTTCTGGGAGAAGGTAATCTGTTTTGATCTCTGCCAGGCGGGAGAGATCGCCTAAATCCTGACTGCCAGCATTCTCTCAATCGCTCTCTTGGCCCGGACGGCCGTCTCCTCCGGCACGCTGACCCGTGGCTCTAAGGTCTGTAGCGCCTGCAATACCAGAGCCAGATTGGTCTTCTTCATATTCTGGCAGATGGCATTCCTGCTCAGGGGATAGAACTCCTTGCCCGGATTGTCCTTTTTCAGCCTATGGATCATCCCCGTCTCCGTGCCGATGATAAACTCCCCGGCCGGACTGGACCGGGCATGTCTTCCCATTCCCGATGTGCTGTAGACGAAATCGGCCTGATCAATGACCTCCGGGCGGCATTCGGGATGGACCAGCACCTCTGCCCGGGGATGACTGGCCCGGGCCGCCTCCACCTCCGCAGCGGTGAAATTATCGTGAACATAGCAGTAGCCGTTCCAGGGTATGATCTTCTTGTCTGTGTGGCGGGCCACATAGGCGGCCAGGTTCCTATCGGGCACAAAGATCACCTCTTTTTCCGAGAGGGAGGAGACTACCTCAACTCCATTGGCCGAGGTGCAGCAGACATCGCTCCCCGCCTTTATCTCCGCCGTGGAGTTGACATAGCATACCACAGCTGCCTGGGGGTGGAGGGCTTTGAGGTCCATGAGCTCCTCCGGCGTTATCATATGGGCCATGGGGCACCAGGCGCCCTTTGCCGGCAGAACCACCGTCTTTTCCGGGGAGAGAATGGCTGCTGTCTCGGCCATGAAGTCAACTCCGCAAAAGACCAGAACTTCGCAGTCCAGACGGGCTGCTGCTCTGGCCAGCTCCAGGGAGTCGCCGGTCAGGTCGGCAATATCCTGCACCTCCGGGGGCTGGTAGTTATGGGCCAGAATGGCGGCACGCCGCTGCTCTTTCAAAGAGAGAATCTCATCTATGATCGCCATGGGAACTGGGAGCCTCTTTGAAGAACTATTATTTCAAGCTATTTAAGTAGATTAGATTGATACTAAACCTTCAATTAAAGTAGATTTTAGTTTACATCCCCTGTGGTCTCATGGCTGAATCGATTTCATCGGGGGGAGGACGGCTCAGCCAGCTCTCTGGCCCGCTGCAGGGCCAAAAGGGCATCCTCCATCTTGAAGTCGCGGCTCTCCCTTTCCAGATAAAGGCGCAGCCGCTCCATCTCCGCTGGGGGGACATCTCTTGATCCCTCCTGCAGCATGCTCTGGTAGCTTCGATGGGGAAAGTAGAGGCGGCGGGCGGCAAGAAAGAGCCGATCCCGGGACTCTTCAGAGATTATGCCTTTTTCTTTGGCCAGATCCAGATTGAAGCGGATGTTGACCAGAGGCTCAGATGTGGGGGCATAGCTGAAGGGATCAAAGGTCAGAGCCACCTCGTCATCCGATACCAATCGGCCGCTCTTGTAGGCCTGATAAATGGAGCCGATTCCCTCCATGCCGTAGATATCCAGCTCCGAGGCCCGCAGTGCCCCCATGCTGGAGGCGCCCAAAACCCTGGCCCCTGCCTCCAGGGCATAGATCACCTCTTTATGAGCTACGGAGCACTCCTGAAAGAAGACGCCGTCTATGAGACAGATGACCTCTGCTCCCTCCCTGGCCGCCTGATAGATGTCTCCCCTCTTAGCCGGGGGACGGTAGTCGGCTTGCAGAGCCTCCTCTGCCCGCTTTCTAGGCAGGCTTGGACCGAGAAAGACGACTACTGCTGCGCCTGGCATTTCTGCACCTCTTGCCCACCCTCTCCGGATCGACAGCCGACATCTCCAGGCCGGGTATTATGATCCTGACCACTGGTATGCCTATCTCTGGTCTTGTCAGGTCCACCACCACCGCCCGGCCCAGTCCGGCCTGCTGCAGCTTGGCCAGCATGTGCCGGATGTCCAAGAGAAAGTCGTCGCTCTCAAAAGAGGGCACAGCCGCAAAGCTTCTCTTCTCCGAGCCGTCAAACCAGTGAGCATTGAGCTTCTTGGTCCTCTCGTAGCCTATTCGCTTCCTGAAATCGGCCAGGGTGGCATCCTCCCGCGCCCCATGAATCTGGGTGAGGCGGCTCTGGGCCACCTCGGTGAGTGCCCTCAGCACCGCCACCTTGGAGCTGGTGTGAGTTCCCATGCCCGTGGTGAGAAGGGTCGGGTCGCGCAGACGGATGTCATCTGAGGCTGCGGCGCAGGTGGCAACGCCAATATCGCTGGTGATATCCCGGAGATAGACATCCACTCCGGCGGCGGCGAACTTGTCCATGAGCCCCCGGGCCAGATCGTCTTTTACGTCCTGGATCAGCGGTCCGGTATGCCTGGCCGCCTCCACCAGGGCCCAGGCATCCCTCTCGATGACCTCAGCCAGGCCGTGGAATATGGCTTCCTCCAGGACATTTCCCGAGGCCAGACCGGTGGTATTGGTCCGGAAAAGGCGTCTATAATCGGAAGGCAGGGGATGGAATACGGCATTGGCCGGTACCAGGATCTCCTCCTCCTTGATCATATCCCAGCCGGAGATCCAGGGTATCAGGGCATCGGGATCGGCATCTTCAGGCAGTATCAGATCCCGGGGATCGAGAGCGCCGTCCAGATGGGAGAAGGCGGCCACCGCCAGCTCTCTGTCCCTCACCTCCGCGGAGTATCTCTCCAGCCCCTCCATCATGGCCGAGACCCGGGCCTCGGTGGGGGTTGCCCCCTTGCCGTTGTAGACCGAGATGGCCCCCCGGTCGGCCATGGGCCGGATAGAGGAGAATACGGGAATGCCGATGCGGTCAAGATCGGTTATGTCCGCCACCCTGGTGATTCCGGCGGCAGGAAGCTTGGCCTCGGCGGCCCGCAAGGTCTCCTCCGGTGGAACCGCCCGGTGGGTATCATCTCTGTACTTTTTCAAGCAGGAGGCAAGTCTCATCGAGATGGCCCTCTGAGGCTGATGGAATATAAACTCTATTCAGAGAGGGAGAGGAAGGGCAGAGGCTCCTTTTTCCTGTAAGCCAGAGCCTGGCAGGTGGCGATAAGCCTGCCGTCTTCGCCGGTCACATCGATCTGGCAGGCGGCTATCTTTCGAGATCTATTGATCTCCCGGCCCTCTGCCTGCAAAATCTCTCCCGCCCTGGGGCCGCTGAGGTAGCTTACATTCACCCCCAGGGCCACGGCCACGGTGCCGTGGGAGTTGACCGCCAGCTCAAAGGCGGCGTCCATGAGGGAGTATATGGCTGCTCCGTGGGTGCAATCGAAGATATTGTTCATCTTCTCATCCGTCTTCATCTGGAGAAGGGCGCGACCCTCCTTTAGATCGATCACGGTAATCCCAAAGGCTCGAGCATAGGGCTCAGCGGCAAAGCGTCTCTTCAGGGTTTCCAGGCAGCTATTCACGGCATCATTCCTCTGACAGTATCCTTCATGTTCATCGGGATTAAACTCGAAATGGTTATATCTGCCCCCCTCGATCTGACAGCATATGCCCAGCTGCTCAGGCGGCAAGCCGGAGCCGGCCTGCATCGAGGTGAGCGGCCCGGATGTGTCCATAGTGCTTACCCAGGGGGCCATCAACATTTGGCTCGGAAGAAAGCTGGAGAAGGCTCTCATCTCCAGGATCTTTTTGATCATATCCCAGATCGATGCCGGCGCAGAGCACGAGAAGGAGATCCTCTGCCGGTTCGAGGAGATCAGCGAGTTTGAGAATAACGGCTACATCCTCACCTCCTATGCCAGAAAGGGAGAGGTGTACCGGGCCATATTCGTGGTTCCATTCTCCAACAGCCGGGCCCTGGAGAGGTTCGTGGAGTCCGTATCTCTGGAGACGGAAAAAGAGGATGTAAAGATCACCATCTACTGGAGGGGCGGGCGGACAAGGATGAATATGATCAAAGAGGAGCTCTCCCGGCTCAATTGCTTCAGCACTCAAAGCATGGTCTGAGGGAATGACCGCCTTGGGAACGGGAGAGTTAAAGTCAGGAGAGCACAGGACAAGAAGCCGCAAGGAGGAACTGTCATGAGATTTGCATGCTGCACAGAGGCTATTGAGATATCAGGGATCAGAAAATGCTTTGAGGGGGCCGCCCCGGGTTCGGTCAATCTGGGGCTGGGCCAGCCGGACTTCGACACCCCGGAGCATATCAAAAAAGCAGCCATCAGGGCCATAGAGAGGGGGCAGTGCGGCTATACCCCCAACTGCGGGACGCCGGAGCTATGCGCTGCTATAGCAAACAAGTTCCGCCGGGAGAACGGCATCGACTATCAGCCTGAGGAGATCATGGTCACCAGCGGGGCCAGCGAGGCCCTCTTTCTGATCATTGCCGCTCTGGTGGACCGGGGAGAGGAGGTCATCATCGGCGATCCGGCCTTTCTCTCCTACCTGGAGTTGACAAAGCTGGTGGGGGGCAGGCCGGTGAGTGTGCCCCTGGATGAGAATCTGCGCCTCTCTCCCGAGGCGGTAGCGGAGAGGATAACCGGCAAGACCAAGCTCTTAATCCTCAACTCTCCCTCCAATCCCACCGGATCGGTGGCCACGGCAGAGCAGATAAAGGCCCTGGCCCAGATAGCCGAGGACAGGGATATAGCTCTACTCTCCGATGAGGTCTATGAGCATTTCATCTACCGGGGGGAGCACGTCAGCCCGGCCAGGTTCTCGGACAATGTCATCACCGTCAATGCCGTCTCCAAGACCTATGCCATGACCGGCTGGAGGCTGGGCTATCTGGGGGCCAGGGGCTCTGGTCTGGAGCAGCTCTTGAAGATCCACCAGTATGTTCAGGCCTGCGCCAGCTCCATCTCCCAGGCTGCCGCCCTGGAGGCGGTGACGGGGCCCCAGGATTGCGTGGCTTTGATGCGGGACGAGTTCCGGGCCCGGAGAGACCTTTTGGTGAAGGGATTTCGGGAGATGGGCCTGGATATCATCGAGCCGGAGGGGGCCTTCTATCTCTTCCCCCGGGTGGGAGACGGCGACGGCGTGGCGGACCGGCTTGGTAAGGGCGGAGTGATAGTGGTACCCGGATCGGCCTTCGGGCCGGGGGGCAAGGAGCATATTCGCATCTCCTATGCCGCAGGGCGGCCGCAGCTGGAGGAGGCCCTGCGGCGCATGAAAGATATCCTTTAAATAGGAGAGTGGCATTGGCCCAACGGAGTGATCAAATGAAGGAGCAGGTAGAGGTCAGAGAGCTGAAAGAGGGAAGATATGTCATCATAGACGAAGAGCCCTGCGTCATCAAGAGCATATCCCATTCCAAGCCCGGAAAGCACGGCAGCGCCAAGGCCAGGGTGG
>JADHEF010001031.1_pt1 | contig 20686 bp, 9 predicted proteins | sample 8952391 | NCBI WGS metagenome assembly JADHEF01 (sample SAMN16124439, study PRJNA663245) | bioreactor sludge metagenome | isolation source: sludge (nitrite) | place: India:Bengaluru | collected 2019-02-28
TGAAAATTTGAAATCGAATCACGTCAATCCAACAGCTCCAAATGAATGAAAATAGGGCATTTCGAAACAATCTGTGGGCGAACAGAGTGCTTTTGACGGCATGGACCAACTGGGCGTTCTGCCGGGCACGCACCAACATTGTCCCCAAACCGCGCGACTCCGCGTCTCTGCGTTAAATAATCAGGGAACTGCTTTATTTCTGTTTTTTCGCTTGCCGGTTAACAGCGCTTTTGGCAACCTTTTCGCAATGAGATAATTATTCGAATACGGATGGGGCATCTTTCCGGCCCGTACGGGTCGGTGCCAGCCGAAAGCGATAACAGAGGAGAATCGCCATGAACCGATCAGCCTTTACCGTATTCTTGTTTGCCGCCCTGTTCCTGTTGAATGGGATCCGTCTGCTCGCACAGAACGCCCCGGGTGAAAGTGCGACGCCGCGGGAGGTCGTCAAAGAGACAACCGTGATCCGGACCGAAATCATCAAACCGCCCAGCCCATTTTACGTTCTTGGTCGCGGGATCTCCAATGTGGCGACCTGCCCTCTGGAAATCCCCCGCTGCATGATCTATGACAATGCGTGCGTGCCGATCCTTGGGTTTGTCGGTGGCGCGATTGAAGGCTCGTTTTTGACCGTCTTCCGCGCCTTGGGCGCGGTGGTGGACATCGGGTCGCTCGGTTTTTCGGGACACGGCGTCTACTCGGAGGCGTTCCCGGATTTCGTTTTCCAGGCGCGTTGGGTTCCCAAACCTGAGGAAAAGGTCGTTATCGAAAAGACGGTCGAAAAAACAAGAGTTGATAGAACCGAGGCGCAGGCTCCCAAAGGGACACCGTAACCTCACCCTTGGCTGGGGTTGTTCTGCGAACTCCGTGAGACAAGGATGAACGATAGCACTGCAGCAGACCCTCATCCTTCATCCTTCCGCCTTCATCCTTCTCCCATCCGTCCTCATTTCCCCTTTTCCCACTACCGCACTAATGAACGAACGAACTTCCCCCCTCCCCCCCTCTGCGTCTTCTGCGGTTCAGTAGAAAATACCGCGCACGGTTGCGGCAAGTTGCCACAGAAAGTGAAATTTGCTTAAATGTATCAACGTGCAAGGAGAACTTCATGATGCAACGAACACCGATTCTCGCTTCTTTCTGCGTGACGATTCTGCTTGCGGCTTACGCTGCATCCGCTGCGTCGCTGGTCACCCTTGACCCCTCCGCCGTGGCCGCGTTTCAGTCGGGACACACGGTCCTGGGCTTCGATTCGCTGCCAGGCAACGGCGGTGGCGGCAGCGCGGGCAACACGGGCGTGCCCATCGAGCCTGCTTCACAGGTCACCGATAACTTTCTCTCGCAGGGTGTCCGCTTCTCCAGTTCGGGCGGACCCGCCGGTGTCGTATCCGTGCAAGGGCTCATAAATGAGGGCGACGCACACTCACCTTTCAACGTTCTCGCTGGCTCGACCCTTCTTGCGTCGGTTCCGGTGCTCGACTACTTCACCCCTATCCAACTGGACTTCGTGTGCCCGGATTCAACGCTGCCCACCTGCGCCGAGCGCGTTGGCGCCTGGAATGACCCGACGGGGTCGCGCATCCGTCTGGAGGTCTTTGACGCGGGCGGGGCATTGCTCGAAAGCGTCGAGGCGGATCAGGGATATTTTCTCGGCATCCAGCGCGCTGGCATTGCCCGTGCCGTCTTCTCGCTTGTATCTTCCCAAAACTCGTGGGGATTCTCACTCGACGATGTGACCTTCAGCGCGCCCTCCAGCCTGTTGCCGCGCCTTCGTATCACGTGTTCGGAGTCGAATATTATGCTGCGTTGGTCAAATACGGCTGCGACCAACTTCATGTTAGAGGGGGTCGAGGCGCTCAGCGGTGAGGATTGGTCTGTCGTGACAAACACACCCGTCGTCGACGGTGCCGATAAGACGGTGACTGAGCCCCGTGCGAGTCGCGTTCGCTGCTACCGCTTGAAACAGCCGTAGCTTCGCGAAGCCCGCTGCGTGCATGTTGACAAGGCTTCAATGTACCGTCATCCCGACAGGTGATGAATCGGTTCTCACCGTCGTCAAAAAGCCAGGCCCGATCCGCCCGTTGTCAACAGAACGCACGAAATCGGATTGCCGCGTGCGAAACAATCCCCTAAGTCTTCGCCCCCCTCCGAACCACGCTTCCCCTTCTTTTTCCAAGCAGAGAACCTGCCCATTGCGCAAGCCAAAACTCATCCTTCATCCTTCCGCCTTCATCCTTTTCTCCGCCTTCATCCTTCTCCCATCCGTCCTCATTTCCCCTTTTCCCACTAACGAATGAACGAACGCACTAACGAACTTCTCCCCCTCCTACTGCCTACAGCCTACAGCCTATACCTCCCCCCACCCTCCCATCCGTCCTCATTTCCCCCTTTCCCACTAACGAATTAATGAACGAACGCACTAACGAACTTCTCCCCCTCCTACAGCCTACAGTCTCCAGCCTATACCCCACAACTATCTTACCTACCGCACTAATGAACGAACGAACTTCCTCTTGACCCTCCTTCCCCGCCTGCCGTATATTTTAACTGCATTCGTTTCTCACCACCAAAACGAAAGGTCCCGCCATGCGCTTAAACGCCTGCCTTCACGCTTCGCTTTTCAGCCTCAGTCTCACGCTCTCTTTTGCGCCACTAAAATCTTACGCCTTGACCCAAGGCCCCTACACCTACACCGTCGCCGACGGTCAGGCCACCATCACCTATTTCAACAACTCTTATTCCGGCGCTTTATCCATTACCAACAACCTTGGCGGATATCCCGTCTGCCACATAGGTTATTCAGCATTCAGGTTTTGCAGCCAACTGACAAGTGTCTCGATGCCCAATGGCATCATCAGCATTTGGGATAATGCATTTGCCGAATGCACTGGCCTGACCTCCGTCTCCATGCCCGCCAGTGTTACGGGTATCGGCTACTGCACGTTTTCAGGCTGCACCAGCCTGACAAACGCTGTACTCAGCACAGGCCTCACCTACATCGGCGACCAAGCCTTCTGCGGCTGCACCGGTTTGACCTCCGTCACAATCCCCGGCGGTGTCACCGCCATCGGCGACCAAGCCTTCTGCGGCTGCACCGGAATGACAAACGCTGTACTCTGCACAGGCGTCACCTCCATCGGCAACAACGCGTTCAACTGGTGTACCGGCCTGACTTCCGTCACGATCCCCGATTCCGTCATCTCCATCGGCAATGGCGCGTTTATTGGGTGTTTTAAACTGACCTCCGTCACGCTCCCCTCCAGCGTCACCGCCATCGGTGACTCTGCGTTCTCCTCCTGTTCGGGTCTGACCTCCGTCATCATCCCCTCCAGCGTCACCGCCATCGGTGACTCTGCGTTCTCCTCCTGTTCGGGTCTGACCAATATCACCGTTTCCACATCAAACCCTTCTTACGCCAGCTCGGATGGTGTTCTGTTCAACAAGAACTTCACAACCCTCATGCAATACCCCGCTGGCAAAGCCGGAGCCTACACCATCCCCGCCGGCGTCACTTCGATCAGAGATGAAGCTTTCAGCACCTGCACAAACCTGATCTCCGTCACCATCCCCGACAGCGTCGCTTCCATCGGCGATTACGCGTTCAGTTCGTGCCACTCTCTGACCAATGCCATCATTGGCAGCAACGTCACTTCCATCGGCAACTCGGCATTCCGACTGTGTACCGGTCTGACCTCCGTAACCATCCCCCATTCCGTCACCAACATCGGCGACTCCGCGTTCAACTATTGTACCAGCCTGGCCTCTGTCATGCTTCCCGCTGGCATCATCTCCATCGGCACCGATGCGTTCTCCTCCTGCTCTGGCCTGACCTCCGTCACGATCCCAGACTCCGTCACCTCCATCGGCGACGCCGCGTTCATTAACTGCAAAAGTCTGACCAACATCACCGTTGACGTCGCTAACAAGGCTTACGCCAGCCTCGATGGTGTCCTTTTCAATAAAAATCTTGCTTTTCTGATCCAATGCCCCGGCGGTAAAACCGGAGCCTACACCATCCCCGCCGGCGTTACCTCTATCTGCCCCGACGCGTTCTTCTCCTGCTCTGGCCTGACATCCGTCACCATCCCCGCCAGCGTCATTTCCATCGGCGACTCCGCGTTCTCCTCCTGCTCTGGCCTGACCTCCGTCACTATCCCAGACTCCGTCACCTCCATCGGCGACTCCTCGTTTTATAACTGCGACGGTCTGACAAACCTCGTCATTGGCAACGGCGTCACCTCCATCGGCGACTCCGCGTTCTCCTCCTGCTCTGGCCTGACCTCCGTCACCATCCCAGACTTCGTCACCTCCATCGGCGACTCCTCGTTTTATAACTGCGACGGTCTGACAAACATCGTCATTGGCAGCGGCGTCACCACCATCGGCAACGATGCGTTCAACTATTGCGACCGCCTGACCTCTGTTATCATTTCCGAGAGTGTCACCAACCTCGGGACTGGCGTGTTTTCTAACTGTCGCGGCCTAAAGAGTGTTACGCTTCCAGCAGGACTCACGGCAATCAGCGACAGAGCCTTCTATTTCTGCGACAAGCTCATCGCTATCGTGGTCCCCGATAACGTCACCAGAATCGGAACAAGCGCGTTTTCCGGTTGCACCGGAATGACGAGTATCACCATCGGTAACGGTGTAACGAATATCGGAACTTCGGCGTTCTACAATTGTAAAGGCTTGCAGTCCGTTACACTTCTTAACGAGCTGTCCAAGTTCAGCGCAAGTTCCGTTTTCGCATACGCCTATAAATCAATGACAAACATTATTGTCGGAAACAACGTCCGCATGATCGGTGCAAGCGCGTTCGCCGGTTGCTCCGGTCTGGTTTCCGTCACCATCGGCAGCGGCGTTACCAATATCGGTTACTCCGCTTTCCTTAACTGCACGTGCCTGCGATCCGCCACGCTGCTTAACGATCTGTCCAAGTTCAGCGCAAGTTCCGTTTTCACAAACGCCTATCAGTCGCTGACAAATGTTGTGATTGGGGAGAGCGTCACCAAGATCGGAGCAAGCGCGTTCGCCGGTTGCTCCGGCTTGACATCCATCGCCATACCTGCCAGCGTCACCACCATCTTCCAATACGCATTTGCGAATTGCCCCAGCATGACATCAATCACCGTCGCGCTAGCAAACCCCTCGTACGTCTCGGAGGACAGTGTCCTCTTCAACAAAATCAAAACCGTGCTGATCCAATACCCCGGCGGAAAAAAAGGCCCGTATACAATTCCGAACAGTGTCACAAATATTGGAGCATGGGCGTTTCTGAATAGTGACGGGCTAACGTCCGTAATTATCCCCGACAGTGTCATCACCATCATGGACAACGCGTTCCAGGACTGCGACGGTCTCATCAACGTGACTATCGGTAACGGTTTATCTGCCGTCGGAGACTCCGTTTTTCGGTCGTGTAATGCACTGACCTCGGTTACTATTGGCTGCTGTGTCACCAATATCGGATCATATGCGTTTGCCGGAATGCCAGGAAGCCTTCTTTTCTTAGGGAACGCCCCGACAGTTCTAGGCGCAAACGCCTTTATCTCTTCTCCGGCGACAATCTACCGGATGCCTACCGCTTCTGGGTGGAAATCGACTTTTAGTGGCCGACCCGTCTTAGTGTGGGCCCCGGTCGCCAGCTCTCCAGTTGCCGACAGCGCCAACGGTTTTTCCTTCACAATCACCACCCCAACAAACAACCCGGCGGGTATCGAGGCAACCACAAATCTCGCCAGCGGCGTGTGGCATCGCCTCCACACGGAAACCTTGCCTGCCGGTGCGACACCTTTCTCCGATCCCGACGCAACCAACCACCCGGCCCGTTTCTACCGCATCGTTTGGCCTTAACCTCAAGTGAGCAGCCACCTCTCACCTCGAACCACGTCTACTGCCTTTCACAACAGGGCACTTCTGTTTCCAAACATTGCGCATACCAGAACTCGATAGCGTTCGTAATCCGCTCCGTCAAACCTCAACCAAAAGGGAGAATCACTATGGCCGCAAGACATTTCCCCGTATTCTTAACGTCGGTCAACCTCATCCTCATGCTCGCCGCCCCGGCTGCCCCCGCTCTCACAGAGGGACCCTACACCTATGAAATTGTGAACAGTGAAGCCACCATCACGGAGTTCGATCGCTACTTCTCGGGCACTCTCGCGATCACGAACACCCTTGGTGGATGCCCCGTCACAACCATCAGCGAAAGTGCCTTTCGGGAACACGCCATTTCTGCCGTGATAATCCCCGAAACGGTCGCCAGTATCGGGCCCGGACCTTTTATTGATTGCTATAACCTCACGAACATTTCGGTCAAGGCCGAGAACCCGAGTTACAGCGCTACAAACGGCGTCCTTTTCAACAAAAACTACACAGTGCTCATTCAATATCCGCCAGGGTTGAAAGGCGGCTATGAAGTCCCAGACGGGGTCGCGGAAATCAATCAGGACGCGTTCCAAGCGTGCGATAATCTAACCGAAGTGAGCATGCCATCAACGGTGACAAATATCGGAGATTGCGCTTTCTGGGCTTGTTTCGCACTGACAAACGTAACCTTTTCCAGCGGCCTAATCCGAATTGGCGATTTAGCATTCGGCCTGACCGGCATGACTCTTCTCAACATTCCCGATACGGTTGCCGATATTGGTGAGCAGGCTTTCTATTCCTGTTGGGATCTCGTTAATGTAATGATCGGTAAAGGTGTCACTAATATTGAAAACTTTGTTTTCTGCCAATGTTATAGCCTTAGCAACTTTACAGTAGCGACTGACAATCAAGTATTTATGAGTCTTGACGGGGTACTTATCAATAAAGTCAATGGCACTCTTGTTCAATACCCAATAGGTCTAACAGCAAACCAATATTCCATTCCTGAAGAAATCTTCGCAGTAGGACCAAGCGCATTTGAAGCGTGTGAAAACTTGATCAGCATCACATTCCCCAATAATTTAAGACTGATAGGTGCTTATGCGTTCGCTAATTGTGGCGTGCAGGAAATATCGATCCCCGACAACGTCACTCGAATCGGACTCGAGGCTTTCTGGAACTGCTACTCCTTGACTAAAGTCATAATCGGCGGTGGAGTTACAAATATCGGGTCGGGAACCTTCGACCTCTGTTTTAGCCTCTCCAACGTTTATTTCGAAGGCAACGCCCCTACATTGAGCGGATCAACAGTCTTTGCTTCTTGCCCCGCCACCGTCTACTACCTCCCCGCCTTCGCCTCCAACTGGCCCTCCACCTTCGCCGGCCGCCCGACCCTTTGCTGGAACCCGACCGTCCAGCGCGACGCCGCCTTCGGCTTCGCCTCCGGCCGCTTCTCCTTCAACATCGCCGGCACAACCAACATCCCGATTGTTGTCCAAGCCACCACAAACCTCTCATCCGGAGTCTGGACTCCCGTTACCAACGCCACCCTCAACGCCTCCGGCTCCCTCTCCTTCGCCGATCCCGCCTCGACAAACAGCCCTGCGCGGTTCTATCGGATTGTGTGGCCTTAATCACATCCCTCACCGCTGCGCGTTTCCCGTCGCACAACTAACGCACTAATGAACTAACGCACTTCCCCACACCCCTTCCCACCCGCTTCTACCGCATCGTCTTCCCCTAACATGGCAAACACGAAAGGTCCAGCCATGAACTCAAGCGTAAGCCTCTCGACCAACGCAAGCACCTGCCCCGTCGAACCGTTCTCAGCTCTCAACTTCTCCGGCTTAACACGCTTATCGCGCTTCATCCTTCATCCTTTATCCTTCATCCTTTTCCCCCTCTTCCTCTCCTTCGCCCCCCTCACTTCCCGTGCCCTCACGGAAGGCAACTACACCTACACCACCAACTCCGCTGGCCAAGCCACCATCACCCGGTTCAACTCCTCTTACTCCGGCGCATTATCCATAACAAGCACCTTGGGCGGCTGCACAGTCACCGCCATTTATTCCGAGGCGTTCCGCTTTTGCACCGGCCTGACCTCTGTCACGATCCCTGACTGCATCATTAACATGGCCCAAAACGCGTTCACAGGGTGTTCCGGCCTCGTGAATATCAATGTCGTCCCGACCAACCCGGTTTACGCCAGCGCGAACGGCGTCCTGTTCAACAAGACCTTCACAACCCTCATTCTGTTCCCCAACGGTATAACCGGAGCCTACACCATCCCCAACTCCGTCACCCTAATCGGCAACTCCGCGTTTATTGGTTGCGACAAATTGACCTCTGTCACCATCCCGAATAGCGTTCGCACCGTCGGCAGTTACGCTTTTTATAACTGCACCGGCCTTACCGCCGTAACGATCCCGGCCAGCGTCAGCACCATCGGCGACGACGCGTTCTCCTCCTGTATCAAACTGACATCCGTCACACTTTCTAACGACCTTGCTGTGTTTAAAGCCGGTGATGTTTTCGCGGGCACCCCGTTGAAAAGTGTGGTCATTGGCAACAGCGTAACCAACATCGGCAACTCTGCCTTTTATTACTGCACCGGCCTGACTAATGTCTTCATCGGCACCGGCGTGGCCAACATCGGAAACTCCGCGTTTAATAATTGTTCCGGCCTGAAAATTATCAACATCCCAAACAGCGTGACCACCATCTTTGACTCCGCATTTTACTACTGCACCGGCCTGACTAATGTTTTCATCGGCACAGGAGTGACCAACATCGGCGACTCCGCGTTTTATAATTGTTCCGGCCTGACCGCCGTAACGATCCCGGACAGCGTCCGCTCCATTGGCGACGATGCGTTCTCCTCCTGTGCCAAACTGACCTCCGTTACGCTACGTAACGACCTTTCATTGTTTAAGGCCGATGATATTTTCTTTAGCACCCCATTGAAAAGTGTGGTCATTGGCACCAACGTGACCACTATAGGCGACTCCGCATTTTATTACTGCACCGGCCTGACTAATGTCATCATCGGCACCGGCGTCCTCACCATCGGCGACTCTGCGTTTTATAATTGTAACGGTTTGACCTCCGTCACCATCCCGAACAGCGTGGCCACCATCGGCGACGCCGCGTTTTATTCCTGTGCCGGTCTGACTAATGTCAACATCGGCACCGGCGTCCGCACCATCGGCGTCTCCGCGTTTCATTACTGCTGGGACCTGACCTCCGTCAACATCCCTAACAGCGTGACCAACATCGGTGCTTCCGCGTTTTACAACTGCCGGTGTCTGACCGCCGTCACGATCCCTAACAGTGTCCACACCATCGGCAACGAAGCTTTTTCAGAATGCACCGGCCTGAAAATTGTCATCATCGGCAACACCGTGACCAACATCGGCGATTACGCGTTTTATAATTGTTACGGCCTAACCGCCGTCACGATCCCTGGCAGTGTCCGCACCATTGGCGACGGGGCATTTTCCTCCTGCACCGGACTTACTACAATTACAATCCCTTCCGGTGTCACTACTATCGGTAGTTGCCCGTTCAGCGACTGCGATAACCTAACTACAATCATTGTCGACTCTGCGAACGCAAATTACACCAGTACGGACGGAGTTCTGTTTACAAAGTCCTTCACCACGCTCATCCAGTGCCCTGGTAACAGGACAGGAGCCTACACTATTCCCTCGGGCGTCACCAACATAGGTGATTCCGCGTTTTTTGGCTGCTGGCGCCTGACCTCCATCACGATCCCGAGCAGCGTCGCAGACATCGGCGCCTCCACCTTCGGTGGATGTTCCTTCCTTACTGCCATCACCGTAGACTCTGCGAACGCAAATTACGCCAGTACGGACGGAGTTCTGTTCAACAAGTCCTTCACCACGCTCATCCAGTGCCCTGGTAACAGGACAGGAGCCTACACTATTCCCTCGGGCGTCACTAACATAGATGCTTCCGCGTTTTATGGTTGCTACAAATTGACTTCCATCACCATCCCGAACAGTGCCACCACCATCGGCGACTCCGCGTTTTATAACTGCTGGAACCTGACCAGCGTCACCCTTCCGAACAGCATGACCACCATCGGCGACTCTGCGTTTTATTACTGCACAAAACTGACCTCTGTCCTTTTCAATGGCACTCCTCCAACCCTCGGTGGCCCATCCGTATTCTATTACTCTCTTAAGACGCTCTACTACCTCCCAGCCTACGCCTCCAACTGGCCCGCAACCTTCGACGGTCGTCCGACCCGTCTCTGGAACCCCACCGTCCAGCACGACGCCACCTTCGGCTTCGCCTCCGACCGTTTCGGCTTCAATATCGCCGGCACCACAAACATCCCCGTGAAGATCCAAGCCACCACCAACCTCGCCTCCGGCGTATGGGTCCCCGTCACCAACGCCAACCTCAACTCATCCGGCGCCCTCTCCTTCACCGACCCCGCCTCCTCCACTCTCCCCTCCTGCTTCTATCGCATCGCCTTCCCCTAGCATAAGAGGTCTAACAGTGACGCGTATCACACCGCGGCGATGCATCAAACGGCAGACGCAAACCGTTGGTTCTCACCGTGACGGTTGCGGGCATGCTTCTGCCGGGATACTATTTGCGCTGCTATTCTTGCGGCAGAGCGATGCGGTTGAACTTCCGTCTTGTTCGGAATGCAAAACATAACAGAAAGAGGACATGATGAAGATGATGGCAAAAGCGATAGTAGTTGCATTATTATGCACTTATGCGGGCGTAAATCCTGACTTATACGGAGTAGTGGAAAGTGTCAACTTCGTTGGATATAACACGGCCCTTCCCACGCTAACAGGCATGCTTGTGTGCATTCATCGTTCCGAGGAGAAAGTTGTCGAATTCACGCCCCTACCCGTGACTTGTATTTTGAAGAACGTTAGTTGGAATTATCAGCAAGGGGTCGGCAAATGCAGCAATCAGACCTATCAGATTGTGTCGCCAGGTTGTGGAAGCATTGGTGGCGCATGTCTGCAAGGACAAGAAATTGCTTTAGTCACTAACGCGATAGACGCGGGGTTCCTTCTGACCCGGGACTACGGCAAATTCCGTATTTTCGGCAGCGTTGTGAATCCCTCGAATTGCATTCTCGGCGTTACGGTCGACCAGTTCCCGTGCTTGGAGCCTCTGATAAAAACGTCAAAAATCACCGATGCGCAGGCGATGGAAATGCTCGACAACACTCTCAGATATCATCTTTCTCCACTTGCAGCGAAGGCGAAGCGTGTACTCGAAGATGCCGGTTTTATTTTGGACGAGTCACCGTCCCAGTTCTCGTTTGACGAGAAGGGATTGACAAGCCTTCGCTTTTTGCCGGGGGGTACAAACCTCACCGATCTGAAACTGCTGAAAGACATGAAACTGTGTCGCCTCGATATCGCAGGGACAGGCGTGGAGGACTTGTCGCCTTTACAGGGCATGCCGTTGCGGGATCTGAATATTTCAAACACGCCGGTGAAAAACGTGTGCCCCTTGGCAAAACTGCCACTGTATAAACTCTGCCTTTCCCAGACCAAGGTGAATGACATTAGCCCACTTGTTGGGGTACCGCTTCGAGACCTTTATCTGGATGAAACAGATGTTCAGGACCTGTCACCTCTGAAAGGGATGTCACTCAAGGTAATCTCTTTCGATCTTGAGAAGGTACATAAAGGGATCGAAGTTATCCGGGAAATGAAGACGCTCACCTTGATTAATGGTATAAGGCCCTTACGCTTTTGGTCTAATTATGAACAAGAGAAGGTTCGAACCAACTGACCGAACAAACGTACCCGTGCCCCGCGTCTCCGCGCGCGTCTCTCTCCCAGGCCTAAAGCCTTCAGCCTATAGCCCTTCGCGCCTTGGCGTCTTTGCGGGAAACATCCCCTCCTACAGCCTACAGTCTACAGCCTACAGCCTCCCCCCTCCGACCTCCGACCTCGGTCCTCAGTCTTCCCTTCCTCCCCAACTAATGAACGAACGCAATAATGAACTAACGAACTTCTCCCCCTCTGCGTCTCCCGCGTGACAGAATCACTATGGCAGAAACATCGTCGTTCCTGGACCGCGAGTCAGCCTCAATATGCCGCCACTCCACGTCAAACGGCCATCCTCAATCCCCTCGAGAACAAACCGTACCATCTGACTCAGACCGCTCGCCGAAGTGAAGTCGGCGATCTGATACTCTCCACGCGGAAAAGTTTTCGGCACAACCACCGTGATCACCCCGTTCTTGAGCGCCACAGGCCCATTGATGATGAGTTTGGCCGCGGCGTTGATACACAGACGATCCAATTCGATGCACCCCTGAGCCGTTCCGTTCGACAGAACATTTATCGTTCCGTCTCCCCCGGAAAGCACCACCTCGCGAAAGGCCAGCGTATAGGCTGTGTCCGGTTCGGCGGCGGGATTCGCACGAATGTCAACGATTGACCCGCCCGCCAAACGCAATCTTTCCACGCCAACCGTTATCGGTGCGCCAAACACGGCGTCAACTGTCGAACGGCCCCCCGCAGTCGCCGCCAGCGTGTGCGCGAACGCGATATCAGAACGGAAAACGGGCACCGAAGAGAACCGGAACGCGCTGATGCGCTGATCCGCAGTATTAGAACCCGTTCCGCCGGACACGCCCACCAGCATGGTGTCGCTGTCGCTCAATGCCGACCGGATATTGACCGGCCGATTCGTGACAAACGTGTTCGCCCCTTGTGTCAACGTGACGGCGAGTTGACCGACTCCGTCATACGCCATCCGGACATCCAGATTACCGTTTGTCGGGACCACGCCGTTTAGGCCATACAGTTTAGACTCGGCCAACTGTGTACCGTTCGACGCCCACATGAAATCGTACTTAGGGTTCCAGTTGGGGAAAACGGTAATTGCGGCACCCACCGATCTGTAAATGCCATTGTAGCCGTTTCCTCCAGCATTACTGCCGAGCGCAGTCACGCCCCTGTTGTCGTTTTGAACAAAAAAAGCGAAACCTGCGCCAGGCACCGCCGGCGGATTGATTAAGTCATAGTGGAACGCCATCTCCCAAGGGGTGGAGACCGCGACGCGTTCTGAGAGATAGGCGCTGCCAGCCTGACTGTTCACGTTCGCCGTAAGCTGCAAGTCGTTTTTCCGGCCATCGCCAAGCCACTGTGCGGTTCCATTGAGACGCCACCGGTTCGTGTCGGCCCCCGAAACTGCGTAACCGCTCGCAAACGTGGCCGTACCTCCTGACAATCGTACTTCTCCCGTTCCATTTGTCGCGGCAAGCACGAGTGTTGCACCAGGATTCGCTTCCGCATATGCGCCTAAAGAGGAACACGCCAACACAAGCGTTCCCTTATCGACCCGCGTGCTCCCTCTGTAGCTGTTTGTTCCCGACAGTATGAGCGTGCCTTCGCCTCGCTTGACAAGCCCGCCGCCGGGACTGGCGACATCCTCCTCAAGCGCTTGCCTCACCGTCACAGCCACACCGCCCGTGACATCAAACACCGCGCCCCCCGACTGCACATAGGCTCCCCGCAAATTGTACAAGAAATCCGACCTTGTTTCGCGCGGCCGAAGCGTGCCGCCGTTCAAGTAAAGCAGATTTGTTCCTGCTGTTGTCGCCGCGTAAATCCGACGGGCCAGAATCTCGCCGCCGTTCAGGAAAACCGCTCCATACGAAGTCGCGTATGCTGTCCCCCATCCCAGGGCAAGGTCCAGGGTGGGTGCCACCTGGCCGCCATTCACCTCCAGCACCCCTCGGCCACCACCCCCGCTGACAACCACATTCATGCCGGCTTTGCGATTCGAGATGAGGCCGCCGTTGATGGTGACCTTGCCGTCGCCGCCAAGAAACACCCCTACGTGGGTGTAACCGTTTGAGCTGTAGACTTCTCCGCCTGATACAACCGTCAGCCGGCCAACTGCATTGCTGCCAATACCGACGTTGATATCTTTGTCCACGTCGAGCACGGCTGCCGCGGTCCCTCCGCCAATAACGCCGCTTCCTTTGCCACCGTAATATCCCAAAGACAGGTTATGGCTGTTCGTTCCGGGCATGGAGAAGATGCCGTCTGAAAGCACGAAGTTGAATGTATTGCTCAACTGTTGTCCCATATTGACGTTCAGCCCGTCTACATGGGGCACAGTGAGTGCCGCCGCATTGCTCATAACCAAGCCGCCCCGTACGGGGAAGAAGCGGCTGATCGACCCCACCGCCGTGCTCACCACGGCCGTGCCGCCGTTGTCGATGACGACGCGGTCATCGCTTCCCGGCACGGTGCCGCCGGACCAGTTGGCCATGCTGCTCCACGTCAGAGCGGTGCCCGCCGCACCCTTCCACACAACGTCCGCTGCATCCGTCACTCCAAACGCCCCGCGCTCCGACACGTAGTTGGCCATTACGTCGCTCGTGCTCAGCGCGTCCGCATGGATGCGTAATCTGGATAGCGATCCGCTGAACGGATAGATCCACGGTGCGGTCGACGAGGCCAGATCCCTCACGCCGCCCAGCGTGAACCAAGTGTCGGCGCGAATTCTCATGAAGGGTGGGGTGTAAACCGTCCAAAACTTGCCATCGACAAAGAGCCGTTCAACACCTGACACATCGCGTGTCACAGCCAAGTAGTGCCAGGCACCGGTCTCAGGCGCGGCGCCGGACCAACTGACGTTGTAACTGAAGTGTTCAACCGCATTATAGGTAGCGACCCCATAGCGGAATTCAGCACACGAGGCGGTCGCCAGTCCTCCAGGCCAGTTGTTCCGGGCCGTCCAAGAGAACACATCTTCGTAATTCTCCAATGTCGGATTGTAAACCCACGTCTCGAAGCTCCACGTATCAGCCCCGCAGATCGTCGCGGGCGGAGGTACCGCGTTGGTCATGACCGAATTCGCGGTCCCCGCGAAGGTCACGGCCCGCACGCCCCCCACGCTGGCGCCAAGTACCGGCCCCTGTCCGGCCGTTACCGGCAGAAACGAGCCTCCCAGCGTGCCGGCATTGGCCCAAGCGGCCACCGTGTCGCCATCGTTCAGCCCCGTCAGCGTCGCCGCGTCCAGATTCACCAGCAGCGCGCCTGCCGTTTTGATTTCAGCCCTCGCCACAACCGCTGCCAGAATCATGACGCCGAAACCCATCCAAATCCGCTTATTCATATTCAGCCCTCTCACGTAGGTCGGGATAGCAATCCCGACCATCTTTCCGCTCAAACGCCCCGGGATAGCAATCCCGACCATCTTTCCGTTCAAACGTGGTCGTCGCCCGCAACCCAAGTATCAGAAGTCAAAATGAAATGTTTCAACAGAGTCGCTCATTATCGATTATCTCATTCTGAATTCTGAATTCTGTCTCCTGTATACTTCGCAAACAACTTGGTTTTTACTGTATTTTGGTTTATAAGGCCCCGGAATCTCTATCCCGACCTGCATCTATTCCCCTATAACCGCCTTGTAGAACCGGCTTGCGCCCTCCACCGCGTTGGTGTACGCCCTGCGCCCGTCCGCGCCAAAGGTCGTGGCCCCTGTGATCGCCGATCCGGCCACCTCTGTGAAGGCCCCGCCCAGCCGTTCCGCAACCAGCAGCCGCAAGGTTCCGTGCATGCCGTCCGGCGAGAGCCCGCCGGTAACCTCGCGCCGCACCACCGTCACCACCTGGCTCCCCGTCAGGCTCGCCGACTCGATGGCCAACCCGTACGTGTTGGTCGAAACCGGGCTTAATCCGAGCAGGTACTCCATCGGCACACTGAAACTGTCGCCGTCACCCGCGCTCACGGCCGCCTCGGTCCAGTTCCTGAGCCACGCGGTCGGCACCGTCCCGTAGCCCGTCTGCGCGGGCAGTGCCTCAGCGAAAGCCACGTTGTTGCTGATATCTGCGGCGACCGTGGCGAACGCCTGCGTGAAGACCTTCGCGCCATCCGCGGCAGTGACCGCCGCGCCGTCCTTCAACAACGACGCGATCCGGTACCAGTCGTCCGCCGTGTAGACGACCTGTGTCCCGGTGCCCTCGGGAACCTCCACCGATGCGAACGGCGCGGTGCCGAGGCTGGAGCGTCCGTTGCCGCTCTTCACGACGCTCAGCACAAACGTCTTCGGGTCGGGCGTCACCGTCAGGTCATCCGCGTAGCCCGAACCCGTGTAACAGACTCCCGTCAGCCGCCGTGACGTCAAGTTCGTCGTCGCCAGACGGAACCACGTTCCGTCGGCGCTCGCCGCCGGCAAGTGTTCGGTCGATCGGTAGTGGGTCTTCCAGCCCTCCGCATAGGCCGCCACGTTTGACACCACCGTGCCGTTGACTCTCACCTGGAAGAGCGCGAAATTCGTCACCGTCGCGTCAACCGCCAGTGTCACGCGGTACCACTCATCCGGGTCGAGCAGAACATCCGTGGCCGATACGGCGTTGCTGATCAGCGTGCCGTCTGTCGCCGCGAGGCCGTGGTAAATGACCAATCGGTTCGAGAGGTCTGCGTATGTGCCGCACTTGACACCCGTATCGCTCGCTGTGAAGTGGGCCGGACGCGGGTCGCACGGCACGAAGCGCAGCATCTGGTCGATGCGGGTGATCGCGCCGCCCATGTCAAATCCCGCGCCGAAGGTGTTGGTCAGGACCGTGTTCAGCGTGTCCAGCAGCAGCACGTTCGTATGCGTGACGGCGGGCAGCGGGCGCGAACCCCCAAACGTGTAGGCCAGATTCACGAGCCGCGACCGGTCCTGAACCGCGTCGCCGCTGCACCACCCCATGCGCGGGTAGACGTTCGTGTAGACCCCGCCCCAGCCCGCCAGGTTCTCGAACGACTCCGCGTAAGGCACGAAGTTGAACCCCGGACGCGCCAGCGCCGCCAGCGGGTCGGTGCCGTAGAGATATTCCAGCCAATTCGCCACCGAGTCGCCGTCGGGGTCGGCCAGTTCCGCCGCTGTGAAACCGTTGGTGTAGCCGTACAGCGCCAGCCACCAGTTCGGCGTCCCCCTGGCAGCGTTCCCCGGTGCGTAAGCGAAGAACGATGGGCTCAGCTCTCCCAGCCACGTCAGCTCGTAACGGTCCGGCATGTTGTTCGTGTTGGAGTCGAAGTCCGGCACGTCCGTCCCGACCTCCACCACCTTTGTCAGGTTCCCGGCGGAATCATAGACGTAGTGGATCATGTTGGTCGCGTCGTACCGCACCAGAGTCAACCGCTCAGACGCGTCGTATGAGGCGGTCTGTGCCCACGCCCCGACCGCCAGCAGGACTGCCGCGATGCCAACTAAAAACAACCTGTTCGTCCTCATGATCGTGGTCTCCGAAGATATTGCATAACGCGCATGACTAACCTTACTCATATCGATAAGCCTGCCATTTACCCTGCCACCAACTTATCACAACAAACTCCAACGATGCATTTGGAGCATGTTGGTTTATCCAAGCAGCTGCTTGATACTGAACTGTCCATTTTTGAATGCCATCTGCAGGCCACGTTTTTAAGATGACTTTTTCTTTCTGCTTATCTTGTTTTGGAGGTTGGTCTTCAGGGGCTCCGACTGGACACTTCTGGTTTACAACGTTATCGACTGTTGCTTGCGGGTCAGGTAAAGACCGAACATCTGTCCGCGTCGGTTCAGACGTAGCTGTATCTGGAGCAGGGATCTCAGGCGAGGGAGAAACATCTGGATTGGATGGACCAGACGATGGGATTGGTTCAGGCACAGATGGCAGTTGCGGGCGTGGATTAATTGGTCCCCAAATACTACCGTCACCTGATGAGCCTTCTAGATCTGGATTTTTTGGCCCGAGTCGGTCTAATAAGTCGGGGACCGTGGGGACCTTGGGGAACGTAAATAACCCAGAAGGGTCGGAATAGCACAAAGGGGAGTTATTTGAATAGTGCAGTTTATTTAAAGCTGGAATCTTGTCGAGCCCAAAAAATCTCTTCGTCTCCGTCGAATAGTACCTCGCACGCATAAACACCAAATCACCGACCTCCACCATAACTCCGTATTTACCGACATACTGGTAGTCGTTGTCAATGATCGTACCCGAGGCGGCGAGCACGCGGCCATAGGGGTCATAGGCGTAACGCTGCGAGACCGCGCCGAAATTGTTCCCAATCGCGAGAATATTTCCCGTTAGGTCGCCATGGTAAGTGCGGAGCGCGTTGTTGGGCGCGAGACTGTAGAGCAATCCGCCAGGCCCATGAATGTAGTAGCGCTGAATAACGTCGGACGCATCGGTATCGGCGAGCACCTGCTCCATCGGCCCGTTGACCTCCAGCACGAAGCGCGTTACGACGCCGTTGCGGGTGCGCGACACCCGTTGCCCGAGCCCGTTGTAGATATTGGTGACCGTAAGTTGCGGTGCCTGAATGCGCGTCAGCAGATCGCGCTCGTCATAGGCTAGCGAGGTCGCTCCCGCTGCCCCCGTGTAGTTGGTGACATTGCCGTTGCGGTCGCTGGCATGGACCCCGTTGGTCCCGAACTGCGTCACCCGGTTGTCCGCGTCATATGTGCCCGCCTGGGCACCGGAATGAAATGTCTTCTGGAGTCCGTTGACGGTATTGATGACCGTCGGATTCCCGGCCGCGTCGTAAGCATACGTGACCGAGACCAGCACGTTCGTTCCTTTCGTGTGGCTGATCGCCGTCATCCGGCCGGCCGCGTCGTAGGTCCGCCGCTCCTCGATGCCGTTGGAATGCACGGTCAGGGTGAGCCGGTCGGCCGCGTCATATTCGAACCGGGTTTTCCGGCTCAGCCAGTCCACCATGTTCGTGCAGCGCCCGGCCAGGTCGTAGGCATAGGACAAGGCTTTGCCGTCGGGGTAGACCAGTCGCGTGCGTCGGCCTGCCGCGTCGTACGCGTAGCCTACCCGCGAGACGAGCGCGGTGTTGACGCCCGTCAGCCGTCCCGCAAGGTCGTAGTGGCGGGTCTGCGCAACCGGTCCGCAGTCGATGCGGCTGAGGAACCCGCTTTCGTTGTAGGCCACCGTGTTTGAGAAGGACCCGTAGTCGGCGAACTTCAGCCGGTTCGCTGCGTCGTAGCCGAAACGGATCACGGCCCCGTTGGGCGTCCGCTTCTCAATAAGGTTACCCGCCCGATCGTAGCGGTTGCTGGTGACGTTCCCGTTGGCGTCGCGCTCGGAGGTTACGCGGCCCATGGGATCATAGTTCCACGACCACGCGGCATTCCGCGCGTTGGTGAGCGAGGTGAGTTGCCCCGTCTCGTTGTACGCGTAGGCCACGGCGTTACCCAATGCGTCGGTCGCCCGCGTCAGCCGACCCGCGGCGTCGTATGCCATCGTTTTGATTGTGCCGCGGGGCGAGGTCTCCTCGACCGCCCGCCCGTTGCCGTCGTACCGGTAACGCACCGTGTTGCCGAGCGGATCGCGCTTTGCGGCGATCCGGTTCAGCGCATCGTACTCGAACACGGTCGTGTTCCCGAGCGGGTCGGTCATGCCGACCACGTTGCCGTTGGCGTCGTACGTCACCGCCGTACCGGCCTCCAGCGCGTTGGTCACGCCCGTCATGCGGTCCAGCGCGTCATACGCGAAACGCGTCACCGTACCGACCGGGTTGGTCACCGCGATAAGCCGCCCGACGATATCGTAGGCATAGGCGATTGTCGCGTCTAGAGCATCAATTTTTCGAACAATAGTACCGCCAGCATTCCTCTCGTATTTGACAACTCTTCCCCCCGGCAGGTTGTTAGTAATCACTCTGCACTGACGGTCGTAGTCATATCGCGTCACCAAGCCAACCGCGTTGCTCTCCACTGCAACATGGCCCCCTTGCACCAAAACCCAACTTGTCCGATTGGAGAGTGGGTCACTGATCGCGACGCGTCGGCCGTAGGCGTCATACTCGTTGCGCCAGCACCCGCCGTCTGGATTTCTTGTCTCCACCAGCCGGTTGGCTGCGTCGAACACGCGGGTGACCGCATAGCCGCGCGGATCGACGGCATTGGTCATGTTTCCGTTCCCGTCATAGGCGAAGCGCATCGTTTGTTGGAGCGCGTTGGTGACGGCCAGCACATTGCCAGCCGCGTCATACACCAGGCGCATGACCCCGCCCTCGGGGTCGCGTGTGGCCACCACGCGCCCCAGCGAGTCATAGTCGAGGCGCGTGGTGATACCGCCGGGACGCACCACGTTCGTGACATTGCCCAAGGCATCGTAGTTCTGACGCGTCACGTTGCCCCTCGCGTCAGTCAGAGAGGTCACCTGCCCGTAGATGTCGTATGTCCGCACGGCACGATGGCCTAGCGGATCGATGTTCTCCAGCAGATTACCGTTCCCGTCATAGCTGTTCATCCACACGGCCCCGAGCGCGTTCGTGACGGTCAGCGGCTGGCGGAAGGCGTTATAGCTCACCGACACCCGGTTGCTTAGCGGGTCGGTGAAGGCCGTGACATTGTGGTTGGTGTCATACTCGAAGCTGTAAAGCCCGCCCATGCGGTCTGTGATCTGGCTGATCTGGTTGTCTCCAGCCCGTCCGATGCCGATCGCGCCATGCGCATCCGCATATCCGCTGAGCAGCCCCGCATCGTCATGCGAGAAGCTCTGCGCCTGCCCCAGTGCATTGGTTGCCACCGTCGCAGCCGCTGCCGACTGCGCCACGCATATTAAAAGCGAAAAAAACGTAACGATTCTCTTCATCCGTACACCTCGCCTTCTCCTGATTCACAAAAGCATTTCCAGCCGCAAAACACGCAGAGAACTCAAAGATAGTCTCCAATGCCCGCCTCTCCGCCCTCTTTTCTCTCTCCTTGCGCTCTTTGCGCTCTTTGCGTTCCTTGCGGCAAATCCTCTCCCTCTTTTCTTTGTGTTGGTAATGTGGGTGCGTTCAGACGAGAACCCTTTATACGGGGC
>JADHEF010001034.1_pt1:0-7500 | contig 20665 bp, 23 predicted proteins | sample 8952391 | NCBI WGS metagenome assembly JADHEF01 (sample SAMN16124439, study PRJNA663245) | bioreactor sludge metagenome | isolation source: sludge (nitrite) | place: India:Bengaluru | collected 2019-02-28
CCACAGCACCCAACAAAGTGGTGTATAAACAAACTCCTATACATTCTGAGGAATTTGGAATTTACCAAAACACGACCATAGAAAACGATAAACCCCAAGAAAATAACTCAGAAATTCTGAAGACTGAAAGTAGAAATAATGAACCTGAAAAAATAGTGAAACAGTCACAAAACGTTGAGATTGACTACAGAAACCTGACCAACATTGAAAAAGCAATACTCACTGAACTAGCAAGTTTCCGTAAACACACCATCGGTTCGCTTATCAACGAACTTAAAACCAGGTTCCAAGCAGTTGAGATCCGAAAAACCATAAATGATATGGAGGGCCATGGATGGCTGTCATAAAAAACCAGACCAAGCTCTCCCAACTCCCCAAAAGATGCCCACACACACCAATAAAACCCAAACACCTACTGAACTGGGATAAACACAGACCAGAGTTTAAAAAATTCATTTTACTACATTTAATACAAGTTGCAGACACTTACAAAAGCCCAACCTCCAAAATCACGACAAAAAAGTTAATTAACCAATTAAGTGCCAACATGGGCGGAGTTTTCAAGTTACAAGTCCAATTATACGTTGAAAACTTACTTTATCATGGATATCTAGTAGAATCTTATTTAGGTGGTGTTATCTCCTGCACAGATAAAGTTTATACCGAGCTCAGGAATATTGATAGGATAATTGCTGAGAAAAACCTAAAAACCCACTACTATGATGGTGAGGTGGGATAATGAGGGGCCTCCAGTTTTTCTTTGAGTCTTTTTATGGTCCTATTTTTTACAGGCATTTCAGGAGACCCACTTATTTTGAAAAAATTAAATTCAGGATCCAATTTAATGTAGAAACTCCTAAAGGTTTGTACCTACATCTGCACCGAAACAGTGGCAATCATCCATGTCTTATTCATACTTATGATCATGGCAGCAGAGGCAACTTAAAAAGGAATGATTCTGAGAAGATGGTGTTTGATAGGGTCTTCCTGGACTTTGACGTAAGTAATCCAGAAGTTAAAAAAATCAAAAAAGAACTTACTAATCTTAGAAGCCATGGCCTGAAACATGAAAAGTCCAGACAGGATGAGTTGAGGGACCAGCTGCAGGATATGATCATGAATGAGAAAATTGCAAAACAGGCCATTGATGAGGCTAAATATTTTGCAGTGAAGTTTAAAGAAACTTTTGGAAATTACCCTGCCCTTTTTTTCAGTGGTTGCAAAGGATGCCATGCATATACTTTTTTTAAGACTACTGGATTTAAAAATCTTAACCAGGCTGTTTCATGGTTTGCAGGAAATGTTAAAAAATCTTATAACCAGGAAACTCTGGATTTATCTGTTGTTCAGGATGCACAGACCAGGATGTCCAGAATTCCCTACAGTAAACACCAACTCACCAACCTTTCCGTGGTTCCTTTTTCAATAGAAGATGAATATGATGAAATTGTAAACAACTCACTGCATCCTCATGTTGAAGAGTTCAACAGAGAAGAATATCAGACAAATTTTCATAAACACCTTCAAAAAATAGATGTAGTCGAAACATACAATGCCAAGGTTAAAAGTATTAATAAAACCCCGAATAGGATCCATTTAGATGGTTCTAAGAAATTTAATAGTATTCATGATCATAGAGTTTTCTTTAAGTCCATCCTGGGAGAACCTGTGAGAGAGTATCCTGATAAAGAGTATGTGATGTATAACTGTCCCTTTCAGGATCATGATGACAGAAAACCATCATTTCGTGTGCATAAAAAGGGTTATTATTGTTATGGATGTCAAAAAAGAGGTAATTCTTGGCAATTTTTAAGGGATTTTTACAAGTTGGATGATATACAAATTAGAAAATTTCTTAATCTTCGAAATTGAATCAAAAAATCTCTTCGTGTATTTTTTTTTAAGATTTAAGAACACATATCTTGGTTCCAAAATCTAATATTAAATATATCATATATTTTGGAATAAAACAAGGTTAAATAGTAGCTAAACATAATGTTAAGCAAAAATCGCGTCAAACTCCAATTTGCGGGGAAATGATTCAATGTTTGGATTTTTAGACAAAGAGAAAAAAGAAAGAGAAAAGGCAGAAAAAAGAAGGGAACTTAGTATTCAAATAGAAGAATTCAACCAGAAATTGAAAAATATCCTTAAAGAGTACCAATCTTATGTGAAGGTTAGTAAAAGTTTTTATATGCAATTAGAGGAAGATTCTACCCCACAAATAGTATATCACCAGGAAATACGAAATAAACATGGTTCTGTTACAAAAATGGGAGCTACTTTAGTCGGAGGTGTTGTAGGTTATGCTGCTACTAGTGGTGTGAAAACAGTATATCAACCCGAACTAAAAGTCGATGTCCATCGGGAGGGATTTTATGGCACTATAACGTTTTATGAGAGTTATATTGAACTTATTCCCGAGGAAAAAGGTCCCACTTACAGAATTCCATTTGATTCAATTAGAAAAATAAAAATTGAAGTATATGAGCCCAAAAAATTAGATCCAACAAGACCAATGAGACTCACAGTTGATTTAAGCTCAGGTCTTCATCCATATGGTGGGGTTGCTTTACGAATATACACACATCACGGCGATTTGTTGTTGATAAAAATTTACAATACAGTAATTAGTTCCAAAGGTATGTATAATGGTGTTTATGGCAGAGCTAAAAGCAGTGTTGATCATGAAGGTTTTTTGAACTTTTTTTCATATTATGACATTGTAAAACGTTGTGAAATACAGTCGTTAGTTAGTGATCTAACGAAGATTGATGAAGAACTAGCTTTCAAATTTTGTGAAAATTATTTAGAAATAGGATATTTAATGAGTGAAACTCTAGGAAAACATTTAGAAGAATTATTCGGTCAAGAATTCGAAAAAAGGGTGATTGATTCAGAGAGAAATTATTGACAAATTAACAATTAAAAGAATTAATTAGTTTATAGCAATGCCCACATCCTTATTTTTTTAGAGATCACATCATTATAATCCTTTAATATTTTTTTATTATTTCATCACATAAAGAAATTATATCATTATTATTTTCCGTTCGATTAAATACCTTCCTTGACTTTAAAACTGTTTTTAGTATTTTTTCAGCTTCATTTTCAGTTTTTGGTTGATAGTCCTTTAGATATTCTAAACCTTTAATAGTCAGTTCTTTTGAAATTTTTATTCGTAGTTGAATTAATTCTTCAGTTGATAATTCAAATATTTCTTCATTTAATTCGTTTAATTCATCCTGAAACGTTTTTTCCACCATCATATAACTCCCCTATATTAATCACTTAGTATTACATGATACTATTGGATATTTTTTTTTAACTTATTAATATTTATTTAAATTAAAAAAATCCCATGAAATAATAGATAAATTCGGCGACCAATTAGGTAAAATAATGGCAAGAGTAAGTAATATTCAATACAATGATTTCAAAGCATCCTTGGGGAAAAATTTACGTAGGACTATCTTTGGAGATTATACATTACACATAAATAACGCTCTGTCATTATGGACTATGAGTAGAAAAGGTATTTTATCTACACAGAATGATCCTAATAGAGGTAATATTATTTATGAAAAACAAATCCAGATAGAAGCTGTTGAACATCTTTATCTTTCCCATTGGCGCTTACTTGATAAATCAACGTTATTTTCAACTTCTTATGAATCTATAATCTCTGAAAACCTAGATTTGCTAAATCTTGAAGAATTAGTTACAGATACAAACAAAATAGGGAATTTTGGCGAAATTGATGAGATTATTGATTATTCAGACAAAGAATTGGGTTGGAATAGTGTTAGAAAGTCAATTGAAAAAAAGTTAGAGTTAAGATCGAAGTATGCTACTCAGGAACAAAACAAGTTTTATCAAAGATTTTCTGTAATATTAACAATTATTTTTGGAGTAGGTGGACTTACTATTTTTTCAAAAGAGGTATTGTGGCCCATTTTAAATTATTATAATGTACATTTATACGTAAATCAGGAAATTCAAATCCCATTTCTATCCATCTCAGCCATTATTATTGTGATTTTAATCTTAATATTTTACCTAATAAATAGAGAATAAATTCTAAAGTTTATTGAATTTAATGGAATAGTTATATCTGTTAATACGCTAATAAGTTTGTTTAAATCTTATTTTCTCTGATTTCAGAACTTGTAAGCTTAACGTGTTCCACACCTCTAAGTCTCATAATTTTTTCTGTGAGCTCTCGAATATTTTCTGCATCACCTTTAACAACAATAACTTCCAGGCACTGTTTTTCACTCAGAGGGATATGCATCGTGGCATTAATGTATTCCCTGTAATCATGTTGAACGCTAGTAAGTTCCTCCATTACACCAACAAAATGATTATCATAAATCGCGGCTATTATTCCGATTCGTTCACCTTCCATTTCATTCATCCACTGGTAACGAAGTATATAATCATTTAATGCATCCCTGATACCTTTAGATCTTGAGTTATACCCTCGGTCTTTAAGTATTTCATCAAATTCTTTTAATAGTTTTGAGGATAATGACATGCTAATTCTTATCATAATACTTACCTCCACACTTTTTTGATATTCTTTATTATTTATTATTATCTAAATAATAATATAATAAAATTAACAGGACCAACTCTTTTAAAAAAAAATGACTACAACAAAAAATTATCATTTTTTTAAGCATATATTCTTTATTTATTATTTCTTGACGTTTTCCCCCAAAGCTGCAAATAGTTAAATGACCCAAATAGTGACTTTAATGGAGATATTTAAAAAAACAAAATATTAAATAATTAAAAGATACAAAATAAGTCACAGAATGGTGATAAAATTACGTTACGGAGGAATTTTAATGGTAAAAACGAACCAATGTGTAAAAGAATGGAAAGCTACGATAGAAGCTTTAGGACAAGGTAAACAAAACATATTCATCAGAGTTTACCCTACAAACAAACCAGGCTTTCTTTTGTATCCTACTACTAATTACATAGCTAAAGACGCTTATCTTCAGGGATTTAAGAAGGATCATCAGGATTTTGTGGAAGCTAACTCTAAAAGTGGTGAAGGAGTAGAAATTAAATATTATGCAGATTGTGTAGATGTAAAAGAACTTCCTCAGAATAAGATTTCAAAATTAAATCAGTTTCATATTTGGACTGATAAACATGTTAAGTCCTATATTAACGGTAGAAATGCTTATGTATGGATATTAAAAGTTTATGAGTTAAAAGAACCTGTAACTGTTCCAATGGCGACAGGTCAAATATACGCAAGAATTAATAAAGATGTGGATTTATCAGATATGCGTCCTGTTTTAAGTCAAAAAGAATTTAAAAGAAATCTCGAAAAAATTAGAAATGCTATTTAAAGTTTAACAGATTCTAATAAGAGGTATTCTACTTTAGGACTAAAAAGAGTTCCACTAACTTTTGAAAGTCTCTCTTTAGAAACCTTTATAGCATTTTCAGAACTATCAATACCAATCCAATTTCTATCTAATTCTTGTGATGCCACTAAAGTAGTCCCTGATCCACAAAATGCATCTAAAACTAGGTCTCCAGGATTAGAAGAAGCAGATATTATTAATTTCAAAAGATCTAAATTCTTTTGAGTAGGATAAGAGGGGCTTTGAGAATCTTTATATTCCCATATATCTTGCAGTACTTTGCCTTGGGCGATTTTATCCTCAGCATAAATTTTTTTCCTAGGGACTCCGTTTTTAGACCACTCTATTAATCCGTCCCTTTCAAGTTTGTCTAGTTCTGTAGGATTACTCCTCCAATGTCTCCCTTTAGGAGGGTACATCCCCCTCCATTTTTGACCAGTTGGCCCATTTATTGTTTCGCCAGGAGCATGTAAAGGGACAGTAGTATATCTCCTGCCATTTTCGTCTATTTTTTTGAATAAACGTTCAATATCTTTTTTTGAAAATGGAACTCTTGGATCATTCCATGTATAATTTTTGGATTTTGTGTAGAAAAGGATCATATCCTTTATATTTCCATAAGATTTTCTTCTAAAATTTTTAGGGTTGCATTTAATTCTGGATATATCCGTTCGGAAGTTATCATAACCAAAAATTTCATCCATTATTATTTTCACATAATGTCCAATCTTATAATCTATGTGAAGATATATTGATCCATTTTTTGACATTAAATCCCTTATTAAAACCAATCTTTCACGTAAAAATTCTATAAATTCAGGTCCGGTTAAGGAATCACTGTAAGCTATCTGATCTGAGTGGCTGGAGCTGATAGTGTTAGCTCTAGAATCTCCTATTTTAAAAACGTTTTTTGTTGAAAAAGGTGGATCTATATACACTAAATCAACTTTACCTTCTAAATCATAATTTTCGATTAAAGTTTTCATTACGTTAACATTTTCTCCGTGAATTAACTTGTTTAAAGAATTTTTATTATCATTAACGATTTTTAGAGGAATTATTTTCGCATTTTTTTTAATTTCATTTACTGGCAGTTTTCCTTCATAATCTAATAACATACAACACCTCTAAATTTGGAATAAAAAATCCCTCAAAACAAGACTACTCATTATATTTTCATCTTCATGTAAAGACAAATATCTATGCATCTTACTTTTTCCTTTAATATACAAAACTCCATCTAATATTGCTATTTTAATAGCTTTTGCACCTTCATCTCTAATAGTAGTAATAGCATCATTGAATTGCGCATTTTGGTGTCCACCAAAGTCGGTTAGGAACTTCGCTTCACCAATAACGTATTTATTATTAAATTTACCTACAAAATCCAGGCCTTTTTCTACACTATAATTCAAATGTTCCCTAGCAAAATTACCTAATTCATTATCACTACCATCGAAAACAGCATTATTACTGGTTGCCAAAAAATCACTGGCATTATTTATTAATTCAACACCTAGAGATCCTTTTTGTAACCATCTTCTGAACATAGGGCCAATTTGCCTGTTTGTTTCTTTTGGTTCTGTACATTTTTTAAATATATCCGTTAATCCCATCTCATACAGTCTTCCACATAACCTTTCAACAGTAGCGGGGTTTCTATCAATTGAAGATGAGTCTCTTTTTAAATAAGCTACATAAGAATCTTTTATTGGGAACAAATCAAAGCTTAACAGCCCTTTTAAGAGATTAATATTGTCTTGATTATCAAAAGCCTCAACAACTTCCTCCCAAATGTCCTCGTTGATTTCTCTTATACCTTCAGGAATTGTTGGATAAACTTTGAACAAGTCATCCAAGTAAGATCGTTGATTGGCATACTCCACACTTAGCTTAGTCCAATAATTCATTTTTGACCCCCAAAATCAATGTAATTAATCTTTATTCTTAATTATATAGTTAAATTCATCATCATAAATGTATTTTCCAGACATGGACACAAATCTTTTTGGTACTACTTTGTTTTTAAACATCTCAAAATTTTTAAACTCTATTACATTCATATATTTTTTGTCTCTGGAATATTCCCTAAATTCTTCCCTTGTCAATATTA
>JADHEF010001034.1_pt1:12500-20665 | contig 20665 bp, 23 predicted proteins | sample 8952391 | NCBI WGS metagenome assembly JADHEF01 (sample SAMN16124439, study PRJNA663245) | bioreactor sludge metagenome | isolation source: sludge (nitrite) | place: India:Bengaluru | collected 2019-02-28
TTTGAATAACTCGTCACCAGGATGATACTATCCAAACTAATCAAGAACCTCCAGGTATCTGCACCCAACTGGGTCATTCTTTCAAAATGATTAAAGAGTATAACAATTTTTTTGTTCTTGGTTTTCTCCTTAATTAGTTCCTTGAGCTCCTCAATCGTTTTCCTTCTGAGTTTCTCCTTTTTAGCAAATCCCAGCTTTTCAGAAATCACTACTAATTTTTGCTTCGGAGGTACTGGCTCCCCGATAAATATAGCGGTCCATCTGTTTGCCAGGTCCGGAAGAAACTTGTGAACATCTTCTTTATACACCAGCACGCTTTTGTTGCTGTTAACGCAGTCATAAACTTTATGCATAATCATATAATTTTTTATTATCTTATGTGTTTTTTATGTTTTTCCCCCATATTAACACAAGAGGGGTCGAGAACTAGCGATAACATCGCCGGTGTAGTACACATCTTCACCTCCTCCATCAGTTAAAATCTCGACCATAAACCATTAATCAAACCGTATCATAGCCAGGATATTTTTTTTCCTTCCAGAATCGTAAAAAAGCCACGTCCCAAAAATTCGACAGCCATGGTGTGCGAATCAGCCCTTTAGGGTTTATCCTCTCCCCCGTTCTGTTAATGGCTGGGGTTGGGGGACAACAAACCACGAACCATAACCTTCCCTAATCCCTCCTCCATTGTTTTTTTAACCCCGCCGAGCGAAGCGAGTGCCTATAAAATCCTTAAAAAACCCTCGCCACTAGCTTTCTAAGAACCGTCCAGCCTGCGAAGCCCCGCCAGCCTCCTAAGAACCGTCCAGCCTATGAAACCCCTCCAGCCTCCTAAAAACCGTAAGCCTGCGAAGCCCCGCCAGTTGAACCGGTAAAAATAAAACACCTGGAGCAGTCTGATTGTAAGCTTTGAGATCAATATTGCTATTGTAAAACAGGTGCTTCAGGTTAAAACCAAACTCTGCCGGGCGGAGTCCTCATCCCAGCTTGTGTCTATGAAATAAATCCGGATTGCGTTCGTGGACGGCATCCTGCGAAGCGGTAGGTTCCTCGATAGGGTCCTCATACTTGCCATTCTCCGCAAGGTTATCGGCGGTTGGTGGGGCTGGTGCGGGTGTTGATGCCTATGTTGCTACCTGTGGTACTTGCGGTATACTTAGTTATATCCCGTGTATGACGAAATGTCTGGTAAAGGCATCATGAAAAAGCGAGCCGAAAGCGCTGACATTCTCTACCCCAAAGACTGGCCCGACTACCGCGCCAAGGCCGCTAGGCCAGCGCGTTAAGGTCCAACGCCGTGAATCCAGGGTAGGATATGTCACACCCGCTGGGTCGGTTTTTCAGATGCCCTCCATCCCCCATTTTGTTATACACGGATATAACGAAGTATTCTGCATGGTCAGCAGCCGATAGTGCTGTTTAATCATAGAAACCTCAGGCTCTGTGCTAATAAAATGGATAGCGCTCGTGGGTAAGCTTCGCCAGACAAGGGGACTAAACTGGCCAGGGCCTCAAAAAATAAATTCCACTGGCATCAATTTTCTCTACCCCACCAACCCCGGCATTCGCGCCAAGGCCGCTAGGCCAGCGCGCCCCCGGTCACCGTGTTAAAGGTAGGAAAATTGAAACCCCCAAGAATTATTTTTTGGCACGCCAACCGCCACACCCCCCTCCCCAACCTGGCAAATAGGCCCCTCGATAGGCTCTTCAACATGGCCCTACTCGTTGGGAATGGATCCATAACAATACAGAAAGCGGCCGGCCGGATTCCTCATTACAGCTCGTGTTTTATGAAATAAATCCGGATAGCGTTCGTGGGTAAGCTTCGCATAACTAAGACCCTGGCCCAGCCTCAAAAAACAAATTACAAGGCCATCAATTTTCTCTACCCCATTGCCCTGGCCTGCGCGCCAAGGCCCGAAGGGCCAGCGCGCCACCGCCGTTCGCCCCAGGGTAGGAAATTGTTAAGGCCCATACTAATTTGTTTTTTGGTCCGCCACCGCCAAACGTCCCATTATGCAGAATGGGCTCCTCGATAGGGTCCTCAATCTATCTAGTAACACCCAATGAGAAACACCACGAACACCACCACCAGAACGACGTACAATAGCAATACCGATCCCAAAGATTCAATCAGACTGCTCCAGGTGTTTTATTTTACCGGTTCAACTATACACAGAACCCAATTATACAACCTCACCCAATATGATGCAAGCAAAGTAAACAGCCTAAACATTAAAACGAAACATCGCTGAAGCTTAACAGCATTAAACCGCTACATCAATAATGCCAACTTGTTGGTGTGCCGTCACTGGAGCCAATGAAATAATGGAAATCTTCCCCTCCCAAAAAAGAATGAATTAAGCCTTAAAAATCATTAAACGACCTAAGCGCACTAACTCCACCACCATTGAGGTAGGAAAATTGTAAAGCCTCAAGAATTTGTTTTTTGATAGGCATCAATCCAGCAGAGATACAGCTGTAAAAGTTTACGAAGACAACCTTGATGTTTTACACCGTGCCCTACAGGACTAGGGAGGGAAATTTCAGCTTTTTAGAACTTCTAAAGACATGCAAATTTAAAATTAGATAATTTCTATATTTTCTTCTTTTAAAATCGTTTTTTTGCCATCATATTCAAATAATATTCGTAGATCTGAGTCTATGTTTCCATGAGTGGATATTTTAGTCGATATATTTAACGATAAAAAAATATTTTTTTCCATATTATACTTGCATTCAAGATATGGCTCATTATTCGGCACCCAATTCTGAATATCATCAATGATATCTAGAGGTTTAATCTTGATTTCACTTGACTTTTTAAATTTAATTCTATATTCCCCATCTTTTTCTAATTCTCTTCTTTTCTTTCTTCCAAAACTTACTCTAAAAGAATAGTTTGTATGACTAATTTCACTAAGTAACAGTAATTTATTTAATTTTTTATAAATTGGTCTACTAGAAGCAGTGATTACTAACTCCTGATTATCATCCCCAAAAATAATATAATTTTCATGAAATCTTAAAAAAGCCATAAAGGGAAACAAAAAAAACCATATTAAATAAAAAGTCATCATTACATACAAAAAATAGCTTTTAACTCCCAAAATATCATAATAATAGGTGGGAAGTGATCCATAAAATACAAAACCATTAATAATTGTTGTCAATGTTAGCGTAATTATGAAAGGAGTAGTATAATCCTTCAAAACGAAGTTTATGAAGTTATGTAAGAATTCAATGATTTTGCGAAACATATTAACCGAGTTCAGAAGCTTTTCGTTTGTTTTTCAGCGATTCGCTAATATTATTTTCAAACATAACATTTTCAAATATTTGAATTGCTATTTCGATTTGACGTTTAGTAGTAATCTTTGGGAATTGAATAGCATCTCCATAATAATACATGTTTATGATTTCTTCACCAATATTAAATTCAACATCCGCTTCTATGATTGGATACTCAATTAAAATACCTTTTTTATCATTTTCAAAATTAGGAAATTCTTCAAAATCAATGATACCCTTTTCTGTAGAAATTTTTGCAGAGTTGAGGTTACCAACATCTTTAACAAGAGAAAGAACTTTATCCCGACGAGGAATAAATTCGATCAATTGAGCATGATTTTTCAGCCATTCATTGATGCAAGAAGACGCTTCGGATCTTTCAATTTCCTTATCAGTTTCCAAAAAAACAAGACGAGACCCAGTTCTTATACTAAAAGGAATGTTAGACGTTTTTAAAATTACATTGTCAGATATTTGTACTTCTTTTTTAATATTTAAAGTTCCTTCAATTTCCTTTTGGCTAGAAAAATTGTAATTTCTTATTTGAGAAATAACTTCAGAAATGCTAAAGTCAACTATTTCAAATTTTAAATTAGAAACACTTCCAGAATTATTGCTATTATTATCAAAATTAGGAATAAAAAGTTTTTCAGAACATTTTTTTAGATTATAAATGTAATAAAACATTTTGCACCTAGAACTTTATTAATCAAAACGATCTACAATTTCACGAAAGTATTGTACCCCATCTATACTTTGTCCTTCCATCTCATTTAACATTTTTTGATAACATTCTTTATTAGGTTTTTTTTCTTCTTCGGGTAGTTTTTTCCAATCAAGATATGTTTCAAAAACTTTCCTTAAAAATATTAATGAAAATAGATATTTAGACCACTCTTCTCCTGTAAATTTGACAAATCTACTAAAGATGTGTATGCCGTCCAATCTAGTTAACCTTGCAGACGTTTTAAATTTATCCAATGAATCATCTAATTCAAAATTAGCCCTAATACTAAAGATATCATGACCATTGGCAAGAGAATTTAATGTTTGTGGTGAAAGGATTGCATCATCAGAACCCCTAATGATACTTTGAACTCCTGATCGGTTTGTTCTGAGTGCAGTATGTTCAGTTTCATCTTCTTCAATCTTCAATATCTCAAAATTATTATCGATAACTCCTTTGTTGAGTAGTAAACAACATTGCAACCACATGAAAAAATCATGTTCAAACTCAATTAATTCCATTTCTACATCTTTGCCTAAAAGTTCTTTCAAAGTTTCAAATGATCCATCCGTATCATTTTTAGAACCCATTATTGCCATCATGTCTGGAAAAAGCCAAAATATATCTGTTATTTGGTGTTTTGGATAATTAACGATTTTTTCGACACCATCTATATCTGTTATTGTGATTTCACCATACTTTTCTTTGATATATCGTTTACAAATTAATAATTCTTGAATTTTACCTTCATGAGAAGTTAAAAATTTACCTTTTGTATTGATTTTAAGATTTGTGTAACCACTAGTGGGTTTTTTAACAGTTCCTTTTGTATATTTTGGTAAGTTTGTGAATAACGTATTGAAATATTTTATCAGTGCAAATTGATCTTCAGCTTCTTTTTTAATATTTATGAAAATGAATTTTCCAAAATTAAGATTAATTTTCTGCATTAACTCACCTGAATTTTTTTTATAGTTGTATAAACAAAAAAAATCGTATTCCAATATAGCTGTTAAGGTTTTTTCAAGTATCTCCTGATTAAATTAATTTTAGTCTAACAATGAAATATACCAATTACCCATACTTTGTATTACTATATTTTATCTTTTTCTATAAAAATTAAGGAATAATACATTAATTTTTTTAAAGTGGAAGAATCAAAAAAATGACTACATTTAATTCGTTATTCAACTCTTATAACAAAGTTCGATCTATAACGACCATATAGTACATATAAGGATAGTTTGACGACGTCTTAATACGAGACCAGCAGCCAGAGTGCTGATAGACTACCGTGATCAGTTGGATAGTGTTCGTGGTGGGGCCCCTGTGGGGTGGCTTCCTCGATAAGCTCCTCTATTTATTTAATAACACCCAACGAGAACAACGACAACGAACGCCATTACTGGAACGACATACAATAGCAATACCGATCACAAAGATTCAATCAGACTGCTCCAGGTGTTTTATTTTACCGGCTCAACCATACAGAATCCAATTATACAACCTCACCCAATATGATGCAAGTAAATTGAACAGCCTAACCATTAAAACGAAACAGCAGTGAATCTAAACAGCATTAAACCGCTACATCAATAATGCCAACTTGTTGGTGTGCCGTCACTGAAGCCAATGAAATAATAGAAATCTTCACCGCCCAAAAAAGAATGAACTAAGCCTTAAAAATCATTAAACGACCTAAAAAAAGCTTTAATAAAAGACTATAATGAATTAAATGATCGTATTTGAATTTCTTTATTAATAATTTTTGAAATCTAATTTTTTTTGATTTTGAACTCTTGTTCGTCAATAAATAAAAAATGATAAAAAGAAGATTAAAAGATATAAATTTAGTTAATATTTAGGGGGGCTAATATGGCATATTTAATGAGAACTTCTTCGCTGTTTTTGGGAGAAAATATTGATTTTGATAGAGAATCTTATTTAGAAGGTTTTATTTTTGGCAATCCATTAGTTTTAGCTGTTTCTCAGGATTCACCAGAGGGTTTAATACCAGTCTACATAATTGGAAGGCAAGATATAGTTAAATTACAGGGTAGGAAAGGAATTACTGATTTAACATGCCTTATTTGGGATCCAAATTTAAACAATTATGAAATATGGATTTTTGAGCTTAAAGTCTACTCAAATGATATTGGTAATGTTAAACAATTGACAGAATATTTGGATGCTGTTAAAGATGAGAGTAACGTTAAATATCATAATGAACTAGTTGAAAGAGCTAGAAATATGGTTGGAGAGAAATTCATTAACCCTAATAATAAAATTAGAGGAGCTTTATGTGCTCAATCATTTTCAGATGATGTTTTACAAGAAATCATAGAGGAAAACGATTCAAGAAGTGAAGATGAGAGAATATTGGCTGTAAAGATCTACAGATTTCCAGTAGACAACGAGAATTTTATATTTGTTGAACGATTAGTAGGAGAAGAAAAATCCGTAACAGGTGGGCCAAGAAATTACTATGACGATATTCCTGAAATAAACCTTGAGGATTTAGCAGAAGAACTATCAAATTTACTTAAAAATAGAAAAGAAACCAATGAAATTCGTTTTAATCAACTAAAAGTGTTTCTAGAATTTTTTGTCAACAACCCAAGTTACAAAGTAACTCAAAAAGATCTAAGAAAAGAATGGGAAAATCAAGGGCTTCCAGGAACTGATCAAGGATTGTCTGTCTCTCAGGTTTTGGGATATAAAAATAGCGGTTCTCTTCGACAAATGCTTACATGGGAAATCCAACCATATATGGACATAAAGGACAATTATCGTCTTAGAGATAAAAACAAAGATCAAACCAAATATTCAAACATCGATTATTCAAATGTCATTTCTCATGTACTGAAATTTATTTAAGTCTTATCCTTTTTTTGCAATTCTTTAAGGACATTTGGGTCATTTATAATCGCATCAAGAAGTTCATTCTTTTTCTTATCTTCTTCTTCAAGTTTCCGTATTTTTTCTTCCATTTTTTCTAGTTTTTCATCGTTTACTACTTCGGTTTTTACTTTCCAGTTAATCATAACAGCATCCATACTTTGAAGGTACAACTGACGAAGATGATCATGATCTGGTTTGAAATACGCAGCCCCAGTGATGCCCTGGACAGTCTCACCAGTATGCCCCATTAACAAACGACTATTCCTATATCCCAATGCTCTTTTTTCCATTTGATTAGCCCAAAACTTCCTTAAATGGTGGCTGCGAAAATAGGATTGTTTTCCTAGTAAATCCCAACCACATCTTTTATTCAATTTCCGGAAGTATTCATACAATGTCTTTACAGCCAATTCTTTTTTGCCAATAGCCCTAAAAAGACTATCATCAGGACTTGAAGGAGGATAACTTTCAAGATAATTTAAAATAGCATCTAAAGCCTCGGGCGTTGAAAATGTGATATATTTGTGCCCGGTTTTTTGCCTTGTAACATTCCAAGTAATGATATTATTTTTTTTCAATTCCAACAGTGTTCTGGTTTTGTTAATATCTATCAAACCATCTTGATTCAAAGACACATCTTTACCTAAACCATTAATCAAATCTTTAACTTTTAATGATATTATTTCACTAGCACCCATAGCAGAAGAACACATTGTAAGTATTATGGCCTGATATCTGATATTTGAAAATTTTATGGCCTTACTTATCTCTTCTCTACCTGGGAGATCATTAGTTGTGATATTTATTTTGTCTTTTTTGTATTTGCTTCTCTGGTTGGGTAGTTGAATATCAAAATATTTATAAAAACTGCGAATACTCGATAAAGTAATTTGTACACTTAATGTAGTGTAATCCTTGCTTTCAAGATATTTATGAAATTTTTTCAAGTGTTTTTTTATTTTACGATTACGCGGTCTAATTCCTAAATCCTCTTCCGATTCAGCCTCTTCAATTAACTCAGTTAATGTCATGCCTGTAAATTTTTGATAGTTTTCAAGATGGATTCTGTAATTCCTTTTTGTCTTTGGTCGCAGATTGCGATCTAAATATTCATCTAGGAGAGGGTCATTATTATTTTTCATATACATAGTATGTTAAAAGTAGTATAAAACACCATCTTTTATGGTAGTGTTTATCAGGAAAACACCCTCAATGGATGTGGGGACCCTTTGCCACGGTTTTACAT
>JADHEF010001035.1_pt1 | contig 20661 bp, 11 predicted proteins | sample 8952391 | NCBI WGS metagenome assembly JADHEF01 (sample SAMN16124439, study PRJNA663245) | bioreactor sludge metagenome | isolation source: sludge (nitrite) | place: India:Bengaluru | collected 2019-02-28
GATCCTGTGGTCAGCAATGTGCCGTACGGCTCAGGTTATCTGACGGTCACGGTCGGAGACAAAGGCACGGTCAAGATCGCGGGCAAAGTCGCGGACGGGACCAGCGTGTCGGCGTCAACCACGCTGCTGAAGGATGCGCTGGGCGCGTATGTGACGGTCTTCGTGCCCCTCTATTCGAAACGGGGCGTGCTCTCGGGCCTGCTGCTCTTCACGGGCGGCGCGACACCGGCTGAGAAGCGTCTGGAAGATCACGCGGACTTCTTGATGGAGTGGCTGTATCCGGGGACCTCCGCCACGATGACGGCAAACCGCTTCGATGAGCAGCTCTCCGCGTACGGTGCGTTTTATAACAAGACCGCCAGCCTGCAGGCGCAGTACGGCTCAGCCCATTTCTCCGCCGAGAACCAAGCCTGGGCCCCGGTGCCTCTGGTTGTGAGTAGCACGGATGTGGTTTCGCTTCCGAAGAACCTGGTGATCAACCCGGCCCAGGCCACGTTGAGTGTGACCAAGAGCTCGGGGCTCTTCAAAGGCTCCTTTAAGGTCGTGAATGCCGCGACAGGTCGCACCGAGACGCTGAGTCACGTGGGTGTCCTGACGCGGGCCGGCGACGCGTCGGTCGGCGAAGGCGCTTACGTGTGGCCCTGGAAGCTCGGCAGCTACACGATCAAGGCGACCTACCGCGTCATCATCGAGTGACCGGACGCATTCCGCAGAGGAGTCACAACGCCCAACGTTCATCAACGTTGGGCGTTCTGCTTTTAATCTAAATCCGGCATTTCAACTGCTCAGCAGTTAAGCTACGACATCTCAGATTGCTTCTATTGAGGATGTTATGAAGCAATGATCGGTTCAATATCCGCGTATCAAAAAGGTGCTGGTTAAATAGCCGCAAAGACACATAGAACACAAAGAAAGAAGATGAAAATCAAACAGTATCTGCTGTTTTTCCCTCTCTGTGTTTGCGGCTCATTTCAACTGCTTTTTTTAGGTTTAAAAGGGGTCGGTGGGCTTTGGCTCGCTCCGTCCGTCATCCGGCGCGCCTTCTTTTCTTTCAAAGCGGACGCAGAGGTCCGTGGCCTGCGTCTCTTTGTTTGTGAGGCCGCACCGTTGGCTGAAAGGATTCACGACAAAATGTCTGCACCAGCCGCAGCTCCGCTGGCGTTCATCGTCGCTGAAAACGGAGGAGAGGCGCGGCTTGTCGGCCTCTGTGAAAATGCGTGGCCGGGAGGAGGCGGCTTCTGCGAAAGGCGTTTCCGCGGCCGACGCGTAACGTTTTCCGCAGTTCAGGCAGAGGAAAGCTTCGCCTGTTTTTTTGAAGCCGTCGTAGACGGGCTCGGCGCGGACAAGCGTGGTTTGGCCGCACCTCGTGCAATGGATTTCCATGGATTTCATTGTGAGTAAAAGGCTTCTGCAGAACGGTGAGACCTCTGCGGACAGAAACGTGAAGGAAACGGAAAGCGGTTGAAAAAAGTCTGATGATAGCTCGTGGAAATTGTAACGCAAGGCGCGGGTGAAACAAGGCGAAAAAAACGGCGGCACCGTGCGCCTTCGAAAAAAGGATGATCGAAAAGCGCGATGAAAACGGGAAGACGTAAAATTTTTTGCTTGTCAGGATGCGGCTTGTTGAACGAGCCAAAAAAAGGCAAAACACCTGTTTTTGTTGGCGTATCCCCGCATTTTTGCTGATTTCAGCCGAGCGTTGTTCGCACGTTTTTTTCTCGCGGAAGCGGGATTTGCAATATTTTTAAAAAACGGTTCTTGCATTTTTCAGATCAGCGGTTAAAGTATTGACAAAACAACATTACGGTGCATTGTCTTGTAATGTAACGCGTTGTTGTTTGAAACACGTTCACACAAACGAAAGGATAGCGCAATGGCCACAGCAAAGAAAGCAGCACCTGCGAAGAAAGCTCCCGCGAAGAAAGCGGTTGCGAAGAAGGCAGCTCCTGCTAAGAAAGCTGCACCCGCTAAGAAGGCTGCTCCCGCGAAGAAAGCGGCTCCCGCGAAGAAAGCGGCTCCCGCGAAGAAGGCAGCTAAGAAGTAGTCAGTCTTGACTCAAAAAAACACTCCTGCGGCATGGGCTGCAGGAGTGTTTTTTTTGTCGGCACATCAGTCCGCCGCGCGAGGTTAGCCGTGATCGCGGTAGATGACCTTCTTATGGCCCTTTTCAATCAGGCCGATGACGGTCGGTGACTGGTTCAGTTTTGAGAGCAGGGCCATTGCGGCGGCCGCATCTTTCTGGCGCACGACGATGACGTAGCCGATGCCCATATTGAAGACGCGGTACATCTCGTCGTGATCCACCTTGCCTTGCCGCTCGATAAAGGTAAAGAGGGTCGGCGTTTTCCAACTGGCGCGGTTGATGATGGCGTTGCAGTTCTCCGGCAGCACGCGCGGAATGTTGTCCACGAAGCCGCCGCCCGTAATGTGCGCCATACCGTGTACCGGCACCTTGGCCATCAGGGCGGTGACCGGCTTCAGGAAGCTGCGGTGTACCGCCAAGAGCGCCTCGGTGACCTTGTAGCGGGTTCCCGGGATCATGTCTTGAGTGGTGAGGCCGCACTGGTCGAAAATCACCTTGCGGGCGAGCGAGAATCCGTTGGTCTGGAGTCCGCCGGAAGGCAAGCCGATGATGAGGTCGCCCGGCTTGATGTCCTTGCCGGTGATGACCTTTTTTTTCTCCACCATACCGACGATCGTGCCCACCAGATCGTATTCGCCCAGCGGGTAAAGCCCCGGCATTTCGGCGGTTTCACCGCCCAGCAGCGCGCAGCCATTTTCTTGGCAGGCTTTGCAGATACCTGAGATCACATCCTTGAAGATGGCGGTGTCGAAACGCGAGGCCCCGATGTAGTCCATAAAGAACAGGGGTGTCGCGCCCTGCACGAGGATATCGTTGACGCAGTGATTGACGATGTCTTGTCCCACCGTATCGTGACATTTTGCCAAGGCGGCAACTTTTAGCTTAGTTCCTACGCCGTCGGTACTTGCGACTAATAGACATTCTTTTCCGGGCGAGTGAAACAGCCCTCCGAAACTGCCGATTCCGCCGACAACGCCCTTCGTGGTGGTCGTGGCGACCATCTTTTTGATGATCTCGATGCCAGACATTTTCGAATCAATATCGACTCCGGCTTGCGCATAAGCGGAGCTGCTAGCTGGCTGTTTAATCATCCTCGTGCCCCTCGTTCGATTAGATCAATCCAATGAAAGGCCGTACGATAACACACTAATTTTTAAAATTCCAGCCCAAAAAGGGGATTTTGCCCCGAAAAAGTTGCGGATTGACCCTCGGCCGGTGATATGCCCCGCCTCTCTTCACGCGGAACAGGGGTTCACGGTCACAGACCGGTTTTTAAGTCGCGGAGGGCGGCGAGGATTCGTCCGGAGAGCGCGGATTGGTTGAGCGTATAGAGGTGAATCCCCGGCGCGCCACGCGTGAGCAAGTCGCGGCATTGGTTCAGGGCGAACTGAAAACCAGCCTCAGCCACATCTTCCGCGGCGGCGGCCTGCCGCAACGTTTCGGGGATCGAGCACCCCGAAAGAGAGATGAAACGTTCGATCTGTTTGGCCGAGGACATGGGCATGATCCCCGGCAACAGGGGAATCGTCACGCCGGCCGCTCGCGCCTTCTCCACGAACGCCTCGTAGACCGCGTTGTCGAAAAAGAGCTGGGTCACCGCGAAGTCCGCGCCGTTGTCCTGTTTGAGCTTGAGGAACGCGATGTCGTGGTCGGGCGTGTGGCGTTCGCCTGCGGCGAACGACTCGGGATGTCCCTCCGGATAGGCCGCACAGCCGATTTTGAAAGCGGGCCAGCCGTCCTTGATAAACCCGATCAGGTCGCTCGCGTGAGCGAATCCGTAAGGATGGGGGCGGAAGGTGGCCTCGCCCTGAGGAGGGTCTCCGCGCAACGCCATGATTGCCGGGACGTTCTTGGCGAGCAGACGGTCGAGAAGCTTCGCGAGATCCACTTGAGAATGGCCCAGGCAGGTGAGATGCGCCATCGCGTGAATGGCCAGGTTGTTCTGCAGGGAGGCGACCAGATCCACCGTGTTCTCTCGCGTGCTGCCGCCCGCACCGTAGGTCACGGACACGAAATCCACGTTCAGCCGTGCGGTTTCTGAGATGGTGGCGTAGAGTTTGGCCCACCCTTCCGGCGTCTTGGGTGGAAAAAATTCGAAAGAAATGGTCGGTGTACGTTTATTCAGTTTATCAAAGAAAATCATGCTCGTATCCTAAAAAAGAAACCTTCAGTATACGCATTCACTTTCCCGTTGCCAAGCGCCAAGCAATGGGGCATAGTTGACTGCCAATGATGTGGCATTCTCCAGAGTCCGGCAGTTTTCATCTGAAGTGGGCGGGCGACCTGTTTGACGTCTCCCTGCGGCTCGACGCGCCCCGCGCGGGCCGGGCGGTGTTCCGGACCAATCTGGGCATGGCCCATGTCCGGCGGCAGGAACTGATCGCCTGCACCGAGTCCGGCGAACCTGTGCTGGCCCGCGATTGGCACGATGTGCCGATGCGTGAAACCGAGCCGGGACTCTTTTTCGTGCGCATCCCGCTGACGCAGGTCGGGATCTTCGCCGGCAAGGCCTGTTTCTTTGCCCACGGCTCGAAAGTCCCCGAATGGCCGGAAGGCGACAACCTGCGGATCAAAGTGGCGCCCACCCACACGGCTTGCGCGAACACGATGTACAGCGCCTTTGTGCGGCAGTTCGGCGCGTCGTTGCGGCACACTCCGCGCACGCCCGAGCTTCGCGAAAAAGAAGAGGCTTTGGATCACCTCGGGTATACCGTGATCCCCCCGTCTGGCACATTCCGCGATCTGATCCGCCAGCTCGACCACGTGATCCGCACCCTGCGTTTCCGCATCGTGCAGCTCTTGCCTGTCCATCCCACCCCGGCCACCTACGCGCGGATGGGCCGCTACGGGTCGGCCTTCGCGGCGCTTGACTTCCTTTCGGTCGAGCCCGCGCTGGCGGAGTTCGATCCTCACGCGACACCGCTGGACCAGTTCCGCGAACTGATCGCCGCCGTCCACAGCCGGGCAGGCTTCCTCTTCATGGACCTGCCCGCCAACCATACCGGCTGGGCCGCCACCCTGCAGACGCATCATCCGGACTGGTACCGCCGCAAGCCCGACGGCGCGTTCGTCTCGCCCGGCGCATGGGGGGTGACCTGGGCCGATCTGGTGGAACTGGACTACCGTGACCCGCATTTGCGCACTTATATGGCCGAGGTCTTTCTCTTTTGGTGCCGTCAGGGCGTGGACGGGTTTCGTTGCGATGCGGGCTACATGATCCCGGGCGAGACCTGGACCTACATTGTGGCGCGCGTGCGCGAAGAGTATCCCGATACCGTTTTCCTGCTGGAGGGCCTTGGCGGCAAGATTGAAGTCACGGAGTCATTGCTCACGGAGTCCGATCTCGACTGGGCTTATTCCGAGCTGTTCCAGACCGAGGACCGCGGCGCCATGGAGTGGTACCTGCCGCGTGCGATTCCGCTGGCCGAGCGGTGCGGGCCGCTGATCCACTTTGCCGAAACCCACGACAACAACCGGCTTGCCGCACGCGGCGAGACCTACGCTCGCCTGCGGGTGGCCCTTTCGGCCCTGCTTTCACATCAGGGAGCCTTCGGTATCGCCAACGGTGTGGAATGGTTCGCCACCGAGAAAATCGATGTTCACGGTTCGCCCGGACTGAACTGGGACGCTCCGCGCAACCAGGTGAACCTGCTCGCGCGGCTGAACACGCTCCTGGCGACACACCCGGCCTTTGGCCCCGGCACACACCTGCGCCTGACGCAACACGGCGAAGGTGCCGCGATGGCCGTGCTGCGTGAAGCGCCCGACCGCCAAAATCTGCTGGTGCTGGTTAATTTCGACTGCGCGCACGCCCAGACCGTCCACTGGGACGCCCGAACCTTTTCAGCCCCGGTGGTCTGGGACCTTCTGACGGGCGAGGCTTTTGCCCTCTCCTCCGGCGGCGAGCTGCACCTGCGGCCCGGCAACGTCTGCTGTCTGACGAGCGCTTCCGATGATCTGGCGCGTCTGGAGCAGGCGCTGTCCGTCGCGGACCGCGAGCCGGTTGCGCTTGCCCGTCGCCGTCGTAATCTCATGGCCCTGCGCGTGCATCTGGAGCTGTCGCGGGAGGATGCGGATAAGCGGCTCGCGTTCACGGAAGACCCCGACACCCTGGGCGCAGCCATGCTGGCTGACCCCGACGCGTTCTGCGCGCGCGGGGCGGGCGGCCTGCCCACGCGCGTGGTGTGGAAGTGGCCGACGGACACGCGGCGCCGGGTCATGGTTCCCGAAGGCCATGTGTTGCTGGTGCGCGCTGAACATCCCTTCGAAGCCGCGATACGTTCAGGCGAGCGGACCTTGGCTACCGAGAACGCGCTTCTTTTCGATGACGGACAGTGGGGTGCTTTTCTGCTCGTTACGCCGTACGACTCCGCGCTCGACGGCACCTGCGCCGAACACCGGTCGCTGAGGACCATTGTCTACACCCCGCAGGGTGTTCGTCGCGACGTCGCCACGCTGGCGGTGCTGCCGCCTGCCGGTGCGGCGCGCGTGCTGACGCGGGTCAGCGGCGTCAAGGTTCGCGAAGCGGACAACGCGTATGCGGTGCTCTCGAACGGTGCCGGTGCCATGGCGCAGGTGCGTGCGGCCTGGGGCGAGCTCCGCAGCCAGTACGACTGTCTCTTGGCTGCGAACACCGATGCGCGGGTGCCGGTCGACAAAATGGTCTTCTGGACGCGCTGTCGCACGTGGCTGCGTTATCGCGGCTATTCTCAAGAGATCAACAAGTCCTGTCTTGCGCGGTTCAAAGCTGATCCCGAAGGGCGTTTCGCCGAATGGGCGTTCAAGGTGCCGTGCGGAATGGGCCGCTGGGTGCCGCTGACCTTCCGCCTGGAGATTCTCGGCGGGGTCAACCGCGTGCGGCTCGTGATCGTGCGTCACAATAAACAAGGCGGGCTTGATCCGCACGACGCGGTGACCGTGATCGTGCGCCCGGATATCGAGTGGCGCAGCTTCCATCAGAAGACCAAAGCGTTCCTCGGGGCCGAGACGGCCTGGCCCGCCGCCCTCCACCCGAAAGAGAACGGTTTTACCTTTACGCCGTCGCCTGGCGAGACGTTGAGTATAGAGACCGACCTGGGCCGCTATCATCACGAGCCGTCTTGGTCGTATATGGTCGCGCACCCCGAAGAAAAAGAGCGCGGTCTCGATGCGAATGGCGACCTCTTCAGCCCGGGCTGGTTCGAGCTGCCGCTGGAAGGCACGCGGCAGGCGGTGCTGAGCGCAGCGCGCATGGACGCCTGGGCGGGGGAAGAGGGACGGAGGACAGAGGACGGAGGACGGAGGACGGAGGATGGAGGACCGGGGACGGAGGAACTGCTGACCGTGCCGGAGGCGCTCTCGCGGGCGCTCTCCCTCTACGTGGTGCGGCGCGATGCCTTGCGCACCGTGATCGCGGGGTATCCCTGGTTTCTGGACTGGGGGCGCGACACGCTGATCGCGCTGCGCGGGCTGATCGCCGACGGACGTCATAACGAGGCGCTGGCGATTCTCAAGGAGTTCGGCCGGTTCGAGGACAAGGGGACCTTGCCGAACATCATCCACGGCAATACGGTGGGCAACCGCGACACCTCGGATGCGCCGCTCTGGTTCTGCGTGGCGGCCGGAGATCTGATGGAGGCATTGGGCGATCAGAAGGTGCTGGGTGCGGCTTGCGGCGACCGCGCACTGCGCGAAATCCTGATCTCCATTCTGACGCACACCCGCGATGGCACGCCCAACGGTATCCGCATGGATCCCGAGAGCGCGCTAATCTACAGTCCGCCGCATTACACATGGATGGACACCAACTATCCGGCCGCGACGCCGCGTGAAGGGTACCCGGTGGAGATTCAGGCCTTGTGGATCGCCAGCCTGCGGCTGGTCGCGCGCAAGGTCGACGCCGCCTGGGGCGCGCTCGCCGAGCAGGCGGCGCTCGCGTTGACAAGGTACTTTATCGTCAAAGAGGGTTGGCTGGCCGACTGCCTGCGTGCGGGGCCGGGCGTTTCTGCAGCCAAGGCCGAGCAAGAGGATGCGCTGCGTCCCAACCAGTTGCTGGTCCTCACGCTCGGCGTGCCGCTTGAGCCGGAGCTGGAACGGTCGCTCCTGAAAGCGTGTGAATGTCTGCTCGTGCCAGGCGCGCTCCGGAGTCTGGCAGACCGTCCTGTGCTGGCTGACCTGGCCGTATGGCGTGACGGCGTCTTGCTGAACGATCCGCACCAGCCGTATCAAGGGCGCTATTCGGGCGATGAAGACACGCGCCGCAAGCCTGCTTATCACAATGGCACGGCGTGGACCTGGCTCTTTCCGCTTTATGTCGAAGCGCTCGCCAAGGTTTATGGCAAGGCCGCGCGTAAGCCCGGTCTTTCGCTGCTGGGTTCGGCTGTCGAGCTCCTGAACCGCGGCTGTCTCTGTCACACGCCGGAAATCTGCGACGGCGACGCGCCGCACGAGGCACGCGGCTGCGGCGCGCAGGCGTGGGGCGTGTCGGAGTTGTTGCGCGTGTGGAAAAAGATTGAAAATCTGCGCGCATGAAAGCGTTGATCCAAAGGGTCTCGGAAGCATCGGTCGAGGTGCTGGGCGAGCGCGTGGCGGAAATCGGGCAGGGTTTTCTGATCCTGCTCGGCATCACGCACAGCGACGGAATGGCGGATGTCGAAAAGCTGGCGCGCAAGATCCCGGCCTTGCGGGTTTTCGAGGATGAGAACGGTCTGATGAACAAGTCAGTCGCGGAGGTCGGCGGTTCGCTGATCGTGGTTTCGCAGTTCACGCTCTACGCCGACACGAAGAAGGGCAACCGACCGAGCTTCGTGGACGCCTCGCGGCCCGAGCATGCCGAACCGCTTTACAACGAGTTGGTTCGGCAGCTCCGCCTGAGCCTCGGACAGGACCGCGTCGGCACCGGCGTTTTCGGAGCAGAGATGAAGGTGCGGCTTCTCAACGACGGGCCGGTCACGGTTGAATTGAGGACGGAAGCCGGACAGTAACGGGAAGGGGCGGGCCGCTCCCACCGTTTAACCTAAAAAGAGCCGTTGGATCAGGATGGCCAACTTGATGTGACCGACAATTTCAGGAGGGGACCATGGCAAGAACCGGTTGTCGAAAGAGATTGTTATCGCCCGCCCGATACCCGATGGTCGGCGTCTTATGCCTGCTGGCCTTGACGGCGAGGGTGAAGGCGGAGGATCAGCCGCAGTGGGGCGAGCGGTTCTCCCGCAACATGGTTTCGGCTGAGAAGGGACTGCCTGACAGCTTCGATCTAAAGACCGGTAGCAACGTCCTTTGGGCGGTTGACATCGGAACCGAGACACATGGGACGCCGGTGATCGCGGGGGGCAAAGTCTTGCTCGGAACCAATAACGGAAAGCCCCGCGATGTGCGCCAGACCGGTGACCGTGGCGTGCTGATGTGTTTCGAGGAAAAGACCGGCCGCTTCCTGTGGCAACTGGTCGTGCCCAAGATCACCACCAGCGTATACTGGGACTGGACCGGCTCAGGAATCTGCTCTCCTGCGACCGTCGAAGGCGATCGCGTGTACGTGGTCAGCAGCCGGGGCGAAGTGCTCTGTCTGGACCTCAACGGCTTGGCCGACGGCAACGGCGGACCGTTCACGGACGAAGGAAGGCACATGGTTCCTGCGGGACAGGAGGCCCTTGAGCCCGGAGCGTCCGATGCGGATATCCTCTGGCTGTATGACATGATCAAAGAGTGTGGTGTCCGCCAGCATGACGCTGCGCACAGCTCGATTCTGATGGATGGGCGGTTTCTCTATGTCAACACGGCGAACGGTGTCGACGATACGCATCGGCACATTGCCTCACCCGATGCTCCGTGTCTGATCGTGATCGACAAGCAGACCGGACGCCTCGTGGCGCGGGATGGGGAGCGCATCGGGCCGAACATCTTCCATTGCACATGGTCCTCGCCGTCGCTGGGCTTTGTCAACGGGCGCAAGCTGATCGTTTATGCGGGGCCGAACGGGATCGTCTATGCCTTTGAGCCGGTCACGGAGGTGGCCGCCGGGGTTCAGACATTAAAAAAAGTCTGGTGGTTCGATATCGATCCGGCCGCGCCGAAGCGGGAGGTTCACCGCTACACGGCAAACCGTACGGAGAGCCCGAGCACGATTCACGCGATGCCGGTCTTTGTCGGTTCGAGCGTTTATGTGGCAGGCGGCGGCGACATCTGGTGGGGCAAGCGCCAGGCGTGGCTCACCTGCATCGACGCGACAAAGGCCGGCGACGCTACGGCAACTGCGAAGGTGTGGTCCTCTGCCCTGACGCGCCATGTCATGTCCACGCCTTCGGTCTGGAGCGGCCTGGTCTTCGTTGCTGACTGCGGACGCAAAATCCACTGCTTTGATGCGGCGACGGGCGAGTCCTGCTGGACGCATGACATTCAAGGGGAGATGTGGTCCTCGACGCTGGTGGCGGACGGCAAGGTCTATGTCGGAACGCGCCGCGGCGAGTTTATCGTGCTGGCCGCTAATCGCGAGAAGCGGGTGCTGTTCTCCTGCCTGTTGGACAGTCCTGTCAGCGGCACGCCGGTGGCGGCCAACGGCGTGCTGTATGTGACGACTCAAAAGAAACTTTACGCGTTGAAGAAGCAGAGGTGAGTTTTCTCCCTGAACGCGTCAGGTTTGTGTTTTCAAAACGAACGAGTTATGGTTTGATAAAACACATGGATAATAAGACAAAGCGACTGATTGTGAATGCCGTCACTTTTGGGCGTGTGCCGTTTGTGGTTCTCTTTATGGTGCTTGCCGTCGTTCACGCGTATTCGCCCGCGTGGGTTCTGGCGGTTGCGGCGACGGTTTCGTTGATCAGCGCTTCGTTGACGGACCTGTATGACGGCAAGCTGGCGCGCAAATGGAAGGTGGTCAGCAAATTCGGTGCGATGGCCGACCCGCTGATGGACAAGGTCTTTTATCTGGTGGTCTTCCCGACTCTGCTCTGGCTGCTCGGGCGCCAGCCTCAAGAGGCGATCCATGCGTTGGTCATGCTGGTGTTCACCGTGCTCTATATCCTGCGCGACCAGTGGGTCACGTTCCTGCGCTCGGTGGGCGCGCTCTATGATGCCGATTGCGGCGCGAACTGGCTGGGAAAGTTCCGGACGGCGGCCAGCTTTCCGTCAGCCTGCGTGATCTACGTGTACGTCTCGCTGCATCCGTTCTTCCTTCCGCAGGCGCTGGTCTATGTGATCGAGGCCTTTCTCATCTTCGTCAACTTCTGGTCGATCATCGTCTACACCAAGCTGTATTTGCCGTATCTGAAGAAGGCGCTGGAAAAGAACTGATGCCCGCTTATTGAATCCAGACGCGCCGCGAGCGGGGCCCGTCGAACTCGCACAGATAGATGCCCTGCCAAACGCCCAGATCGACGTGTCCGCAAGTCACCAGAACCTGAAGCGAACAACCCATCATCGATGCTTTGAGGTGGGCGGCGGAGTTCCCCTCGGAGTGTTCGTAAAAGGGTTGCCGCTGCGGCACCATGGCGTCGAGCTGGGCGAGCATGTCGGACACCACATGGGGATCCGCATTCTCGTTGATCGTCAGGCCGCAGGTGGTGTGCGGCACAAAGATCGTCACGACGCCATCGGTGAGTCCCAGCGCCTGCACGGTCTGCTGCACCTGGGCGGTGATGTTCACGAACTGGTCGCGTGTGCGGGTCGGCACGTCAAAGTATTTCATGACTGCCTCCTTTCGGATGGTCCTGTTTTAACGCGTTGCGGTATCTTGATCCGGAGTCGTTATTGACGCGTTGAAGCGCGTCTCATACAGGGATGCGCCGATTTTACGGGCGGCTTCGACCAGTTCGGGATAGGGTTGGTCGGTGATGGTCAGGAAGCCGATCTGATAGTTCTCGCCGTCGCCGCGTCCGGTGAGCGCCTGGTCGCGCCACTGGAACCAGTGCGTGCCCACGTAGCGCGGATGTGTGAGGCAGGAGTTCAGAAATTCGGTGTAGCAGGCGGCGCGCTCCGCCTGGCTGGGGGTGGCGACCAGGCCGGTGTGGAACAGGCCCCGGTCAAGCGCCCCGAAGTGGAATTCGCCGTTGATCATGGGCTTGTCGGCGCTGCCCTCCGGAAGCTCCTTCGTCACGCGTTTCTGATAGGTGTTGACGCTCACGACGTCACAGTATTTCGCGGAGGCGCGATAGACGCTGGGTGCGCCCCACGCGATGCGGCAACCGAGGTAAAGCGTGTCGGGCGCGGCGGCTCTGACCGCGTCGCGGATGGTGCGGAAGTACTGTTCGGCGAGTTCCGTATGGAACGCCTCCAGATCTGCCCCGCACAGCTTTTCGTTGGGCTTGTTCGTGTTGGCGAGGAAGGCGTCCCAGCCGGCGAAAGCGGTTGCCCAGGCAACGTTCAGAGCTTCGGGAGTCGCGTATTTCTTTTCAAGCCAGGTTTTGAAGGCCAGCTTGGCGGGCTGCGTGGCAGGCGAGAGCAGCGCGGCCCGTGCGAGGTCGCGGTCGTCTTTGCCCCACGAGAGCTCGTTGTCTACGAAGTACCCGAGGCACCAGGGATCGTTGGCGGTCCCGGCCTGCCGCTGCTCCAGCGCGCGTTTGCGGATGCCGTCGCCGAACTCCTGCGAGAAGGGGTCCGGAAATTTGCCCCACCAGCCCTCGGAGCCTTCGATGCGCGGTCCGCCCGTGCCGAGACAGACGGTGTAGGGCGTGCGGCGCAGCAGGTAAACCTTGCTGTCCGACCAGTTGGCCACGGTGTTGAGTCCCCAGGCGCGGATGCGCTGATGGGCCAGCTCGGCGAAAGTCGCTTCCCAGCCTTCGGCGTATTTGCGCAGCAGGTTCGCCCGTGCGAAGTCAAAGGTTTTGAAGCTGCTTTTGTCTTTGTAGAAGCCGTGCGGTGCCCAGTGACCTGTGCCGTAGAAGGTCGCGAAGGGCGACGCCTTCTCGGGCAGCCATGCGAAGTAGGTCTCGCGGTACTGCACGCCGGTGTCTGCGCCGGGGCGTACGCAGTCGACGCCGTGCGAGAAGAAGAGCCGGCCGTCGGGATCGACCAGCCACCACTTGCCGTCGACCTTCTCGGTTCGGAAATGGCCGGTCGCCTTGAGTTGCGGACCGCGGGTCCAGCCTCCCCACGTATTGCGGTCTGCGGGCGCGGGCGTCGCGGCGAGCCACGCCGCCTCTTTCCCCCTGGCCTGGCGCAGCTCGTCTTCGCTGTGGATCTTGCCGGGCCATTCGTCGTGCGCAAACTGGCCGAAGCGGTCCACGAAAGGCAAGAAGGTTTCGGTTTTGAGCAGGGTGAGCGGCTTTTTAAACGCCTCGATCTTGATGACCGTGAAAGAGGCTGGCGCCTCGGGCTTGGCGGTGAAAACGTGCAGCTCGGCGGTCTTGCGGACATTGAAGGTCCCGCCTCCGATGGCCGCCGGATAGCCGCGCATGCCGACCAGCTCAAGCGGTTTGTCCAGCACCCACGGGGTGTTGCGCAGGTTGACGGTGATGACGCCGGTCTCGTTGGGTTTGACCGCAACGCTGCCGCCGGGCGAGTGCCCCTTCTGATTGCGGTTCTTGACGCTCAGGCTGACGGTGAGCACGCGCGCGGAAGTGTTGCTGACCGTCACCTGCAGCGGGCCGTATTCGGCCAGGTCGTATTCGCCCGCCTTGAAAAAGAGGGTGACGCCGGGCCAGTCGTACGTTGTGCCGACGCTGACGTGGAGCGCCTTCTGCGCGTCGGTCGTCATTTCACTGGCGGCATGTTTCTGGGCCTCGCACAGGTCGGAAGGCCAGAGGGTCAGCGTCTGGGCGCAGAGCCGGGCGGCGCTGCCGAGTGCGAGAGCGAGCAACAAGCAGGTTTTCATGGAAACAAAGTTACACCAGCGGGCGTTTGCCCGCAACCGAATTGTAGGTCGGGATCGCAATCCCGACTTTCGCCTCAGACGCGGCGGGATTGCGATCCCGGCCTACTTGACGGCGCGGACGCGGTAGAACAGGCGCGGGCCGGTCATGGGCACCTCGCGTTGGGTCGTGCCGGCCGCACCGGGCACCTGCAGGTACATGGACCATCCGTTCGTGACGCCGAGTGTGGCGTTCGTGAGAATCATATAGGCCTGATTCACGATTGAGGTGAAAGCCAGGGTGAAGGTGTTTGTGCCGGCGACAGGGCTGAAGCCGATGATGTCAGGCGGGGGGATCTCTACGCCGGGGATCGTCAGTTCGGTGTCGCCGAAGATGGGCTCCACCCCGGCAGCCGTAACCTGTCCTTCGCCCGTAAGGATGTAGGTGCCCGGCGCGCCGGTAACCTCATAGGTCAACGTCATGCCCACGCCTTTGCGGTACCAGCTGATCACGCGGTAAGCGGAGTCCCATTCGACATTCGGGCCCGCCATGTTGGTGGGCGTCAGTCCCGCCGGTATCATTTCTTCTACGCTCCAAACGAAGGAGGCGGACGGCTGGTAGACGGTGAGGGTCACCGAGGAGCCGCTGATCGTGCGGATCAGGTTGCCCTTAATGATTCGCGAGTCGCCGGTGACCGTGACGGGCACGTTGGCGGGGTGGGGAGTCACCGTGCCGCTGATGGCATACACGCCGGAAGTCACGCAGAGGACCGCATAGGAGAGTGTGTTGGTGGTCGCATCGGTGCCGCTAAAGGTCAGGGTCCGCGCCGCGCCGTTCCAGACGCCGCCGGCCGTGATGTTGGTGGGCGTGAGACCAGCTTGCAGGGTTTCGACGAGCGTCCAGGTCGAAAGGCCTGCGGGTGCATGGACAGTCACCGTCACGTTCGTGCCCGTGATAACGCGTGCGCCCGAGGGGAGGATGGCCGTATAAACGCCCGAGACGGAGTTTGTCACACCGTGCAAAACCTGAAAACCGGAGACAGGGGCGGGCGTAATCCAGCCGGTGAGGTTCGTGAAGGTGATCGTGTAGGGGCCAACCTCCACATTCGTGTTGCCGCCGCTGGTGAGCCAGGAGGCCCCGGCGTTGACGCTCCATTTCGCGCCCTGAGCAGCGGCTTCGGCAGGCGCAAGGGTGGCTGTCAGAACGCCCATGGCTTTGACCGTGAGGGTTGCGGCGCGGCTGGTTACCGTGCCGGCCACGTTGGAGACCAGACAACTGTACGTGGCACCATTATCGCCAAAAGCCGCCGAGACGATGGTGTACTTGTTGGAGGTGAGCCCTGTGACAGGCATGTCGTTGCGGAACCAGCGGTAGGTGAGCGGCGCGGAACCTGCGGCGGTGACGCTGAAGGTGGCGGGGGAACCCTCCCGCACGCTGAGGTCAACGGGTTGGACGGTGATGCTCGGTGGCGTGGGCACGCCGGGGTCCCACTTGACGATGAACCCGAAATCGCCGCCTCCGAAGCTCTCATCTTTGCTCCACGTGTCCCAGAAGCCGCCGCTGATCCAGTTGGTGGAGAAGGTGCTGCCCACGGTGAACAGCGGGCCCGGTCCGGCCGCGAGCGCCTGGATCTGATCCGCGCGTTCGCCGCCGACGTAGGCGGACCAGGAAACGGCTCCGTTGGTCGCGTTCAGGAGCGTGAGGAACCCGTCTTGCACCCCATGGAACGTCCCGCCCCCGGTCTGCGTCAACCACGCTCCGGAGCCGGTAGCGCCGCCGGCTGCGAGCCGTCCGTCCGGCAAAAGGGCGAGTGACGAGACGCGATCTGCGGCGCTGCCGCCCGCGAACCGGCACCATTCGGTGCGGAAGGCGGTGTTGGTGTCGGTCAGCTTAACGATAAAACCGTCCGAATTGCCGGCGTGCGAGTTGAGGCGCGTGGCGGAGGAAAGGAAGTTGGAGGAGGCTGTTACGCCGCCCAGGAAAAGGGTGGCGGTTGTCGCATCGGCCTGAACCGCCTGGACCGCCTCGTCTGAACTACCGTTCAGGAAAGAGGACCAGATATGCGTGCCATCGGCGGTCAGTTTGACGATGAACCCGGCGGAATTGGTTGCGCCGGGCGTGCCCGAAGCCAGTGAGGCCCAGTCCGGCGAACGGGTTTCGCCGGCCACATAGACAAATCCGTCAGGGGTGACCGCGCAGGCGTTGGCCGTGTCAACGTTCACGCCGCCCAGGTAGTGCCGCCACACGACGCTCCCCGTTGGCGACCATTTCACGATCAGCGCATCGATGTTCCCCTTGAAGGCCTTGCCGTACGTGACTCCGCCAACCTGATACCCCGTTACGTTGCAGACCAGTCCGGACACGGAAGTGTGCCCGACCGTGTAGACGTATCCATCGGCGTCCATGGCGACCGCGTTGAAGCTGTTTGTGCCTCCGTATTGACCGATCTTCTGGACCCAGTTGATCACCCCGTTCGAGGCGCTGAGCGAGCAAGCAAAGGCGTACGTGCCCGGATCGGCAAGACTTCCCACGGTCACGCCTGCGGCGGCCAGTTTGGCCGGGGTCCCGTAAGCCAGCCCTTTGACCTCATCATGATAGTTGCCGAAAGCGTGGAGGTCGGTTGCCCACGCGAGCGAGCCGTCAGGCGTCACCTGTGCGACAAAACCGCTTGATTCACCAAAAAAATCGTCGCCTGCGGAATTATGGATCCACCAATCGCCGAGGAAGCCGCCTAAGAAACTGTTGGTGGCGCTGTCTGTCGCGACGGCATTCACTTTGTCGGCGTTAAAGTCATACCCGACATACGAGGACCAGTCCGGTACGAAGTATTCCTCCGCGCCCGCGAAGCCGGCCATCCACGCACCTAAAAACACGGATCCGACACCTAAATGTTTATGGGAAACGGTCATTCTTGCCTTTCCGGTCGAGGGAGAGAATAGCAAGAAACGGAGCCTGAGAACAAGGGCAATAAACCTGCTTGACGCCCTGCGGTGAAGCGGTCATTCTGTTGACCATGGTGAAAGACGGACATATCCGCCTGCTTCCTGTTCACGTCGCGAATAAGATCGCGGCGGGGGAGGTCGTGGAGCGCCCCGCCTCGGTGGTCAAAGAGCTGGTCGAGAACGCCATCGATGCGGGAGCGACGCGCATCGATGTCACGGTCACGGCGGGCGGACGTAAGCTGATCGAGATCCGCGACAACGGCTGCGGCATGGGCCGCGACGACGCGTTGCTCAGCATCGAGCGCCAGGCCACCAGCAAAATCCGCGACGTCGATGATATCGAGAGCATCGATACGCTCGGGTTCCGCGGCGAGGCCGTGCCTTCCATCGCCTCGGTATCGCGCTTCACGCTCAAGACGCGAAGGCAGATGGATGAGGTCGGCACCGAGCTGGTCATGGTCGGCGGGAGCCTGCACGACGTTCGCGACGCCGGCGTTCCGGTCGGCACAACGGTCGACGTGCGTGACCTTTTTTTCAACGTGCCCGCGCGCCGCAAGTTCCTGCGCGCTTATCAGACCGAGCAGGCGCATATCAAGTCGGTCTTCACCCTGCACGCGCTGGCCCATCCAGAGATCGGCATGAGCCTTGCCGCAGATGGCCGCGAGCTGGTCCGCCTGCCCGCCGGCGCCTCGCTTGAAGAGCGCGTGCGCGACCTCTTCGGTGCGGACTTCTGCGCCGATCTGCGTCCGGTGAATAAGACGGTCGGCGCGGTGCGGGTCTTCGGTTTCGCGGGCCTTCCGAATCAAACGCGCAGGGACCGCAGCGAGCAGTACGTTTTCATCAACCGCCGTCCCGCCACCGCGCCGGTGATCGCCTATTCCTTGCGTGAGGCCTATCCGCCGCTGGAGGGTGACCGTAAGCCGATTGTGCTGCTTTTCATCGAGATGCCGCCTGGCGGGGTGGACGTGAACGTTCACCCGACCAAGCGCGAGGTGCGCTTCCACAAGCCCGCCGAGGTGCGCGAGGCGCTCATCCTCGCCATCGGTGCGGCGATCGGCGTCAAGCGGGCTGTTCAGGCAGGCCCCCCCGTGTCTCTTTCGTCAGCGCCCCTGTCGGGCGCGGTCCTCCATTCTCCATCTTCGGAATCGCCCGTCTCGCTCCGGTCGCTTGCGCCGGAAGCCGCTGTGCGGGCCGACGGCGGTCACAGCGAAACGCCCTTGCAGAACCGAGTCCCTTTTCCCTACCCAGGCGATGCGGCCATTCCGTCACAATCTCTGGCCGGCCTCAGTCCTCCGTCCTCCGTCCTCGGGCAGCCCGCGCCGGCGGTTCCCGACGGCGCGGGCCTTTCGCTCTTCACGGCGCCGCAGGACGGGTCGCCTTGGCGTTGGTGCCGCGTGCTGGGTCAGGTGGCGGGGCGCTATCTCCTCTTGGAGACCGACGGCGGCTACGTGACGGTCGACCCGCGTGCGGCGCGCGAGCGGGTGCTCTACGAGCGGCTGATGGAGGGGCATCAAAAGGGGCGGCTCCTTTCGCAGAAGTTGCTGTTGCCCGAGACCGTGCGGCTCCCCCCTGCCGACGCGGCGCGGCTGCGTAAGTACCTGACGGTTGTTCAGGCGATGGGGTTCGGGGTGGAGGATTTCGGCAGCGACCACTTTATCGTCGAGGCGTTGCCGGATGCGCTCGAGCACGTCTCCTGCCGCGAGTTGCTGGGTAACATCGCGCACGACCTTGAAAACGCGGGCACGCGTCGCGGCTCGGAGAAGTGGCGAGAGGAGCTTGTGGCCAAGGCCGCATGCCGCGCCGCGGCGGGCGCGGATGAGACGCTCTCGAACGAAAACGCGGAAAGTCTGGTCCATGCTTTGGCCGCCTCGCGCATGCCCTACACCTGCCCGCGCGGCAGGCCTACCATGATTTTCACCTCGTGTCGGGAACTGGAGCGGAAATTCGGACGGTAGGGCGCCGGCGGTTTGTTTGCAGCCCGCCGTGCCCGCTGATGGAGAAAACAAATGAAGAAAACAGCGTGTGTCGTGTTGGTGTTGGCGTGTGCGGGGCTGGCGCGGGCCAAAGAGCCGGTTGAATATGTGAACACTCGGATCGGGAACATCAGCCACATGCTGGTGCCGACCTTTCCCTCCATCCAGCTGCCCAACGGGATGCTGCGCGTGACGCCGCCGAACGAAAGCTTCACCACGGACCGCATCGGCGGTTTCTGCCTCAGCGTGCCGTCGCACCGTCAGGGAGAGGTTTTTCAGCTGATGCCCGTCAGCGGAGAGGCCTCGGCGTTGCGTCCGGGCTGGAGTTCGCGCTTGGATCACGCGGAGGCGCTCCCTTACCGGTACTCGGTGTTTCTTGACGATCATGACGCGCGCGTGGAAATGGCTCCGGGGCGTCAGGCGGCCGTCTATGCCGTGACCTTCGAAAACAACAAGCCGCATTTCATTCTGCTCAAACCGAAGCAGAAGGGCTGGCTCAAGATCGAGGGCTCGACGGTCAGCGGCACCGATGACTACCACGGCGTTACGGTCTATGTGTATCTCGAGTTCGATTCGCCGCCGATGCGCGTCGGCACGTTCGAAGGCGAGGCGGCCGATTTCTCGCGAAGCTTTACGCGGAATTCCAACAAGCCGGTGGTGGCAGGCTTTGACGCGTCGGTTAAAACCGTGCGGATGCGCTATGGCATCTCCTACATCAGCGTGGAGCAGGCCCGACGCAACCTCGAAGCCGAGCTCAAGGATTTCGACGTGGACCGGCTGGCGAAAAAAGCGCGCGCGGAATGGAACCGGGTGCTCGGTAAAATCCGCGTCGAGGGCGGCACGGAGGATGAGCGGGCCGTCTTCTACACGGCGCTCTACCGCTGCCACGAGCGCATGGTGAAGATTTCCGAGGAAGGGCGCTACTTCAGCGCCTGGGACAACAAGGTCCACGAGGACGGCGGCGTGCCGTTCTGGACGGACGACTGGAGCTGGGACACCTTTCACGCGCTCCATCCGCTGATGGTGCTGTTGCATCCCGCGGAGCAGAGCGAGAAGCTGGCGTCTTATGTCCGCATGTGCGGGCAGTCGGGCTGGATGCCCACCTTCCCGACGGTCTTCGGCGACGCGCATTGCATGAATGGACAGCACGCCGTTGCGATTTTTCTCGACGCCTGGCGCAAGGGCGTGCGCGGCTTCGACCTCGCCCAAGCGTACGAGGGTATGAAAAAGACCCTGCGCGAGGAGAGCCTGATCCCGTGGTACCGCGGCCCATCGACGGAGCTGGATCGCTATTATTGGGAGAAGGGGTATATGCCCGCGCTCAAGCCCGGCGAGGCCGAGACGGTCAAGGAGGTCAAGCCCGGCGAACGGCGGCAGGCCGTGGCGGTGACGCTGGCCGCCTCCTACGACGCCTGGTGCCTGGCGCAGCTCGCGAAGGAGCTGGGCCGTGCGGACGACCATGTGTTTTTCCTGAAGCGCTCCTACGACTATCAGAACCTGTGGCGTAGGGACACCGGCTTCTTCCATCCGAAAGACTCGGCCGGCAATTGGATTGAGCCGTTCGACTACAAGTATGCGGGAGGTCAAGGTGCGCGCGACTACTACGACGAGAACAACGCGTGGACCTATAACTGGGAGGTCTATCACAATGTAGAGGACCTGATCGCGCTGTTCGGCGGCCGGCAGGCCTTCACCGATAAGCTGGACCGGCTCTTCGCCGAAGGCTGCGGCCGCCCGCGGTGGGAGTTCTACAATGTCCTGCCCGACTCCACGGGCAGTGTGGGGATGTTCGTCATGGGTAATGAGCCGAGCTTCCACATCCCGTATCTCTATAATTTCGCCGGTGAGCCGTGGAAAACGCAGAAGCGCATCCGCATGTTGATGGAGGCGTGGTTCCG
>JADHEF010001039.1_pt1 | contig 20625 bp, 18 predicted proteins | sample 8952391 | NCBI WGS metagenome assembly JADHEF01 (sample SAMN16124439, study PRJNA663245) | bioreactor sludge metagenome | isolation source: sludge (nitrite) | place: India:Bengaluru | collected 2019-02-28
AGGCTGGGACTCAGGCATTGATTGTTTTTTCCCCCCGCAGGAAATGATTTTCCTGCATAGCTTTTCCATACTCACTCACTCTCTGGTTTTGTGGATTATTTTGCCAAAACAGGCCGCGACTGTTTCATATCATTTTTCATGGTTTATCTTGCAAAACAGCAGAACAGGCAGCTAACTTTCATATATAAATAACAACGGAACCACCGGCTTTACTTACTTTTTTTATCCTATCCAAAAAGTAAAAACTGGCTTATCATGAAGAAGAACATCAAAGGCGTTTTATGGAATCATCCTTAAACATGTCATGCAAAATTACTCTTTCAGATGACCGGAAATATGTTGTTATCCGGTACACGGGAGAAATCAACAAAAATATCATTATGCCGTTTATAGTTCAGGCCCATGTTCTCGCCAGAAAAAACAATATAGATAAATTCTACATGGATATGACATCAGCAAGAAATACGGATTCCTTTAGTGATATATGTGAGTTTTCCTATGCAGATACTGGCAAGGTGCCTGAAATCAACACATCAGCAGTTGTTGCCGCTGTTGTAGACCCGGAAGACCACTCACATGATTTTATTGAAAGGTTATTATGGCTAAACGGAGTAGATATATTGTTATTTACAAGCAGAGAGAAAGCTGTCAGCTACCTGCATGAAACGCCAGGGAACCGGAAAATCATAAGGGAAGCTCTCCGCGGATAAGAAGACCGGAAAGCCTGTTATCCTAAAAAAGCTTCCTGGTAGCTAACTTGCAGAACGCAGTCCTGACAGTAAGCCGGAGGCAGAAACAGGAGTATTAAATGTATTGATAAACAAAACAGGGAAGCACATACAGTTCATGCTGGTACTTTTCTTTCTGTACTTAAATTGACTTTGGCTCTTGAACTTATTTCTGGTAACAGAACATGCACTTAAAAGCATCAGAGACACAATGCCTTTGAGTATTCTTGAGCAGGTTTTTTTAATAAATAGCCAGTAAAAAATAATGCATAAGTAGTGTATTCTTGATATAATAGTTAATCGTGTCAGTTTGGAATTCTTTATCATTAAAAATACAAAAACATAAAATACATCTGTTTTATTTTATTGTTCTAGTTGTAATTACGGCACTTGTGTACCTGATGTCACTTGCATCATTCAATAAAGTTGAAGATCTCATATCCTATCGTTTTAAAATAAACAGCATCCATGAGAAATGGATCATCCTGAAATCAGACGCATTAAGCTATCTCAAGGCAGATAAACAGGAAAATCTGAAAGCAAAGCTTATTCAAAGTCTTGAACTCTTTGAAAGGGATTTCATGTTTTTTTCAAAAACAGAATTCAATCAGTTGAAAAAGGAATCTCCTGAAATATTCACCAACAGTTTACTGCTACTCCTTTCTTGGCAGGATGTAAGTAAAAAATTAATGGAAATGATTGAAACATCATCAGAACTTGTTTATTTCACCCCTCAGATTTACTGGCTTGTAAACGATACCATTTCTTTTGAAGAATACCTTGTGGAAATCATCAGATGGTTTGACTCATATAACAGAAAACAGCTCATTTTTTACTGGAGGACTTCTTACTTTTTTACTGTTCTGATAATACTATCAACACTGCTCGCGATAAAACTATCCAGGGAATATCTTCGCGCGAAGAAAACCAGTGAAAAAACATTTAATCTTATGCACTCAATAGTATCGGAAAGAGAAAATGAGCGTCTGAAGCTTGCTCTTGAAATTCATGATACCATAATCCAGGACCTTTCATTATCAAGAATTCTTTGCTATGACCTGAATAATTCACGATTTAAAAATGAGACACATCAGAAACTGGATGAACTTACAAAGCTCTTGATGAAAACTACCGGGCAGATAAGGGAAATGACCTATGATCTTATGCCGCCGGAGGTTGAGAACAAGAATATTGAAACCATCTTCTCCGAATACTGCTTGAATTTCAGAGAGGCAACAGGAATAAATACTGAGCTTGTTGTTACCGGATTCAAAAACTATACAATGAAAAAATCCCAGCAGGTCACTCTTTACAGGATTCTCCAGGAATGCCTTACAAATGTAAGAAAGCATTCAGGAGCCAAAAACGTTTCTGTCAAACTTCTTTTAAGCTATCCATCAGTTATTTTCAGGATTTCTGATGACGGTAAAGGTGTCGACCAGACAGTACCGGAAAGCAAGCCGGTTCATCATCTGCATATCGGGCTTAAAGGAATACAGGAAAGAGTGAACATGTTTGATGGCGAAATGAATATAAAAAACATACCTGGGAAGGGCTTTACATTGGGAATAAAAATGCTGCTTTTGGAGTCAGTAAATGAAAGATAATTACTCAGTCGTCATAATCGAAGATCATCCTCTTGTTCGTGAGGGAATTAAAGCTGTTATCAGCAAGAACAGAAAACTGCATATTATCGGCGAGGCTGAAAACGCGGATGACGGCTACCATCTTGTGCTCAAAACACGCCCTGATATAGTGCTGCTTGACATTTCACTTCATGGCTCATCAGGATTGGAGATCGGCAAGAAACTTTTGAAAATTGACAGCGGTCTGAAGATTATAGCGCTAACCATGCATTCAAAAATTGAATACATAATAAGCGCGCTGGAAAGCGGCATAAAAGGATATATCCTTAAAGACACATCCCCTGAAACACTGTTGCATGGTATTGAAAAGGTTATTGAAGGTGATATTTTTGTTGACAGTTATATATCAAATAAAGTAATCACTCAGCTTTTGCATGGGGATAAAAGCGATCAGGGCATTATCAACAGCTCAACCTATGAATCACTTACCATGAGAGAGCAGGAGGTTCTGCGCTTGCTTGTAAACGGCGTCACTCTGAAAAAGATCGGAGATGAACTTTTTATCAGTACCAAAACAGTTGAAAATCACAAGGCAAATATAATGACAAAACTAAAATGTAAAAACATGGTAGAACTTGTCAGGTTTGCCTTCGAAATCGGATTGATAGACAAAACAGATACCTGATTATACTGTCCTTTCAGCTTTCGGGAAAATTGCGGTAATTGCAGCTGTAAATAAAAGCAGTAAAGACAAAACAATGAAAATCTGATCAAGACTGAAATAAGGGAGTACAAAAAACGCAAGCGGAGGCCCAACAGCGCTTCCAAGATCACCAGCAGTCAGTACAAAACCAACCGCCATCCCCTGTTTGTTTTTGTCAGCAAGTTCACCCGCGATTGTCCGGATCAGGACAATAATGCTGCTTCCCGGAACAGAACAGAGAAGAAGGCCCAGGATGGGGAAAACCGGCGGTGACAGCGAAATAATGAATAAGCCAAGACTACCGGAGAGAATACTTATTACAAGCGCCAGCCATCGGTTTTTCAGTCTATCTGACAGGAATCCGGCGACAGGCGCGGATATTATGCTTATGACTGTTTTGGAACCATTGATTGCTCCGGAAAGTGTGGAGATTCCAATAAAAAGAATCCATGGTGAAATCTTTTCTTTTGTGATAATGCTGAGAAATGAAGCTACAAAACCTGTTAAAACAAATCTGGAAATGCACAGAACCGCTGCTGCAAGATATAGTTCTTTATGAAATACTCCAGTATAATTTTTTTTAAATTCCCTGAAAGAGCCTTTACTGATTTCATTATCCCTTGCTATTTCTGGAAGAGTAAAACAGACAACCACAGCGCTGGCTGTTGACACTATTCCATTTATCAGCATTGCATTGCGATAACCAAACAAGTCAGTCAGATACCCCCCCAGAATAGAGCCGGCGGCACTGCCGACCAATATCCACATCTGGTGCATTCCAATACATTTCCCGCGGCTTTCCAGGTCAGCTTCTGCAAGCAAGATACTGGTTCCCCCTATCAATATCCCTGACCAGGCAATGCCCCAAAGGATCCTTGAAACAAAAAGTGGCCAGAATCCTGTAAAAACTGCAAAAACCAGGGTTGAAAATCCTCCCAAAAACAGCGAAGCTAAAAATATTTTCCTTTTATTTCCAAAATCATATAAAATTCCGGAAAACCCATTTGTGAAAAGCCTCACAAGTCGGTTTATACCCATAAGGATTCCGGCTGATACCAATGTAATTCCAGCTGCTTCAGTATTAAGTGGCAGCACAGTATAAACTGTGCTGTCACCCAACATTGAAAGCCCGGAACCAAGGCCTATTGGGATAATAATTCTATATAAACCCGTTTTTCTGAACTTCACGTTATTTAACAACTGTAGGATCCAGATTGTCCCTGACCCAGTCGCCCAATAGGCTCATGGCCAGAGTAGTCAGAAATATCACAGTGCCGGGAATAACGGCAAGCCACCATTCACCCATAAGATAATTACGCCCGAATGCCATCATGCTTCCAAGACTTGTCTCGGGAGGCTGTATGCCAAGGCCAATAAAACTCAGTGAAGTTTCCACAATTATTTTCTCAGGAAAATTAAGAGTGAAATTAACTACGATAATATTGGAGACATTGGGGAAAATATGCTTTGCATAGATTCTAAACGGAGTTGCACCCAGTTGCTTAATGGCAACTGCATATCCGTCTTCCTGAGCTGACAAAGCCATTCCCCTTGCGAGCCTGGCAAAACGCATCCACCCCTGTATCCCGAGAAGAATAACAAACAGCACAATGCTGTTGCCAAAAAAAGCGAGTACCAAAAGCGCCATTATCATAAAAGGCATGGCATACTGGAAATCCACCAAAGTCATGAGTATTTCATCTACAATACCCTTAAAGTGCGCGGCAATAAATCCAATTACAGTCCCGAGCACTGCTGTAATGATCGAACCGATAAAAGCAATAGTCAGGCTGGTATATACAGACCTTATTAGCCGGCTTAAAGTATCCCTTCCAAGTGCATCTGTTCCAAAAAAGTATTTAGAATCGCCTCCCATAAATGATGGGGGCAGGAGCCGGTTTACCAGATCCGTAGCCTTGTAATCCATGGGCATTAAATGCTTATGGAACAAAGCTATGAAAAAAACAAACACAAGCCAGGCGATGGAAATGATTATTAGCGGGGGAACCTTTCTAAAAATTCCCTGCATTATGTTTCCCTGCTTCAGCATGTTATCTCCCTCCCTTATTTGTTCTTATTCGAGGATCCAGCAACCCATAGACAAGATCAACAACAAGATTCGCAGCAACAATACTGATGCTGAGCAGTAATACAATTGCCTGTACAACAGCCAGATCGCGTGACCCGACTGATGTCACAAGAAGACGCCCTACTCCAGGCCAGGCAAATACAGTTTCAACAACAATACTGCCAGACACAATTCTGCCAACACTTCCCCCGATAATTGTAACCAAAGGTATTGCCGCATTCGGCAGGGCATGACCATAAATTACCTTATTTCTGCTAAGCCCCCCCGCTGTTGCTGTTCTGATATATGGTTTGTTAATTACGGAAAGCATTGAAGATCTCGTAAATCGGGAATACGAGCCTAGATGCGTTATGCCTGTTGTTATAAGAGGCAGGATTATGTGTTTCCATGAGTCACTGCCGCTGCTTGGCAGTATTTTTAGCTTAACACTAAAAAGGAGAATAAGAAGAATACCAAGAAAAAAATTAGGCATGCTGAAACCAAAAACAGCAGTACTCATTGAGAGCCTGTCAATCAGCGTATTTCTGTTTAGAGCCGCCTTTACTCCAAGCGGAATGGAAATAATGACTGAAAGGATTATGGATAACACCATAAGATTAAGTGTTTTTGGAAGGCGTTCTGACATTATGTCAATGACATTCCTGTTATCCCTGTATGATTTACCCATATTGCCTTGAAAAAAGTTTGACCAATACTTGAAATACTGCTGGTGTATCGGTTTATCCAGTCCCCATTCCGCCCGGAATTCTTGCCGTTCCTGTTCGGTAGAGTCTTCCGGAAGAATAGTCTGTGCAGGATCTCCAGTAATCCTTAATACGACAAAAACAAATGTAACAACAAGCAGCATGGTTACAAGTGCCCTGAAAATCTTGATTAAAAAATAAGTTATGTGCATTTATATATCCTCACTTTATACCAGGCCTGTAGCATGCAACCTTGTGTCCCTTGCTTATTTCTTTAAGCTCTGGCTCTTTTTCTCTGCACTTATCGACTGCAAAAGAACATCTTGTTGAAAACCTGCATCCGCTTGGAAGGTTTACGGGACTTGGAGGTTCTCCAGTCAGTATTGTTTTTTCCCTGACAAGTGAAGGATCAGGAATAGGTATAGAATTTATAAGCGCTCTTGTGTATGGATGCGCGATGTCCCTGAAAAGGTCCTGGCAGTCAGCTTCCTCAACTATTTTCCCGAGATACATTACCGCTACCCTGCTGCATATATGTCTGATGATCCGCAGATCATGGCTTATGAAAATATAAGTCAGCCCCCTTTCTTTTTGGATCTTTTTAAGCAGATTAATTACCTGGGCCTGTATTGAAACATCAAGGGCTGATACCGGCTCATCACAGACAAGCACCTGCGGCTCAAGAATTAGCGCCCTCGCAAGGACAGCGCGCTGTCTTTGCCCTCCGCTTATCTCATGTGAAAACCTGTTGTACATGTATTCATCCATTCCAACGGATTTAAGCAATTTAAGCACTTTCTCCTTCCGTTCTGCCTTCTTGCCTATATTGTGGATATCAAGAGGCTCCTTGATCTGTTTGCCTATTGTCATGTATGGATCAAGCGCCCCCATCGGATCCTGGAACATCATCTGCATGTTTGCCCGCATTGAGCGCCACTCTGAGGATTTAAGGTTCGTTATGTCCCGTTCGATAAATTTTACGCTGCCCGAGGTAGGTGGAATCATGTTCAATACAAGTTTTGCAGTTGTTGATTTTCCGCATCCGCTTTCCCCTACAATTCCGAAAGTCTCGCCCCTGTATACATCAAAGCTTATTCCATCGACTGCGTGCAGCTTTCTTTTTTTACCCCAGAAAGACGATCCCCTGACTGAAAAATGACATACAAGATCATTAACTTTCATGATTATATTGCTGTTTGCCGGTTTATTTATAACGCTACTCATTTGTTCCTCATCTCGCATCGCATTTTGCATTAAAACATGCAACTTTGTGCCCTTTGTCATCAATTGCCTCAAGGACAGGCTGCCGTGTTAAACATTCTTCAGTACTGAATTTGCATCGCGGCTGAAAACAGCATCCCGATGGTCTCATATGGGGAGGCGGCACTGTTCCCTCAATTGGTATCAATTCCTTGCCTGATTCGTCAGTCATTCGCGGCAATGACTTTAAAAGTCCGGAAGTATATGGGTGCGCAGGGCATCTAAAAAGAACATCTACCGACGCCTCTTCGACAACCATTCCGGCATATAAGACAAAAACCCTTTCCACATTTTCTGCTATAACACCCAGGTCATGTGTAATCAGAATGGTCGACATGCCGCGTTCCCTGTTCAACTTCTTGAGAAGCTCAAGAATCTGCGCCTGAACAGTAACGTCAAGCGCAGTTGTTGGTTCGTCTGCAATAAGAATATTGGGATCACCTGCCAGGGCCATTGCAATCATTACCCGCTGACATAGACCACCCGAGAGCAGGTGTGGGTAATCCTTTAGCCGTTCACATGGATTTGCTATCCCAACCTGCTCAAGAAGTGTAACAGCCTTGTTTTCAGCAGCCTTCCCCCGGAGTTTCGAGTGAAGCTGGACCAGTTCAACAAGCTGTACCCCGATCTTTTTTACCGGATTAAGGGAAACAACCGGATCCTGAAAAATCATGGATATTTCATTTCCCCGGATCTTTCTTATCTCATTCTCCGGAAGGCCAAGAAGCTCCTTACCCTTATATACAATTGATCCGCTTGCCTTTGCTGTATCACCCAGAATATTGAGAACAGCCATGCAGCTAACGCTTTTCCCGCACCCGCTTTCTCCAACCAGACCAATGACTTCCTTTTCTTTCAGCGAAAAATCAACTCTTTGAACAGCGTTGATATTTTTTCCGCCAGTCATAAAATTAACACTCAGGTTCTTAACCGTTAAAAGATCGTTATTCATTATTGATACCTGCAATACTCTTATTGTTTATAATTCTCTGGACCAAAATACATATAAACCTGCCTGTACGCAGTCCAGTCAACATTCTGCCGTTTCGCTGAAAAAGCCACATTCTGGTATAGAATTAACGCAGGTGGGTTATTGTCGTATATCTCAAGCATTTTTTTGAATGTAGTATACCTTACTTTTTGGTCCGGCGATGAATCAAGGATTTTACCAAGCCTGTTGAATTCGTCCACATCCGGTCCTTTCCAGTCATAAAAGGTCTGTGCGTCATATTTGGCATTATAGGTTCTCCATAAACATCCTGATGGGTCGCCAAAGTTATCAGTATGCGAGGTATTTCTCATCCCAAGTATCCTTATCTTATTGGAATCCTCAGCGTTTACCTGTCCCCAGTTTTCCTTAACTTCTATCTGAACATTAATTCCTGCAGTTCTCCACATCTCAACCATTGCCTGAGCTGCGCTGACCTCATTTGGGTAGTAATCATTCAGAATATAATACGGGATTACTTCACCTTTGTACTTTGACTCTTTTACAAGTTTCTGTGCCAGCTTTAAATCATATTTTGGGTATGGATGTTCCTTTACAAACATTTTATCATAACCAGGTTCCTGAAGACCGTTAGTTACCCTTGTGCGGCCTGAGAAAAGTGTTTTAACAAGAAGCTCCCTGTCTATGGCAAGAGACATCGCCTTTCTCAGGTTAACATCCATGTAAGGCCTGTGCATGTTATAATAAACAGCCAGATAGCTTGCGCTGGGGCCGCCTTCAACTTTCAGGTTCTTGTCGCTCTCAATGGTTTTTATAAGATCTGTCGAAACCCCGCCTATAACATGATAATCTCCCGCCATAAGCCCTGCGATACGCGCAGAATCTTCAGGAACTGATTTAAAAATCAGCGTATCTGCGGCAGGCTTGCCTCCCCAGTAATCTGTATGGGCAGCGAGTACCAGCTGATCTGACGGGATAAATTCCTTTACTTTATATGGGCCAGTGCCGACTGGCTTAAATGACCATTCCTCAAAGCTCGCGGCTTCCTTGAATGCCCTTTTGTTTACAATCTGAAATGCAGGTAATGTCAAACGGTTAAGCATGACAGGATCAGATTCTTTTGTGTAGAATTTGACTGTATACCGGTCAACCGCTTCTACCTTTTCAAACAACGTCCAGAAACCGGCTGCTCTCGTTGAGCCTACAGCAGGTTTGGGCCCCATAAGCCTTTCATCGCTGAACGTAAATACTACATCATCGGAAGTAAGTTCATCGCCGTTATGAAATTTAACGCCCTTTCTGAGTTTAATTTCAAGGGTTTTCCCGTCAATCTGGTTCCAGGATTCAGCAAGGGAAGGAATTAATCCCCTATTCCCCTTGAAATCATATTCAATTAGATTGTTAAATATATTGTAGCTCAACCTGTACATCGCGATGGTGATTGTCACTCCAGGCTCAAGTGTCTCCGGCAGGGCCGGTATTGCAACATTCAATGTAGTGACTTTGTTTCCCGTCGATCCGGTATCCGGGCTTTTCTCAGTAGTTCCTCCCGCGAAAATTGCCGGTGACAAAAACAAAAGCATTACAGCCAGTAATAGCAGAAACTGCTTTTTCATCATTTCCTCCTTGGAAAAATAAAGTTGATTTATTTTATAACTCATCTTCTTCCCGGAGATATGGGGATATTCATTCATTTTTCTCCTGATTATGGGTATTTCCACCCATACCATTTCAAACTGCCATCCTATAATATGTTTCATGTATAAGGAGTAAAACTTTTATGGCTGAGATATCAGGATTTACAATAGGATGTACTACTTCAGGTTTCGATACAACAGGAAAAAGCTTTGATGAGATTATCGGCATATGTGTCAAATCAGGATTTATCGGGCTCGAAGCATCTCCGTCCATGTTTGACAGATTAAAAGAAAATGAACTTGAAAAAATCAATCTTCTTTTCAGAAACGCGGGACTCTCAATTCCAACATATCATCTTCCATACAAAGATCCTGTTAAGGATGATATAGCTGCATTATACGAAACTGACAGGAAAAAAGTCGAGTACTCAATGAAAAAGCATATTGACAGGGCAGTTATGTTAGGTGCCTCAATCGGGATTGTGCATCCCACAACAAAAAAAGACTGTCTCATGGTTTTTGAAGGAGTTTCAAAACTTGCCTCACAGGCCGCCAAAACACTCGAAGTTATGCTTCTGTATTGTGAACAATACAATTTCAGGATAGCAGTCGAAAACATGCTCCCATATACAGGCGAGCGGCTTGGCTGCAGAATATCCCATTTAGAAGAAATCATCAAACATTATGACCATCCATTACTCGGATTCTGTCTTGATACAGGACATGCGCTTGTCGCCCAGCAGGAAAAAGCTATGGAAATGTTTCACTTCATGAAAAATAAGCGTATCGCTTTTCATCTTGCTGATAACGCCGGAGACAGGGATTCGCATCTGGCCCCGAGTCATGGCAATTTCCCCTGGAAAAATTTTTTCAGTGAGTTAAAAAAATCAGGCTTCAAGGGTGCATTATGCATTGAAGCCCCGCCATTTTCATTTGGCCCTGATTACACAACAGAAGCCTGGAAAACCATGTTCCGTGAAATCAGTGTACTTGCGGATTTTTAATATCAGTAAGGTTTTAAGACTTGGAAGACAGTGATCAGGGATTTTTTTCCAGGCATATATTTTCAAGCATATATAAAGGAGGAACAGGTATTGTCCATACCTGAATATTGATGAACATTAAATCAAAAGCAGCAGTTTTTTGCAAAACCGGAAGCCCACTTAAAATAAAGCATTTCAGCCTTCCTGCGAAAATGGAAAAAGGCTCAGCAATTTGTAAAATTAGATTCAGTACAATCTGTGGTTCAGATCTTCATACTATCAGCGGCAAGAGAAAAGAACCTACGCCCCTGATTCTTGGCCACGAAATTGTCGGCGATATAGTGAAACTTGACAGTGCCCTTGTGTATGACGGATTTGGCAATAAGCTTGCGATCGGCGACAGAATATCATGGACAATTATGGCATCCTGTGGAAACTGCTTTTACTGCAATAAAGGCATCCCGCAGAAATGCATAAAACTGAAAAAATACGGGCATGCGGGAATTGAAGACACTGAATTGAATTCTCCTCTAGTCGGGGGATACAGTGAATACATTTATTTAATGCCTGGCACAACGATATATAAAATACCTGATTGCCTCAGTGACGAGATCGCAGCACCTGCCAATTGTGCATTGTCAACGGTTGTCAACGCTGTTCAGACAATCGGAATCAACAAGGATGACATTGTAATGGTACAAGGGGCCGGCCTTTTGGGTCTCAACGCGTGCGCACTTGCCGCAGAAGCAGGCGCCAGTGAAATCATCGTCACAGACATCAATGATGAGAGACTGGAAATGGCTTTAAAATTCGGAGCGACAAGGGCATATAATACATCACTAATCAGCGAAGAGGAGATTGTTGATGATATCAAGAAATTAAGCGGTGGATTTGGGATCGATGCTGTAATTGAAGTTTGCGGAGTAAAAAAATGCGTCGGACTTGCGATTAAATCTCTCAGGGTAGGAGGCAGATATCTTCTGAGCGGACTTGTCAATCCGGGGAGTACGCTTGAAGATATTGATGCGAATGATATAATAAGAAAATATATCACAATAAAAGGAATTCACAATTACAGACCTGAGCATCTGGGCAAAGCCCTTAAATTCCTGGAATCAACAAAAGATAAATACCCTTTTCAATCAATAGTAGGGAAAACATTCAGCCTTGAAGAAATCAATGAAGCTGTCGCTGAATCAACCACGGGGAAACATATACGCGTCGGCATAAAAGCAGCTGAATAAAAAAGATATGGGATAATGAACCACAAAGAGAATAGCAATGTGAACAGTTATCTTTATCATAAAGCCTTTTTCGTATCTGAAAAAGGCTTTTTCTCACATCGGGATATGCCCTGATTCACTTAAATACTTTAAAGATCCTTTATGAAACGGGACAGGAATATTTTTCCTGTTGTCAATCATGTTAATCAATTCAATGGTATCAGGTATATACTGTCTGATAAAATCCATATTTTCCCACCAGAGCCTGGTAAGCCTGTAAGCATCGTTTTCAGAAAGGTCTGCGGAACAGGCGACAAAACTCGAAGTCATAAGCTGCATTTCAGGCTTAAAACCTGCCTCAGCTCCAAATTCTCCCAAATAAAAATAGGGGTGATTTTTTATAAACTCCCTGAAACATGAATCCTGCTCTACAGGAACCAGGACAAAGTCTTCATTCCCTATACTGTCCCTGCTCTTTTTTTCTGTAGTTGATATTAAGCTGAATTCGCCATATCCCATACTGTACCAGATACAATCAGTTTCTTTTCTAATAATAAGGTTGATTCCGATATCATCGCGGACACGGTATATATTGGTGTTTTCACTCGTAATACCATAAAGCCTCAGGAAATATTCAAGAATATCTCCATTGACAGTTTTTTCGGAATATATCGCGATGCTTTTGCCTTTGATATCATCTATTGTTCTGATACCGCTATCTTTACGCGCAATAAGATTATATACCGAAGGCCATAAAGCAAACATGGCTCTTACAGGCTGCTGCTCTTTCCAGTAAAAAGGATCGCCATGATAAGCCAGATTCGCTTCAGGGCATTTAAGGATTGCTGCTTTGACTTTTTTCTGAACCAGTAATTTTATCTTTTCATTGTCTGCTACCGGAGTAGTACTGTTGACACCTATATATTCAGTATTTGAAGTAATCAGCCTTGCCCACGCAGAAGCAGCGGAATAATAGGGGCCAATATTATGCGATTTTATGAAGAAGAATTCCCGGTTCCCCAATGAAACCTGGGATTTTTTTGCATTGCAGGAAATAAGCATTAATGTGGTTAAAACCAGCAATGTAAATATTCTGATCTTTCTCATACCGCATTTTAATTCAACTAATTCTCAAAGTCCAGTTTTAAATTATATTTACATAGCATTAAACCATTCGTTCACAACCTGGAGTGCGCATGGGTAAAAAAGATCGGAAAACATCTTTTCTCAAAAACTTCCGGATGATAAACCTTCAAAACGAGATCAGGGTGACAAGCGGAAGAAGGCTTCTCAAACCTGGTACCTGGTGGAAGCGATGCCGGGGTTGGCTGAACACTAATCTCAGACATTAATATAAAAGGTTTTCCCATGTCTTTCAGGCCAGCAGAAACAGAAAAAATGAGGCGCATTAATATTAATCATGCTATAATACCAAAAAAAGATATAATGCACACTTTTTGGTTTACAATGAATTCTCTTATCGCTTAGTGGAGGCTTTATATGCAAAAACATAGAAAGGTATTTCTGACGCTAACGCTTCTCGTTACCGGAATCAGCTTGCTGCAGGCTCAAACCATCGAGCAGCAGCTTGACTCGCTTAAGTCTGATATTGACGCGCAAGACGCCATTATCAAGGAAGCTGTCGCACCTGGTTCTTCGGCTGCCGGCAGTTCGGCAATCGAATCCCTGAGAAAATACTACATCCGGGAAGTAAAAAACGGCAACCTCGCTTTTGTCACACGCTTCTATGATACATTGGCGCCAATCAGCTCCCATCCCTATTCCTTTCTGAAAACCGCGGTTGAACAGAAAAGGACAGACATCGTATCCTTCTTCATTAAAAAGGGAGTTGATATACACAAACATTTCACAACAGACCCCCCTCTCCTGTATATCGCGGCCGGAAACCGGGATGCTTCAATGGCAAGACTTTTGCTGGAGAACAAGGCAAATGTCGAGGAAGGTTATCTGAAATTAGGGACTCCTGTCATGAATGCGGTCTTTTCCCTGAACGACGCATCTTCCGTAAAGGAGATGGAGGAATGCCTCGGGACAGTGAAAGTTTTCCTTGAATTCGGGGCAGACATCAATGTGCAGCGCCCGGATGACAAGGCAATCGCCCTGCACAGGGCTGTCTTCACCTGCTACCAGCCGCTGATAGAGTTAATGCTGAAAAGCGGGGCATCCGCATACGTTAACTACACATGTCAGGACAAAAACTCCGAATCTTTTTATCCGCCGCTTTATTACGCTGTCATAAACGCGCAAAGCGAGGAGTCAAAAATCAACACTGTAAGGCTTTTGCTTGATAACGGCGCGGAAATAAATCTGGACAGCAAGAGCGACGATCCTGTTATCAATGCGCTCATGTATCCTGATTCAGAACCCCTCATGCGCCTTCTTGCCGAAAAAGGCCTTGATATAAACGCCACGGATAAAAACGGCCGCACCCTTCTCTGGAGGGCGGTTTTCGACGGACAGGAAAACAATGTCAAAGTTCTGCTGGAAAAAGGGGCAGATAAATCCATTGCGGGAAAAGACACAAAAAGCGACAGCCTCATAACGCCGCTGGAAGTTGCCAAGGCCAGAAAGCACAAGAATATAATCAAGATGCTGAAATAGGGACAATCTGATTCATAAAGGAGACCTAAACAAATCAAAGCTTTTCCGCTTTTTGATCTTCGCTTTATGGCTCACTTGAAATCATCAATTTCCGGGTAAAGCTTTTTGGTACATTCCGGGCAAAGGCCATGACTGAAATCAGCTTCAGTATGCGTTTTTATATATGATTCTATCTGGTTCCAGTATCCCCTGTCGTCCCTGATTTTTTTGCATGATGCGCATACTGGAAGCAGGCTCTTAAGGGATTTTATGTTGTCATTGGCCTTCCTGAGTTCAAAGTCCAGACGCTGGGAATTCATTATTATCAGGCCGGTTATGATTATTATATGGCTGATAAAACCAATGATAAAAATCGTTCCCTGAAAGATGTCTGCTGACATGAAATCAGCAATTTCCCTGCCGCTCATAAAAGTTATTACCGACCTCAGAAAAAACCAGAAACAGATTATCATAAAGCCTGTCAGCAGCAGCCAGTTTGTTTTGCCAATACAAACCTTTGACTGAGTATAGATGACAATGGCGCTTTTCATGCAAAAATAACCGGAAAAAACTGAAAAGAATATAATGCGCATGCTTATGTCAGGCTTTATGTATGTGTAAAACAGCAGTAAAATCAAAAAAAGCATAGCCGTAATGGAATCTTTTATGTTGTTTTGTTTCTTGCCGACAAATTCAGTCAATCCTCTTGAAATAAGGAAATAAGCACTGATCAGCAGGATATTGGTGCCTATGATACTCAAAAAGTCAGGGACAAGGCCCCTTAAACTCAGGACAGTAAATCCGGCTGCGTTAAAAACTGTTGCCACTGTCCATTTCCGGAAACCAGGATAAACTTTCTGGGATGACAGTGTGTAAAGCATGCAAACCACCAATGTGAATGATATCATGCCATTTATGAGAGAAAGGGATCTTATGTCAAACAGGTATCTGAAATAATGCATATAATTAATTCCATTATAGCATTTTTATTATATTCTTGCACATTTGATCAATACAGTTTTATTCAGATTGACCGGCAGAAAGGAATTCAATAAAACAGACTGTAATCATAAAGACTTGTTAATCACTCTTAAGTGCATCATATATTTCCCTAAAGCTTTCAATTCCTGCTTCAAGGTTCTCAATGATTTCAACCGCCAAAACATCAGGGTCAGGCAGATTATCAAGGTCAGTAAGGCTCTTGTCCTTTATCCAGGTAATATCAAGGCTGGTTTTGTCACGCGCCAGGATTTCTTCATAGGTAAACCTTCTCCATCGCCCTTCCGGGTTTGTTTCCGGATGATACGTTTCCTTCCTTTTGTTCATATTATCCGGCTTGTAGCACTCGATAAATTCCTTAAGATCTTCAACCTTCAGGGGGTTCTTTTTGAGGGTGAAATGAATATTCGTTCGAAAATCGTAAATCCATATTTCTTTTGTCCAGGGCTTTTTAGATGCCGGGTGGTTATCGAAGAAAAGGACATTGGCCTTTACTCCCTGTTTATAGAACACACCGGTAGGAAGGCGCAGAATGGTATGAAGGTTTGTTGTCTCCATAAGTTTTTTCCTTACAGTTTCCCCGGCGCCGCCCTCGAACAGCACGTTATCCGGCAGAACGACCGCAGCGTGCCCGTCAGATTTGAGCATGGTGCGTATATGCTGAAGGAAATTAAGCTGCTTGTTGCTTGTTGTGACCCAGAAATCCTGCCGGTTGTAGGTCAGGTCCTCGCTGTCCTGCTCGCCCTCTTCGTTTGTGAAAGTCATGCTGCTTTTCTTGCCGAATGGGGGATTGGCAAGCACATAATCCACACGAAGACCGGTGTCGGAAATCAGGGCATCGGCGGAAGAGATAAAACTGTCGCTCTCGAAATCTCCGATATTGTGAAGGAACAGGTTCATGAGCGCAAGGCGGCGTGTGCCCGGGACAATCTCGTTGCCATGGCAGGTTTCATGCTTGAGAAACTTCTTTTCTGCGGCAGTCAGGGTGTAGTTATCAGGATTTGCTATAAAATCATAGGCTGCCAGAAAGAACCCGCCTGTACCGCAGGCAGGGTCGGCAATTGTCTTCATGGGAAGGGGGCGTACACATTCCACCATGGCGCGGATAAGCGCACGGGGGGTAAAATACTGGCCGGCCCCGCTCTTGGTGTCTTCAGCGTTTTTTTCCAGAAGCCCTTCGTAAATTTTCCCCTTGATGTCGGCGCCCATTGTGCTCCACTGCTCTCTGCCAATCATGTCGATGAGTTTGTAGAGTTTTGCCGGGTCCTGTATCTTGTTCTGGCTCTTGAAGAATATCTGGCCCAATACTCCTTTGGCCTTTGAGAGTTCGCGAAGCAGGTTGGTATAATGGACCTCAAGCTCGGCCCCGCGCCTGCCGGCAAGGCTTTCCCAGTTGTATTCTTTGGGAATAGGCAGTTTGCGGTTATACGGAGGCCTGCCAAACTCATCAGCCATTTTGAGGAAGAGCAGAAAGGTAAGCTGCTCAAGATAGTCGCCGTAGCCCACCCCGTCGTCACGCAGGGTATTGCAGAACGACCAGACTTTGCTGATTATGCTTGATGTATTGCTGGTTTCGCTTGTCATTTCGTTCCCCTTCTGTTTAATATGCTGATTATTACCTTTTTGACGGTCTCTATCTCTTCCGGCTTGCTGACCGCAATAAACAATGTGATGGCAGCAAGCGCCTCGCTGCTTATTGCAGCCTCGCCTGATCTGTCATAAAGGAGATTGTTCTGCCTTAAAAAATAGAGAAAGCAGGCTGCCGCGATCCTCTTGTTGCCGTCAATGAATGAGTGGTTTTTTACTATCAGGTAAAGCAGCATGGCTGCCTTTTCTTCAAGATGCTTTCTGTTGATTGCGTAACCTTCGACAAGGTAATCCTTTAAGCGACTTGTAGCCCACTGGCGGAACTGTGTTCCCTGCCTTGATTTGACCCTGTAGCCGACAGAGATTATGACGTCAAGGTTATAGTATTCCACCTGATAGGTTTTACCATCTGAAGCAGTTGTCGCAAAATTTGCGACAACTGAACCTGAATCAAGTTCACCTTCAGAAAAAATATTGGCGATATGTTTGCCGATTGTTTTAATGTCCCTGTCAAACAGCACAGCCATTTGCTGCCTGTTGAGCCAGACAGTTTCCTGTTCAATTAAAACCTGGACCTGTATCTGATTGTCTGAAGCCTGATAAATTTCAATTTTATTATTCATCTTTATTGCTCCTGGCTTTTTTCCCGCCACTTTTTGCTGTTGGTCCCGCGACAGCTGCGATTTTTTCCTTCTCACGCTCCGCGCGGATGCGCTCAAGAAGAACAGCGGCTGGCTCATCGGCCGGGTCCTGCGGTACAAGTCTGCCCTCAAAGGCTTTTTTAAGAATGCTCTGCCGGAGCGCTTCGGCCTGAAGAAAGCTCTGGGTGATGCTTTCCTCCATCTTGTCGCAGACAGAAAGACGTTTTTCGATTTCGGCGACGATGCGGGCCTGTTCGGGGATCGGGGGGAAACTGATTTTAACTAGCTTAAAATCTTTGATAGCTACCAGATTGGCCATTGCAGTGCCTTGAGATTGGTCAAATATCATTTTTTGAAAGAATGAAGCACGAAAATAATAGATAAAATATTTACATTCAACAGTATCTGATTTCAATCTAATTCTTAGAAGAGCCTGATTTATTATACCAGGTTTTGCATCAATTGGAATTAATGAAATTCTACCAAGAGAACCCGAACAACTAACAATAAGATCACCAGGTAGAACTTTAAAATTACTAAGTTCCTGGTACTTTTTCTCATTAATGAAATAATTACCACGATATGGATCATCATTAATTGCATTTCCCTGTTCATATACTTTATAACCAACAGTAACAAAACACTCTTTTTTTATTGCACCTCCAAAAGGCCCTCTTCTTAAGCCATCATGTTCTTTTGTTATATCTTTAAGCGCTAATTCTCTCCATCCCTGTGGTAATTCGCCGTCTTTTACGTTTTCGTTTGTCAGCCTGCCTTCAAATGCCCATTTGAGGACTGCCTGACGGTAGGTTTTGAGCTGAGCCTGCGCGGTTTTGAGGCTTTCAATTCCCTTGTCCAGGCTGCTGAAAAGCTCTTCAATTCTGGCAACAATGCGGTGCTGCTCAGCAAGCGGCGGGATGGGAAAATCAGCTTTCATTAAAAATTGATAATGCCTTGCATATCCTTTATCAGGTAATTTAATGCAATGTAGAAAATAATAAAATAATTTAGAATTTATTAGATCATAAGGTTTTAAAACTTTAACACCATCTGCGCCTGCAATAAATTTGAAATTTATATATTTTTTTACCTTTGTGTGGTCTCCAAAAACAATATAAGGTGGTTCACTCGAAACAATCAGTTCATTATTATCACAATATCCGCCTATCAATTTTTGCCCTTGGTCAATTACGGGGTATTTACCTTGTAGTTGATACTGCTTTTGTTTAATTTTTATACCATTTAAAGAAATAATCTCACACGCATCAATAAAATTTATAAGTGACCAACCGTAAGGGATTTTAAAATTATATTTTATACTTTCGCTCATACCGCCCCACCACTGCTCTGCACAGTATATACAATAACCTTGATTTTTTACACCAGAAAAAACCTTGCGGGGTTTTTTATCTGCCGCCCATACAGATAAACCAACAGCCGCCATCCATGGCACTTAAACAATTCCTCAAAATATGGTAATAAGCATAACTGCCCCCAAAGCACTGGATGCAAAGGGGGTTATTTTTAACAACAACACACATACCGGAGATTTGATGATTCAGTTTATTAACCGCTTCGCGAGGCTTCTTTTCGGGCTTTTCCTCTATTCACTTGGAATTGTTTTTACAATAAGGGCCAATATCGGGTACGCGCCATGGGACGTTTTTCACGCAGGGCTTGGCAGGACATTCGGGATGTCAATCGGAAGCGCGAGCATAATTGTCGGCGCTGTAATTATCGTTATTACAGCATTGATGGGCGAAAAAACAGGGCTCGGGACACTGCTAAACATGCTGCTGATCGGCTTTTTTCTGGATATGCTGCTCAACATCAGCCTTATCCCTGTAATGAAAAACTTCCCCTCCGGCCTTGCGCTCATGACAGCGGGGTTATTCGTGATATCGTTTGCCTCATATTTCTACATAGGCTCGGGTTTCGGCGCTGGGCCGAGAGACAGCCTGATGGTGGCCCTGACCAGAAAAACCGGGCTGCCTGTCGGTTTCTGCAGGGCAGGCATTGAACTCACCGCTGTAGTCACGGGTTGGCTGCTTGGGGGAATGGCAGGCGCCGGAACTGTAATATCTGCTTTTGCTGTTGGTTTTTGCATTCAGCTTACTTTCCGCCTGCTCAGGTTTGACCCGGCCGGGGTAAGGCACTCAAACCTCCGGAACACTTTCAGGCCCTGAGACAGGGCTTGAGGCGAAAACCTGTAAACAGCAAACAAGGAGCTTTGTAAAACATCAGTCCCTACCCGGCAAGCGCCCCGTTCATTTCATCAATTATGTTTTCCATCTGACTGCCGAAAAGCTGCAACATCCTGCCCCGGCCGCCTTTGGCGTCAAACGGGGTGTAGTCAAGGTCTTCAATATCCACATGCACCGAGGTAGCGATCTGGTCTTTGAGCATGTAGAGCCATTCCATCTGTTCTTTTGTAAACTTCAAGGTACCGGCCTGCTTTTTAAAGAGCCAGGCCTGAAAGTTCCTGTCCACCGTTTTGTCGTAGGGTGTGAGCACAGCGTCAATACCCGCCACCTTGCGGATAAGCGACACCAGCGCTACCATCTCGTTTTTCGGCTGGCCGCTCACGTTTTCAAGCTGTTCATAGGAGCGCCATACATTCATGGGAGCAAGGAGCGGCTTTTCCAGCAGTATCTTCTCCACCAGGTCTTTTATCATGGAAAAGGTCAGCTCCCGCCGCCTGTAGGGCTGGGCATAAAAAAGCTGTAAAGCCAGGATCTCGTCCCTGCGGGCGTTTATCCATTCAGTAAAAGACTGAATTGTTTCTCTGGCTTTCTCTTTATTGTTCCTGTCCCATCCCGCATTCAAAAGCTCATCCGGGTTCAGCAGGTCTATCTTCTGCTCATGGGCCTTGCGGACATTCTCGATATATTCGTTTAACTCGCCTGTGAACACACTGGCTGCCCTGTCCTGCAGTTCAGTTTCCCTTTCCCTGACC
>JADHEF010001037.1_pt1 | contig 20621 bp, 11 predicted proteins | sample 8952391 | NCBI WGS metagenome assembly JADHEF01 (sample SAMN16124439, study PRJNA663245) | bioreactor sludge metagenome | isolation source: sludge (nitrite) | place: India:Bengaluru | collected 2019-02-28
ATTCCGTATTCTCCGAAGAGAAGAATTTTTGAATAAAAAAGTGGTCCTTTCATAGTTATATCAATTGACTTCCGTTTCCAATTATATCACAAATATAGTTACCATTTTGACAATAGCCAACTAATTCTTGCTGAATAAATTGTAAAACGGTATCGCTAACGTTTTCGGGATACAAAACATGTACATTTGCGCCTGCATCGAGCGTAAAACATATAGGAATATTCGTTTGGTTTCTGAACTTCCAAATTTTATTGATAATTTCCAATGTATTAGGTTTCATCAGAATGAAATATGGCATCGAAGTCATCATCATGGCGTGTAAAGTCAGTGCTTCACTTTCTATAATTTTGATAAATTCGTCTAAGTTTCCGTTTTCCAGTATTTTTTTTAATGCCGATAAATTGGTGTGTGCTTGTTCAAAACGAGTTGAAGCATACGGATGATTGTGCATTAAATCGTGACCAACTGTACTCGAAACTTGTTTTTCGCCTTTGTCAACCAATAAAATTGTGTCTTGATAATTGTGGAAATTTTCATGAAGTTGTGACGGAAATTCTACTCCAAATAAATCGGAACTAGTTGAAATTTCGTCATGTTTTCCCCAAACGACAACATTTCCTTTGATGCTTCTACAAGCACTTCCTGAACCTAATCTAGCTAGAAATGATGCTTTTTGGTAGAAAAAATCATCTGTTATAGTTGGATTGAGCACTTTTTCCAAACTCATAATATTCATCGATAAAGCTGCCATTCCCGAAGCGGATGAAGCAATTCCTGAACTATGTGGGAAAGTATTTTCAGTGTCAATTGTGAAATGATATTGTTTTAAATAAGGACAATATTTTTCAATACGTTCAAAGAATTTTTGAATTTTTGGTTTAAAATCTTCTTTTGGTTTTCGTTCAAATAATAAATCAAATGAAAAGGTATCGTTTGTTTCTTTTTTTGAGAAATCCAACTTAGTAATCGTTTTACAATTATTCAAAGTAAAACTTATGGATGGATTTGCAGGTATCTGATTTCCTTTTTTGCCCCAATATTTTACTAAAGCAATATTACTTGGCGAACTCCATTGAAAACTTCCTTTTTCGATTGATGCAAAATCGGTTGAAATAAAATCCTTTTCAGAAACCATAACTAATTTTTTGGCAAAGATACTTTTTTTAAAAATAGTTTGTAAATCTGTAGTACATTTGACTAAAATCTTTTTATCATGCAAAAAATTCTACGCATTGCAACTGTAATTATGACGTGTTTGGCGGTTGGTTATATCTCAAGTATTGTTACGAGAGAAAATATTCCAACGTGGTATGCCTTAATCAACAAACCTTTTTTTACGCCACCAAATTGGGTTTTTGCACTGGTTTGGACACTACTTTACATCATGATGGGTTTTGCCGCAGGAAGAGTTTGGAATAAAATCGATACTGATGAAACTAATGTAAAAAAAGCATTTTTGTTTTTTTTAATACAATTGGCGTTGAATGCATTGTGGTCTTATTTGTTTTTTGGATTGCGCAATCCAATGTTGGCTTCATTTGAGATAATTCTTTTGTGGTTGATGATATATGAAACGTATGTTCAATTTAAGAAAATCGACAAAGTTTCGGGTTACCTTTTATTGCCTTATTTGGCTTGGGTAAGTTTTGCAACGATTTTAACGTTTAGTATTTGGTATTTGAATAGATAAAAAAGTCCCGAAAATTTCGGGACTTTTAGGTTATTCGATTATCAACTTCTTCGTTAATTTTGCTTTATTTTTAGAGATAATTTCTACCAGATATATTCCTTTGGCAAAATCAGAAATAGTAATAGTCGTTAGCGTATCAAAAGTTTTTGTTTGACTAAATACCTTTTTACCACTAACTTCATAAATTGATATTTCGCCAATAGTTTCTGTTCCAAAATTGTGAATGGTAAAACTTTCTTTGGCTGGATTAGGATACAAATTAATAGTTGTAGCATTAAATTCAGTATTGCCTAATGTTTGAACAAACTCGGTATTAAAAGTATTAGTTATAATTGCCGGATTAGTGTCAAAATAGATATTTGCCGTGTTTGGAATAATATCACCAACTGCAAAACCAGGTTTAGGTTTTATCTTGAAATTAATATAACCTTTTCCAATCGTTGAATTTGGTACAGATACGGGTAATTGAATGTCTTTAAAAGTCCAAGTTAGTAAATTTTCAACTCTATCTAGTGTATAATTATGGCTTGAAGATAGCATTATTAACGAAGTTTCATCTAATTTTTCATCTATTAAATCAGTAACTACTACATCCAATGCATCAATATTGCCAGTGTTTTCAAATCGTATGGTGTAATCTAAGTAATCACCTTCGTTAAATGATGAGAATAGAATTTTTTCACCATGACTTTCTGTTTTGTCATTTGGATCATAAGCCGCAATAACTGCCTGCGTTAAAGAGGAACTATTATTTGCAGCAACAGTATCGTCAAATGATATATTTGCGGAATTGGTTAGTAATTGTCCTATCGATACAGTTGGAATTGTTGGTACTTGTAATGTTACCATAAGTGTTCTACTTTCAAAAGGAAGTAAATTGCTAAATGGATAAGTAAAGCCATTAGTGTTAATAGAACTTCCTGTTGGAGCTACATTGTTAATCGTAAGACTATTATCTCTAGTAAAAGTCAGTACTCCTGAAGCAATAGTTTGATTACCGTTATTAGTAATTGTAATTTTGTTTTGATAAGTTATACCAGCTCTTGGTGCATTTACTGGCGCCATCGAAACCGCAATATCATTATAATTTTGGACTATAGTAACAGGAAAATTATAAGTGGTTAATCCACCATTCGTAACATTCACATTAGAATAACTTGTGTTAACACTATACATAGAACTATAATCTGAATTAATAGAATAATTTAAATTATAATTATTTGTTGCATCTGTATCAAAAATAGTATATCGTCCTGTTGGTGATATAATATTATGCACAACACCATCATTATTTACTTCATAGTGAAACTGACCTAAAGGAAAGTTAACTTCACCAGTATCTTGCGTTCCATTGTTGTTATTATCAATAAATGCATTTAAGCGGATACCATCACAGTTTATTGAGCCAGCTCCAGGCTGATTTACATTAGTTTGAGTGATAGTTATAAAACCAGGATCATCACTAAAGTTGGTTACCAATAAAATATAATGTTGGCCTGCTTGTGCATTTGTAATATTAAAGTTTTCTGTAGGTGCAGCTGAATAACTACAACCAGTTGTTGTTCCTGTTAAAGGTAGTGCGCCACCACTTACAGCATCACAAGCAATTTCCTGTGATGTAAATGGACCCCAAGCTACATAATCAACATCTAAATCAGGATTACCATTTAATGTGGTTGATTGTGTAAGTAAGAAATTTATTGGACCACTTTCTGCTACTTTCAGATTAAAAAAAGTAGCATTTGGGGAAGATGTTAAACAGCCTATTGTGCCTAAACTATCAACGCCAATAGCGTTGCCATAAGAATAACTTCCACAAACTTTATTTGCATTACTGCAAGTTGGAGGTGTAGAGATGCAAATATTGAAATTTACAGTTTGAGCTACATTAGAATTAGAGTATATTCTAATAAAATAAGTTTGTCCAACTGTTAAATTATTTGCTAGACTTGAATTTTCATTAGCATAACTACAATATAAAGGTGTTAAATTGGTGCATTCTCCAGTATATACAGCATGATTTAAATTAGTTGTTGAACCAACAATATTTTTTAATGCAATAGTGTGAGCATTAGCTGTTGCAGTAAATTGAAACCATACATCATCATCTGCAGTTCCATTACAAACTGCGGGTAAAGCTTCTATTGATGCAGATGAATTACTTATTGTACCATATACTATTTGATTACAAGTTGAACTACTGTTCACAGGAACAACTATTGCATCTATACATTCATCATTTGATGGTAAAGTATTGAATACAAAACCTTGTGACCAATTGCTTTTGTCGGTATCAGAGCAAATAGCTCTAATAAATGAGATATATTGTGTTGTTGGGCTAAGGTTTAAAATTGTTGCAGGATTTGATGTAACCAAATTCCCTGTTCCCACAGGTAAATTAAATTCAGGTTCCGGCGAATCAAAAGGTAATACTAATAGTTCCCACTGCTGAGGTGTTGTACTGTTATTATCAGTCCAAGAAAATTCCGCAGAAGTTGTAGTAGTATTAACGGTACTAATAGTATTTGGTTCAAAACAAGTTGGATTTTCTTCAATAATCACTCTATCTATATATAATCTCCAACCATCTATATTTCCTGACGGAACATGAAATGCTATGTTGACTATTCCAGTATAATTACCTAAATCAACAGTAGTTTCTAAATATTGAATGTTATTATAAGAAGTTAATGGAACTAAAGTTTCTGTAAAATCAGCAGGATTAATACCGGTAGTAGATAACATAACTCTAAAATCATTAGGTTCTGTAGCTGACTGTACTCTATATCTGTAACGTAATCTTTGATTTCCTGTTAATGATACTTGAGGAGAAATCAGCCAATCATTATTATTGCCATTATTACCATCAGTAAAAAGTATTGCAGATTGGTTGCCTTCAAATGGATTAAATGTATAGTTCAAATTCCATGAATCATTATCGTTGTTTTCATTTAAAACTGTCCAACAATTTTCTGTTGTTGAGTTACTATCAAATGTTTCTATTAATGGTAAAGTAATTGTTGAACAAAGTGTCTGAAAACTAACCATAGCTGACCATTCGCTAAAAGTAGTCTCATTACAAACGGCTCTAACATAAACATCATAACAAGTGTTAGGTTCTAAATTTAATATTTCCAAAGGATTACTACTTGTGCTAACTCCAGCTGTAGCATCTGTTGGCTGTGGAACACCACAAGGCAAAACCAAATATTCCCACTCAGTTGCAACACTAGTATCAGGATTTGGCAATTGATTCCAATTCAACAAAGCAGACGTAGCAGTAATATTGGAAACATATAAACTATTAGGTTTTTTACAAGCAGGATATGGTGCGCAAGTTATATCAGCAACCCATCCAGCTTTAGTTCCTGAACTATCACTCAAAAATTTAAAGGTCAAACAACCATCTGGACTAGTTGATGAAAAAGGACCAGGTATTACGGTACCCCAAAAAGCACCTGGCATTGTTAATTGACTGTTTCCTGCATTATTAGTACTTGCTATTTGCGGATTAGTAACAGAATTACCATCATATACATACAATCCATCCCAAGTTGCTTCAGTATCAAATGCAGTGAAGGTTACCGTAACAAATTCACCTGCATTATCTGGGCAAATGGTTGTAGTAATGTTACTATTATTTAAATAATTGGCTGTTAGTCCTCCATTGTCAATGAACTGACTACCACATTCGGGTGGTGCCAATTGTGTTGTTCCTGCAACACGATTACTCCATACACTTATATCATTTTGATTACATACAGCTCTAACGTAGAAATCATAACAAGTATTTGGAGTTAAGCCTGTAATTACAGTTGGATTAGTAGTGGTTACAATAAATCCAGTATCAGAAGCACTTGGCGCTGGTGAACCACATGGTAATGCTAAAATATGATGTTCAGTGGCAATATCATCTAACCATGAAACTTCTACGCTAGTTGGAAGTATAGTAGCAAGATTTACTTCTAATGGTTCAATGCAACTAGGTATTTCTTCTACTATAACATCATCTATATATAGTCTCCAACCATCCAAACCACCTTGTGGAACATGCCACGCAAGGTTAACATTACCTTGAAATGTAGCTAAATTGACTGTCATTTCTTGGTAAGTTGTATTACTATAACTAGCTAATGGAACTAATGTTTCAAAGTTAGTAGGATTTGTTCCATTTACTGATATCATTACTCTAAAATCATTAGGCTCATTGCTTGATTGAACTCTATATTTAAAACGCAATCTGCTATTTCCAGATATAGTAATAGTTGGAGATATTAACCAATCGTTGTTTAAACCATTATTAAAATCAGTAATAATAACCGCAGTTTGATTGCCTTCAAAAGGATTGGTTGTATAGTTTAAATTCCATGTATCGGTATCGTTATTTAAATTTAAAACTGTCCAACAGCTTTCAGTAGCAGAATCGCTATTAAAACCTTCTTGAAAAGGAATTTCAAACGGTGTACAATTTTGTGAAAACAATGCATTAAAACTTAAGACAGTAATTATGCTTAACAATTTGTTTAATTTCATGGTTAGTGGCAGTTAAAATTGATTGGATAGGTTTATTTAATAACTAACTTCTTCGTTAATTTTGCTTTATTTTTAGAGATAATTTCTACCAGATATATTCCTTTGGCAAAATCAGAAATAGTAATAGTGGTTAGCGTATCAAAAGATTTTGTTTGACTAAATACCTTTTTACCACTAACCTCATAAATAGAAATTTGAGCTATCTCTTCTGCACCAGTATTACTAATAGTAAAACTATCTTTGGCTGGGTTAGGATACAAACCTATAGTTGTGTTATTAAATTTATTATTACCTAACGTTTCTACAAATTCTGTGTTGAAAGTATTAGTAACGATAGCTGGATTGTAGTCAAAATAAATTTCAGCAGTATTAGGAATAATATCTCCAACGGCAAAACCTGGTCTTGGCTTAATCTTAAATTGTACATAGCCATTACTACCAACGGCGTCAACAACCTCTGGCGGAAGATTGATTTGTTCAAATTTCCAAACAAGGTTCATATTAGTTCTAGTTAAGGTATAATTATGGCTAGCAGCAACCATTCTTATACTTGTTTCATCTAATCTAGTATCTAAATCATCTACTAATCTAACAAACTGTGCATTAGCTGTTCCAGTATTTTGGAAACGAATAGTATAGTATAAATAATCTTCTGCATCAAATTCATCAAATACAATCTTGCCTCCATGAGCTTCTAGTTTATCATTTGGATCATAAGAACCTACAATAACTTGTGAAAATTCAAAGGTATTATTAGCAGGATTTACATCGCCAGCATTAGTAGAACTAGCTGAGTTCACAACTACTTGACCTAATGATACCGTAGGGATAGTAGCTACTGTTAGATATACATATATTACTCTGATTTCACCAGGAGCCAAATTAGTATAGTTATAACTAAATCCATTAGATGTAGGTGTTGTACCTGTTTGCGATATACTATTTAAAGTTAATGCACTGTCATAAGTATAATTTAATGTACCCGAAACCGGAGTAATACCATTGTTTTTATAGGTTAGAATATTAAAATAAGAAAACCCAGGAACAGGACTTTGATAAGATGTTAACGCTACTTGAACATCAGTATAAGGTTCAGTATTAGTTATCGGAAAATAGTAAACATTATTACCGCCAGCTACATATACTATATCACTATAAGAAACAGTAGTATTAAAATAAGTTGCTAATTCTGGATAAACCGAAAAAGTAATATCATAACTAGCATTCAAGTCTTCTGGAAAAATATAAAGAACACCATTTGAAGATTGATTTACAATTTCATTGCCATCATTATTAACAACATAATTAAACGTTCCTTGTGTATAATTTACTTCGCCAGTATCTTTAGTGCCATTATTATTGCTGTCTATAAATGCAACCAATTGAATGTTTTCTTGACATTGATTACCAAAAGCAAAACTTCCTCCTTCTATAAACACTGCCGAATCGTATGAACTATCTTGATAATCGCCAACCGCAAGTTTTAACGAATATTGACGACCTGGTACTAATTGAGCAAATGCCGTCATAGGGATTGTTTGTCCTGCCAAAGCAATAGTACTACTAGCAGAATTAACATTATATTGGTCAAAAAATTGTGAATTAACCGATACACATGAGGTGTTATAGGTATTATCTCTAATAGTAGTGGTAGAAATTGGTGTAGTAGTACCAGGAACTACAGCTATATTTTGTTTTACATTAGTAGTTAAATCGGTTAAGATAAATCCAAACACATCCGAGAAAGAACATTGAAACGTTCCATATTCATTAGATGCAAATAAAAAGTTAAACGATAACAAATTAGAAGTAGCTGTGAAATCAAATTTAATTAAAGACGCATCAACTACGTTTCCTGTTTGTCCCATTCCAGTTACTATACTTTGCAAATCGGCATCACCTATTTGTGAACACGTTGATGAAACATTAGTAGTTGCATGAGCTCCTGCTGATAAAACAGCATTTCCAGAACGGATAACTACGCCTTCTTCAAATGGAAATTCACTATCATTATTATTAAAATAGGCTAAACCACAGTTGCCTTGAGTTGTAATATTACTTCCTGTTGCACAAGCGCTGTTTAGTAAAACCTCATTTACTAATTGAGTTGGAGTATAATTGTTGTTTATGGATACTATACCACTGCAATTTGTTGTAGTAAAATTAACAGCAACACTACTCCATGCTGATTCTACTAAACCACAAGTTGCTCTAACATATACATCATAGCTAGTGTTACATTGAAGATTAGCTACAGTAAATGGATTAGAATTGGCTACAATTCCCATAGTAGTTTGCAATGGCGGATTACTGCCTGCTGGAAGTAAAATTACTTCCCACATCGTTTCTTGGTTTACCGCTGTCCATGAAATTGTTGCATTCATTGGGGTAACATTAGTAACGGTAATATCAGTTGGAGGATTACACGTGCCACCACTACAATCAGTAGTTTCAAAATAAACAGCACTAGACCATGCCGATGTTTCATTAGCACAAACCGAACGAACATAAGCTTTATAAACCATGTTACATTCTATGTTAGCTATACTATAATTGCTGTTGTTAGTACTAGCCGTTGGAGTAGTAGTTGGAGTAGGTTCTGCGCCATTTTCTGGAACTATATATACCTGATAACTAGCACCAGCTATAGATGCCCAATCCAATGTAAAAGTATTGTTAACCGATGGTTCTATAAACACGTTTGTAGGAGTTGAACAAGGTGTTGTACCACAATTTTCAGCTGTTAAATCAACAGGAGCAATGGTACTACAACCCGTTACTAAATTTATTACATTTACATAAATTACGGTAAATTGATTTTGGGTAGCATAAGTATAATTTAATTCATTTGTTTGACTAATAGCATCAATATAACTTTGATAAAATGCAACCGAAAAATTATTTGGGCTTCCATTATTTTGTGACCAAATAGCTTCTGCAACAGAACCTAAATCAAAATAAGCTACTCCTTGTTCAAAACAAGATGTTACCATATATGTATTAACCATTGGAGCAGGTATTACTCTAATGTTAAGAGTGTTTAAGTCAAATTCATTAGTAGATACATTAGTAATTCTAATCCCTAAAGTTTGAACTGCTGGTGTAACGTTAAAATAATTACTAGGATTTGTAATTACATTGGTGTTGTTAATAGCATCATTAAAAGAAGGATAAAAATTAACTACATAATCATTAGCACTTGAACCGCCTAAGATTTCTGGAATTTTAGTAGTTAAATCAAATGTAGCAAATTGGTCATTATTGTCATCGCAAATACTAAGAGGAGTTGGTGTTTGAAACTGAGCAACTGCCGATAATGTAATACAAAACAATAAAGTAAAAATAAGTAATAGTTTTTTCATTGATTAGGTTTTGATTTGATAGTCAAATATATAAATAAATATAATATAAAATGCCCTAAATAAATTAGGGCATTTGTTTTTAGTATTTTTCCTTTTGAAAACCCCATGCTCGGAGCTCTGCTTTATAAGTATCAGGATAGTTTCCTTTGATTACATTTATTAAAGCTCTTAGTGTTTTCTTTAACTCTTCTTTCAAAGTATTTTTACTGCTTACTTTGGTTGATACATTTCCATCGGTGGTAGTAGCTTGGTTTAATGCTGTTTCATATTGGTCATAAATAGGTTGCCAAAAAGCAGTTCCATATTCGTCTGTATCAAAACCATGAGTAACAATTCCTTTAAGCATTAAATCGAGAGCAGCTAAACGGCTGTTTTGGTCAGCAGGAATAATATATTTATCTTTTTTATGTACTATTCCAAAGGCTGGATAATAACTAGTAGCGTTTTCCTTCTTATATTTTTTGGTAATCATATCTTTTACATACGATAGATTGTCATCAATCTTTTTGTCAAGCTCTTTTATGTTTTTAGTAATTTGTGGACGGTCGCCACCAAGCTCTAATCGAATAGCTAAATCCTTGTTATAATCTTCAGCGGTAACGTTAAAGTTGACTTGATTAGTCCATAACAAGGTAATCTCTGGTTTTCCTAACCATGCAGTACTTACATCGGTTACTACTTTCCCTAAATCAATATCAGATGTAGGAACAATGTTTTTTTTGCTAATTTTTAAAGCTTCTTCTAATGGAATGTTTTTATTAATCATAATAAAAATATTTTTTGGTTAGACATTGATTGCTATTGGGTTATAAAATAGAAATCATTTAATAGTATTACAAATCTTATAATTATTTAATTATGTTGTATATCTAATAAGGTTAAAATTTTGTTAAAATTTAAAGAAAATTACAATCAAAAAATTCCTTGTTAAGAAGCATATTGCATAAATTTGCTACTAAAATATGCCGTAGTAAGGAGATAATTATAAAAATATAGGTAAGTATCGGCTGTAGGAAATAGATAAACAATAATTTATAGGCATACAACAGCAGTAAATGACATATAATAAATTGAATATTTAAAATAGACTACCGTAGTAGGATAATAAATAATTTTTTTTATACATCATACAGCAGTAGAATGCTTTAAAAAAATAATTTTAAGGCATACTACTATAGTAGTAGGCTATTTTTTAAAAATTTCAGAAGCCAGTATAAAACCGCTAGTCCATGCGTTTTGAAAGTTAAAACCTCCTGTTATAGCATCTATATTTACTATTTCGCCAGCAAAATATAAGTTAGGTAGTAACTTGCTTTCCATGGTTTTAAAATTGATTTCTTTTAAATCAATTCCACCTGCGGTAACAAATTCTTCTTTGAAGGTGCTTTTACCATTCACTTGAAATTCGCCATTGGTTAGTTGAACAGCTAACGCCATCAATTGTTTGTTTGAAACATCTCCCCATTTTACATCTTGACTATCATTTGAAGTAGAAAAAGTGCCAATTCCTGATGCTTGCACCAAACTTTCCCACAATCGATTAGGAAAATCAAAAGGCGATTTCTTTGAAATTATCTTTTTAGAATGGATGGCTTTTAGTTCTTTAAGTATTTCAACGGTTTCCTCTAATGTGGCATCGTTTAACCAGTTGACTTGAATAGTAAATTGATAGTTTTTTGCTGCCAAGAGGTTGGCTCCCCAAGCTGACAAACGCAATATGCCTGGGCCCGACATTCCCCAATGGGTAATCAATGTTGGTCCCGAAGCTTCCAGTTTAGTGCCTTTTACTTTTACAGTGGCTACTGCCGATATGCCCATTAAATCCTTAATTCGAGCATCTTTTATATTAAAGGTAAATAATGATGGAACGGGCGGAACAATAGTGTGTCCAATGTTTTGAAGCATTTCCCACACTTTTGGATTGCTACCCGTGGTCATAATTAGTTTTTGGCATGAATACGTGTTGTGGTTGGTTTCTACCTTCCAATAATCGTTTCCTTGAAAGATAGATTGCACGCTTTGGCTTGTCAACACGTCAATTTTTAATTGCTGAACGGCTTGCAAGAAACAATCTATTATGGTTTGCGAACTATCGGTAGTAGGAAACATTCTACCATCGTCTTCAATTTTAAGTTCAACACCATGATTGGCAAACCACTCAATCGTATCGCCACTACAAAATTGATGAAACGGTCCAATCAATTCCTTTTCGCCACGTGGATAATTTTTGGCTAATTCTTTTGGAACAAATTCAGCATGGGTAACATTGCATCTTCCGCCTCCCGAAATACGAACTTTCTCTAACACGGTTTTACCTCGCTCGAGAATAGCAATTTTTAGCTTAGGATTTTTTTCTGCTATATTAATTGCGGTAAAAAAACCTGCCGCACCACCGCCAACAAGGATAATATCGTATTTTGAAATCATGTTACTATTTGCTTTTTATACTAATTGCTAAAAAAATCTTGGTGACCTTTGTGCCTACCTTTGTGTCCTTAGTGATTAAACTATACTCTTTCAGGATAATCCGTTATAATGCCGTCAACACGTAATTTTTTTACAAAGGTAATGTGATAAGGATTATTTACAGTCCAAGCAAATACTTTAATTTTTTTTTGATTGATTGATTTCATGACTTCTTTGGTAAGCAAATGATAATCGGCATGAATGGAATGAAGATTAAAAATTTTTGCGTATTTAATGGTATTCATAATATTGCTTTCTGTAGTAATAGCTACATTAATTTTATTGTCCATTAAACGGCTTTCCATAATAACTTCCCAATTAAAACTTGAAACAACGAGGTTGTCTAAAGGATATTCTAATGATTTTATTAAATTATGAACTAAATAAATAGCATCAAGTACTTTAATTTCAATAATAAGACCACATCTATTTTGAACAAATTCTAATACTTCTTGCAAGGTGGGAATGCCAAGTAGTTGAAGATCTTCACATGTAAATTCACTAACTTTTCCAGTAGCTGTGGTAGTTCTATCTACTGTATCATCATGAATAACCATCGGGATGAAGTCTTTACTTATTTGTATATCTAATTCAATCATGTCAACACCCATTTCGATTGCTTTTTCAAAGGAAGCAATGGTATTTTCTGGAGCATGTGCTTTTGCGCCACGATGACCAATAGTAAGGACTTGGTTCATTTTGAAATAGATTAAGGCTTTTTTGATTTAAAGACCTAAAGATAGTAAAATTTACAAGTTAGTAACTTAGTTTTTTTCTAATAAAATAATGCTAAACGGACTATCAATGGCTACTTTTCCATCAGAAACGATTGAAATTTTTCCTGAGTATGTATCTTTTACCTTAGTTCCATCAACAAAAATTTTTCCAACCGAAATTTCTTTTGGTCCAACAGGTAAATCCAAACCAACTACTACGGCATCTGTATAATTTTCTTTGGCAAATGAACGAGAAAATACATAAGGTGCAGCCGAAATTTGTTGGTGAACACCAGCTCCAACAGCTGGATGATTGGCTCTAAACTGACCTAACTTTTGATAATGTAGCAACAGTTCTTTTTTAGAAGTATCTGTTTTTAGTTCTTCCCAATTCATGAATAAACGCAAGGTAGCATCGCCTTGAGCACCCGCAATGTCTAGATTTCTAGCACTTTCATCGCCATAATATACTTGAGCAATTCCTGGCGCAAGCAGTAGTTTGGTTCCTGCTTCAAAGGTGCGTTCTCTTTTTTTGTCAAAAGGATATCCATCGTCATGCGAGGTGGTATAATTCATCACAGTATGACCTTTTAAATCATTTTGTAGTATCGAATTGTATTTGCTAAACAGTTCTTCATAAGGAAGTTTGGCTTCGTTTCTAAAATCAAAATTAATTAAACTAGTAAACCCATTGGCATAATAATCTACTTTCTTATCTCCGAAATCATAAAGCCTTTTGGCACCGATATTATAACCATAAACTTCACCTACGGTGAAGAATTTGTTATTATCTAACACTTTTGAGGGATTGTTTTTCTTGTATTCGTCAAAAGTAGCTTGGCATACGGCTTGAAAATCTTTCCAAATATCTTCTTGTGTATGTTTTACGGTATCAGCACGGTAACCATCAATGCCAAAATCAGTAATGTAATCGGCTAACCATTTCATGATGTAGTATTTTGGCGCACGAGGATAACCTGTCTTCTTAAAAAAAGCATCGAGTTCGGCTACTTCTTGTTCATAGCGTCCTTCTTTTTTCCATTTTTCCACTAACATTGGTGGCAAGGCTACGTTTTGGTTGCTTTCCGTCAATACATCGGGAAGGTTTTCCACCAACGTACAATTTATAAAGGTATCATAGGAGTTGTAGGTACATTTTGGCGAAGTTCTCACCCAATCACTAGGGTAAGCAGGATCTAACTCAGTAACTGGACCTGTATGATTGATTACGGCATCGAGCATAATTCTAATACCACGAGCATGGGCTTTGTCCACCAGTTCTTTTAGGTCGGCGCGTGTTCCATAACTCGGGTCAATAGCAGTCCAATCTTTCGTCCAATAGCCATGAAAACCGTAAGAGTTTCCGGTTCCTTCATCTACGCTGCCATGAATTTGTTCTACCACAGGTGTCATCCAAATAGCGTTGATGCCCAAGTTAGTAAAGTAACCTTCGTCCAGTTTTTGAATGATACCACGAAGGTCGCCACCTTCAAAACCGCGTAACGGACCAGTAGGTTTATCGCGTTTGATGATGTTATCATTTGATGGATTGCCATTCTGGAAGCGGTCAAGTAGTAAAAAATAGACATTGGCACTTTCCCAAACGAAAGGGGTTTTGGTAGTGTTTTTTGAAACAGTCTCTTTAGTGGAATTACAACCAAAAAGTACAGAAAGTAGGAGTAAGGCAGTTATCTTTTTCATATTATAATTTGATTTCAAGGTCATTCGTAAGGTCAAGTGGACAATCCAAAGTAATTTTCAACACCTTGTTCTCGAAGGTATATTCCGATGGATTTAATTTTTTATCATTTAGGTTGATGTTGGCGGGTTTTTGGGTGAAACCATGCACAATCAAGGTTACTTTTTTGCTGGTAGCATTAGCATAGGTATGGTCATATTCGACTTTGATGTTCAGCGTGTTGTTTTTGAACTTACTACTAAAGTCGAATTTCTCGAATTTTTGATTTTCAAAGCTGTTCGCGGTGAGACCATCATCGTTGTACAAATTTAACTTCGATGTGGTAGCGTTCTCATCAAAAAAATAATGTACATCAAAGCTGTTGAGGTTGTATTGGGTAGTGTTTTGCACAATTTTGCTCATCGGGATAAAGCTTCCACCACGAACAAAAGTTGGAATATTCTCTTTGTTGGTTACAACGGTTTGGGTTGTTCCCGCTTCGTATTTTTTACCAGAGTAAAAGTCATACCAATTACTCGACTTAGGGAAATAGACTTCTTTTTGGGTTTGACCACGTTGCGTTATTGGGTAAATCAAGAAGTCATTACCCCAAAAATAGCCATCCGATTTGCCTAATAAAGCAGTATTCTGAGGTTCTTCAAAAAATAATGGACGCATTAAAGGCGTTCCTTTTGTAGTATTTTCGAAAGCCAAATTGTAGTTATAAGGTAGCAATTGATAACGAAGTTCAACTGCTTTCTTGGCTACTTCCTTAGTGTCAACATCTTTGTAAGCAACCTCAGAAGCTACGTCTTCTTGCGCATGTGGACGAAAAATTGGGTTGAAAACACCATACTGCAACCATCTTAGATACAATTCGTTATCAAAGTAATCGCCAGCAAATCCACCTAAATCAGAATGCATATAGGCTAAACCTTGCATACCCATTTGAAGGGCAATTTCCATCTGTGATTGTAAACCACCCCAACTTCTAGAAACATCTCCAGACCAAGGTATCATTCCAAACCGTTGTGAACCAGAATATCCAGAACGCATTAAAATGAATGGACGTTGGGTTGCGAATTCTTTTTTATAACCATCGGCAATGAGTTTTGCCCAATTGTGTCCATAAATATTGTGTACTTCATCTGCAGTTCCTTTTGCGGTATTTGCAAAGGCAGGAAATACTTCTGGTTCGCCTAAATCGCCCCAAACACCGGCAACACCTTGATTAATTAGTCGTTTGTAAACATTCCAAAACCATGCAGAACCTTCCGGCTTGAATACATCAACAATTCCAGTATTCCCGAAATAGAAATCCCATGTTGCTGGTCTTCCATCTTTAAGCGTTGCTAGTACCTTTTTGTCTACCGTTTCCTGCCATTTAGACGATGTAGTAAGAATGAATGGTTCTGTAATTAAAACGGTTTTGACACCTTTGGCATTCAAATCTGCAATCATTTTTTCAGGATTAGGGAAATTATCTTTATCCCAATCGAGATTTCCCATTGTGCCTTGAACAGTTTTCCCAAACCAATATAAATCGAGAATTATAGCATCGACAGGAATGTTACTGTCTTGAAATTTTTTAATGGTTTTGTCTACTTCTTCCTGCGTATGATATCCAAATCGAGAGGAGAAATTACCGAAAGCCCAACGTGGTGGAAGAGGTTGTTTTCCGGTCAAGTTGGTATAATTTTGCACTAAATCTTCCCAAGAATTGCCAACCACTACTTGATAGGTCTTTCTTCCAGAGATAGTTTCATATTCTAAAGTGTTGTTCTTTTGACTATCCAAATCGAGATAACCAATAGCAGCATTATCAAAATGAACGGCATATAATTTTGAAGATAACACCACAGGAATACAGAAATTCATGAGTTCGGCACGAGTTTCATAACCATATTGTGCTCTGTTATAAAGTGCTAAACGGTTGCCGCGTCTATTCATGCCCAAAGCACGCGAACCGCCACCATAAAGTACTTCATCAGGAGCAATATTAAACTGTAAGACTTCGGTAGAGTCGTAAACAATGTTTCCTTTTACGTTTTCCAATGGAATGTGTTTACGTTTTGTATATCCTGATTTTTCCGAGAGGATTGCTGCACCTTTGTGTTTGTATATAATTTGAAACGGATTTTTAATTACTTCTACAGCCAAGTCGTTAAAAGCGAAAGTGTTGCTATTAGCATCTTTCGAAATTTTCCAATTTGGATTTTTATTTTCGTTCAATACGACAAGGTCTGATGTTGGGTTGTACTTTTCTCCATTGGGAATAAAAGTAGTTTCAATGATTTTATCCGAAAGAAAACGAATTTGATACGAACCGTCGCTTACTTTTATTTTACAAAAGCTTTTGTCAGTTGTGATGGAAATAAATTTTCTATTTGCGTTTTGGGCAAAAGCAGTTGATGTAATTAAAAAGATAAAAAGTAGTTTCTTCATGGTTTGGGTTTACTTTAATTCTAAAATTAAGGCAGATTTTCCTTCGATGGTGATGTCATTTTTTAAATCAAAAGAAGAATTTCCTAAAACGTCTTTTCCAGATTTATAGTTTTTGATATTTTCTAGGAAACGATTGGTTTTAATGGTTTGTTTTTCTGGATTGTTGTTGATGATAATCATTACCGCTTCTTTTTCATTATAACGAAAATAGACATAAACGTTGTTTTCTGGTATATAATGAGTTGTTTTTCCTGAGTGAATAACTGATTTGTTTTTTCTCCAATTTAATAGTTTTGCCGTAAAATTGAAGTATTGTTTTTGAACTTCGGTTCTTCCTGAAGCTGTGAAAGCGTTGTTTTTGTCGCCATTCCATCCGCCAGGAAAATCTTGTCGAATATCGGCATCGCCTTTGTCTTTGTTTCCTGCCATTCCAATTTCGGAACCATAATAAATTTGAGGAATTCCACGAACCGTTGCTAACAAAGTCATAGCCAATTGGTATTTTTTGAAATCGGGATACAAATGGTTGAAACGTTGCGTATCGTGATTTTCAATAAAAGTCAAAATATTGTCAATGTTTGGATACAAGAAATCGTTAGTAAAATTTTGATATACTTTGATGATTCCTTTATCCCAAGTAGCTTGGTCTTCGTTAAAAGCGGAACTTATAGCTTCGTGCAACGTGAAATCCATCACCGAAGGCAAATAGGAATTAAAGTTTTGAATAGCGCCAATTTTACTGTCTTTTTGCCAATAAGCCATTTGCGCTTGGTCGTTCATCCAAACTTCGCCAACAATGTTAAAGTGTGGATATTCGTCTGTGATTGCTTTTGTCCATTTGGCAATTCCTTTTTTGTCATTATAGGAATAGGTGTCAACTCTAAAACCATCTAAATCGGCAAATTCAATCCACCAAATGGCGTTTTGAGTAAGATAGTTTAGAACCAATGGATTGGATTGGTTTAAATCGGGCATTGATTTTACGAACCAACCATCCATACAATGTTCTGCATCGCGTTTTGAAGCATTTACATCAAATTGGGTTGTCATTCTGTAGTTGGAATTGGTAAATTCTGGGAATTGGTGAATCCAATCGCGCGTTGGTAAATCGTTTATCATCCAATGTTTCCAACCCCAATGATTGGTCACATAATCCATAATGTTTTTCATGCCTTTTTTGTGTAATTCTTGGCTCATTCGAAGATAATCTTCGTTAGTTCCATATCTTGGATCGATTTTATACACATCGGATTGTCCATAGGTGTGATAGGAATATCGTTCGTCATTGTCTTCGCAAAGTGGTGTTGACCAAATGGCTGTTGCCCCAAGTTCGTGAATATAATTGATGTTTTTGATAATTCCTTCGATGTCGCCACCATGTCTTCCGCCAGGTAAATCGCGATTGTATTTTTCGGTTACTGATGGATGACTGTCGTTGTTTGGATTTCCATTAGCAAATCTATCTGGCATTAAAAGATACATTACGTCAGAACTGTTGTAACTTTCACGGAAGCGTGAATTTTCTTTACGTTGTTTGAGTTCGTAGTTTTTGGTAAATGATTTTTTGCCGTTTTTGAAAGTGAAAACGATGTTTTGAGCACTTACATTTTTAGTATCAACAGTAACGAAAACGTAGTTTGGATTTTCGGTTTTTTGTATTCCTTTGATGATAATTCCATTGGAAACCGATACTTCGTTTTGCGCAATATTTTTTCCGTAGAACATAATTTGAACATCGGAAAGGTTCATGTCACTCCACCAAAATGGAGGTTCAACTTTGTCAATTTGAGCGAAAGTTGAAAAAGAAGTAATTAGTAAAAAGAAGAAGATTTTTATCATAATTTATTGGTTTAAACCATTAAGGTATTAAGTTTCATTAAGATTTATTCGTCATCAAGCATTCGGTAATAATCATTTACAAAAGGTTTTGTCGATTTTGTAATATTTGTTGTTTTGAAATTGATTAGCAATCCTTGTGGAACTTCTAAAATATTCATGTAAGTTAAGAGAATTGCTTCGTGAATAGGTTCAAATTTATCTACTGTTTTGAGTTCAATAACTACACAATCGTTAACCAATAAATCAAAGCGATACTCTTTTTCTAATATCAATTCATCATATTCTATTTTAATTGGAACTTGTTGTTTTACATCAAATACTTTTTTAGGCAGCGTGATGATCATCAGGGTGCCCGGCAGGAGCTCCCAGGCCTTGTGCTCGTGCTCAAGCCGTCCCCGGCCCGACAGGGTGTACTGCCAAGCCACGTGGAGTCCGCCCTTCAAGGCTCTTCCGTCGTTGTAGTAAGCAGAGGATGTCTCCCTGCAGTGACCGGAGAGAATGGTCATGACGTGGAGGTACAATTTCATATGATAGTTGTGTTATTTCTTTTTTAGTCATATAGAATGTTTATAAATTATTAAGGTATTAAGAAGATTAAGAAAAAAACTTAATGAAACTTAATACCTTAATGGTTGAATTGATAAAATAGTTTAAAAATTAAACTGTCACTAAACTATTCGTTCAACCAAAATTTCTTTTCCGTTTACGAAAACTGAAATTGCTGTTTCGCCTTCTAAAGTGAAATTGGTTTCGTTTTGATGAACGGCAACTTTCAAAATTTGATTTCTAAAATTGATTTTAAACGAATAACCATTCCATTCTTTTGGAATTCGTGGTTCAAAATGTAATGCATTATTTTTTACACGCATTCCACCAAAACCTTCTACAATACTCATCCAAGTTCCAGCCATTGAAGTGATGTGTAAACCCTCTTCCACTTCTTTATTGTAATCATCTAAATCTAAACGAGAAGTTCTTAAATAGAAGGTATATGCTTGATCCATTCTTCCTAAAACAGCAGCTTGAATGGAGTGAACACATGGCGAAAGCGAACTTTCATGAACAGTAAATGGTTCGTAGAAATCGAAATGTTTTTCTAATTGCTCTTTGCTGAAATGATCTTCAAAGAAATAGAAACCTTGCAATGTATCGGCTTGTTTGATATAAGGCGAACGAAGAATTCTGTCCCAAGACCATTTTTGATTTATTGGTCGTTGTGATTTATCTAAATCGTGAACTTTTACTAATTCTTTATCTAAAAAACCATCTTGTTGAAGGTAAACATCATGTTCTTCTGAATATGGAAAATACATTTTGTCAGCTACTTTTTTCCAATGTGCAATTTCGGCATTGTCAAGATTAACTTTGCTCATTATTCGAGAATAATCGGCAGAATATTCGTTTTGAACTTTGTTTATTTGTTCAATGGTATAATCAATGCACCATTTTGCTAAATAATTGGTGTAGAAATTATTATTAACGTTGTTTTCATATTCATTTGGACCAGTTACGCCTAAAATTACATATTGGTTTCTGTAAGTTGAATAAGTTGCTCTTTGGTGCCAAAAACGGGCAATTCCAATAAGAACTTCCAATCCTTTTTCTGGAATATAGCTGTAATCGCCAGTAAATCGGTGATAGTTGAAAATAGCAAAAGCGATGGCACCATTTCTGTGAATTTCTTCAAAAGTGATTTCCCATTCGTTGTGACATTCTTCGCCGTTCATGGTAACCATTGGATATAAAGCAGCACCGTTTGTAAAGCCTAATTTTTCAGCATTTTCAATAGCTTTGTCCAATTGGTTATAACGATAAGCCAAAAGATTTCGAGCAACTTGCTGGTCTTTTGTCGCCATATAAAACGGAATGCAATACGCTTCAGTGTCCCAATA
>JADHEF010001029.1_pt1 | contig 20607 bp, 15 predicted proteins | sample 8952391 | NCBI WGS metagenome assembly JADHEF01 (sample SAMN16124439, study PRJNA663245) | bioreactor sludge metagenome | isolation source: sludge (nitrite) | place: India:Bengaluru | collected 2019-02-28
GGGATTCGAACCCGCGACCCCTTGAACCCCATTCGGCACCTCCGTCTGCGGACAGTCGCAAATAGCCCTATATCATAGATTTACGCTGGCACGATTTTTTCCGCGAGTATCTACGGACAGCTTGGGACAACGGAATTAGATACCCTCCCGAGCGTTTCCGGAAGAGGGCTCTGCGGGATTCGTCGGTACCCGCTTTCGAAGACCAGATCGGACCGTGTGCTATCTTCCGCGCCGGTGTTGAGAAGGCTCCTCTTTCTGGTTGTCGCCGTCTTCCTGATCCAGGAGACGAACCTCGGCTCCCTCTTCCTCGGGGCCGAGTGCCTGGAGACCTGCCCCGACGACACCAGCCCCGGTCACTGCCCACCGACGTGCGCCACGTGCAGCTGCGGTACCCACGTCAACCCGGTCGCGCCGGAAAGGCCCGCGCTCGCAAGCCCCGCCCAGCGCCTGTGCCGCACCCCGTTCGAGGCGTCCGTTCCTTCGGCCTCCCAGCACGTCGGCGATATCCTGCACGTCCCAAAACCGGCCCTCGCGTAGCAGCGACTGAGGGAGGCCCCACCCGGAAGCGTCGCGCAGAAAGCGACGTTTGCCGGAGGCGGCATCCCCTCGGACCTCTTCGCTGACGGGTCGGCCATTCCGGCCGGCACGCCGCTGCCACGACGGGACGACGCTCGCGAATCCCGGTCGGATTCACTCGAATCCCGACCCGGGCCCTCGGTCACGACCAGGGAGCGCGCCTCTCTCCTGCCGCCTCCAGGAGGACGGAATGGGAATTCGATCGTATGGCCGCCGGATGCTCGCGCTCGCATCTCTGGTCGGCACCCTCGAAGCGCACGCGGACGACGGGCTCCGGTTGGACGACTACGTCCGGATCGTCCTGCAGTCGCACCCGGCCGCGCGGTCGGCGCAGGCGCTCGACGCGAGCGCCTCGGCGGAGTCGAAGGCGGCACGGCTCCTCCCCGACCCGACGCTCGAGCTGAGGCTCGGCAAGGGACGGGCCTCGGACGGCTCCGGCCTCTCGAAGACAGAGAAGGGCTTCTCCGTCTCGCAGTCGGTCCCCTGGCTTCCTGCCCGGTCGGCGTCGATCGAAGCTGCGGACCACGAGGCCCGCGCGCTGCGGGCCGAGGGCCTCGCGACCCGGTGGGGCCTCGAGCTCGACGCGCGGGTCACGTACGCGCGCCTCCTGTTCGCGCGGACGCAGGTGGAGGTGAGCCGCGCCTCCACGGCCGACGCCGCGTCCCTCCTCGATCTGATGACCCGCCGTGCCGGGCTCGGCGAGGCGCGCGAGGTGGACCGGATCAAGGCGCGCGTCGAGTGGCTCCGGCAGGACCGTGAGCTGAGCGCCGCCTACAGGGAGGAGCTTGCCGCGGAGGGCATCCTGAGAACGCTCGCGGGAGAGCCTCTCCCCACCCCGCTTCGCCTCGCGGGCGAGCTTCCACGGCACACCGACGGCATGCGCGCCCTCCTCGACGCGCACCCCGAGAACCTCGAGAGAAGCCCGGCGCTCATTCGCGCGCGAGCCGAGGCCGCCCGCGCCTCGTCGCTCCTCTCGGCCGCCCGCCGCGGGCGCGTCCCGGACCTCGGCTTCTCCTTCTTCCGGCAGAACGAGCTCGACCGCGAGGCATGGGGCGGCGCGCTCGGCGTCTCCCTGCCGCTCTGGAACGCCCGGCGCGGAGACGTCGCGCGGGCCGAGGCCGAGGGCCGGTTCCGAGCCGCCGACGCCGAGCGCATGCGACTCTCCCTCCTCGCCGACCTCGCGACGCGCCGCCGGGACGTCGAGACGCTCGCCGTCCAGGTCGCCTCGCTCGAGGGAGACCTCCTCCCCTCCGCCGCCGAAAGCGTCCGCCTCGCCCGCCTCCTCTTCGAAGAGGGCGAGACCTCCCTCCTCGACCTCCTCGACGCCCAGCGCACGGCCCGCGAGGCCCGCCGCGAGGAGATCCGCGCCCGCTTCGAGCTGGCGACCGCGATCGCGGAGCTTCAGCGGCTTCTCGGCCCGAACGACGACACCACGGGAGATAGCAAGTGAACAGGAAGCCCACCATCCTCCTTTCCGGCCTCGCCCTTTGCACCGCCATCGCTCTCGCTGGCTGCGGCAAGGGCCGCGATGCCGCTCCCGCGCCTGAAGCCCCCGCGAAAACCGCTGAGAAGGCTGAGGAGCCTGCGACCCCGCAGCGCGTCCGTCTCACCGCCGCCGCGATCGCCGAAGCCGGCATCACGACGTGGAAGGTCCAGATCGTCGACCTGTCGCACCTCCTGTCTCTGACCGGCAGCGTGGGATTCGACGAAAACCGCCTCCTGCAGGTCGCCGCGAACGTCAAGGGCCGGGTGACGTCGATTCCCGTCGACCTGGGCGCTCGCGTGAAGCCCGGCGATCCGCTCCTCGTGATCGAGAGCGTGGATCTCGGCCGGACGCGAGAGGAGTTCGTGACGGAGCTGTCGAGCTTCAACGTGTCGGCCAGCGCCTACGAGAGGGCCAGGAAGCTCGTCGAGGCGAACGCCATCAGCGCAGGGGAATTCCAGGCGCGCGAGGGCGATTACCTCGCGAAGAGAACTGCCGTCGCCTCCGCCGAGAGGACGCTCCACCTCTTCGGCGACAGCGAGGAATCCATCGCCCGCCTGCGAGCCAACGCTGTCGACCACAGGCTCTCCGCGGCCGACGGCGCCTCGCTGACGCTCCGGTCTCCCTTCGCCGGCCGCGTCATCGACCGAAAGGTAACCTCCGGTGCCCTCTTCGAGGCGCTGCAGCCGCTCATGACGATCGCCGACCTCGGGACCGTCTGGGTGTTCCTCAACGCCTACGAGAAAGACCTCGCCCTCCTTCACGAAGGGCTATCCGTGACGCTGAGAACCGACGCGTATCCCCAGGAGACCTTCCGTGGTCGCGTCGACTTTCTCGGCAGCGTCGTCGATCCGCAGACCAGGAGCGTCCGGGTCCGCGCGACGGTGGAGAACCGTTCGGAGAAGCTCCGCCCGGGTCTCTTCGTCACGGCCCAGGTCGATGTCCCGAAGCCGCAGAGCGAGGCGCACCCGATCGTGGCCGTTCCCCAGTCGGCCATCCAGACGCTCGAGGGACGCTCGACTGTCTTCGTCCAGGTCGAGCCCGGAGTCTTCCAAAGGCACCACGTCGAGGTCGGGCACAGCTTCGAGGGCTTCACGGAGATTCTCGCGGGCATCAAGGCTGGCGACGTCGTCGCCACCGAAGGGAGCTTCGTCCTGAAGTCGGAGTTTGCCAAGGCCTCGCTCGTGGAGGAGGACTGAGGTGCTGCGGCGGCTCGTCGACTTCAGCCTCGAGAATCGGCCGCTCGTCCTCATCGCCGCGGTCCTCCTCATCGCCGGCGGCGCCTACTCCCTGACGCAGCTCCCGATCGACGCCCAGCCTGACATCACGAACGTCCAGGTGCAGGTCCTCACGAAGGCTCCCGCCCTCGGGCCCGTGGAGATGGAGCAGTTCGTGACCTACCCGGTGGAGGCCGCGATGAACGGCCTTCCGAAGCTCCAGGAGATCCGCTCCATCTCCCGCTATGGCCTCTCTGCGGTGACGATCGTCTTCCAGGACGGGGTCGACGTCTACTTCGCCCGTCAGCTCGTCTCCGAGCGCCTCGTCCAGGCCCGCGAGGCGATTCCGGAAGGTCTGGGTACTCCCGAGCTTGGTCCGGTCACGACCGGGCTCGGCGACGTCTTCCAGTTCACGGTCGAGGGGGAAGGAATCTCCGCGATGGAGCGCCGGACGATCCTCGACTGGATGATCGCGCCCCGGCTGCGCGCAGTCCCCGGCGTCACGGAGGTCAACACCTGGGGCGGCCTTCCGAAGCAGTACCAGGTCGTCGTCGATCCCGCGCGGCTGCGGGCGCACGGCCTCTCCCTGAAAGAGGTCTTCGAAGCCGTCGAGCGAGGCAACGCGAACGCGGGCGGCGGCTACATCGAGCACAACCGCGAGCAGTACATCGTCCGTGGGGAGGGCCTCGTCAGCTCGCTCGCCGACATCGAGAAGATCGTCCTGAAAGCCGCTCCCGAGGGAACGCCCGTCACCGTCGGCGCCGTCGCCCAGGTGCGTGAAGGGTCGATGCTGCGAATCGGCGTCGCCACGGCAGACGGCCACGGCGAGACCGTGATCGGCCTCGTTCAGATGCTCGCCGGCGAGAACGCGCTCCAGGTGGCGACGCGTGCCCGCCAGGCCGTCGAAGAGCTCCAGCCGACGCTCCCGAAGGGCATCAGAGTCGTTCCCTATTACGACCGGGCCGCTCTCGTCCGGCGGGTGATCCGCACCGTGGAGACGAACCTCCTCGAGGGGAGCATTCTCGTCATCGCCGTGCTCTTCGCGTTCCTGGGCAACGTGCGCGCGGCCCTCATCGTGGCCTCCGCGATCCCGCTCTCGATGCTCCTAGCCTTCACGGGGATGGTCGAGTCGCGGATCTCGGCAAACCTCATGAGCCTCGGGGCCATCGACTTCGGGCTGATCGTGGACGGGGCCGTCGTCCTCATCGAGAACGTCGTCCGGCGGCTCTCCGAGCCCGAAGGGCGCGACAAGACGGTGCGCCAGCTCACGGCCGAGGCCGCTCACGAGGTCATCCGGCCGATCACCTTCGGCATCGGCATCATCATCCTCGTCTACCTTCCCATCCTGAGCCTCCAGGGCGTCGAGGGAAAGATGTTCAAGCCGATGGCCTGGACCGTCGTCTTCGCCCTCGCCGGCTCCCTCCTGCTCACGTTGACGCTCACCCCGGTCCTCGCGTCGCTCTTCCTGAAGAAGACGGGGCACGACCACGAGCCTCGCTTCGTCGGAAAGCTGCGGGTCCTGTACCTTCGCGGCCTCGACGTCTGCCTCTCCCGGCGGGCCCCCGTGGTCATCGCCGCGGTCGTCCTCGTCGCCGTGGGCGCCGTCGTCGCCTCGACGCTCGGGGGCGAGTTCCTGCCTCGCCTCGACGAGGGCGACCTTTCGATCAGCGCCGTCCGCCCCCCCTCCGTCGGCATCTCCGAGGTCGCGGCCAGCACGGGGCGGATCGAGCGGGTCCTGAAGAGGTTCCCGGAAGTGATCACCGTGGTGAGCCGGTCGGGTAGCCCGGAGCTCGCCACCGACGTCATGGGGATCGAGCTCGGGGACGTGTTCGTGATGCTGAAGCCGAAGGACGAATGGACGTCGGCCAAAACCAAGGGAGAGCTCGTCGAGAAGATGGCGGAGGCCCTCGGCGAGACCGTTCCCGGCGTCGGCTTCTCCTTCCAGCAGCCGATCGAGATGCGCTTCAACGAGCTCATCGCGGGCGTGAGATCGGACGTCGGCATCAAGCTCTTCGGCGACGACCTCGAGCTCCTCCGGCAGAAGGGCGAGGAGATCGCGCGGGTCGTCGCCACCGTGCCCGGCGCGGCCGATGTGAAGGCGGAGCAGACAGCCGGTCTCCCGGTGCTCCGTGTGAAAGTCGATCGCGATCGCTGCGCCCGGTACGGCATCTCCGTCGGCGACGTTCTCGACACGGTCGAGGCGGCGCGGGCCGGGAAGATCGTCGGGACCGTGTTCGAAGGTCAGCGCCGCTTCTCTCTCGCCGTGCGCTTCGACGACTCGGCGGCCCAGACGATCGAGGGCCTCCGGAACGTACCCGTCGCGGCCCCCGGCGGTGCCCTCGTCCCGCTCGGACAGCTCGCCGAGATAGTCCTCGACACTGGGCCCTCCCAGATCTCGCGCGAGGCCGTGAGGCGGCGCTTCGTCGTCGAGGTGAACGTCCGGGGCCGCGACGTGGCGTCCTTCGTGGCCGAGACGAAGGCGAAGCTCCAGAGCGCCGTCAGGCTCCCCGACGGTTACTACATCCGCTGGGGAGGCCAGTTCGAGAACCTCGAGAGAGCGTCCCGGAGGCTGACCGTCGTCGTACCGCTCGCCCTGGCGCTGATCTTCGCGATGCTCTACTTCACTTTCGGGGCGCTGAAGCCTGCCGTTCTCATCTACCTCAACGTCCCGCTGGCCGCCACGGGCGGCGTCATCGCACTAGCCCTCCGAGGGCTTCCCTTCTCGATCGCCGCGGCCGTCGGGTTCATCGCGCTCTTCGGCGTCGCCGTCCTGAACGGCGTCGTCCTGATGACGCAGATCCGTGACCTCGAGGCACGATCACACCTGGACATCGCCGACGTCCTTCGAAAGGCGTGTGGACTGCGCCTCCGCCCGGTTCTGATGACCGCCCTCGTCGCATCCCTCGGCTTCGTGCCGATGGCGCTCGCGACCGGGTCGGGCGCCGAGGTCCAGCGGCCGCTGGCCACTGTCGTGATCGGCGGCCTCGTGACCTCGACCATCCTGACGCTCTTCATCCTCCCCACGATCTACAGCTTCTTCGGTCGGGCCGGCCGTGCCGCGAAGACGGAGGTATCCCATGGACAGTGAGTCGATGCACTGCGTCATCGCCGTCATTCAGCCCTTCATGCTCGACCAGGTCGTCGATGCCCTCCGTCTCGTCCCGAATTTCCCGGGAATGAGCGTGAGTGAGCTTCGCGGATTCGGCCGTCGCTGCGCGCACGCGCCGCACCGGGGCGAGCGAACGGAGGTGGAGCCTTTCGAGGAGAAGGTCCGAATCGAGATCTACTGTCGCGACGCCGAGCTGAAGTCGATCCTTGACACGATCTGGACGACGGCACATACAGGGAATCCGGGAGACGGAAAGATCTTCGTCAGCCCCCGCGCCCGGGTCGTCGGTATACGGACAGGCGAGCGGGGACCCGAGGTCCTCCTTTGCGGCTACCCAGACGACAACCCCCATGGCTGACTCCGACTCCCTCGCGCCAATCTCATTCTGGAGGTCCTCCGTCGTCCGGCGCGTCCTCGCCGGCGGCGTCCTCCTCGCCGGCGGCCTCGTCCTGGAGCGGCTCGGATTCGGCCATGTCTGGGTCGTTCCGCTCTACCTCGCCTCCATCCTCCTCGCGGGCGCGGACTGGGTTCGCCACGGCTGGGAGGAGCTCGTCCACTGCCGGGAGGTCGGCATCGAGGCTCTCATGGCCGCGGCCGCCGTCGGCGCCGCGGCCCTCGGCCTTTGGGACGAGGCCGCGGCGCTCGTCTTCCTCTACGGTCTGGCCGAGTCCGTCGAGCACCTCACGTACGACCGGGCGAAGCGCGCGATAGAGCGCCTCCTCGACCTCGTCCCCGCTCAGGCCAGCGTCCTCCGGGATGGGACCGAGACCATCGTGGAGGCCGCACGCCTCCAGCGGGGGGATCGGATTCGCGTCCGGCCCGGCGAATCGATCCCCACGGACGGTGTCGTCGAAGAGGGCTCGTCGGCTGTCGACGAGTCCAGTCTCACCGGCGAGCCCATACCGGTCGAGAAGAAGCCCGGAGAGCGGCTCTTCGCCGGCACCCTGAACCGGACCGGAAGCCTCGTCTTCCGCGCCACCGCCGCCGCGGACGAGAACTCCGTGAGCCGCCTCGTGAAGCTCGTCGAGACGGCCCAGAAGTCCAAGGGCCGGAGCCAGCAGCTCGTCGAGCGATTCACCAACGTCTACTCTCCCCTCGTCCTCGGAGCCGCGGTGCTCCTTCTCCTCGTCCCCTTCGCAACCGGCGCGAGCTTCCCGGTGTGGGCGAGGTACGCCGTCGTCCTCCTCGTCGCGGCGGCTCCTTGCGCTCTCGCGATGTCGACGCCCGTGGCATTCGCGGCCGGCATGTCGGCCGCGGGTCGCCACGGCATCCTAATCAAGGGCGGCCGGTACCTCGAAGTGCTCGGCCGGGTCCGGACCGTCGCATTCGACAAGACCGGGACGCTCACGCGCGGTCGGCCGGAGCTCGTCGTCGTGGAGCCTACAGAGGGCGCGACCGCCTGGGAGCTGCTCTGGAAGGCAACCTCCCTCGAGGCGCTCTCTGAGCATCCGCTGGCCGAAGCGGTACTCAGAGCAGCCAAGGCGAAGGGTGTGGAAGCGTCCCGTGCCGTCAGCGCGTTCCGGGCGCTCCCGGGCGCCGGCGTGGAGGGCCTCGTCGACGGCGAATGCGTACGGATTCTCCAGCCGGACGCCGGAGGTGCCCCCTTCGGCGACCTCGCCCGCCGCCTCGAGGAGCTTGCCGCTGGGGGCATCACGCCGGCCATCGTCCTGGCTGGAGACCGTCCCCTCGGAATCCTCGGTTTTCGCGACGAGCCCAGGCCCGAAGCGGCCGCAGCGCTCCGCCGCGTTCGGGCGGCAGGCATCACCCGGCTCGTCGTCCTCTCGGGCGACCGGCCCCTGGTTGCTCGAAACGTCGCGCAGGCGCTCGGCATCGACGAGGCTCGCGGAGGGCTCCGGCCGGAGGACAAGGTCAAGGCCGTACAGTCGCTCTCATCGGAGTCCGGGCCGCTCGCGATGGTCGGCGACGGGATCAACGACGCCCCCGCCCTGGCCGCCGCAGACGTCGGCATCGCGATGGGAGCGCTCGGGAGCGACGCCTCGATCGAGGCTGCGGACGTGGCCCTGATGGCTGACAGCCTCGAGCACCTCGACGAAGCCTTCCTCATCGGCCGGCGCGTCCGGTCGATCGTCCGACAGAACGTGGTCTTCTCCATCGTCGTGCTGGCGGTCCTGATCCCGGTGGCGCTCAGCGGCGCCATCAGCATCACGATGACGGTCGTCGCGCACGAAGCGGCGGAGCTGCTGGCCGTCGCGAACGGCCTTCGCGCGTTGAAGGGAGGACGGCACCACACCCCGATCGCCGAAGCGACCTGAGTGACGCGACAGGAGGGAGTCCGGGCGCCGCGAGCGCCCAGGTCTCCTCACGGTCCAGCCTTCCGAGGCCAGGGCGGCGGTCCGCCCACCTGGCCGATCGCTCCGGGGCACCGCCGGCACCGGCCTCCTCGACACCTCCACCTCTGAAGTTGACGTCAGCTGCCTTTCGGCCCTGCCGCCCGATCGGCGCAGAAATGGACTGAACTCTTGAATAAGCTCGTCGGCACCCTCGCGTCCCTCAAGCTCGCCGTCGTCCTTCTCGTGGTCCTCCTCATCGGCCTCTCGGCCGGGACGATCCTCGAGTCCCGCTCGGACGCGGCGACTGCGGGACGGCTCGTCTACTACTCGTGGTGGTTCCTGGGGCTCCAGGGGCTCTTCGCGGTCAGCGTCGCCTGCTCGATCGCGAGCCACTTCCCGTGGGGAAAGCAACGGATCGGCTTCGTCACGACGCACGCTTCCCTTCTCCTCATCTTCGTCGGCGCGGCCCTGACCTTCTTCGGAAAGGCAGAAGGGCAGCTCGGTCTCTGGGAAGGCCAGACGGGCTCGACGATCGAACACACCGACCACCAGGGGAAGGTCGTGTCCCGGCACGAGCTCCCCTTCTCGGTGAAGCTCGACGACTTCGTCCTCGATACCTACCAGGGCACCATGCGTCCCTCGGGTTTCGCGAGCCAGGTCGTCGTCACCGACCTCGACACGGGAAAGAGCTTTCCGACGCGGATCTTCATGAACACCCCGCTCCATCACCGCGGCTGGTCACTGTTCCAGTCGAGCTACCAGCAGCAGGGCGGGCGCGAGGCGACTGTGCTCTCGGTCTCGAAGGACCCGGGCCAGCTCGTCGTCTTCGCCGGCTACGCGACGCTGGTCCTCGGGATGATCCTCGTCCTCCTGACGCGCGTCTCGCAAGCTCGCGAGCGCGAGAAGAGCCGGAGCGAGCTCGAGGCGAAGGTCGCGCAGGCCGGGATGTCCCTTCCGACGATGGGGAAGGCGCTCGGCGCCGTCCTCGCCCTCGCCGGGCTGGCCGGTACGGCGAGCGCGCAGACGCCGGCAGAGGTCGAGGCGCTGAAGCGCTTGCCGGTGCAGCATGACGGACGCGTCATGCCGCTCGACACACTCGCGCGAGAGACGGTCTGGAAGGTGACGGGCTCCCGCTCCTGGAACGGCCAGGACCCGGCTGCGACGTTCATCGGGTGGCTCCTCGACCCGAAAAGCGCGTCTGCGGCACCGGCCGTGAAGGTCAGCAAGGAACTCGCCGCCGCGGCGGGCCTCGACCCGGCGGCGAGGCAGGCATCCTTCGACCAGCTCGTCTCGAACCCGACGGTGATGCGGCTCATCGAAGCTGCCGGCGCCGCCGCTCAGCACGACCAACCGCGCCGCGGGGTCCTGAAGGACGCCGAGAAGCTCGAGGAGCGCCTCAACGCCCTCTACGCCGTCCTCCAGCGGGACGTCGTCCGGCCGATCCCGGCCCCGGGCGACCCGAAGGCCCGCTGGAACCTCCCGCTCGAAGTCTCGGCGCCGGCACTCCTCGCCCTCGGGAACGGGCCGCGCCTTCCGGGCTGGCCGACGAAGGAGAAGGTAGAGGTGGAGATCCTCTACAACCGCGTCAACCCCTCGCGCCTCGCCTGGCTCGTTCTCCTCGCCTCGCTCGTCGTCTCGATCGCGGCGTGGGGGAAGGCGAGCAAGGCCCTCGACTGGGCCTCGTTCGGCCTCCTCGTCCTCGGCTTCGGCGCGATGACGTGGGGGATCGGGATGCGCTGGGCCGCGGGCGAGCGGATCCCTGCGGCGAACATGTACGAGTCCCTCCTCTTCCTCGGCTGGGGCGTCGGCCTCTTCGCCGTGATCGCCTACCTCCTGATGCGGAACCGGACGGTGGTCTTGAACGCCGCCGCGATGTCCGCGCTCACCATGGCGCTCACCGACCTCCTCCCGATGGACCGCTTCATCCACCCGATCGCGCCGGTCCTCGCCGGGACGCCCTGGCTCGCGATCCACGTCCCGATCATCATGGTCGGCTATGCCGTCCTCGCGCTCGGGGTCGTCGTCGCGCACATGCAGATCGGCTTCGCCGCGTTCGGCAGGGGGCGCGGCGCGCTCGTCGAGAAGCTCTACGAGCTCCTCTACTGGTACATGCACGTCGGGTCGATCTTCCTCCTCGCAGGGATCCTGACCGGTTCCGTCTGGGCCGCCTCGTCGTGGGGCCGCTACTGGGGCTGGGATCCGAAGGAGGTCTGGTCGCTCGTCGCCTTCCTCGCCTACATGGCGATCCTCCACCTGAAGGTCGACAAGGTGATCGGGACGTTCGGCGCGGCGGCAATCAGCATCGTCGCGTTCCAGACGATCCTAATGACGTACCTCGGCGTGAACTACGTCCTGAACGCGGGTATGCATTCCTACGGCATGGGCGACTCACCCATCGTGAAGTGGATGATCGTCGTCGCCCTCGTCGAGATCGTCTTCCTCGTCGTCTGCGGGGTCGCCTTCCGCGACCGGAAGAGGATCGTGGAGGCGTGAGATCGATGGGAGGCGCAGGGCGGGACGAACCCGCGCGGGGGGATCGAGCCTCGACCGCACCTCGCCGGAGGCGCTCAATCTCCGCACGAACCGCGCGAGAAACCCGTACCCCTCTAAGGCGGTTCTAATGTTCGCGGACGTACCCTCCTCGGGGTGAAGGCGACTCGGATGCGGGCGGCTGAAGCCCTCGGCCCGCCGTTGGCGGCTGTGTTCCTCGTGACGCTCGTTGCCGCTGCAGGCTGGGTCGATTCTGCCGAGCTGCTGGTTCGCGACGCACTCCTGCGGACCCGGCCGAGGGCGGCCGCGATGTCCGTCGCGGCGGTCGTCGTCGACGAGGAGGCGATCGACGCCGTCGGGCCGTGGCCCTGGGAGCGGGAGCGCCTGGCCGTCCTCGTGGAGCGGATCGGGGCGGCCGGCGCCGCCGCCGTGGCGGTCGACCTCCTCCTGGCGGAGGCCCGCCCGGGCGACGAGGCCCTCGCTATCGCGCTCGCGGCGAGACCGTCGGTCCTCGCTGCCGCGCCGGACGGGACGAAGCGATGGATTCTCCCCGCTTCCGGCTTGCGCGCGGCCTCAGAGGTGGCGCACGTCAGCTTCGCCGTCGATCGCGACGGCGTCGTTCGCGGCTTCCTTGCGACCCGGCAGCTCGACGGCCTCTCCCTCGGCGCGATGCCATTCGCGGCGGCCCGGCTCCTGCGGCCGGAGATCCCCTTGCCGGTCGGGGCACCGATCCGGCCCGGCTTCCGTTCCGCGGGCGAGGTGCCGACCTGGAGCGCCGCCGACGTGCTGAACGGGACGCTGCCGGAGGGCGCGCTCCGGGGCCGAGTCTGTTTCGTCGGCTCGGTCGCGGCCGGCGTTGGCGACCGCGTCGTATCTCCCCTGTCGGCGCGCGGTACCCCCGATCCGGGCGTCCTCGTCCAGGCGGCGGCGACCGAGTCGATCCTCACGGGAGACCTGTACGAGCGGCTCCCTCCGTTTGTGGCCGGGGGGCTCGCGGGCGTCCTGACGTGGGGCGCGACGGCTCTGCGGCGGCGCGTCGCGCCGGGGCTGGTTCTTGCGGCGTCCGCCGTCCCCCTCCTCGCGATCCCGGCCGGGATGGCGTCGTTCCTATGGGCCGGGCGGGAGCTGCCGCTCCTCGCGACGGCGTTCGGCGGCCTCGCCGCGACGGCGGGCCCCGAGCTGTGGCGCCTCCTCGCGGACCGCCGCCGGGCCGCGGTCGCGGTCCGGCGCATCGTCGAGCTCGAAGCGCTCGCCGACACTCTCGAGAGCGAGCGAAAGGACGACGCGGAGGCGCGCCGCGTCCTGGCGCACGAGCTCAAGACGCCGCTGACGTCGGTGCGGGGGCTCGCGCAGCTCCTCGCCGGGTTCGACCTGGGCGAAGAGCGCCGCCGGTCGGTCGCCGGGATGGTCGCGCGGGAGAGCGCGCGGCTCGCGGAGATGGTGGAGACGCTGCTGGACCTCGAGAGGATCAAGCTGAGGGACTTCCGAAAGGCATCCTCGCTCGTCGACCTCCCGGAACTCGTCCGGGACCGAGCGGTGCTCCTCGCCTCAGGCGGCGAACGGGAGATCCGATTCTCGGGCGAGGCAGGGCTCGTCGTACGGGGCGATGCGTCACTCCTCGCCCGCGTCGTCGACAACCTCGTCGGCAATGCCCTGAAGTTCGCGCCCGGCGAGCCGGTCGACGTAGCGGTGGGCCCGGCCGGCGGCGAATCGGTCTGCCTCTCGGTTCGCGACCGGGGGCCGGGAATCCCGCCCGGCGAGCGGGAGGAGATCTTCCGGCGATTCGCCCGCGGGGGCTCTGTGGCGGCCGTCCCGGGGCTCGGTCTCGGCCTCGCCCTCGTGGCCGAGATCGTGAAGTGGCACGGAGCCCGCATCGACGTCGAGGCTCCCGGCTCGGGGGGGAGCCTCTTCCGCGTCACGTTCCCCGCGGCGCGCGGTGGCGCCGAGCCCCAAAGGAGGATGTAGATGCCGCGTGCCCTCGTCATCGACGACGACGACGCCATCCGGGAGATGGTGGCTCTGACCCTCGAGGCAAGCGGGTTCGAGGTCGCGAGAGCCCGTGGAGCGCGCGACGCGCGGAGAGAGCTCGAGACGGCCCGCCCAGACGTGATTCTCTGCGACATCTACATGCCCGGGGGCGACGGGCTGTCGGTCCTTCGCGAGGTCCAGGCGCGGTCGGCGCCGCCGCCGGTCATCCTGATGACGGCGCGCGGGTCGGTCGAGACGGCCGCCGCCGCGGAGGAGACGGGCGCGTTCGACTACCTCGCCAAGCCGTTCGACGTCTCGGTTCTCCTCGACCGCGTGTCGGCCGCCCTCGCCGCGCGGCCTGCTGGTCACGCGCCCGCCGAGGACGGCCCGGAAAGCATGATCGTCGGCTCGCACCCGGCGGTGGTCGAGGTCTACAAGGCTGTCGCGCGGGTCGCGCGTCTCCGCGTCCCCGTACTCGTCCTCGGCGAGACGGGGACGGGGAAGGAGCTCGTCGCCCGCGCTCTCCACCGCTTCAGCGGCCGCGGCTCCGGCCCCCTCGTCCCCGTCCATTGCGGGGCGATCCCCGACACGCTGCTCGAGAGCGAGCTCTTCGGCCACCGGCGCGGCGCGTTCACCGACGCCTCGCGGGATCGCCGCGGCGCGCTGTCGCAAGCTGCGGGAGGGACGCTCTTCCTCGACGAGATCGGCGAGGTGTCCGCCGCGTTCCAGGTCAAGCTCCTCAGGTTCCTCGAAGATCGCGTCGTGACCCCCGTCGGGGCCGAGGCAGGCGAAGCGGTCGACGTACGCGTCGTGGCGGGGACGCATCGCGACGTGAAGGGGATGGTCGGCGAGGGGCGCTTCCGGGAAGACCTCTACTACCGGCTTTCCGGCTACGTGATCCGAATCCCGCCGCTTCGAGAGCGGCTGAGCGACCTGCCGGCTCTCGTCGCCCACTTCGAGCGCATCGGGCGGCGGGAGCTGGGCCTGCCGGAGATGGCGACCGTCTCGGCCGCCGTCCTCGGGCGGCTCGCCGGTCATACCTGGCCGGGAAACGTCCGGGAGCTCTCCCACGTCGTCCGCCGGGCGCTCATCGACGCCGGGCGGCTCGACGACACCGCCGCCGTCGAGCACGCGCTCCGGGAGGGCGCCGGCCCGGCGGCGGCCTCCTCGTGGTCGAGGCCGATCGGGGGGGAGCCGCTGCCCGCGACGCCGCCGACGCTGGAAGAGGTCGAGCGGCACCACATCCTCTCCGTCCTCGCGTCGGCGGGAGGGAACCAGACGGTGGCCGCGCGTTTGCTGGGCATCGAGAGGAAGACGCTCGCCCGGAAGCTGCGGGCCGCGGGAGGCCCGGTCGCCGAGGGAGGCGAAGGAGAGGAACGATGAAGCTCATCCTGCCGCTGGCCGCGATCGCCGCCGGTATCCTGGCCGCGATCGAGCCCGGGACGCCGGCCTACCGTTTCGACGAGGTGAAGAGCAAGGTGCTACGCGCTCCGGGAGGTGACGAGGCGGCCGAGGTTCGGGTCGCCGCCGGGGACGCGGCTTCGGCCGGAGACCTCGTCCGGACCGGGTTCTGGGGAAAGGCGGTGCTCTCCGTGCCGGAGCGGAAAGCGCGCTTCGAGATCGGGTCGAGCACGCGCGCCCGGCTCGCGGCCGGGGCCCCGGGCGTCCTTCTCACGGTGGAGAGGGGGCGCATCAAGGCCTTCTTCGAGGCACTGACCGACGGCTCCGCCGAAGCGCGGACGGTCGCCGCGCCCGGAGCCCTCCTCGCCGTCCGCGGAACGCGGTACGGGCTGGAGGTGGCGAAGGACGGGCGCTCGCTCCTCGCCGTCTTCGAGGGGACGGTGGAAGTGAGGCCGACGAAGGCCGGTGCTCCTCCCCTCCTGGTGCGAGCCGACGAGGCTTGCACGTTCGGCCCGAAGGCGGAGCCGCACTCGATGCCGATGCGGTCGATGGGAATGAGCGAGAACTCCTGGGGAATGCACGGAGGCACGGGCATGTCTTCCGGATCGGAGCACGGGATGCCGGGTGCGGCGCCGGACGGGAAGAGGCATGTCTTCCGGATCGGAGCACGGGATGCCGGGTGCGGCGCCGGACGGGAAGATGCCCCAGAGCCACGGTGGCAGCTCGCGCGGCAGCACCCCGATGGGACCGAAGGGCCATTGAGGACCCGCCGGTCCGCGCGGGATGCCGTCGGCGCCCCGGACCGGGTCAGGGTCGGATTGCCCCTTTCTCCGGCACCTCACCGAAGCTCGAAAGCGGCATTTCGACCCGAACGAGGCTGGAAGGAGCGCCCATGAAGTGGCACGGGCGTTGCGGCTCGGAAAGCAGCCAGCGAGCCTCTGCTCGGGGCAATTCGTGAAGAGGTGAGATCGATGAGACGAACGGCAACCATCGCGGCGATTACGTTTCTGGCGTGCTCCCTGTCCGGCGCCGCCGTGGCGCAGATGATGGGCGGGGGCATGGGGAGCGGCGGGCACGGCGGGTCGACGACGGGTCCCCGAGGGACCGGCGGGATGGGCTCCGGCTCGGGGATGGGCGGGGGTATGGGCTCCGGCTCCGGAATGGGCTCGGGTATGACGGACGAGATGGGCGGGATGGGCCGCGTCCTGGTCTCGCCCGCGGGGACGACGTTCGTCGTCTCCCGGGAGCTGACGGCCACCGGTACATCCGCGATCGCCGACGAGCTCCTCGCCATCGGCCCGAACGGCACCAACGCATGGTCCTGGCGGTCGACCGACGCCATCCGCGACCTGACGCTCGCCGCCGATCTCCTCGTCGTCTCCGTCGGCGAGCCGCACATGTACGGCACGACCGGAACCGCACCCCGAGCCGGCGCGCTCGTCGCGCTTCGCTCCACGACCGGCGCGGAGGCGTGGAGGCTCGCTCTCGACGGCATTCCGATGCGCGTCGAGGCCGCCTCGGACCGGCTCGTCCTCCTTGTCGGGACGCCGACGTCGACCACGACCGGCGGCAGCACGTCCGGGCACCTGGGCCCGGGCGATGCCGGCTTCCAGGGAATGCGGCGGAGTCTCGTCGCCGTCGACATCTCCGGCCGCCTCCTCTGGACGGTCGCCCTCGACCAGTAGTTCGCGGCGACGACGCTGCCCACGCCCAGGAACCCCGGGCGGCGCGACCCCGAGGTTGCGCCGCCCTTCGTCCGAAGAAGGAGCTCCCGATGACGACCGTCCGATTCCGCCTGAACGCGGCGCTCCCCCTGCTCGGGGCTCTCGCCGCGACCGCCGCCTTCCCCGCCCTCGGCGCCGTGCGCGAGTTCACCCTCACCGCCGCCGCTTCGACCTGGGAGGTCTCGCCCGGGCAGAAGGTCGTCGCCTGGACGTACAACCAGACGCTCCCCGGCCCCGAGCTGCGCGTCTCCGCCGGAGACGTCGTCAGGGTCACGCTCGTGAACCAGCTCCCCGAGGCGACGACGATTCACTGGCACGGCGTCCCCGTTCCCAACGGGATGGACGGCGTTCCGGGAGTCACCGCACCGGCCGTGGCGCGCGGCGCGCGGTACACGTACGAGTTTCCGGCCCCAGCGCCCGGGACGTACTGGTACCACCCTCACTTCAGCTCCGCCGCTCAAATCGGCCGCGGCCTCTACGGTCTCCTCATCGTCGAGCCGCTGGCTTCCGCGGCGAGGGAATGGGACCGAGAGGTCTCCCTCGTCGTCGGTGAGCTCGGCTCCATGCCCGGCGCAATGGGCGGCGGCATGGGGATGGGTGGAGGAATGGGAATGGGGGGCGGAATGTCCTCGTCGAGCATGATGATGGGGACGCTTCTCATCAATGGAAAGACGGGCCCGTACATCCCCGACATCCGCGTGCGCAAGGGCGAGAAGGTCCTCTTCCGGATGGTGAACACCGGGAACATGGTCCACCCGATGCACCTCCACGGGATGAGCTGGACGGTCACGGCAACGGACGGCTTCCCGTTGCCGTCGCCCTACCGGAAGGACACGCTGCCGCTCAACGCCGGGGAACGCTACGACGGCGTCCTCGAGGCGGACAATCCGGGGACGTGGATGCTCCACTGCCACAACCTCCAGCACGTCGGAGACGGGGCCTCGGGCGCAACCGGGCTCTCGATGATGGTGATCGTCGAGCCGTGACCGGGAGTGGTCGCGAAGCGAGACGTGTGTTGATGAGGGTCTCGGTGAGAACCTGCTTGACACCGTACCGCACTACGGGCTCCATATTCCGTTCAGAGAGGTTATGGCGCCATGAGAACTCTCACCATAGGCCAGGTCGCCAGGGAGTCCGGAGTTGGCGTCGAGACGATCCGCTTCTACCAGCGCGAGGGCCTCATCGCCATTCCCCCGAGGCGCTCCTCGGGCTATCGGCAGTACGGCGCTGACGTCATCCGCCGAATCCGTTTCATCCAGCGAGGAAAAGGGCTGGGCTTTTCACTGCGAGAAATCAACGAGCTTCTCTCTCTCAGCCTCTCGCGGGGTCGGTCCTGCGCGAATGTGAAAGCACGCGCGTGCGTGAAGATCGAGGGCATCCGGGCCCAGATCGCCGCGCTCGAGCGGATCAAGGGGGCGCTCGAGCGCCTTACCGAGGCGTGCCTGGGGAGGGGCTCGGTGAGCAAGTGCCCAATCCTCGATGCTCTGGATGCTGAAGTGGAGGGAGGCACATGACCGAAAAGACTATGCAAGCCGAGACGTCCTGCTCCAAGACAACCAGTCCATCCACCGTGTCTTCTACGCCGCCTCAGCCTCGTGGCGCCGAACGTGCAGTGCCAGCAACGGCGGCACGCCGCGCTTCGATTGGCGCCGCGCTCGTCTCGGCCTTCGGTGCTTCGCTTTGCTGCATCGGGCCCCTGGCGGCCGCAGCTCTTGGATTCACCGGAATCGGCGCCTTCGCCAGGTTTCACGCTCTGCGCCCCTATTTCACGGTCCTCACGGTCCTCCTCCTCGCCGGTGCGTTCCTCCTCACATATCGAAAGGCGCCGGCCGGAGCCTGCGAAACCGGCTCGCCCTGCGAGACCACAGGAGCGGGCCGGGCCGATCGTCTCAATCGAGTCGTCCTCTGGACCGTCGCAGTCGCGGCGCTCCTCGTCCTCGCGTTTCCTACTTGGTCTGGCTGGATCTGGAGATGATGGAGGCTATCCACGCCACCTTCCCCTGCAAAACCAGGGCGGACGGAATGGAAGGGACGAAGTGAGGCAGTTGTGAGTGGATGCTGCGCGCCGGAGAACGGCCAGGCCCCTGACTCGCGTGCCGACCGCTGTCCAAGTTGTCGTGCCAGAGGCCCCCGCGTAAATGCCATTACCCTCAGGGCCCTCCTGTCGGGGGAGGGCCTCAGAAGGGGCGTACCTTCCGAACCCCGCTTCTGTGGCACTCCGGGCTGCACGGTCGTTTACTTCGACAACGCCGTCCCCGTCGTCTTCGAGGAGGCGCTCGTCACCGTGACCGTCCACGCGAAGCACCCGGAAGACGGCTCCGTGCCTGTCTGCTACTGCTTCGGTCACACGCCCGACACCATCCGCGGTGAACTGACCAGGACAGGCCGGAGCATCGCGTCCGCGATGATCGCCGCCGAGGTGAAGGCGGGCCATTGCGCTTGCGAGGTGAAGAACCCCAAAGGAACCTGTTGCCTCGGGGACGTTTCGACAGTCGAGCGGTCCGCCCTGCTTCCAGCGGGAGCACCTCTCGCCGATCGCAGCGAGCGCGGCGGCTGAGCGACACGTCGGTATCGGCGATCGTCGACTCACTCCGGCTCCGGAACGTCCGCGCCCCGGAGCCGCGGCAATGCACGTGATCGAAAAGGTCTCCCCTGGCAGGAGGCCCTCATCGATGCCTATCTCTCGCCGAAACGGCAGGCGCTTTGGACGCCTGGTCGCCGGACTACTGCCCGCCCATCATCCCGCCGCCCATGCCGCGGCCACCGTTCATCATGCTGCCCATGACGACGTAGCCGTCGTTCGTCGTGTTGTCGTTCACGACGGCATAGGCCATGACCATCCCCGGCCCCCCCTGGCTGATCCGCACGCGGACCTGGAGGCCGGCGTCACCGGTCGGGAACTTCGAGTGGACGTTCAGAAGGACGTCGTTGAACTGGTGCGAGGAGTACCCCGCGAGCGTGAAGGGAAGGCTCTTCGCGCCCGTGCCCGTCGGCGTCGACCCATCGGCGTCGACGATCTCGACGACGCCGGTCGCGCCAGTCGACGACGTGCTGACGACATTGACGTTCACGCGGTTACCGGGCTGCGGAAGGAGCCCGAGCATGTACATCGCGTATTCGTCCATGCCGTAAGAACCGCCCATGGGCATCGAGGTCATCCCCATCCGGCTCGGCATTCCCATGAACGCCAGGCCGTAGGCACCCGCCCCGGTCTGGTTGTAGACGCGCACGGTCGCCGAGATCGGGATGCTCGCCGCGACGCGGATCGCGCCGAAGCCGGCCGCAAGGCCGAAGTTGGCCTGGAGGACGTCGGGCAGGTACGTGATCGGCTGGCTGAGGTTCACCGTCGCCGTTGCGGCAGGAGCGGTAGACGTCGAGTCTGCCGCATGGAAGTAGAGCGTGGCCGTCCCGGTTCCGGCCGCCTTGATCCAGAGATCCGTTACGAAGAAGGAGCTGAACCGGCCCTCCCCACGAACGCCCGCGGGAACGACCAGGTCCTCCGTCCCGTTCGTCATCCCGTCGATCGGGCCACCCAGCCCGCCACCGCCCATCTGGGCCATTGCCGGAAACGCCGCCAGGACTCCGACGAGAGCGACAGCACCAAGGAACGATTTGAAGCACCGCATGATTATCTCCTTTTCGGTGGCCGCCGGCGGCCGGCGGGACGCCCTGAAGTCAACTATATTACTATATGGTTACCTAGTATGAGCACGACGTCTTCATAAATACGACGATCCGGCAATTCCGGACTTACCCCACACGAGGACCGGATCGGAAAGACCTCCCGCTTCCGGCGACGACTTCACGGCTCCACGACCACCATCATCGAGATCCCCGTCGCCCCCGATGCGTTCTCTCCGACGTGCTGCAGGTTGTGGCAGTGCAGCATCCAGGTTCCCGGGTTGTCCGCCTCGAGCAGCGCGTCATATCGCTCGCCCGCGTTGAGCGGAAGGGTGTCCTTCCGATACGGCGCCGGAACCGGGTACCCGTCCGTCGCGGTGACCGACCAGCTCATCCCGTGGAGGTGCATCGGGTGGACCATGTTGCCCGTGTTCACCATCCGGAACAGCACCTTCTCGCCCCTACGGACGCGGATATCGGGGACGTAGGGCCCCGTCTTCCCGTTGATGAGGAGCGGGCCCATCATCATGGCCGACGAGCCCATCCCGCCCCCCATCCCCATTCCGCCCCCCATTCCGCCACCCATGCCGCCCATCGCCCCGCTGAATTCACCCACGACCAGCGAGACCTCGCGGTCCCATGCTTTCGGGGCCGAGGCGGGCGGATCGACGATGAGCATGCCGTAGAGACCGCGGGCGATCTGGGCCGCCGCGTTGGCGTGCGGGTG
>JADHEF010001041.1_pt1 | contig 20601 bp, 17 predicted proteins | sample 8952391 | NCBI WGS metagenome assembly JADHEF01 (sample SAMN16124439, study PRJNA663245) | bioreactor sludge metagenome | isolation source: sludge (nitrite) | place: India:Bengaluru | collected 2019-02-28
AGCACCATGCCTCGTCTGCGAGCGTAAAGAGGTACCGGTCTCCATGAGGAGCAACATCCACTGCACGTACCTGGGACTTGAATTCCCCCCAGTAGTTCGTCTCGATAGTCCGGAAATGATCGGCGACACGAGGATCTACACGGAGGTCGCTCTTGGCTACGAGGTTCAAAGCTGCGTCGTACACATAAAGAATTCCGCTTGAGTCCATGATCGCGATGTTGGAGCCAGAAGCACCCGCTCCTGTGCGATAGACGTCGTGGTGCAAAGCCTTCTCGCCGACCAAGGCGCCTTGCCGATCAATCCGACGAATGATGCTTCTGATTTCCGGCGTCTCAGTTCCAGAACCAGAACGATTGAGTAGCCAGGTGCCCTCTGAATCGATAGCGACGATATCGAACGCTGGATCAGGACGTTCCTCCCCTTCCAGCTTCCGCTCGCCCGTGAGTTTCCACTGCGCGTCGTCGGACACCGTGAACAGCGGCAATGATGACGGTTTAGCAGCATCGACTGGAGTATAGTCGTGCTTCTTTCCTTCCTTATCCATCTGGGCGAGGATCTGGTTGAAGCGACGGCGATCGATGTCTTTGACGTAATTCGGAACCAAGTCAAACATATCGACACAGAGCTTCGCGGCAGCCATGAGTTGTTCGGACTTTATCCGCTGAATGATGAGCTTGCAGTAAGCCTTGGCGATAACCTCTCCGACTCGTCCCTGCCGCTGTTCGGGGGAAAGGCAGCCGGCAAGCTTCACAACTTTTGTATGCTGGTTCTTAAAGCCAGCTCTAAACACCGGACCGATCGTTGGATCGCTGTATTCGCGGTTGAACTCATCACGCCCGTCAACTTCCCAGGTCGCCGGCGCAGGTGGTAGCGGGATGTAAGCTGCTTGTGACCAATCTAGTTCGGTGGGCGGTTCTCGCCTGCCGGATGCTCGTTTTGAATTTGGGGAGAGAGCCTCCAATCCCACAGACGCATGGGGCGTCGTCACACTTTTATTTCCGAACAACTTTGTGAAAAAGCTAATCATCCGTTATCTCTAAGCGGCAATTCGCCGTTCAATACGGAATCTGATCACCAATTTGTAGAACTAACGAAGGCTTTGCCAAAGCGACACGGTGGGATGAAAGGAGGCTTACAGAAGGATCGTGAGGGAAATGACAGAGAGGGGCATAGGCGAGATTAAGTGAATTCATATTCCGACTATTGGGCTAATTGTCGGATATATTTTGCAGTGCGTCGCCCAAGCTATCGTCATCTTCATCATAGCAATCCAGTTTCTCTTGATTCGTTGCAACGAACTTAATATTGTTAAAGCCCTTCCTTCCTTTTCGTATGGCTTCTCGACACATATCTGTATTAAAATCTGATACACTAGGCTTTGCTTCGTGGTGACCTTTTACATTACAAACCAATGAATCAGAGCCAAATTCTTTCGAAGCCATAACTCTGTGGCAACCGTCAGAAACATAATAATTGCTATCGATAATAACTACAGTTGGTGGAGGCAATGCTTCGCCTCGTTGCAGGATTGTCAGATTCATATCCACAACAGGTCGTTCCAAACAGGGCTCGCTTGGAACGAGGTCAGAAATTAGCAGGGTTTGTAGTGGCATTATAATCTCCTTGGGTAAAGTCTAGCGCGAGTGGCTTACCGATGACGTCTAAAGGGTACATTGAAAAGATGTAAAATTCATAATTAAATGATTTACGTGGATTTTTTGACTTGCTGGAATGGTTGGGCTTTACCTCTTATCTGGATGTATATTATTCAAAGAATAATTCCGACGTGCTTTGCGAATTTCGAGAGTGTCACTGGATTGATAGATTTCATGCAGTGTTCGCTCTTCTTGTTCGATATGTAGCGTCTTGAGAGACTTCAAGCGGCCATCGGCGTAATCCTCGACTACACGAAGAAAGTCCTCGCCAAGACCAAAATACCCCGCAAGTTTTTTAGCTGCGCTCTTTCCATCTTCAGTGGTAGCTATTCCATCACTAAATTTTTGTAGCGAGTCGACGACAACTTGCCCAAGATTTTTAGTTAAGCTCGGATCCTTTCGAAGAGCACGGCTGACTTCGTTAGTGATCTGTCGAAGTTCGTCTTCGTTCATTCGCTTTGAAGAGGATGGTTTACCAGGGTCAAAAAAGGGGTAGCGTACCTTTTTGCCGCCGGCATGCAATCGTTTCTCAAGATGCAATGCTTGCCAATTGGCCGCTTGGCTATCCCCAGCTTGGTGTGTGTCAAAGGCAATATCTTGACCTTGAATTAATCGCTTTAGGGTTGGCACTAGATATTCCTGTCAGATCGAAAGAAATGAGCTAACCGGGTTTGTTTAATTCTAACGTGAAGTGGGAGATAGAAGATTAAAACTAAAGATAATCGGGTTTTCGCGGTGGTGATTGATTGCGATTAGCCAAAATGTGCCTTTCTGTGGCAATTAGGACAGACCGCAGAAACATTTTCCTCAATATCAAGACCATTCTTTGATATTGGAATGTTGTGGTGAACCTCAAGGTATGGAGAACCATCTGAAGCTCTGGTGAAGGGGGCTGGCGCTTTGCAGTGTTCGCATATGCCTGCCGCTCGGAGAAGGGCAATTTGAACAATGTATGGATTGCGCCTAATTATATCACTATTCGTCTGGCCTGGCCGTGCAGGAATTCGCGTCGGTTGTTTAGGAAATAGCTTTGATAGTGCTCTTAGTCTTTCCGTTGAATAATATTTAATATTAGTTAGTTGATACTCGAGCAAATTGACCTGTTCATCCTTTGATCGGAATTGCATTCTGCGAATCAATTCCTTCGCAAAAGCGTATATATAGGTCTCGCTGGATGTGTCGATAGATCCATGTTTTTTTAGAGTTGCTAAGACTCGATTTTCAAGTTTTCTAGATTTCGCATTATTGACTTCGTCAAAATGGTTTGCTATGCAAATAATATTATTGATTTCAATTTTAAAATATTTCTTAGTGCTGCCTCGTATAAGATAGATGTCGTATTTGGTGATTTCATCTATGGTCGATTTCGCTTTCTGAGCTTCCGTTCTGATTGTTTCTCCAATAGTAAATAGCTCTAAAAAATCCTGGTTAGTAAAAGGCATATATATCTTATTTTTTATTGTATTAGATACTTCTGTAAGCTTTGGCAGATCAGAAGCAAAACTATTCCAGACTTCTTCCTCTAGGCGAGATCCGGCTGGAAGCCCTTTCCCCTTAAATGTTGGATCGTATTTGCGGAAGTTAATTAATTTCATTCCGACCCCATTAGGATTTCGAAATGTCGAATCTCGGGATACGGGGTCATGAATTGGAAGGGAATTTAAAATTTTACTCAATTCTACGCATCCAGAATGAGATCCATTTCCTTGAGCCTTGGGTTCACGAAAATATAGATCTAGTGCCAGGATCAGTTCATCTCGAGTCCAATCTGGGTTTGCCATTCGGAATACCTCCGATGAGGCCTGATTAAGGCAATTATTCTGTGTGACCAAACGCAGCGCGGGAAGGGACCTCACCCTCCACAGGCCGAGCAGGGTGTGTACCCATTCGCGATCGCATCGTTTCGGTTGACCGGGATCGCGCTGGATCTGAGATACCGACATCCGGCCCTATGGAACTTCTTCCAGGTCGGTGTGATGTAGACGGTCTGGCTTTGTTGTGTCGTTGATTGGGCCGGGGCCTTGGCCGCCAACAGGCGAACATTGGCTGGGGAAGAAAACAATAATCCAATGGTGAAGAACGCAAGAATCAATCGCCACATGATCAGCCTCAATTCGCGGATTGCCTTTTTATCGGCGAAGATGGATGAATCCTTTAATTGGCTGTGTTGCTTTCAGTAATTGAGAGGGCGCAAGTGGCCTACTCAACATGGGGGAGGGATGAGCGGTGGCACAGGCGGTCGAATCCAGCCAGAGTGCGATCAGCGCCGAACCGGAAACTGGACGCGGCAACGCCCATGAAGAGTTCGCCATATATACAGGTGGCTGGATCGTCCCCAGCGGCACCGACGGCCACCATCAAGGGGATCAGATGGTCTTCCCTTGGGTGGGCCGCCCGGGCTGAGGGAGCCTGCTCCCAGTGCAGGAGGGCGTCACGACGTTCCCGGGACTCGGCCTCCAGCAGGATCCGGCGCAGCCAGGTGTCAAAGCGTGCGGCGTCTGGCGCCCCTACGGCTCCCATGGCGCGCAGGTTGTGGTAGCTGAAGCCGCTGCCAATGACCAAGATGCCTTCATCCCGTAGGGCCGCCAGTGCTTGGCCGGCAGCGAAGTGTTCGGCTGGATCCAGGTTGGACTTCAAGGACAGCTGCACGATGGGCATGTCCGCAGCCGGGTAGATTGGCTTGAGCATGCTGAAGGTGCCGTGGTCGTATCCCCGCTGCGGGTCACTCCTGGCGTCCCAGCCAGCCTCGGCCAGGAGACCGCGCACCCGCTCCGCCAGCTCCGGCGAGCCCGGGGCCGGATACCGGATCCGGTAGAGCTCGGCCGGGAACCCGGAATAGTCGTAAACCATCCCAGGCGTCGGCGAAGAGGAAACCGTGAACTCGGGCTCCTCCCAGTGCCCCGAGACCACCAACACCGCCCGGGGCGGCTCCGGCAGCTGCCTGGGCAAGTCCTTCAAGGACTGCTCCAGCAGGCGGAACGGCTCGCGCCGGGGTCCTTCTATGAAGGGCCAGGGGCCGCCGCCATGGGAGAGGAAGAAGGTGGGCATGCGCCCGGCAAGAATCGGATCGGACATGGACAAACTCCTTTTCACGAGTAGCTACAGCTCACACTACCGTCGTGACATTGACCCACCATTGGATCAGTTTCTGGGTTACAGCTGTAACGGGTTACCGAAGACAACCGGAATTAGTCCTCGAAAAAATGAACATCAGAGCTGAATGATTGTCGCTAAAGCGACGCGAGGATCATCGTTTTTCTGCTTCAGCTGCTAGGGCATTCAATGGTTCTGAAATGTTATTCGGAACCCTATTCCGAATTGCTAAGATGTAGGCAAGTGCTAGTATTGCAACGAGTGGCACGGATAGGAACCATGTGCGCTGAACCTTGAAATAGGAAGCGATGGCTTTTCTGTTCAACAGAGCATGCGTGACGGATGCAAACAGCATCACGATGCCGAACAGTTTGTGCACTGGATCCATCTGCATGGTAAACGATGCCTTTGCGATGACCAGCATCAGGATGCCCGAAGAGCCAACAGCCAACAGCGAGATGGCTAATGCGACCGCGGTGAACTTTCTCAGCATTCGCGCCTCCTTGGTGAAGCAAGCCCGGAAGGGGGATATCTGTTGCGGAGTTGGGCATTGTGCTCGCGCCGCCCTTCGAGCGGCATCCCGGCGCTGTCAGCGCCGCTATTCCAGCCGAACCCGTGAGGATTTCACGGTGAGTCAACCATAAAGGTTCACCGCCTGGGATCACCCTCGGGGCTGGATGGGCGCCTTCTTGAAGCGACCCCAGGCCACAAATGCCGCCAGTCCACCGATGATGCCGGTGACCGGCACCATGCCGAGTTCGCCCCGCGAGATATGGAAGGCCGATGCCAGCCCCATGACAACTGCTAGACCCATCGCCGCGATGGGCGTGAGCCTCGGCTTGATGCGCGTCACGCTGGGTAGCAACAGACCTAGTGCGCCGGCGAATTCGGAGGCGGCGATGAAACGTACCAGTGCTTCCGGGACGACCGTCACCCAGGACATTTGCTTGGCGAGTTCTGAGATTGGCTGGGTGCCTTTTGTCAGGCCTGCCATCCCGAAGATAAGGGCAAGAAGCACCTGAGAGGACCAGATAGCAATGTTCAGGATCTTCGAGGGCTTTCCAGACTGCTGCGAAACGATGGTGGCGCTCATGGCATCTCCTGGTTTGTGGTTTCCGGATGGCTTCTGATCAACAAGAGAAATAGTTGGTGAGATCGGAGAAAATGGATGGCTGCTGAACTCCGTTCTTCAATGGTGTTCCATCGTCAGGTTGAGCTTTGTCCCAGCGCTCCTGGAGATGGATTTCGTGGAGAGACGCCTGGGCTGCAGAGCAGGAGTCGTATACTCCGATCGAAGCTGCGTTTTCCCCTGCGGGGAAGGCGTCCCATCTCCCATCCGATCGGCGGACGACGCGTCCTGGTTCGCCCTTGAAGGCCGTCTGTTCACCTGATACGTCGTCCGCCACCCAGTGTGAGATGTGTATCCCGGCCATCGCCCTGAGCGGCTTAATCTCGACATGGCCTGAAGGATCAACTGACATCAGACCCCCGCATCGAGGACATTGCATTTCGGATAATCGAAAGACGATCCTCTCACCCAGATGAAAATCACAAGATGGGCAAATGACTATGTTGATGTTCCTTGGAGGCATATCAACTCCTGTAGTAGGCAACGGAGAACAGAAGGGGACGACATGGCGTGCACAGCCGGAAGGGTGCTGTCGAGGACCACGACCCGTGGATCCTATCCGGCATTCCCGTGGTCATTTCTTTCCATGGGATGAACATTTGAGGGACCAGAGGGCAACCCGCATCGGGTCAGCCGTCGACGTTACGGAGCCGTGTACCTGCTGGCCCAGCCTCAGGGGGGTGTATCCAGCCCTTCCGCCCTCGTGCCCCGTGTTCATGCGGAGACAGTTCGTGATAGGGTTCCGCCGCCCGCATCAGAATTGCCAGGAGCTCCGAAGCGGATTTCCCGTGGGCTTCTTCAAACGTTTTACGGGCGATACCCTCGAAGGTCTGGAGTATGGTCGGATCGAACTGTGTTCCGGATCGCTTCTGAAGGTATTCCAGGGCACGGTCGATCGGCCATGGTTCCTTATAAGGCCTGGTCGAGGTGAGCGCGTCGAAGACGTCGACGATGGCGAATAGGCGCGCCGGGGGAGGAATAGCCTCTCTCGTCTTTCCCTGTGGATAGCCGGAGCCGTCGTAGTGCTCGTGGTGGTAGTGGATGACGTCTACGGACGGGTAGAGCCAACGTGAGAAGGAGACGATCTCCAACCCTTTCTGGACGTGGCTGCGCATGGCGGCGATCTCCTGTTCATTCAGGGGACCGGGCTTGAGCAGGATGTCGTCACGAATACCGATCTTGCCTACATCATGCAGGAGTGAGCCCAGGATCAGGACCCGCATGTCCATGTCGTTTGTACCGAGAGCCTCTGCTAGGCGGATCGCATACAGCGTTACCCGGAAGTTGTGGTCGCCAGTATCCGAGTCCCTTTGGGCGATGGCGGCCCCAAGCACGGACAAGATCTCAACATGGCCCTTGGCAATATCGTCCGAAAAATGGATCAGATTATGGCTAAGCGACAGCATGAGCGGATAGAGAGCTAGCGCTGTCACTGTTATGGACAAAAACACTGCCATGACGCCTACCTTGATGGACGTCGTCAAGACCCACACATCATTTTCGTTCAAGAGTAAGACGCCTTCGATGTAGCCCACTCTTGGATTCCTGGCATTTCGGACAGGAATAAGCCACTGCAGATATGTTTCCTGGGCAAGAGTGAAGTGATGCAGGTGCGGGCGCCCATCTCTCGGAAATGCTTTCAGATTCAACTCGAGGTCAGTTCTCTCCTTCTGCAAAGTCGAATCATTTCTCTCCAGGATCAGGATTCCTCGTGAATCATAGATTCTCAGCTTGCGCAAACCTGAAAGGATATGCTCCGGATCCGCTTTTTGTGGGTTCTGGATGGATATTGCTTCTAAGCCTCCGACGCCGGTGGTGGAGAGCAGCAACCGATTCGCTTCCGTGGTTGCCATCTGAGTAGCGAGCTTATCGAATCGTCGGATACCTAACAAAGAAATAGAGGTGAGGGCGCAGGTCGAGATAAAGAGCCATGCCCAGAAGATTCGCTTCAGGATGTTTCGATGCAAGTGGTCCATGGCGTTAACTCATTTAAATAACGACTTATATCTTTCAAATGCTGTCTGAAAACAGATTTCGGTGTATCTCAGCGTTCCTTCCACAGGTCGAAAGGACGTGTACCGATCAGAAAACTGATGTGATGGGTCCGGGTAACCCCACTTGTCTCGGAGTCGCGCACTCGCACGATCCCGCCGCTCAACTCGACATAGAAATTCAGAACGACTGCTCGCAGGGTCAGGCCGCTGCCCAGGACTTGCTTTCCGTCACCAAGTCGATGGTAGTCCTGGCTAAATTGGCCCAGGTCAATCCTCGGGATCGCCTGTACTGCAGCCCCGAATAGAGTGGTCACGGTGAACGGAAAGCCCACACGGATGATCCGGAAATTTGGAGTGAGTAAAGAGGCGCTTGGGGTACCGATGAGTGAATCGGGACCTCCAACGATGAACCACCGTTCCTTTGGAGCATTTTGTTGGCCAGCGGTCTCCAAGTCGAGGTCGAGGCCTGGAAACCGTGTGTCCTGGCTGCCCCGCCAGAGCTTGCGGATTCTGAGATAACCTGTGCTGAAGGTGGAACCCGCCTCTGTGTGGAATGCGCGGGTGATGGACGATCGAAGCATCATCCCCTCCGTGGGAAGCGAGTGTGCATCGAACGAGTCCCACTCCATGGCGAAGCGCCCAAAAACAGCTTTGTCCTCTGGGGCTTCCTCTACATCTGACTTCACGAATCCCTGCAATTGGCCTAAATCAAACTGGAACAGACCCCTTTCTTTGGAGCCAAACCGCCCTTGTGCCCGCCCCCAGAACGCACGTTGATCTAGCTTTTCGATTGGCACCTCGTACTTGCTGTCGAACCAGTGCTTAGTCTCTGAGAGGCCTAAGCCGAATTCGAGGCGTGGCCAAGGGCCAAAAACATTGAGTAACTGGCCCTCCAGGCGACTCTGCAGGTTGTTGATCGCTCCATGGAATTGGAAGCGTGAACCCGTGCCTAGGACGTTAAAGAGGCTGGCGTCCAGGGCGAAATGAGGCCCCCAGTCGCTCTCGTAGGCAAAGTGGGGAGCCAATTCCAGTCGGGGAGGTCGCGAGGATTCGACATCCAGCGCGAGCATCCCGTTCTGCTGAACGAAGTTCGGTTTCAGGCTCGATAGATTCAGTCGAGATTCCGCCCGGGCCAATCCTTCCGTAAGTACGTCCGTCCGAACCGGCTCATCTTTGTTTCGCATGAATAGCTGGCTCAAAAACGCCTGCACTGCCGGGTCTCGCGACTGAATAGTTCCCACGCGTGGTTCCCGAACCCTCAGGCATAGCACGCCGTCGGGCTTCAGGCCGCTTCCTTGAACATCGAGGATGGGGATCCTGTTCAAGATCGCCTCCACTAGCAGGTCCTCGATCGCTCTCCTCCAGGCACCCTCGTGGAAGTGTCGTTGCGGCGCAAGGCCGTAGTCATCGGCAAGCCTGTCTTCGATATGCTTTCGGGTCTCTGGCGGCCAGTCTCCTGGAAGATCGAGGTCCAGCTTTGTGATTACAGGTGAGGGCTGTAGCACGAGCACAGCCTCATCCTTCGGGAGAGGGGGTAGGTGTACTTCCGCATCGGATATGGGGAGGTCCCGATACGCCTTCCGAAGTACTCGATAGAGGTCTTTGAAAGTCACAGTCTCTGAGATATTCAATCGCTGGAGCCACTCAGGGGCTTCCGGAATTTCTGAGGCATCCACCCGCAGCCTTGATGCCACCTGCTCCCTGGCTCCGGGACCATAGATAAGGTCCTCGATCTCCGCTCGACGATTGTCGAATGCCTTGCGCCCTTCCATTACCAGAGCATCCACTTGATGGTGGAAGTCGAACTCGTTCGCCGTGCCTATTTCCGGACGAATGATCAAGTCCGCCTCTGCCACACTTCGGATTTCCGTCTGGGCCATCGCCATATCAAGGGAGGAATCCAACAGTTTCGCGAGATTGGTTTTTAAGGACGGATCCCAAGGGCGGCCGATGGCAACGCCGACCTGGATCATGCCGGGGAATTCCCTGCGCGAGGCCATGACTGGGAGGTTCTCGAAGGGACCGCCATCGACGTACTGGTGCCCTTGGATTACGACAGGCTCGAATATCCCCGGGATGCACATGCTGGCCATGACGACATCGACGAGCGACCCGCCAGAGAATACCTTTCCCTGACCGGTGGTCAGGTCGCTAGCGAGGACTCGGAGCGGCATGCGGAGATGGTTGAAGTCCCCTTCTGCCAGCCAGGCGGCGCGGCCCAGCATGGGAAGCAGAGCGCTGCGGACGTTACGACTGGTGGTCCTCCCTGGGATCAGGTCGGGCTTTCCATCTCTAAAGACAAGCCGGTAGGGGGTGGAATGCGCAATTTCATCTTCAGAGAGAGACCATCCAATACTCCGCTGCCGATCATCGAAGGCCAGGCCAAAGTCGCGGCTCTTGAAGATCCGTGCAATACCATTCGCCGAGAACCCCGAGGCGTAAAGGCTACCTATCAGACTCCCGGCAGAAGTTCCAACGATGGCATCGGCACCAAGGTTCTCATCATCGAGGCCTTGGAGTACGCCGAGATGGGCTAGCCCCTTGGCGCTACCGCCGCGGAGCGCAAGGGCTAGCGGATTTTGCCCCCTGATTCGGTAGTCCGTCTGAAAGCGGAATCGATAATCCGGTTCGTAACGCTGGATACGGATCACGGAAGGTGCTGGTGTTGTCGTCTGTCCAAAAAGAGGGATGGCGGGGACGAGAACGCCAAGTAGACAGGCGAGGCTACATGCAAACAGGGTCTCTTTCAGGTGTGATCTTTGGATTTCCCTGTTTGAGGGCATGCGTCTTCCGTCAATGTCGAGTTGAGGTAAGGGGAAATTTCCTGGTGATAAACAAAATAGGTATCTACTGTCAGAGGTCGTCAGCCTGAACCGGGAAGCCATCCTCTGTGTGGAAGCGGATTCGAGGCTAGGGATTTCGCGGACGGCCACGTACGACTCGTCGTGCCAGGGCTAAGTCCCACCGGGAAGAAACCTGTTCGCTAACACCAAGAGAAGAGATCTCAGAGGCGGTGTGTGGGTCATCCCCTTTTATGAGTCAGCGACCATATGGGCTGGGATGATCGTGAGCGGAATAGATTTCCACCCTCGCACCATTTTGAATAAGGATTTTCAGAAATACTTCTACAGACAGTTCTTCTGTCGTAATGATGACATTCTGTTCCTCCTGCATTAACTCATATTCATACAATAATTGTTCAGGATCTTGGTAGCTTAATGGAACCCCATTGCCTTGAGTAATCGCAGAGAGCATTTTGTCACTGAATTTTTTCGCCGGAGCACCCGGAGTTATAAGGCCTGCGTCTTGATCCGCTAGAGCGATATCAGTAAGTTGCTTTATTAGTGATAAAGAATCGGATGCCTGGCTCGTTGTTTTGAACTTGCCTATTATGACGAGATTGGAGGAATGTTCGCTGCCAAATCCGAGCCAGACTTTCATGGTTTCTCCTATGTGTTTAGGTGCGCTACATTCCCGCGCAGGTTGTTAATTGCAATTTCGAGAGAAGGGAAATCGGAAATTCTCACCCCGAATCGTGTAAAGGCATCTTTATGAAGAATTCCATTTGCATCGATATGCATAAGCTCACGATCTAGGTGTTCGCGATCAGTGATAGGAAGCCAGGGAGCATTCACGTGATTTGTGGCGATATGGGAAATCGCTAATCGGAAATTCAGGTGGTTTTCACAAATCCAGTTTTCAAGATAATCGAGGGCTTTTGGTGAAAGCGCCAACTGGCCACTCTTAGTAACTTCTGGAAGGAGCAACATCTCATATGCGCCCTCTCCAAAGGCGAATTCAGCAGCTCTGGTGAGGTCGATTGCGGTGTCGTCGTTAATCAAATAATTGATTCCGAACCGTGCGGTGTCTCGAATGAGTGGAAGCCGTGACTTCAAGTGGGTAAAAGGACGACCCCGATTTCGCTCGTATACCTCATCCATTCCATCCATCGAGACGCGAATCATGTGCACATTGCCAGCCAATGCACCGGATAGCGGACCATCAAAGTGATGACCATGGGTCGTCATGCTGACCGAAAGAGATGTCCGTTTGGTGATTTCACGACATATGTTTGTTAAGTTTGAGTAGAGGGTCGGTTCTCCACCGCCGAAACCCAATCCAAAGCAATCAAGTGCATCGAGCTCTTCAGCCCAGCGGATGACAGACTCGCTGGGGATCCTGCGCGTATTCTTCGGGGCATAGCAATAGGAACACTTGAGGTCACAAGCATTACCAAGAGCAATGGAAACGTGCCTTGGGGCTACAGACCAGGCAGAAGACGGGCTTTGAACTTCATCCATCAGAATGTTGAGCCCAGTGTCTCTACAGAAATAGTGCAGACCAATCGGATCTCGTCGAAGTTGAATCATGGTGAGAGTACCCTTCAACATGTATTCATTTGGTTGTGAGATATAATGTGTAATAATGGATGATATGAAATGGATAACAGTTGTAAAAGTTAGCTGTTGTTATTAAATATTGAAATCGAACTGTTTTTTTCAATAATATTTTTGTTATTGGTTATTGAGCTATCGCTCCTAGCTATTCCTTCAGAATGAGCATAATTTGTCCTCCTCATTCTGAAAAATGACCCTAGATCGCCCTTGTCCACAATTTGTGAAGGAGTCCAGTGACAAATATTGTCACCATCAAGATAAGTATCGAGAATTCCAGAGCGTCGAGCTTCGATAATAATGTCGCAAATAGAATTGTAAACATCGCTACTAAAATTATTTATTATTTCTGTGAGTTTGGGGTAACTATCGAGACATGGGTCTTTACACAGCTGGCCTAGAAGACTTTCTTTATCAAGGTGGCGATGCAGTAAGGAAGTTATGGTATGCGGGAATACATGGGAAGGTGTGTTTGCTTTTTCGATTTCCCACATAATACTTAGGTCATTGAGAAGTTCACTGCAGGCTAAATTGGCTATTGCGCAAGCTAGTCCCTCTTTTCCTCCAAAATAGTAGTAAATCATTGTGGTACTGAAACCTGCACTTTTTGCGATTTCGTCTACTGTAGTTCCTTGCAATCCATTACATAAAAATGCTCGCCGCGCGGTCTCCAACAGAAGCATTTTACTATTGGGAAGAGAGGCTTTACGTCGCCCAAGAACGCGTACTGGCGCGGGGATTGGATTTCTCATGACCGCCTCCTATTCCTCAATCCCGAGATTTACGAGCATGTCAGCAGCATTCCCCTGTTGCGCTTGGATCAATGGCTACTCACCTACAATCAATCATTTAGTTCTAGAGGGATCGGCTGATGAAACCCAAGCGGGTCCACCCATCCTTGAAGGCTCGGCGGGAATCGCACAGGTATGAATTCATGGAATTCATATATGGCCAGGCCAGCGGTGGCGAGTGGGTCGGCTGATAGAGCCCTTTCGAGTTCCTTGCGTGATTCCACTCTTACAACGAGAATTGTTCCATTTTCAGGTTCACTAGGACCATAGAGTAAAATATGACCTGATTCGTAACCCATCTGAAGCACATCGAAATGTTGCTTGACCAGATGTTCACCGATGGCTTCAATTGGGACCTTAAAGGAGATAGTTACGACGTAATGTTTCATCGAGAACTCCTTTGAATTTCGACGCTAGTGCATGGGGTCTGCTTAGCTACTTCGGGTACCACCACGAAGCGATTGATGGAGCAGAACCCGTCAGAAATAATGACCTAGACGCAGAATATGGAAATTGATGCCCCTGTTTGGAGCGTTGAGACCCGCATTGGAAAGATGCTGAAATCGATATGAGAGATCAAAGCGATTGCGTCTTCCGATTAATATGCCAATCCCAAAGTGTTCTCCAAATTCGAACGCACTTCCTAACTGCCTGAAGGAGGAAACGGAGGAATGTGAAAGCACATGAGCGCCGACGCCTGCTTCGAGATATGGCGTTGAATTTCTGAGCCCAGTGAATGTGCATCGTAAAACAGGTGTAAACCCAACATCTAAGATGTTCTTATTTGATGATGAGGTTTCTGTATTCCAGATTCCGATGCTGGTGTCCCAATAACCGGATAGTTCCCAATAATGATTCAGGATGAGTGATTTCCCCCAGTGCTTTTGAAAAGCCCATCGACTTAGCTCTACGTCGCAGTGGGAGGAGTCTGAATTCCCAGTTTCGATAGCCATTCCATCGAACCAAACCCCAGCTTCGGGGGGAGGTGATAACGATGCGACGTTGAAAGCCCCGTTGGCGGCTAACATGTTCTTTTTTCCAAAGGGATAGATGCTCCAAGTCGAATCCGAAAAGTGGAATCCCGGGTGTTGACCAGACAAATGACTTGGAGCACGGACCATATAAAGTCTCTAGGGACCGGAGAAATTAATGACAGTTCCCGGATCAGTGCGAAGCGCCGGTCGACTCAGGTGGACGCTCAGGTTGTGACCAACCTCCACCAAGTGCTAGGTAAAGGTGGACAACCGATCGTTGCTGGTTGGAAAGCGCCTCTGCCAGAGATAGTTCAGCTGAGAAAAGCTGGCGTTGAGCATCTAGGACTTCGAGATATGGAGAAACCCCTCCCGCGAAGCGCATATTAGCGATACGTTCTGCTTCTTGAAGGGAGGTCACGGCAGCTGTTTGAGCACGGACAACTTCCTTGGAGGTGGCTACGGCTTTGAGTGCATTGGATGTATCTCCAAATGCGGCCAGGACTGTTTTCTCGTACGAGGCTTTCGCACGTTCCCATCGAGCAACAGCGGCCTGCCGCTGTCGCCGGAGTTCTCCTCCATGGAAGATCGGAGCGAGAAGCCCTCCCCCTACGCTCCAACTTTTTTGACCCGCGTTGGTAAGGTCAGAGAGTTCCAAACTCTCAAATCCAAGACTGCCTGTTAATCGGAGGCTCGGAAAGAGATTCGCCGTCGCCACACCGACCTGCGCGTTGGCAGCCCTGAGCATTTCCTCGCTCTGCCGTACGTCAGGCCTGCGCTCTAGTAGAGTAGATGGCAAATCAGGAGCAATGCTCTTGGGTGGGAGCGAAGGGATAGGGCGACCACGTGGTATGACCCCTGGGCCGCGTCCAAGGAGCAGGTTGATTCGGTTCTCCTGTTCATGTACGGCCTGCTCAAACTGCGGAATGGTGGCTTCAGCCAAGGCTACTGACGAAGCGGACTGACTTGACTCGAGTTTGTCGCCTACACCACCGATCATTCGACTTTCGACCAAGGCGAGAGACCTTTTCCGGACCTCAACAGTGCGTTTTGCAGTGTCCAACTGCATATCCATCGCCTGCAATTGGTAGTAGCCACTGACGACATCACCAATGAGGCTCAGGAATACCGCGCGTCTCCCCTGTTCGGTTGCAAAATATTGGGCTCGATCGCTCTCTCGAGATCGGCGAATCTTCCCCCAAAGATCCAGCTCCCAACTGGCGGAAAGGTCGGTTGAGAAATGATTACCGATGACTGTCTGAGGGCCTGCTCCGGCAACAAGTGCTCGTTGCCGAGTGGCTGAGGCACCAACGTCAAGGCTCGGCCACAGATGGTTGATGCCTGCTAATGCCCTCGCCTCCTCCATGCGGCTCACCGCCATCTGGAGATCTTTGTTCTTGTTGATAGCCTCGATCACAAGATCTCTTAGTACGGGATCATCGTTGATGATCTCCCACCACCCTAGGTCCGCTGACAGGGCATCTGGTGCGGATGGAGTTGAAAAGGAACCGGGGACTTCAACGACAGGCCTTCGATAGTTAGGTCCCACGGCGCACCCAGTTGCCAAGGCCAACATCGCAATAGCCGATATCCCGGTCCGTGTGTAATTCTTCATAGTCATTGTCAGGACCTTTCCTCGGTTTCAAGGTTCGTGGGCATCGTCTCCTCGTTCGCATGCAAGCCATCAGGAGCGGCGTCCGGTTTCTTGGCGAACCGATCCATCAGTACGAAGAGCGCCGGAATAAGGAAAACCCCGAACACAGTGGCGATAAACATCCCCACGCAGACAGTTACACCAATGACTTTTCGAGCTTCCGCCATTGCTCCTGAAGCGAAAACCAATGGCAGCACTCCGAGGATGAAGGCAAACGCGGTCATTAGGATGGGCCTGAGACGCAGCTTAGCTGCGCTTAAAGCGGCCTCTACAGCTGTCATGCCCGATTCCCGATGGGCCTTGGCATACTCCACAATCAAGATGGCATTCTTGGCTGCCAATCCGATGAGGGTGATCATGCCGATCTGGGCGAAGACGTTGTTTACATAACTGCCTCCAAGGACCTGGGGCAGCAGGGTCCGCATCAGCCAAAGGCCCAGGATGGCGCCGAAGAGCGCGAAGGGCGTTCCCAGCAGCACGCTAAACGGTAGGGACCAGCTCTCGTATTGGGCGGCGAGGATGAAGAACACCACCACTAGAGCGAAGATGAACACCACGGACCCAGTGCCCGCTGCCTTCTTTTCCTGGTACGAGAGGTTGGCCCACTCGTAACTGAAGCCCTGGGTCAGCACTTTGGCTGCTGTTTCCTCCAAGGCCTTGTGAGCTTCGTCGGAGCTGTAGCCAGCTGCGGGCACGCCAGAGATCTCGGCGGCACGGTACAGGTTAAAGCGCGTTGTGAAAGAAGGTCCGTGGGTATCACGCATCGTCACCAAGGTGTCCAGGGGAATCATCTGGCCGTTCTCGCTGCGTACGAAGAACTGGCCCAGAGATTTTGGCGAGGTTCGGAATTCCGGTTCAGCCTGGAGGAAGACACGATAGATGCGGCCGAACCTGTTGAAGTCGTTGATGTAGGAGCTACCGAGCAGGGCGCCCATCGTCTGGTTCACCTCCTGGATGGGTACGCCCAGCTTATGGGCCTTCTCGCGGTCGATATCTGCGAAGACTTGAGGCTCGGAGGTCCGGAAAAAGGTGTTTACGCGACCAATCTCGGGACGCTTTGATGCTTCCGCGACGAACTTTTCGGCTACGTCCGCCAAGGCCTCCGGAGTGTTCCCAGAACGATCCTGGATCATCATCGTGAAGCCCTCGCCAGATCCCAGACCTTGGATGGCTGGGGGCCCGAATGCGAAGACTTGGGCTTCGGGGATTTGCTTGTAGAACTCCAGATTCAGCAGCAGCATGGCGATGTCTAGCCGTTGCTTGATGCCTTTCCGCTCCTCCCAGGGCTTGGCCTGCACGAAGACGATGCCGGTGTTAGACGCATTCGTGTTGGTGAGGATGCTGAAGCCGGAAGCTGCAGCGATGCTCTTGACGGCAGGGCTGGCCGTGAGGATTTTCTCTGCCTTCCTGATTACAGCCTCGGTCCTTTCTTTGGAGGCGGCATCGGGGAGCTGGATGTTGACGAAGAAATAGCCATTGTCCTCGCTGGGAAGAAAGCCTGTGGGAACAGCCTTCAGCAGGCCACCCGCCAACAGCACTAGGGCAACCACGATCATCAAGCTGCGTAAGCCTTTCCGGATAAGGACCTGCGTCACGGACAGGTACTTCTCGGTCGTGCGGCCGAAGATGCGGTTGAACCAGATGTAGAAAGGATCCAGGAAGTGCTTCTCGCCGGGTTTGCGGGCGCGGAGAAGCTTTGAGCAGAGTGCCGGGCTCAGCGTCAGGGCGCTGATGGCCGAGAAGGCAACGGAAATGGCGATGGTGACGGCGAACTGCTGGTAGAGTCGGCCCGTCATGCCGCCCATGAAGGCCACGGGCACGAAGACCGCAATGAGGATGAGGGCGATGGCGATCACCGGACCCGTCACCTCACGCATTGCCTGGGCTGTAGCCTCCTTCGGAGTCATGCCCTGCTCGATGTGGTGCATCACTGCCTCCACCACCACGATGGCGTCGTCTACCACGATGCCGATGGCGAGCACCAGTCCTAGCAGCGAGAGCACGTTAATGGAGAAGCCAAGAAGCGGGAATATAGAGAAGGTGGCCAAGAGGGAGACCGGCACCGTGAGGAGCGGAATTAGCGTAGCGCGCCAGTTTTGGAGGAATACGAAGACGACAAGAATGACGAGAAGCACGGCTTCGAACAGGGTGATGACGATCTCTTGGATTCCGACACTGATACACCGCGTGGTGTCCATGGTGAGCTGGTATTCCACATCCCTCGGGAAGTCTGTGGCCATATTGGCCATGGCCTTCTCGACATCGTCCCTTACCCGGAGCGCATTCGATCCGGGAGTTTGATAGACACCAAACATGGCGGCGGGCTTCCCGTTTGCACTGCCACTCATCATGTAGCTAAGACTGCCGAGCTCGATGCGGGCGACATCCTTGAGACGGACCTGGCTTCCGTCGGGATTGGAACGCACGATGATGTCGCCGAATTCTTCGGCAGTGGCGAGGCGGCCCTGGGTCTTTACGGTGTAGGTGAAGGACGTACCTTCGGGAGCAGGGGGTCCGCCCAGTTGCCCAGCAGGGGTGATGTCGTTCTGGGCTGAAATGGCAGCCATGAGGTCACTGACTGTGAGGCCGAGCGCCATGAGGCGGTCGGGTTTCACCCAGACCCGCATGGAGTAGTCCGTGCCGCCATACATCCGCACATCACCTACGCCATTGATGCGGGCCAAGCGATCCTTGATGTTGATCGAGGTGTAGTTCGTGAGGAATGTGCTGTCCCAGGTTCCCTTCGGGGAGGTCAGAGAGTAGACGAGCACCGGCAGGGATAGTGCCTTCTTCGTGCTTACGCCGTATTGCTTCACGGCTGCCGGAAGGCTGGCTTGCGCCTGCCCCACACGGTTCTGCATCAGCATGGTGGCCGTGTCTAGGTTGGTGCCCACATCGAATGTCGCGTCGGTCTTGAGTGTCCCGTCATTGCCGTTGGTGGACTTGACGTAGATCATGTTGTCCACGCCGTTGACCTGCTGCTCGATAGGTGTGGCCACGGCCTGTTCCACATCCGGGGCCGAGGCACCCGTGTAGGTCGTCTCGACGGTGATACTGGGTGGAGTGATGTCAGGGTACTGGGTGATGGGGAGCCGATTCATGGCGACGAGGCCCACGATGACCATGAGGATGGACATCACCATCGCCAGAATCGGGCGGCGGATGAATGGATTCATGGTCTAGCTCCTCCCGGTGTAGGGCTTAGTCGTCACAGAGACGCCTGGCTTGGCCTGTTGTATTCCCTCGACCACAACCATCTCTCCGGGCTTCAGCCCTTCACTCACTACCCACTCCTGGGCATGGCGAGGTCCCATCTTCACTGGGCGGATCTGGACTTTGCCGTTTACGACCACCGCGAGTTGGTAGGATCCTTGGATTTCCTGTACTGCTCGCTGGGGCACGAGCACTGCGTTCTTCACCGTATCGAAGTCGAAACGCACCTTTACAAACTGTCCTGGGCGAATGGTTCGGTCAGGGTTCGGGAAGACCGCTCGTACTGAGATCGTTCCGACCTTGGGGTCGATGGCTCGCTGGACTGCGTCGAAGTAGCCCTTCGCTGGGTGGATGCTGCCATCCGACAGCACCAGTTCGGCTATTGGGGCATTCTTACCTTCCAGCGGTTTGGATCCATTCTTGGCCCGTTCGGCCAACATGAGGTAGTCCCGCTCTTGCATACCAATCACGACATGGATTGGATCCACATTAGAGATTGTGGTAAGGAGAGTTGAGTCGCCACGGCCGACAAGATTCCCTGGTTTCACCTTGGCGAAATCCGCCAGACCTGACGTTGGCGCTGTAATGCGGGTGTAGCTGAGATCCAAAAGCGCTTTGTCTAGGGCTGCTTTAGCCGAATCCACAGCCGCACGGGATGTTTTTTGCATAGACAACGCTGAATCAAAGGTTTGCCTACTCACAGCTTGGTTTTCTGCCAATGGACGTAGCCGGTTTACCTCGATGTCAGCCAACATAAGGCGTGCTTCAGCAGATACCAAATCGGCCCGACGTTGAGAAACTACGGACTGGAAGGTATTGGGCTCAATAGTGAAGAGAAGATCACCCTTCTTGATTTGTTGACCTTCCTGGTAGTGAATACCCTCCAGGTAGCCCTCGACACGCGCGCGGATTTCCACATCTAGAGAGCCGGTTGTTTGTCCAACCAACTCCATAACTACGGGGACATCCTGCTGCGTGGCTGCCTTGATATAGACTTCGGGTGGAGGAAGTTCCATTTTTTTCTGACACCCAATGGCAGCTATCAGTCCCGCGATGACTAGTGTCCCAGACAGAGGGTGATGCTTCAGGAAGGCACTGTGTTTCATTGCTTTGCTCCGGTGGAGGTAGTTGATAAAAGGGAATCTGTTTCGGGCTCGAGGTGGCGTAGCGCGAAGGAAAAGACAGCCGAAAGCCGTTCGGCTATGAAAGTTGGGTCGGCCCACCATTCGGCATGGCCCCAGATCAAAAGATTGGTCTCTGCCATCAATGCCTGGCCGAGGCAGCAACTCTGAATCACCGCACTCCATAGATCGACATGGGAGTCGTCTAGGTGAGGACACATTTCACGAACGCACGCGCGAATCTCATCAATTAGGGGGGCAAAGTGATCTCGCAAGAGGTCGATGGTCTCTGGTTTTGGCGTGCTAATCACAGATAGCCAGAGACGCGCCGATGCCTTTCGTTTTGGCTCTGCAGAAATGAAATGGATGTTGATTGCGGCGAGTATGCGAACGATGAGTGCTTCCAGCCGCGTATGACCAGAGGCATATGCATCGGCCACGTTTTGGCCTTCTCCATGTCCGTCTGGGAACTGTGTTGCCATTTTTTGAAAGAGATGTAGGACAACCTGGCGATACAGCCCTTCCTTACTGCCGAAGTAGTACGCGACTAAAGAGGAGTTCTTGCTGGCCACGTTACTCAGCAGGC
>JADHEF010001042.1_pt1 | contig 20600 bp, 13 predicted proteins | sample 8952391 | NCBI WGS metagenome assembly JADHEF01 (sample SAMN16124439, study PRJNA663245) | bioreactor sludge metagenome | isolation source: sludge (nitrite) | place: India:Bengaluru | collected 2019-02-28
AGTGGTGGCAGTCCAAAAGATGGTTATGTGTGTCTAGAATTTTGGTGGCTATTCAATGGAAGCGAGCAAAAGCACCTTGATTAATCACATAGTCAAACATTTCATGTTCATCTAATTCCAATACTCTTTTTGTTGGATCTTTATGAGTAAGGGAATTATGTGAACTTTCACGTCCTACACGAAAACTAATTTGTCTTGTTTTTCTATTTTTTTGTTGATATGGAAATAACTTTTCTCCTGACTCTGTCAGTAAATAAAAAGAATCACTATATATTTCATTAAAAATAGCCATAAACCTTCCGTTGTATATGAAATGCACTTAATAAGTGCTATTTTAACATTTTAAAATGATTTAAATCATTGCTTTATAAATATCGAATAAGAGACTGAAGAGTGAGTACACAAGCAGAACTTGAGCTAGAAAATAACTTCATTCAACAACTTGAAGGACTAGGCTATCAAAGGGTGTATCTACGCACCGAAAAGGCATTGCTTGATAACTTAAAACTACAAATTCAAAAACTTAATCAACTCTCAAATCCATTTTCAGAACAAGAATGGAAACAGGTTTGGCATTACCTTACTAAAGAAACTACCGTATTTAGAAAGGCACAGTTATTACGTGATCGTTTTCCATTAAAATTTGATGATGGCACAGTCAAACATTTGTATTTTCTTGGTGAAAATGCATTAGACAATACTTTTCAAGTTTCTAATCAAATCGTATCTGACCATTCTACTTTGAATGGTAAGACCAGTCGTTTTGATGTGACTTTATTGGTGAATGGCTTTCCTCTGATACAAGTGGAACTAAAACGACGTGGCGTAGAAATTCAGCAAGCCTTTAAGCAAACGATTGAATACGCAAAAACAGCTTATAAAGCAGGTGATGGCTTATTTGGTTATATCCAGTTCTTTGTAATCAGCAACGGCGTGAACTGTTTGTATTATGCCAATGGTACAAAGAGTATTGAGTTCGCTTTCCCTTGGGCAGATGAAAACAATAAAAACATTAATGACCTTACAGAATTTACGAATGCATTTTTAAATCCTGCACATGCCTTCAAGATGCTGTCTCAGTACATTGTCTTGCATCACTCAGATGAATTTTTGATGATTCTGCGCCCATACCAAATCTATGCGATTGAGCGTATGGTTCAGCATGTACAGACCTCAAAGGAAAATGCCTATATCTGGCATACAACGGGTTCAGGTAAAACATTAACTTCGTTTAAGGCAAGTCAATTGCTAATCAAAAATCCTGAAATTCGTCGTGTCATTTTTGTGGTTGACCGTAAGGATTTAGATGAGCAAACCTATACAGAATTCAATGCCTATCGAGAAGGCTCTGTAGACAGTACCAACAACACAGCTAATCTGATCAAACAGTTACGCTCCTTAGATAATCGTCTTGTCTTAACCACCATCCAAAAGCTGAATAATGCGATCACCAAAGATCGACATCAAAAAGAGATGGCGGATCTACAAAATGAAAAAGTCATATTTATCTTCGATGAATGTCACCGTAGCCAATTTGGTGAAACACATCAGAACATCAAGCGCTTCTTTAAAAATGCACAGATGTTTGGTTTTACAGGCACACCAATCTTTTCCACCAACAGCCTAAAGAAATCGGGTGAGACCTTTACTACGGAGTATTTATTCCCTGTAAGACTACATGAATACCTGATCGTAGATGCAATCACGGACAGAAATGTATTGCCTTTCCAAATTGATTATTGGGGTAAATACAGTAGTTCTGATGCAAGTGGGGCGACTGAGCAGGTTGAAGGTATCGATACCAAGGAGCTGTATGACAATCCAGAACGTTTGGAAAAAATTGTTCGTCATATCTTAAGTATCCATGACAAGAAGACTAAGAACCGAGAATTTTGTGCCATGTTCTGTGTCAGCTCAGTCGAGAACTTGATTCAGTACTATGAGCTATTTGAGAAAGTACAGGCAGAAATGGCGGAAGAGGCGAAACGAAATGAAAGCTATTTTCAGCCAATCTCAGTCAGAACCATATTTTCTTATGCGACAGAAGAACAAGATCAGCAAGCAAGCATAGAAGAAACAGAAGCAGGCATGATTGCCGAAGAGCCTGTCGATGCACCAAACAGTGTGGATGAGTCCCGTAAAGCCAAACTGAATCGTTATATCGCACAGTACAATGCAACCTACGGATCAAGCTACAATACCACTGACAGCTTCTATGATTATTATCAGAACCTCGGTAAGCGTGTGAAGTTCTATAACATCAAGTATGAAAAAGATGAGCAAATCGACTTATTGCTTGTGGTGAATATGTTCCTGACAGGGTTTGATTCAAAACCACTCAATACCATCTATGTCGATAAAAACTTAAAATATCATGGTTTGATTCAGGCATTCTCACGTACCAACCGTGTATACAAGCCATCTAAGCCATTCGGTAATGTCGTGTGTTATCGCAATTTAAAACAAGCGACAGATAAAGCACTGGCTTTATTCTCAAATAAAAATACCGTTGATATCGTAACTGTGCCTGAAATGAGTGTTTTCTTAGGACAGTACGAAACAGCAGTAGCACAGTTAAAAACATTGACGCCAAACTGTCAGAATGTAGATGACTTAAAGCTTGAAGCTGAACAGTTAAAATTCGTGGAAGCATTTAGAGAAGTTTTACGTTTGAGCAACTTACTCAATATGTTTACTGAGTTCGATAAAAACAAGGCACCGATTAGTTCGCAAGATTTGGAGGACTATAAAGGTAAATATAAAGACCTCTATAACCGCATCAAACAGCCATCTGATGGTAAGGATAAAGTCTCCGTATTGGATGATATCGACTTCCAACTCGAATTAGTACACAACGACCGAGTGAATCAAGATTACATCATTGCACTGCTTGGACTGATTGCGACTGCATCAAGTCAAACGCAGAAGGATCAACGCAGAAAAGAGTTGATGGATATGCTGAGCAATGATGCCAAGATGTATAACAAAAAAGAACTGATTGAAAAATTCATTGAACAACAACTGCCAAAGATGATCACAGGTCAAACGGTGAAACAAGCATTCTCTGCCTTTTGGGATGCTGAAAGAGCGCAAGCTTATGAGGGCTTCTGCCGTGATGAACAGTTGAAAAAGCCTGAGTTTGATAAAGTCGCAGATAACTTTAATTTCACCGAGCGCCTTCCGTTGCCTCATGAGATTAAGGAGCTCCCAATACAAAAGCCACCATTGCTGAAACGTGGTCGTTATTTTGCAGAGTTACATGCGAAGACATCTGATTTATTAAGCCGTTATAGTTTGAAGTTGTAATGAGTCGACTAAAAAATTAATGTCTTGGCAGAGTGGCATTACCACAGAGCATCTAGCGTCTATTCCGCTTGTGCATTGCGAATGTCACTCCATAAAGATCAATTTAAAATGAATATTGGCAAACCATGACTACAGCTACTTTAGAGCCAAGCGTTGTCTCATTAAAAACGTTGTATGAGCAATCTTTAAGCATTCCTGATTATCAGCGTCCGTATAAATGGACAGAGAAGCATGTCAGAACGCTGTTTGATGATTTGGATTATTTTGTTGCTAGCATCACGCCTAAGAATCGTGATGATGATCGTTATAAGTATCGTCTTGGGACTATTGTTTTACATAAGGAATCTGCTGAAGCAAAAAAGGATATCGTAGATGGTCAGCAACGTACTTTGACCTTTTATCTCATTTGGCATGCCTTACAAGCGAGAAAAACTGAACTAAACAAGGTTAGACTGCCTCAATTTAGTCTAGATATTCCTGCGTGCCGTATTAGCCAAGAAAATCTACGCAGGAATTATGATGTCGTTGTTCGGCTACTCGATAAACCGAGATCTAAGCCTCTAGAAGAATACATTGATATCCTGCTATCTAAATGTGAGTTCGTCATCGTTGAATTAGGCAAGCTCTCTGAGGCTTTCCAGTTCTTTGATTCACAAAACTCAAGAGGATTAGATCTACATCCACATGACTTGTTGAAGGCATACCATCTACGAGAATTTGATCCCTCAGAAGCGCAATTAAAAGCACAAGCTGTTCAGCAATGGGAGCAAAGAAAAGAAAAGGATGTACATAAGATTTTCTCCCATTTGCTTTATCCAATCAGACAATGGACGAAAGGGGAAAAGGCATTCACCTTTGGTAAAGAGCAGGTTGATGGTTTTAAAGGTTTGTCACTGCATCTGGAAGATCGTTTTCCACTAAGCCAGTCATATCGTATCTTGCATAGCATGGTTGATGAGTACAACTGTGATCGCTTCCGTAAAGTAGATCACCTACATTTAGTCTATCCATTTCAAATTACTCAAACGATGATCAATGGGCGACGCTTTTTTGAATGGTTTACGCACTATGAAAGCAAAGCATTAGGTCTGCTTTATCCACTCGGCAATGATGCTTGGGTAGAACCATTATTGAAAACAGAAATGTCGAAAAAAATTTGGAACGTCATCAATGGCGTTACTGTCACTGAGAATTCTAAAGATTATGTTTACTCTGGTCGAACACGGACGGGTGATGGCTATGTCCGTAAAATACTGAATGCTTTTCTCTTGGCATACTACGATCGTTTTGGTGAAGTAGATTTTTCTAGTGCTTTAGAAATAGGGTTCATTTGGGCTTATAGTTTAAGACTCACGCAATCAAGCATCTATGAATCAAGCATTGAAAGTCATGTCATAGATCACAACCTCTTTAGACGTTTGGGCGAATCCTTAAGACCCAAAGACTTCTTTAATTTTTCTTTGAGTATCATTGATTCGAGTAAGCTAAGCGAGAGAAGTAATAAAAGTAAAGTTGAAGGAATTAAAAAACTATTTGTAGAAATGAAATATATGGCGGAGCAGGGATAAATGTCAAAAGAGCAAACACAGCCATATACCATCTTTCAATTGTTGAGCGAAGATGTAAATTATCAAATTCCTGTATATCAAAGGAACTATGCTTGGGGGAAACCACAGATCCGAGCATTGATACAGGATGTTTATGATTATTATCTAAAATCAAAGGTAAGTGATGAAAACTATTATATTGGTAGTTTAGTCGTAGCGAAAAAAGAAAAGTACTTTGAAGTGTTAGATGGACAACAGCGATTTACGACTTTAAATCTTATCGCTTTATTTTTGAAGTCTAAGCTTAAAAATTCGCAACTAGATCAATTTCAGAAAATACGATTGAGCTTTGAAAGCCGTGAAAAGTCAGCGATTATTTTAAACTCTTTGTGGAAGTTTGCGAGCGATCAAACCCTTGAAAAAGATCTAGATAGATTGAATGTAGAGTATGGTGATCACTCTATCCTGAGAGGCTATCAAATCATTGATGCTGAGTGTTTGAAGATAGTTCAAGAGAGTGAGCTTGAAAAATTTGCAGACTATTTACTGAATCACGTCGTGATTTTACGCACTATGATTCCAGAGCTTGCAGATGTGACGCATTATTTTGATGCGCTGAATAACCGTGGTGAACAGTTAGAAGCCCATGAAGTGATTAAGGCACATTTTCTGAGTCTTTTAAGTGATGATGATGTAAATCGTCATGTTGTTCATCAGGTGTGGTCAGCATGTCAGGATATGTATAAATATGTTGCCTATGGTTTTAATGCAGATCAGCGAAAGCGGATATTTGGTGGTTCATATCATGATTGGTCTGTTAATGATTATGAACAGTTGAAGTCATGCTTACCTATCGAAACACAATTGAAAGATGCTAGGACTGAAGGGAAGAGCTCATATGGGGATCAGCTCACTTTGGAAGGAATTCTAAAGCTTAAGTCTATTCCAGTGACTCAAAAGCCCAATGAAGAGTCGAGTGAGCGCTTCACAAGCATTATTGATTATCCAAATTTCCTGATGCAAGTTTTGAAAATATATGTCAAAACACAATTCACTGATGGTGACTCTAGCAAGATTGCACTCGATGATAAGACTTTATTAGAAAGCTTTAAAAGCACGATTGTAGATGCAGGTCATGTAAAAGACTTTATCTACCTACTTCTGAAAACACGATATTTATTCGATCTGTATGTCATCAAACGTGAGAATAGTCCTCAGTACAAAGGTTGGTCACTCAAGAAGCCCAAATACTATAGTTCTGGTACTGTGAGCTATGTAAACACCTTTTCGCAATCTGAACAGGAAGGGGAAAATGAATTAGCATTAGAAGGAGGTCAACGAAACCTTGTAATGCTTTTATCAGCATTTCATGTTTCTTATCCGACACATGCACGTAAGAATTGGTTACTCAGCATTTTGTATTGGTTTATTGATCAGAGTGACAACGATATCAGTTTAGAGGCCTATTTTGCATATGTGGAGAACCTGGCACGAAGTATCATCAAGAAACGGTACTTAACAGCAATAGAACAAGACTATGAAAGTTTCATGTATGCTAAAAAAGTTGATTGCGACACTGTAGTGACTTCACAAGATATTGAAACGCATTTTACTTATGGAAAAATTCCACACTTCTGTTTTAACTATTTAGATTACATTTTGTTAAAGAAGGAAAAGGTAAACCATTCTAAATTTTACTTTAGCTACAAAGATTCTATCGAGCATTTCTATCCACAGAATCCTAAGGTAGGTGAACCTTTAAAGGATGATGCACTGTTGCATGGTTTTGGTAATCTAGGATTGGTAAATCAAAGTGAAAATTCTACACTCACTAATGATATGCCGATCCAAAAAGCTAAATGGCTAAGGAATAACAAGAAAGCACCAAACAGTTTGAAGTTGGAGTTGATGATGGAGGTTGCACAGAGCGAATTGGAATGGAATGAAGTGAGTATAGAAAAGCATCAGCAAGCTATGGTAGAGTTGTTATTGGAAGAATTAAATGTAAAAGCATACTCTTAGAGGCATGCTTTTTTATTATGTATACCTTTTAGTATACTAAATGTATTGGATGTTAAAAAAATATAATAAAAACAAAGGTTAGGTACTATTGCATCATGGGCGTTAAGGTAGAAAGATCAGCCATAATTTCTGAACTGGTCATTAAAAATAAATCCTTTCAACAAGAGATAAATGCAAATACTGCTCAATAGGCTATGCAGGAAAATTTAAAGCACATTTTCAATCAGGCCAATCCAACATGGTTGAGCACAGGAGATCGAAAATGTGAAATGAATCTGCTGATTCAATTCAGCTTTAAAGCTGTATTGCAGCAAGTCTATCAAATTTAATTTTTAGAAAGAAATGAAATTCCAGATGAATCTTTAAGTCAGCGCTCAGATCTGTCGCTATGGCTTCTTATTCAGCATTATTTGCAATTTTAAAAAATAAACCACCGGATGCGAACATGCGGTGGCAAGTCTCAATCAAGACGATAGTTTATTCCGGATCATAAAGACCAAGATCGGTCAGATGTAATCTGAGAATCCGGCGTAATTCCAGTACGGCTTCAGGCGTTTCCTGAATCGAGTGGCCACCCTTAATGACTTTGCTAGATACAGCACCATTTAGGTAAGCACTCTCATATGAAACGATATCATCGCTCATGAGCTTGGTGTCTTGCGTATCTACGGTATTGCCGATAATCGAGTGAAATTTGATATCTTTAGAAGGCTGAATATCCTGGGTCAACGCCGTGAATTTTGAATTTTCACTCAGATCGCTTGGGCCATTTTGAATCAGGTCATGCCCCAGTTCTTTGACAAACTCGTTTAACCCGATCTGGCCTTGCAGGGTATCGGCAAAGGCACCCAAAAATGCACCCGGTATACGGATAATTTTACGGGCCAGTTTGGTATGCCAGCGGTCGGCATATTCTGTCCCACGATGTGGTGTCGCTAAGAAAATGGCCCGAGTGAAATTTGGAATAGGCCGCATTTGCAGGCGTGCTTTAAAGAGCGGGTTATCCTTAAATTGTGCAATGCGGGTATTTTGTACCAGCTTGAATGCATCTTGAGTAATATCGGCCTGACTGACCATTAAACGGGCAATCACGCCTCCCATACTATGTCCGACCAGTACCGCATCTTTTTTGGCTGGTGCATTGTTCGCAACCCGGGCAAAGCCTTGCTGAACCAGGGCATTAATTTGAAAACGGCTTTCCAGAATCGGCATATTGGTAGAATAAAATACCTGCCAGACCTGGAAATTTTCCCTTAATACCGGATCACCCATAATGTCGTTGGTCAGACGAATCCAGGCTTCAGGACTACTGGCCAAGCCATGAATCAATACCAGCACTTTCTTGTCCGGATTATAAGGTTCCAGCATATACAGATGCGGCATGCTCAGACTGTCTTCGCGATTAATCAGGGTCAGATAGGCTAAACGCCCCAGATTGTTCTCGGCCAGCCATAAGCCGTAAGGTGCAGAAAAGTTGGCGGCCAGCGCATATTCTTTCGAAGCCACTTTGATCTTTTCATGCTTATAAGGATCATAGAGTTTCAGGTGAAACTCCGAAGTAGATAAAATCTGTTCGGTCGAATTCACGGATTTAGGCACAGCGGTAATGGTGGTCGCCAGATAGCGGGCTGAATGAATGTTTGGATTGATACCATTTGGATAGTTGTGCTTGAGCGGATCGACAATATATTTTTTATCCTGCTCGATTTGCTGTGCTTCAGGTAAGACCACTAAAAATTCTGAACCAAAACCATCACGGCGGGTGATAGAACGCAGGCCGGAAAAGTTCATGTTATAGGTGGACATCAGCTGTTCAATGGTCTGGTTTTTCAGCTGCGGAAAATTTTCCAGATCAATGGTATATACACTATCACCGACCTGAATGCGCTGGCCGGACTGTTTGGTTTTATAACGTTCAGCATAGCGTTGAATCAGATGGGCAATCGCCAGGTTATAAAAGTCACGAATCTGAACCTGGCGGTTATCAAAAATACGCTCTTGCGGCGCACGCTCGGTTTTAAATAGATAGGCATAGCTATAACGAATGCTTTTATCCAGCATAGTGAGCTGCTGATCCAGACATTTCTGGATATTCTGCTTGTGTTGTTGCTGTTTTTCCGGTGATCGGGTTTTGTTTAAAATTCCGGTGTTACATTCAGCAGACTTGGCATTTTGTAAGGAGTTGGCTAGATATAATTCACTTGCTGTAGAAAGCAATTGTTCATCTAAAATTTGGGGAATACTTTTCAGATCTTCCACACATTCTTCGGGCTGATCAATACAGATCTGGGCTTCACGACCTGTCATGGACAACACATTCAGACTGGCTTCGCTAAGCTTGTCGCGGGTCAAGATGCTGTCACGCTCATTGTTCAGCGTGACATTAATCGCCTGTTCCTTAACACTGACCACCTGACAGCCGCTGAGTACGCTGGTGATGAGTAAAGTGCACAGCATTAATCTTTTATTTATTTTTTCGTGCATAAAACTTTTCACTGAATTCAAGTTATAAAGCGGGATAATGTTTTGTATTTTACTAATTTTTTCCCATAAAAATAGACCGCCGTAGCAGTCTATTTGTAATCAAATTGAAGCGAATCTTGATTATGGGGTTACCGGTGCTGTTGCTGGGTCTGTAGCCGGAGCGGGTGTTGATGTTTGCAGAACTTGCCAAACATTCCAGCGGCCATTTTTTTCAATTTCCTGAATCAGACGGTCGGCTACTTCAGCTTCTTGCGGATATTTCACCTTATAGTTCGCCAAGGTTTGAGTGGCATTTTTTTTCTGTTCTAATGCAATATAGTTATTGGCTGCAGAAAGATAAGCCTCCTGAACGCCAGCTTTCATGGCTTTGTCCAGATAAGCGATGGCTTCTCGTTGACCACCGCCTTCAGACAGACCAAAACCAAACCAGAAGTTGACTTCAGGATCATCCGGGTTGATTTTGAGAATACGCTGGGCATAGGTCAGGGAATTGGTAGTATAGACTGAACCCAGATCCAGGTTACGTGCCATCACGCTGGCTTTAAAAGCACGCATCAATACATCAAAAGAGGCATTTGGACGGGCCGCTAAAGTATCCAGTTGTCGGGTGACTTCACGTAGTTTGGCTTCAAAGCCACGGCGTTCCTGACGATCGCTGAAACGTGGTGGATAATGACGTGCCTTACCTTCGACCATTTGCAGGAAATCGTCAATTTCGGTGATATCGATTTCATTTGAATTGGCAAGTGCTGCATAACGCATTGCACGGGTATTGCTATCTACCACTGGAATAATCAGTTTATTCACATCCAGGGTCAATTGCTTGGATGGATCATTAGGATCCGTCACCACCATCTTGGTTACAGGCTGGGCCGCAGCCTTTTTCAAATGCACTTCAAATTCAGGCGGTTCATTATAATTGAATGGATTTAAAGCATAAAATGGTGGGGACAGTTCAGGCTCTACAAAAACCACTTGGTCTACAGGTTTCTCAGCAGATTTCTGAGGAGTGATCGAACACGCAGTAATTGTGAATGCTAAGCAAGCAAGTGCCAAGGGCTTAAAGGTCATAATAGTCATCCATTCTGTTATTTTTAAAACATCTATTCAAAAATTGCATGATCGTCAGTCTATGAAAACTATAACCATCATGCAAGTAAACCCGTGTTACAGAGTGAAGTGTGATATTCAGGCCTTGGATTGGCTGGTTTGCGCTTCACATTCACGGCGCGCTTCTTCCAGAATCTCTAACTCTTTTTTACTCAAAGGCTGGCCATCCTGTTGCTGCTTGTTAAAGGTCGGATCTAACAAAGAAAGACGATTGCACAAGTTGTTCATGCGTTTTTCATTTTGCTGAATGCGATCCAGCAGAATCCGCATGCCTTCCAAAATCGGATCGGACTGGTCTTCAGTTGCGGCATAGGGCTGGAAACCGATACTTTCTGCATAGTCACGACGACGCGCTTCAGCATCATCTTTGGGTTTGTCTTTGGTGATAAAACGTGCCGGGTTGCCCACAGCTGTGGCGTTCTCAGGAACCGCTTTGGTGACGACCGCATTAGAACCGACTTTGGCATTTTTACCCACGGTAAATGGCCCTAGAATCTTGGCACCAGCACCGACCACCACGCCATCTTCTAGGGTCGGATGACGTTTACCTTTATTCCAGGTCGTCCCACCCAAAGTCACACCGTGATAAAGGGTGACATCATCGCCAATTTCAGCAGTTTCGCCAATTACGACACCCATACCGTGATCGATAAAGAAACGGCGGCCAATTTTTGCACCCGGATGGATTTCAATGCCCGTGGCAAACCGGCTAAACGAAGACAACGCACGCGCAGTTCCTTTACAGTCTTTGTTCCATAGCTCATGTGCCATGCGATGCATGATCAGCGCATGAATGCCAGGGTAAGTGGTTAAGACTTCTAAGGTATTGCGTGCTGCAGGATCGCGCGCAAAGACAGCTTGTATATCTTCTTTGAGCTGTTTTAGCATTAGATTTGATCCTCGTCCTGTGATGATGTGTGTGAAGATTTTTTCCAGGTACCGTTATTCAATGCCTGAACACGGCTGAAAATACCACGAAGTAAGTGATATTCCATACGATCTAATTGTATACGTCCGAAGAGACGACGCAAGCGTAAAGGCAATAATCTTGGATTTTTTGGATCCATAAATTCAATTTCTGCCAGCATTTTTTCCAAGTGCGGATAGAACTGTTCCATCTGCGCATGATTGACTAAAGGTTCATCCCATTCCATTTCAATGCCATCAATGACTTGCATGGTCGCTTTAGCATCACGTGGCTGTTCAATTTGACTCATCGTTGCCATGCGCATCTCATAGCAGATCACCTGAATCGCCTGAGCTACATTCAGTACGCCATAATCAGTATTCACAGGAATAGTCAGATGATAATTGGCCATCGCCAGTTCTTCATTGGTCAGACCACGGTCTTCACGGCCAAATAGAATCGCGACTTCCTGCTGATCTTGTACCACGGCGGTCATGGCTTTTTCAGCGGCAGGGCGCACATCTAACAGCGGCCAGGGAATGGTACGGCTGCGTGCGCTAGTACCGAATACAATCTGACAGTCTTTAATGGCATCTTCAAGTGTTTCTACAATCTCGATCTGCTCGATCAGGTCAGTTGCACCCGCGGCCAGCGCATCAATATCCGGATGTGGATAGGTTTTCGGTGCCACCAGAACCAGCTTAGACAAGCCCATGGTTTTCATGGCACGTAGGGCACTGCCGATATTGGCAGGTAAAGTGGTATTGACCATGACAATACGCACATGGGAGAGATGTGCTGAAACAGCAGCATTGTCAATTTGACTCATGAGGATTCCAATTTTAAGGTGTTTTAAAGATCAGGATTTATGAATATTGCGGCTGGGATTCAGCCTGATACAGTTCCAGTGCATCATCCATGCTCATGCCCACAGGCGGCGGAGGAATATCCACCGGCTTGGCCTGTTCATAGGACACGGCTTTGGCAGCTTTGGACTTGACCTGATACTCAATATGCAAGGCTTCTTTACCAAAATAGTCACGCAATTTGGCTAAGAGCTCATCCAGTGGGGCGACTTTCCAGTTGAGACCCAGATGCAGTTCAGTCGTGGCATACGGATAGTCCAGATACAGAATCACCGGAATATGTGCGGACATATCAACATTGCAATAAGGAGTCAGAATCTGCTGCAAGTCCCGGCTCAAGCTCTTGCTGAAATGCTCGGCTGTGAGAGTGATCTTGATGCTATTGGCACGTTTCTGGCGAATTTCATTCAGGCTGAATGCTTTGGTGAGGCGTCCCATCGGACGGTCAAAGCCTTCACGCTCATAGATTTCGCCTTCAATCACCACCACTTTATCGAGCTGGATAATCTCTTTAAAGCGGTTGAAGCGTTCGTGATTGGCTGAAATTTCAATCCGTGCCGTACCATCATCCAGTGTCATCATCATCCGGTTCGGGAAATTGGCAATATCCACCACCAGTCCTGCAAACACGGTGGTCACACCACGGCGTGTTGGCGTCAGCTCATTGATCTGACTAGGCACAAAGGCTTTCAGTTCATTGCGATACACATCAATCGGGTGACCGGTTAAATACAGACCAAGTGTATCTTTTTCACCTTTCAGACGAACTTCATCTGCCCATGGTTTGACTGGCTTAGATGGCTTGCGCTGAACTTCTTCCACTTCGCCAAACAGGTCCATGATGCCGGTTTCACGATTGGAACGTGCCTGTTCCGCAGCTTGAACCGCTTCAGGCAGTTGCGCCATCAGGTCGGCGCGGTCAATGCCTAAGCAATCCAATGCACCTGAACGAATCAGTGCTTCCAGAGTACGCTTATTGATTTTTTTCAGGTCAATACGATGACAGAAATCAAACAAGTCACGGAATGAACCTTCTTGCGCACGCGAGTCAATCACTGACTGCATCGCCGCTTCACCGACGCCTTTGATCGCACCCAGACCATAGACAATGGTTTGCTCATCGATAGCATGGAATTGATACAGCGACATATTCACTGACGGCGGTAAAACTTCCAGATTATTCTTGCGACAGTCATCAATCAGGAATACCACGTTGTCGGTGTTCTGCATCTCCGAGGTCAATACTGCCGACAGGAATTCCGCCGGATAATGCGCTTTCAGCCATGCAGTTTGGTAGGCAACCAAAGCATAGGCAGCAGCATGCGATTTGTTAAAACCATAGCCGGCGAACTTTTCCATATAGTCGAAGATATGGTTGGCCGTGGCTTCATCAATGTCTTTTTTCGATGCACCTTCAATAAAGATCTGGCGCTGTTTGACCATTTCTTCCGGTTTTTTCTTACCCATGGCACGACGTAACAAGTCCGCGCCACCAAGGGTATAGCCGGCACAGTACTGTGCAGCCTGCATTACCTGTTCCTGATACACCATAATCCCGTAGGTGGGTTCTAGCACGCCTTCAAGCAATGGATGCAGATATTCAAAATCGCCACCATGCATCCGGTGGATAAAGTCAGGAATCAGATCCATCGGGCCTGGACGGTACAGCGATACGAAGGCAATAATTTCTTCAAACTTGCTCGGGCGTGCCTCTTTCAGCATCTTCTTCATGCCCACGGATTCAAACTGGAATACCGCGGTGGTGTTGGCATTGGCAAAGACCAGATATGCGTCTTTATCTTCAAGCGGGATATAAGCAATATCTAAAGGTTTATCCGCTTTGATGCGTTTATTGATATTTTTAACCGCATCTTCAATCACCGTCAGGTTACGCAAACCCAAGAAGTCAAACTTCACCAGACCTGCAGATTCGACATCGTCTTTATCGAACTGTGCCACGCGTCCGGTACCATCGGCATCACACATGACCGCAGAGAAATCGGTAATTTTGGTTGGCGAGATCACCACACCACCGGCGTGTTTACCGGTGTTTCGGGTAATACCTTCCAGTTTCAGTGCCATTTCCCAGATTTCGGCTGCATCGTCATGGTCTGGATTGGATGGATTGGTGACGATATCTTTAAGCTGGGGTTCAGCTTCTAGTGACTCAAGCAGGCTTAGACCTAAAGGCTTGGTCGGAATCATTTTCGAGATACGATCCGCCAAGCCATAAGATTTACCCAAAACGCGGGCAACATCACGAATCGCACCTTTGGCCGCCATAGTGCCGAATGTTGCAATCTGGGAGACCGCATCACGGCCATAGGTACGTGCTACATAGTCAATCACGCGGTCACGGCCTGCGATACAGAAATCGACGTCGAAATCGGGCATCGAAACACGTTCCGGGTTCAGGAAACGTTCGAACAGCAGTTCATAACGCAGCGGGTCAAGATCGGTAATTTTTAAGCTATAGGCGACCAGTGAACCTGCACCCGAACCACGGCCCGGACCGACCGGAACGCCGTTACTTTTCGACCACTGAATGAAGTCCATCACGATCAGGAAGTAGCCCGGGAATCCCATCGAGTTAATGATGTTAATCTCGTATTCGATACGCTCATCATAAGGCTTGCGGATTTCTGGCCAGTCTTCATCACGTTGTTCAGGCGGATACAGGAAATTCAGGCGTTCTTCCAGACCTTCTTTAGACAAGTGTGCAAAGAAGGTATCAATGGTATGACCTTCAGGAATCGGATAATCAGGCAGGAAGTATTTGCCCAGTTGCAGCGTCACATTACAGCGTTTGGCAATGTGATAGGTGTTCTCAATCGCAGATGGAATATCCGAGAACAACGCCGTCATTTCTTCAGCAGATTTGAAATATTGTTCAGGTGAATAGGTTTTAGGGCGACGGTTGTCACCGAGCACGTAACCATCGGCAATACACACCCGCGCTTCATGCGCCTCGTAATCTTCACGGGTCATGAAGTGCACATCATTATGTGCGACCACACCGATATTGTATTTTTTTGCCAGCTTAACGGCTTCCAGAATGAAGTTGTCTTCATCCGGACGATTGGTGCGGGTCAGGGCAAGATAAACACGATTACCAAATTTTTCGACCCATTCTTCCAGCAGCGGTTCGGCTTTTTGCGGATTTGAACTCATCAGCATTTTGCCGACATCGGAATGCATTCCGAGCAGGGCAATCATGTCCTCAGGCTGATTTAAAATCCATTGTTTTTGAACGCAGGGAATATCCAGTTGCTGGCCACTGATAAAGCCTTCAGATACCAGTTCAGTCAAATTACGCCAGCCGGTATTGGTCATGGCCAATAAGGTCATGCGATGTTCGGCATCATTCAGGCGAATTTCAGAACCCAGAATCGGCTTGATGCCTTTGCTCAGACATTTGCCATAGAACTTGACGGCAGCATGCAGGTTAGAAAGATCCGTGAGCGCAAGGGCAGGCATCTGTTCTTCTTCGGCAGCTTTGACCAAGTCAGGTATCCGTACGATGGATTCAGTAATCGAAAATTCTGTATGAATACCAAGATGAACAAAGTGCATAGATGAGTCCCTGCTAAAACCATTGAATAGTTTAACATGGGATTTATTGTTTCAGTTTGAAATTGAGGGGAAATGGCTAACTTTTAGGTCAAGTTTGAATTTGATTTTTTAAGCTGATTATTTAGTTAGTTGTTAGAAGATATTTTCTTTTACTTTTGACGGGACAAAAGTAACAAAACCCCTTTGTTGATCTGATGGCACTTCCATGTGCCACAAATCAACGGGCGACTTCCTGTCGCCATGGCACGTATCAAATAGTTGCAGGACTTTACTTTGAAATAATGAGAAAGGGATCGTAAGTATTAAAAACAATAAAACCCTCTTTTTAGAGGGCTTTATTCATACATAAAAACTAGCTTAACGAAGTCGGGATAACCAGTCACCGAGGCTTTGTACAATCTGCACTAGAATCAGTAATACAATCACCGTCATGATGACTACAGAGGTATCAAAACGCTGATAACCATAAGAAATCGCTAAGTCACCAATACCACCCGCACCGACAGCACCGGCCATTGCCGTTGCACCAATCAAACTGATGGTAGCAGTAGTCAAGTTTAGAATCAGTGAGCTACGCGCTTCCGGCAGAATAAACTTAAAGATAATTTGCATTGGCGTCGCGCCCATCGCTTCGGCAGATTCGATAATACCTTCATTCACTTCGAGTAAAGAGGTTTCAATCAGGCGACCAATGTATGGGCCGACATAAATGGTCAATGGAACAATCGCTGCCCAGGTCCCAATCGATGTGCCGACAATTAACTTGGTCAGTGGAATCACCGCAATCAGCAAGATAATAAATGGCAATGAACGTAGCGCATTCACAATCGGATTGAGACCGTGATAAATCACACGATTCGGCAGAATCCCATTCGGACGGGTCACCAGTAGAGTAATCGCCTGAATGAAGCCCCAGATACAGCCAAACAGCATCGCGAAGAACACCATATGAAAGGTTTCTTGCAATGCTGTCACAAACTGATCTATCGACAGGGAGCTTTTCCAGAACGGCGCAGTGATCGTTGTCAGCCACTGTACAATTAAATCTCTCATGCCTGTACTCCCGCCTGATCGACTTGTACGCCGTGTTGTTCAAGGAATTTTATTGCTGCTTGAATTTCTTGTGCATCACCCAGTAGCTGAATAAACATCTGGCCAATCACCGTGCCATTAATTTCGGTCATGTTTGCAAACAGAATATTTAAACTGATATCAAACTGTTTAATCACCGCTTGAATCACGGTTTCCTGAGCCGAACTGCCGAGGAATTTCAGGCAATAAATACTGTTGTGATTCTGGTTTTCCAGATTGGTCAGAATATTGACTGGTAAATGCTGCTGTAATACGGTCTGAATGAAATTCTTGGTGGTCGGGTGCTGTGGTTGACTAAATATTTGTAAGGTACTACCGGTCTCAATTACGTCACCTTTTTCCATCACGGCGACATAATCACATACAGTTTCAATCACATCCATTTCATGGGTAACCATAACAATGGTGATGCCTTGTTCTTCGTTAATTTTTTTAAGTAGCTGTAGAACAGATTTGGTAGTTTGTGGGTCCAGTGCGGAAGTCGCTTCATCACAGAGTAAAATTTTTGGATGATTGGCAAGGGCACGAGCGATCCCGACACGCTGCTTTTGACCGCCAGACAATTCATCTGGAAATGCATGACGTTTATGTTTCAGGTCAATAAAGTCTAATAATTCTTCGAGGCGTTTTTCTCGTTCTGCCTTGCTCCAGCCCAGGAGTTTCATTGGCATTTCGATATTGGCTGCCACGGTTTTGGTTTGCATTAAATTGAAATGCTGGAAAATCATGCCGATGCTGGCACGTTCTTGACGCAATGCTTTGGCATCGAGTGCGGTAAAATCTGTTCCGTTAATGATAATCCGGCCTGAGCTTGGGCGCTCAAGCAGGTTGATCAGACGGATGAGGGTGCTTTTACCGGCACCACTATAACCGATGATGCCAAAAATACTGCCGGTTGGAATCTGAAGATTAATCTGATTCAAGGCATGCAAGGTTTGACCCTTAAGCTCATACTGTTTTGAAATATCTTTAAATTCAATCATAGTGTCAAAAACTGCATCACGGATAAAAAAACAGGCAAGAAATCGTCCTTGCCTGTTCTAAAAGTCTATTATAGTACTATTTTGATTCAGTTAAATACGTCACCGGTTTGTTTACCGCAACTTTCGTACCACCAAAATGTTCATCAACATATGCTTTTACTGCTGGCGTATGATACAACGCACCTACTTTTTGCAGGACTGGATCGTTTTGACGGTCTGCTGCAACCGCTAATACGTTGACGTTCATTTTTGTGCTTTGATCAATTGGCTCATAGTAAATCGCATCTTTTAATACGTTTAAACCACCTTCCATTGCCAGGGTATTGCCCAGCACAATCGCATCCACTTCGTCTTTTACGCGTACTGCAGTCGCCATTTGAATCGGCTTAATCACGATTTGTTTTGCATTTTCGGTCACATCAGACGTTGTGCCTTTGACATTGTCAAAACCAGCTTTTAATTTAACCAGACCTGCTGATTGTAAAAGTAATAATGCACGCGATTCGTTTGCGCCGTCATTCGGAATGGCAATGGTCGCACCAGTTTTAAACTCGTTTAAAGATTTGACTTTGCTTGAGTAAATACCCATCGGCTCTAAATAAGTGGTAGATAGAGGTGCAATTTTGGCTGTGTTAGCATCGTTGTAAGCAACCATATAGGCATAAGACTGGAATGCATTTACATCAATTTCTTTGTTGGCTACTGCCGTGTTCATTGACACGTAGTCAGTGAAATTTTTCACATCAAGTTTGATGCCGGCTGCTTTGGTTTCAGGCAATGTCGCGATATAACGCCATACGTCTGCATCTGAACCGGTCGAAGCCATAGTTACAGTCTGAAGACCATTTGCATCTTTGCTTTGCGCTGCATCAGTGGCAGGCGCTTCCTGTTTACCACACCCAGTTAAAGTCAATACAGAGGCACTCAAGATAACGCCAAGTAACTTTTTCATGAAATTGTCCTAATTCTATTCTTGCCTAAAGTATAAGCATTTTTAAATCGTGTTAAATAAGAGTTTTATTACGATCTAAGTAGGTGGCTTGATCATTGCTGAGGAGGGCTTGAGATCGGAAGATGCAAGCGTGCAGCAACAGTTCTGGTGAACTTGATCAAGTCAGAGGCAGCCCAAATCTGATGTACTTGATCTATTTTGGAGAGAGAAAATAGATATTTTATAAGTACATGCCAAGGTTTATGTGCTCTGAAGTTGCGGATATCATAGCAATAAATCTATATTCGATATACTGGATAAAAAAGCCTTGCTTATCTCTTTAGTCGAATATAAAAAAAGATCTTTTAAAGAAAATATTAATTAAAACAATATATTATTTATATTGAAAATATAGTTTTAATAGATGTGTCTAAATAGTGATCTTTATAAGATTTTTTAAGATAGAAATATGAAAAATGTATATAAATAAATATAAGAAAAATATCTTATTTTGGGGAAATTAAGGAAATTCTATCATTAACGAGATAAATCTTTCCTTTATATTAACTTAAGCGAGTCAGTATCTGATCTTGGTTTCCTCTGGTCATGATATTACAAGCTTGTTTCAACAGAAGGGAATATAGAGATAATCCGAACGCTGTTTTTCATAGAGTACGTGTCTACACAAGATATGATCGGCAGGTACAAGCGGATGGTCAAACTCTCCTACTTTTTCTAAGCCAATGTTTTGCATGACATGTTCTGATGGCGTGTTGACGCATGCAGTAAAAGAAATGACTTTCTCGAGGCGTAGGGTTCTAAAGGCATATTTCAGTACCGCTTTGGCTCCTTCAGTGGCATAGCCTTGATTCCAGTATTGCGGTAGCAAGCGCCAGTCAATTTCAGGGGCATCGGCAATTTTAAGCTCAGGTGGATGCACGTGTAAGCCAATAAAACCGATGAATTCGCCTGTCGCTTTGAGTTCTACGGCAAAGAGTCCCCAGCCACGTGTTTCTATGGCATTGCGAATACGTTCAAGAAAAGCAGTTGCCTCAGTCGCATCGAGTTTTTTAGGGAAGTAGCGCATGACCTCGTCATCTGCACACATTTGGATAAATGGCGCAGTGTCGGAGTCTTGCCATTGGCGCAGGATCAGGCGAGGGGTTTGAAGGTGAATAGTCATTAGATATCTTAATTTGGTTACGATTTTTTAGTTTCGTTTAGGGATTTGCTCTTTAAACTCATTAAACTGTTTCGTTTTATAGTCCAAAGATATTATATCCTCGACTACGTCTAAAAATGTTTTTACCATTTCCTCTTCAGGTCTAAAGCCTCTATGGTTAGAAGCATTTCCACCCTCAATAATCGTATTTAATATTTCATATTATGTCTTACTAATATGTTTGTCCTCTAACATTTTTTTGAGCTTTCTTTCAAATCCTCCTATATCGCCTACTTTTTTTACTAAGTATCTATCTATTAGAGTTCGAATTCCTGAAAGAGCTAAAATAAATAATCCTTTTTCGTAGGCTGAAATGACTTCAAAAAAGAGCAACAGATCATCTTTAGGTAGATCGAAAGACCATTTTTTTTCATGCAATAATGATTTGTTGAATCTGGGAAAACTCGTACTTGATATCTAATAAGATTCGCATTTCCCTAAGTTCTCTAAATCAGATTTTATTGAAGCCCATTTTTGGCTAGGGTGTGTTGACACTTTTAGTTTAAAAAAATAGCGAAGTAGTAAAATCAAATCGCCAAACCCAATTTTACTATTCG
>JADHEF010001043.1_pt1 | contig 20596 bp, 13 predicted proteins | sample 8952391 | NCBI WGS metagenome assembly JADHEF01 (sample SAMN16124439, study PRJNA663245) | bioreactor sludge metagenome | isolation source: sludge (nitrite) | place: India:Bengaluru | collected 2019-02-28
CCGGCGACGGCCGCCGCCGACCAGCGCGGCATGGCGGAGCGCGCGGACCGTTTCGACGTCCTCGGGACGCTCGACGTCCCGTTCCTCGCCGCCGTGGGCGAGGACGACCCGCTCACGCCGCCGTCCGCCTCCGAGGCGATGGTCGAGGCCGCGGGGAACAGCCCCTACGTCGAGCTCCTGACGCTCCCCGGCGCCCACATGGCGCCGCTCGAGCATCCCGAGGAGTTCCTCCCGAAGCTGCGCTCGTTCCTGGACCGCTGTCGTTCCTGACGTCCCGCTTCGCGTCCCGCCCCGCTCCCGCTTGACCGCGAGCCCCGCGCCGCAGGCGCGACTCCGAAGGGCGGCGGGTGGGGGGAGCGGTGCGGGAAAAAGACCGGACGAAGACGACGGGCTCAGCCCTTCACGCAGACGACCTGCTTGAGCGTGTGGAGGACCTCGACGAGGTCCTTCTGCGCGGCCATCACGGCGTCGATCGGCTTGTAGGCGGCCGGCGTCTCGTCGAGGACCCCCTCGTCCTTCCGGCACTCGACGCCGGCCGTCGCCTCGGCGTGGTCGGCGAGCGTGAAGCGGCGGCGCGCCTCGTTCCGCGAGAACGCGCGCCCCGCCCCGTGGCTGCACGACTCGAAGCTCTCCGGGTTGCCCAGGCCGCGGACGATGAACGAGCGGGCGCCCATGCTGCCGGGGACGATCCCGAGCTCCCCCTTCCCGGCGCGGACGGCTCCCTTTCGCGTGATCCAGACCTCGCGCCCGTAGTGGCGCTCCCGCCGCACGTAGTTGTGGTGGCAGGAGACGGCGAGGAGGCGCGAGCGGAACGGCGGGAGCGACGGGACGGAGGCGAGGGCCTCCTCGACGGCGACGAGCATCAGGTCGCGGTTCGTCCGCGCGTACTCCTGCGCCCACGAGACGGCGGCGACGTAGTCGCCGAAGCTCTCGGTCCCCTGGGTGAGCCACGCGAGGTCGCGGTCGGGGAGGTTCCGCTGGTGGACCCGCATCTCCTCGCGGGCGATCTCGATGTAGTCGGTCCCGATCCGGTTCCCGACGCCGCGCGAGCCGCTGTGGAGGAGGAGCCAGACGCGGTCCGCCTCGTCGAGGCAGAGCTCGATGAAGTGGTTGCCGGTGCCGAGCGTCCCGAGGTGGCGCGCGGGGTGGTTGCCGCGGTCGAGCTCGGGGCGGGCGGCGAGGATCGCGCGCCACCCGGGCTCGAGGAGCCGCCACGCCTCGCCGATCCGCGCGGGAGGGTCGTGCCAGGCGCCGCGGTCGTTGCGGCCGCCCGAATCGGTGCGCCCGTGCGGGACGGCCTTCTCGATCGCCGCGCGGAGCGGCGCGAGGTCCGTCGGGAGGTCGTTCGCCGTGAGCGACGTGAGGGAGGCCGCCATCCCGCAGCCGATGTCGACGCCGACGGCGGCGGGGATGATCGCCTCGACGGTCGGGATGACGGCGCCGACGGTCGCGCCGATCCCGACGTGGACGTCGGGCATCGCGGCGATCCAGCGGAAGACGATCGGGAGCGAGGCGGCGTTTCGGAGCTGCGCTTCGGCGGCGGGATCGCACGGGACGCCGAGCGTCCACGCCTTCACGGGGACGCCCTTCGTCTCGAGGACCCGATAGCCCTTCGCCTCGCGCATCGACCCGACCATGCGGACGGGGAGCGGGAAGGTCAAGCTCCTCCGGTCGGCGGCCCCGGGGAGCGCGCCTATGATCCCGGCATGCTGCGGATCGGGACGGTGCTGCTCGCCGTCTGGCTGCTTTCCCCGGGGACCGCTTCGGCGCTCGATCCGGGCCGGCGCCTGTCGCAGTACGGGCTCGACGTCTGGCAGGAGGAGGACGGCCTGCCGCAGAACACCGTGCAGGCGGTCCTGCGCGGCCGCGACGGGTACCTCTGGCTCGGGACTCAGGAGGGGCTCGTCCGGTTCGACGGGGCCCGTTTCACGACGTTCGACCGGCGCAACACGCCGGAGCTGAAGCACAACTCCGTCATCTCGCTCGCGGAAGCTCCCGACGGCGCGATCTGGGCCGGGACGAACGGCGGCGGCATCCTCTGCCGCCGCAGGGACGGGAGCTTCGCCTCGATCGGCGCGGCCGAAGGGCTCGCGGGCGGAATCGTCTGGTCGATCGCGTTCGACCGGGCGGGAGACGCCTGGGTGGCCGGGGACGGGATCGGCGTCCAGCGGGTCGTCGACGGGCGCGGAGCGGAGCGGATCGGTCTGGCGCAGGGGCTCCCGCTCGAGCAGGTGCGGGCGATCGCCTTCGATGCGGGCGGCGCTCTCTGGGTCGGCACGACGGGCGCCGGCGCGGCGGTCGTGCGGGACGGCCGGGTGACGAAGGTCTGGGACGCCGCGACGCTCGGCACGGGGCTCGTCCGCGGGCTCGCCCCCGACGCCGCGGGCGGGGTCTGGGTCGCAGCGTCGGGAGGAGGCCTCACGTACATCAGGGGCGACGCGGTCGTCCCGCATCGCGCGGCCGACGGCTTCCCGTCCGATCAGGTCACCGCGGTCCACGTCGACGCGGGAGGGACGCTCTGGTTCGGCACGTGGGGCGCCGGAGTGGGGCGGCTTCGCGACGGGGTCCCCGAGGTGATCGGGACGCGCGAGGGGCTCTCGAACGACCAGGTCTGGTCCCTCACGAGCGACGAGGAGGGGAGCGTCTGGATCGGGACGTGGGTCGGCGGCCTGAACCGACTGCGCGACGGGCTCTTCCTCACCTACACGACGCGCGAGGGGCTGACGAGCGACAACGTTCGCTCGGTCTGTCCGGGGCGCGACGGCTCGGTCTGGATCGCGACCGCCGGCGGCGGGCTGAACCGGCTGAAGGAAGGGCGCGTCACGGCCTATCGCGAGGCGGACGGCCTTCCGAGCGACCACGTCTCGGCGCTTCTCGAGGACCGGCGCGGCCGCCTCTGGGTCGGGACGAACCTCGCGGGGGCCGCGCTCCTCGAGGACGGCCGGTTCCGCCCGCTCGGCCCGGCGCAGGGGCTGCCGCATCACGACGTGAGGGCGTTCCTCGAGGACCGGGCGGGAAACGTCTGGATCGGGACGATCGGCGGCGGCCTGACGCGCGTCGCCCCCGACGGGGCGCTCCGCGTCTTCACGGTCGAGCGGGACGGCCTTCCGACCGACCGCGTCGTGGCGCTCGCCGAGGCCCCGGACGGAGCGATCTGGATCGGCTCGTCGGGCGGCGGGGCCGTCCGGTACGCGGAAGGGCGATTCCGCGCGTTCACGACGAAGGACGGCCTGACGAGCGACCGGGTCCTCACCGTCTTCCCCGAAGCGGGCGGGGCGGTCTGGGTGGGGACTTCGGGCGGCGGGCTGAACCGGATCCTCGGGGAGAAAGTCACGCCCGTGACGACGCGCGAAGGGCTCTACGACGACCTCGTCCAGGTGATCCTGGACGACGGGAAGGGCTCCTTCTGGATGACGTGCAACAAGGGAGTCTTTCGCGTCGACCGCGCCGAGCTCGAGGACGTCGCCGACGGCCGGAAGGCGATGCTCCGGCCGTTCGCGCTCGGCGCGTCGGACGGGATGCGCAGCGCGAGCGCGGCGGGAGGGCAGCAGCCCGCGGGCTTCGTCGCCGCCGACGGGCGCCTCTGGTTCCCGACGTTCCGCGGGGTGGCGGTCCTCGACCCGGCCCGCATCCCGGCCTCGGGGCGGACTCCGCCCGTCGCGATCGAAGAGGTCCTCGTCGACGGCCGCCCGGTGGACCTTCGGGCGCCGCTCGTCCTCCCTCCGCGGGCCGAGCGGGTCGAGATCCACTACACGGCGCTCACGCTCGTGGCGCCCGACCGGGTGCGCTTCCGGATCCGGCTCGACGGCCTCGACGAGGAGCCGCTGGAGGTCGGGACGCGCCGGGTGGCGTACTACACGAACCTCCCGAGCGGTCCGTACGTCTTCCGCGTCTCGGCGGCCGACGCCGGCGGGGCGTGGCTCGGGCAGGAGGCGACGTTCTCGTTCCGGAAGCGGGCCCGGGCGCGCGAGGCGTGGTGGTTCTGGGTGGCCCTTCTCGGCGTCGGGGCGGGGGCGACGTGGGGAGGCGTGAAGTGGAGGATCGCGAGCCTGCGCGCCCGCGAGACCGAGCTCCTCGCCCTCGTCGCGGAGCGGACTCGGAGCCTCTCGGAGGAGAAGACGCGTGCCGAGGAGGCGCTCGGGCGGGCCGAGGAGGCGCGCACCGAGGCCGAGCGGCACCGCGAGGTCGCCGAGAAGGCGACGGCGGAGGCGGAGGAGGCGAGCCGAACGAAGAGCCGCTTCCTCGCGAACGTCTCGCACGAGCTGCGGACCCCGCTGAACGCGATCATCGGCTACTCGGAGATGCTCTCGGAGGAGGCGTCGGACGAGGGGCGCCAGGCGCTCAGACGGGACCTCGAGAAGATCCGCTCCGCGGCGCTCCACCAGCTCGAGCTCGTCAACTCGGTCCTCGACCTGGCCCGGATCGAGGCCGGGCGGCTGGACCTCGACGTCGAGACGTTCCCGGTCCGCCCCCTCGTCGAGGAGACGGTCGCCATCGTCCGGCCGCTCCTCGAGAAGAACCGGAACGCGCTCTCGGTGCGGTTCTCGCCCGAAGAGGCGTTCGAGATGACGTCGGACGCGATGAAGGTGAGGCAGTGCCTCTTCAACCTCCTGTCGAACGCCTGCAAGTTCACGTGCGACGGACGGGTGGAGGTCGACGTTTCGCTGGTCGAGGAGGAGGGCCGGCCCTGGGCCTCCTTCCGCGTCCGCGACACGGGCATCGGGATCACGCCGGAGAAGGCGGCGCGCCTCTTCGAGCCGTTCGCGCAGGCCGACGCGGCCACCGCGCAGCGATTCGGCGGGAGCGGCCTCGGCCTGTCGATCACGCGCGAGCTCAGCCTCATGATGGGAGGGCGCGTGACGGTGGAGAGCGTGCCGGACGAGGGGTCGGTCTTCGAGATCCGCCTCCCGGCGGCCCTCCCGCTTCCGGAGACCGCGGCCTAGGGCGCGGCCGAGAGGGAGACGGCGACGCGGACCGTCTCCCCGTCCCGGAGGACGAGGAGCGGCAGCGTTTCTCCAGGTTTCTTCTCCTCGAGCGCGGTGATCAGGTCGTCTGCCGAGCGGACGGGGCGCTCGCCGGCGCGGGTGACGACGTCGCCGAGGACGAGCGAGCCGTCCTCGTCGCGCGTCGTCCCGCGGAGGCCGGCTTCCGCGGCGCCGGTGTCGGGCTCGACGGAGAGGATGAGTGCCCCTTCGACGCCGAGCCGGGCCGCGACGGCGTCGTCGGCGAGCGTGACGCCGAGGCGCGGGCGGATGACGCGGCCGTGCTGGATGAGCTGGGGGACGACCTGGTTGACGGTGTCGACCGGGACCGCGAATCCGATACCGGCGCTCGAGCCGCTCGTCGAGGCGATCGCCGTGTTCACGCCGATGAGGCGTCCGGCGCTGTCGAGGAGAGGGCCGCCGGAGTTCCCGGGGTTGATGGCGGCGTCGGTCTGGATCACCCCCTCGATCTGCCGCCCCGTGACCGACTCGATCGACCGCCCGAGAGCGCTGACGATGCCCGTCGAGAGGGACTGGTCGAGCCCGAACGGGTTCCCGATCGCGAAGACCTTCTGGCCGACGAGGAGGTCCTTCGACGTCCCGACCAGGATCGGCCGGAGCGTGCGCCCGGTGGGGAAGATCCGGAGAACGGCGAGGTCCCGGTCGGGCGCTCCGCCGACGAACGAGGCGGGCCAGGTGGAGCCGTCGGCGAGCGTGACGCGGGCCGACGAGGCTCCCTGGATGACGTGGAAGTTCGTGACGACGTGGCCGTCGGCGTCCCAGACGAACCCGGAGCCCTCTCCCCGCGGGATCTCGGCGATCCGGAAGAGGCCGGCGCGGCGGCGGGAGAGGGTCGTGATGAAGACGACCGACGGGCTCGACTGCCGGAAGAGGTCGATCGTCGCGCGCTCGTCGGCCGCGAGGTCGCCGCGCGCCGCCACCGGCCGCGGCTCGGCCTCGGACGCGGCGGGACGAGGTCGACGGCAGGAGGGAGCGGCGACGAGCGCGACGAGGAGCAGGGGGACGAGGAGGCGTCGCCCTCGGGGCATTCGGGTGTCGGCGTACAGCATCGCGGCCTCGGCGGTCGAGTATAGGAGCGGTCGCAGGCGCCACCGCCCAGAGTAAGATCTCGAAAGACCACGGTGTGCGCCCCGGAGAGGGGCAGAGGAGAGCGTCGAGCCGGCCGATGTCTGCGGAACCGTCTACCTCCCTTCCTCCCGGCGCCCTCGTCGGGCGGTATCGGATCCTCGCGTCGGTCGGGAGCGGGGCGATGGGGGAGGTCTACCGGGCCGAGGACACCTCGCTCGGACGGATCGTCGCCCTGAAGACGCTGCCGCTCGACCTCGTCGGCACTCCCGACCGCCGGGTCCGATTCGGGAACGAGGGACGCGTGATGGCCTCCCTCTCGCACCCGAACCTCGTCCAGGTCTTCGACGTGGGCGAGTTCGAGGGGACCCCGTACCTGGTCCAGGAGTTCGTCGAGGGGGAGACGCTCGAGAGCGTCCTCCTCGGCGGCGCCGTCCCCGCCCCGAGGGCGGCCCGCTGGATCACTCAGGCTGCCGAGGCGCTCGCCGCCGTCCACGACGCCGGATTCCTCCACCGCGACATCAAGCCCTCCAACCTCATGGTCGATCGGCAGGGCCGGATCCGCGTCCTGGACTTCGGCCTCGCGAAGGTCCAGTCGGTTCCGACGGAGGAGAAGAAGAGCCAGCCTTCGCTGACGACCGACGGTTTCGTCGTCGGGACCGCGCAGTACATGTCGCCCGAGCAGGCGAGCGGGAAGAAGGCGGACGCGCGGAGCGACGTCTTCTCCCTCGGCGCGGTCTTCTACGAGCTCCTCGCGGGGAGAGCCCCGTTCGAAGGGGAGACCGCGGTCGACGTCATGTACGCGATCCTCCACCTGCCGGCCCCGCCGATCCCGGGCTTCGAGACCGGGATCCTCCGCGGGTTCGCCGCGGTCGTCGAGCGGGCGCTCGCGAAGGATCCGGACGAGCGCTTCCCCTCGATGCGCGACCTCGCGGCGGAGATCGCCGCGGTCCTCGAAGAGGGGGGCTGGGAGGACGAGGCGGCGCCGAAGCGCCCCTCGACCGGGCGCCTCTCGACGATCGCGCCCCCGGCGCCGACTCTCGCGAAGCGGCCGGGCGTCCGTCTCGCCGTCGGGATCGGCGTCGCCCTCCTCGCGCTCGTGGCGGCCGGGCTGTTCCTTCGCAGGGGGAAGGAAGGAGAGGCGCCCGCCGCCGCGCCCTACCGCCCCGTGCAGCTGACGACGTCCACAGGCCTCGACGTCTTTCCGGCGTTCTCGCCCGACGGGCGGACGCTCGTCTACGCGTCGGACCGCTCCGGCCGGTTCGAGCTCTACCGCCGGTCGCTCGCGCCGGGCGGCCGGGAGATCGCGATCACGACGGACGGGCGCCAGAACCTCTCGCCCGCCTGGTCGCCCGACGGCGAGACGGTCGCGTATCACGCCAAGGCCGTCGGGGGCGTCTGGCTGATCCCCGCGCTCGGAGGCGTACCGCGCCAGCTGACGACGTTCGGCTCCCGCCCCTCCTTCGCGCCGGACGGCTCGGCGGTCGTCCTCGAGTCGGGCTCGATCGTCGACTTCGCCGCGAACTCGCTCGGCGCGCTCCCCCCGTCCGTCCTCTGGATCGCCCCGCTCGACGGCGCGCCGCCGAAGCCGCTGACGCGCGTCGGCCGGCCGAGCGGCGGCCACGGCGCCGCCTCCTGGTCCCCGGACGGGAAGAGGATCGCGTTCGCGGCCTACGACAGGACCGCCTCGGAGATCTGGGTCGTCGGTGCGGACGGCGAGGACCTCGTCCAGGTGAGCGAGGGGAACGGGCAGTGCTACGACCCGGTCTGGAGCGCGGACGGCGCGTCGATCACCTACCCGTGCCGGTCCGCCGAGTTCGCCGCCGCCCTCTATCGGCGGAGCATCGACCCGGCGACGGGCCGGATGGCGGGCGCCCCGGAGGAAGTGGCCACGCTCGGCAGCGCGGGGACCGCGTTCGTCAAGCAGCTCGCGGTCTCGAGAGACGGAACGAAGCTCGCGTGGGCGGGTCTCTCGATGGCGAGCAACGTCTGGAAGGTCCCCGTCGACGGCCGGGGCGAAAGGGCGGGGCCCGAGCAGGCCGTCACGCGGGAGACGGGGCGGAACTCCCGCCCCGCCCTCTCGAGGGACGGGAAGCGGATCGCCCTCAGTCGCTGGCGGACCGGGGCGAACCAGGACGTCTGGATCGTCGACGCCGACGGCGCCAACGCCGTCCAGCGGACGACCGACCCGGGCGACGACGACTACCCGTTCTGGTTCCCGGGCGACGCGCGGCTCGCGTTCATGTCGCAGCGCCGGGGGCACCGGGCGCTCTTCACGCTCGACCTGACGACCGGGCGCGAAGAGCTCCTCGCCGACTTCGGCCCGGGCCACGACGCCATGCGCCTCTCGCCCGACGGGACGAAGGTCGCGTTCCACTCGAACCGGGGCGGGACGACCCTGAACGTCTGGGTCGCGGAGCTCCCCGCGGGCACGCCCCGCCAGGTCACGTTCGACCGGGAGCTCGCCGCGTTCCCGTGCTGGTCGCCCGACGGGCGGACGCTCGCGTTCGAGGCCAAGCGCGAGGGGGACGTCCACGTCTTCACCGTTCCGGCGAGCGGCGGGACGCCCGTACAGATCACGAAGGGCAGCGGGCAGAGCTGGCCCTACTCCTTCTCTCCCGACGGCTCGAAGATCGCTTTCGCCGCCCTGCGGGAAGGGGTCTGGAACGTCGGGTGGGTGACGCGCGACGGCGGGACTCTCCGGATCGTCACGGCGAACGAGAGGCTGAACAGCTACATCCGCTACCCGGAGTGGTCGCCGACGGGCGAGGCCATCTACTATGAGCTCGCCGAGACGACCGGGAACATCTGGCTCGTCGACACGGCCGCGCGGGACGCGGGCGGGGAGAAAGGCGGAGGGCTTCCGTGAGCGAGACCGTCTTCACGAAGATCATCCGGGGAGAGATCCCCTGCCACCGCGTCTACGAGGACGAGCGGGTCTTCGCGTTCCTCGACATCGCGCCTCTCGCGCCGGGACACGTCCTCGTCGTCCCGAAGGAGCCCGCTCCGACGCTCGATGCTCTCTCGGAGGAGTCCGCCGCCGCCGTGGGGCGCGTCCTGCCGCGCATCGCCCGCGCCGTGATGGCCGCGACCGGCGCTCGGGACTTCAACGTCCTGCAGAACAACGGCGCCGCCGCCCACCAGGCGGTGCCGCACGTCCACTTCCACGTCATCCCGAAGCCCGCCGCCGGCGGCGGCCTCGGGATCGGCTGGCCGAGCGAACGGCTCGAAGCGGACGAAGGGCGGCGGATCGCCGCGGAGATCTCGGCCCGCCTCGCGGACGGCTGAGCCGGAACGGCTACCGCGTGCGGCCGCGGGCGGCCGCCCCGAGGAGGAAGCCCGCCACCGCCTCTGCGAGGACGAGGCCCGGGAGCGCGCTCCGCCAGGACGCGAACGCGCCGCCCTGACAGGCGAGCGCCAGCCAGGCGGCCGTGCCGATCCCGACGGCGGCGCCGCGGGCGGCGTCGAGGAGGCGTCCGCCGCGGAGCGAGCGTCCCGCCTGCCCGAGCAGCAGCAGGGCCGTGAGCGCGAGCGCGAGAGGCGGGTACCCGCGGAGACGGAGGGTCCAGGAGGGCCAGGCTCCGGCGGCGACCTCGCCCGGCGCGAGGGCGGCCGCGACCGGAAGCGCGAACCAGAGGAGGAGGAGGCCCCCCTTCGCCGCCGCGGCGAGCGCGCGGCGCAGCCGCCGGAGAGGCCGCGGAGGTCGCCGGACCTTCCCGAGCGCGCTCCGGGCGTCGCGCGCGGCCGAACCGGAGAGGCCCGTCTCCGCGGCGAGGCGCGACGGATCGATCAGGTCGGCGATCGAAAGGCGCAGGAGGAAGAGGGACCAGAACGCGAGGCGCAGCGGGAGCGGCCGTCCCGCGACGACGATCCCGAGCGAGAGGGCGGAGAGCGCGAGCCCCGTTCCCTCGAGGAGGAGACGGACGCGGGCGAGGAGACGCGAGGCCGCTCCTTCGGCGCGGCGCGAGGCGAGGGCGCGATGAGCGATCGAAGAGAGCGCTGTGAGAAGGAGCGCGGCGCCGCCGAGGGCGGGGCCGCGCGAGGCCGGAACGAGACGGAGCGCGGCGAGGGGAAGGGCGAGGGCGGCGAGGAGCGCGGCGGCGCGGAACGCCCGGACGGCCACGTCGCGCCCGGAGGCGAGCGCGGCCTGGAGCAGGAGGACCGCCGTGGCGCCGGCGAGGAGGGCCGCGAGGGGCCGCGAGGCCGGTGCGAGAGGGATGGGGAGCGCCGCGAGCCGGGCCGCGCCGCCGGTCCTCTCGAGGAGGTGGACCCAGAGCGCGAAGAGGCGCGGGAGGAGGTCGGCTCCGGGCGGCACCGGCGGAGGTTAGCCGGAACCGGGGGCCTTGCCGCGACCCGGGTCGGGGTGACCTCCGTCACCGGCCTGGTCCTTTCGGAGGCAATCCGCCTCGCGAGGCCCTAGATTGACACGGCGTCGCACCCCGGTGACCGGGGAGGACGAGGAGCCAGGATGCCCCAGACGCTTTCTCTCGGCGCCGTCGGCGCCGCCGTGATCGAGCTGCAGAAGGCGCTGAACGGCCTGCCGTCCCGGCTCGCCCGCCTGACGGCCGACGGGATCTTCGGCCAGAAGACGCGTGGCCGGGTGGTGGAGTTCCAGGGGGAGAACGGCCTCGACCCGGACGGCGTCGTCGGCCCGCTCACCTGGGAGAAGCTCCTGGCCCTGATCGGCGCTCTCGGCGAGATCCCGCAGACGAACAACCTCGGCCGGATCGCCGTCGTCGCCGCGGCCCGGGCGGAGGCCGCGACGCCGGGCGTCGCGGCGAAGCTCGCGGGCGCCAGGGACCTGTCCGATCCGCGGAAGCGCTCGTACCGGCTGGGACACACCCGGCTCCTCAAGTACTTCCGGGTCACGGGCGCGGCGAAGGCGACGCCGTTCATGGAGCAGGCGGTGACCTACCTCGAGAAGAGCGGCCAGCTCGCGCCAATGCCGCACTGGTGCGGGATCTTCGCGCTCTGGGCGGTGAAGACCGCGGGGATGAACGTCGGCGGGTGGAACCTCGGGAAGGGGATCTCGTCCGTGACCGGATTCCGCCAGACCCACTCTCCGGCCCCGGGAGACGTCGGCTACGAGACGCTCGGCGAGTTCCAGCACCACTTCCTGATCGAGAAGGTCGTTCCGGAGGGAAAGCGCCTCAGGCTCCACACGATCGAAGGGAACAGCCCGCCGAACAGCAACCACAAGATCGCGTCCGACAGGGTCCACGACCCGTCGTCCGCGAGCCCGCAGTACCGCTTCTACACCTGCTTCGAATGAGCCCGTCCGGCGGCCTCCGCGGCCGCCGCCGGACGGGCGTCGCTTGACGGACCCCGGCCGGCTGCGTACCGTCAGCCGCCCGCGATGGCCTCTTCCAGATACACAGCCGCCGACATCACCGTCCTCGAAGGGCTCGAGCCCGTCCGGAAGCGCCCCGGCATGTACATCGGGGGCGTCGACTCGCGCGGCCTCCACCACCTCGTCTGGGAGATCGTCGACAACGCCGTCGACGAGGTCATCAACGGCTACGCCTCGCGGATCGAGGTGCGGCTCGGACCGGACGGACGCGAGGTCGAGGTCTGCGACAACGGGCGCGGCATCCCGGTCGACGTTCACCCCAAGTACAAGAAGTCGGCCCTCGAGCTGATCCTGACGACCCTCCACGCCGGCGGGAAGTTCGAGCACGGGAGCTACGTCCACTCGGGCGGCCTCCACGGCGTCGGCTCGTCCGTCGTCTGCGCCCTCTCCTCGGAGATGGCCGTGAACGTCCGCCGCGACGGGCACGAGTGGCGGCAGACGTACGGGCAGGGGAGGGCGACCTCGAAGGTGACGAAGGTCTCGACGGAGAAGGTGCGCGGAAGCGGGACGACCGTCCGCTTCCGCCCCGACCCGGAGATCTTCGGGAAGCTCGCGTTCGACGCCGACGAGATCCGCGACCGGCTCGAGGCGAAGACCTACCTCCACCGCGGCCTGAAGATCGTCTTCGTCGACGAGACGAAGAAGCCGGCCGTCCGCGAGGAGTTCGCGCACGACGGCGGCCTCGCCGACTACCTCCTGAAGGTCGTCGCCGAGCGCGGCAAGGCGCCGACCCACGCGAACGGCTTCGTCCTCGCACGGGACGCCGACCCGCGCCTCGAGCTCGCGCTCCAGTGGACCGAGTCGACCGACGAGCACCTCCGCTCCTGGGTCAACGGCATCCCGACGCCCTCGGGCGGGGCGCACGAGAACGGCCTGAAGGCCGGACTCGTGAAGGCCGTGCGGAACCACCTCGGCACGCACGAGCTCCTCCCGAAGGGAGTGAACCCGTCGGCCGAGGACATCCGCGAGGGGCTCGTCGCCCTCCTCTCCGTCTACGTCCTCGAGCCGCAGTTCCAGGGGCAGACGAAGGAGCGGCTCAACAACCCGGAGGTTGCGGCGCAGGTCGACGGGGCCGTCCGCCCCGCCCTCGAGAACTGGCTGAACGAGAACCCCTCCGCGGCGGAGCAGATCGTCGGGCGGATCGTCATGGCGACGCGCGCCCGCGAGGCCTCGCGCGCGGCGGCCCAGCAGGTGCAGCGCAAGACGGCGATCTCCCACCGGCTGAACCTCCCGGGCAAGCTCGCCGACTGCTCCTCGACCGACCCGTCCGAGTCGGAGCTCTTCATCGTCGAGGGAGACTCGGCCGGCGGCTCGGCCAAGCAGGGGCGCGACCGGCAGACTCAGGCGATCCTTCCCCTGCGCGGCAAGGTCCTGAACGCCGAGCAGGCGAACTCCGCGAAGGTGGCCGGGAACAAGGAGCTGACGGACATCGTCTCGGCCCTCGGCTGCGGGAGCGGCGCCGACTTCGACATCGGCAAGCTCCGCTACGGCAAGGTCTTCCTCCTGATGGACGCCGACGCCGACGGGCACCACATCTCGACGCTTCTCCTGACGTTCTTCTGGAGGCACCTGCCGAAGCTCGTCACCGAGGGGCACGTCTACCTCGCCCAGCCGCCGCTCTACCGGATCGACGCGGGGAAGGAGACGTACTGGGCGCTCGACGACGCCGAGCGGGACGCCGTCTTCGCGAAGCTCCCGAAGAACGTGAAGCCCGAGCTGATGCGATTCAAGGGGCTCGGCGAGATGATGCCGGAGCAGCTCAAGGCGACGACGCTCGACCCGCGCCGCCGCCGCGCGCTCAAGGTGACCGTCCCCGACGTCCTCGAGGCCGAGCGGACCCTCTCCGACCTGATGGGCAAGGACGCCAGCGCCCGCTACCGGTTCATCACTGAGAGAGCCAGGGAGGCGGACAACCTCGACGTCTGACGGACCGCGGTGACGGCCGGCCGACCCGGGCCTAGAATCGCGCCGCGGCCCGCATGAAAGCCCTCCTCCAGCGCTTCCGCGCCGAGATCCTCCTCGTCGTCCTGACCGTGGCGGGCTCGCTCCTCGTCTACCTCCCGTTCTGGAACGAGATGGGGACGATCTACCGGGCGTGGGACGGGCCGAACTACCTGACGATCGCGAAGACCGGCTACGACGTCCCGGACGACTACGCGCTGCTCGGCTACGTCTACGTCGAGTCGTACTACCTCGTCCACCTGCCCGGATACCCGGCCCTCATCCGGCTCTTCTCGTTCGTCGGCTGGCAGCGGTCGATGCTCCTCGTCTCGATCCTCTGCGCGGCCGGCGCGGCGATCCTCTTCTACCGGCTCTGTCGCGACGAGTGGAAGCTGCCTCAGCCGTTCTGGCTCGCCACCGTCTTCCTCTTCTTTCCGCCCCGGTGGCTCTACTTCCGAAGCACGGGCTCGACCGAGGCGACGTTCCTTCTCTTCACGCTCGCGGCGATCGCCCTCTTCGAGCGAAAGCGCGTCGGGTGGGCGTCCCTTCTCGCGGCGTGCGCGACGATGACGCGCGTTCCCGGGCTCCTCATCCCTGCGGCCTTCGGGCTGATCCTCCTGCAGCGAAAGCAGTGGCGTTCGCTCCCGTGGCTTCTGATCCCGCCCGCTGCGCTCTCGGGCTACTTCCTCTACTGCTGGAGCCGGACGGGGAACTTCTTCCAGTACCTTTCCGGGCACGGCGACAAGGCTGCGGCCTTCCAGCCTTTCGGTTTCCTGCCGCACCTCTTCAAGCTCGGCCTCTACCACCAGGTCGAGTACTTCATTCTCCTCGCGTTCGTCTACGGGGTCGGAATCTCGCGCATCCGGAAGTACGAGACGATCTTCGTCTACTCGGCGCTTCAGTTCCTCCTGCACATCAACGTCTCGACCGAAGAGTGGCCGCGCTACTGGCTCGTCATGGCACCCTTCGCCCTCGTCGTCGGCTTCCACGACATCTGGGAGAAGCGCGAGACGAAGTGGCTCTTCGCCATCCCGGTCATCATGGGTTTCGTCTACTGCTGGGGGGCGATCCCGCTGAACGGAGTCCTCCCGTTCTACTGGAAGGTCGCCCTCGCGCAGCTCGGGCTCTTCGGCGAGTGGACGCCGCCGTGACGGAGGCCGGCGGAGAGCGGCCCGCGCGGCCCCTCCGGCTCCTCCTCGAGGCGCTCCTTCTCGCCGGGCTCGTCGCGCTCTCCCTCACGGCCGTCCACGCGCACCAGAAGGACGACTCCCCGACCTCGGACGAAGCGATTCACCTCTACTCCGGGGCCGAGGCGCTCGAGGACGGGTCCGGCTGGCTGAACCCCGAGCATCCGCCGCTCCTGAAGCTGGCCGGGGCGTGGGCGCTCCGCCCGCTCGGCCTCCGGAGCCCCTGCGGCGGAACGCCCTGCGCCACGTCGCCCATCGGGGCGTACCCGAGGTGGCTCTACGGGAACGCGGCCCCCGCCCACGTCCTCGTCGCGGCGGGGAGGCGCCCCTTCCCGCTGGTCCTCGCGCTCCTCGCCGTCGCGCTTCACCTCGCCGTCCGGCCGCTCGCGGGACCCGCGGCGGGACTCCTGGCCGCCGGGCTCGTCGCCCTCGACCCCACCTTCGTCGCGCACGCCGCCTACGTCCACACCGACGTCGGGGCCGCGCTCGCGTTCCTCGCCGTCGTCGCGCTCGCGGCGCGCGCGGCCTTCGCCGCGACGCTCGACCGCTGGCTCGTTCTCGGCCTCGCCCTCGGTCTCGCTCTCGTCACGAAGTTCTCCACGGCGCTCCTCGTCCCGCTCGTCGCCCTCCTCCCGCTCGCGCCGGCGCTCGCCCGCCTCGGCCGCGGGGAGGCCGCGCCGGCCGCGCGGGGCGCCCCCCGCGATCGCGTCCTCGGCGCGCTCGCGGCCCTCGGCCTCGCGGGTCTGGTCGTCTACGGCGTCTACGCGTTCGCCCTCCGCTCGATGCCGCCGGAGGGCGTCGAGGCCTCCGTCCGCGGGTACCTCTCGGGGCGCCCCGCCCGCCCGGACGAGATCCAACGCTACGCCGCGTTCGCGCGGGCGGTCCCGCCGCTCGGCCATTACCTCGCCGGGGCGAAGGGCGTCGCCCTGCTCAGCGAACGCGGGCGCGGGGCGAACTGGTTCCGCGGCGAGGTCTCGGAGGAGGGGTTCCCCCTCTACTTCCCGGCGGCGTTTCTCCTCAAGTCGACGCCGGCGTTCCTCGCCCTCCTCCTCCTCGCGGTCTCCCTCGGTCTCGCGCGACTCCGGGGCGGCTGCGTCGGCGGCCCCCGCGTCGCGCCGGCGGTCCTCCTCGCCCTTGCGGTCTCGGCCGCGCTCCTCGTCGCCTCCACGCGCTCCGCCTTCAACATCGGCGCGCGTCACCTCCTTCCGATCTGGGCGCTCCTCGTCTTCGCGGGCGCGGTCGTCGTTGGCCGCGGGCTCGCCAATCGACCCCGGCTTCGCGCCGCGTTCGCGGTCGTCCTCGTCCTGTCGGCCGGCCTTTCCCTTCGCTCTGCCGGCGCCTGTCCGATCGCATGGTTCAATCTTCTGGCGGGCGGGCCGGAAGGGGGGCGCCGCTGGTTCTCCGACTCGAACGTCGACTGGGGGCAGGACCTCTACCGCCTCCACCTCTTCCTCGCCGAGCGAGGGTGGGAGGAGGAGACGACGATCGTCGCGTTCGGGGGCGTCGCGACGAACTACTACTCCCGGAAGGCCCGGGTCCTCGATCCGTCGATGCCGGTCCGGCCCGGTCGCTACGCCGTCTCGCACATGATGGCGACCCTCGGCGAGCCGTTCGTCCGGGAGTTCGAAGGGGAGGCCGCGGCGCGGCAGGTCGCCGAGCTCGTCCGCGCGCTGAAGGAGCGAGGGCGAAGGATCGCCTTCGTCGGCGGCTCGATCACCGTCTGGGAGCTGCCGAGCTGACGGCGCCGTCCCGCGGGGGACGGCGTCAGGGACGCTCCGCGGGCAGCACCCGCAGGACGACGCGCGAGGGGCTCTCCGTCCCGTCGTGGACGCGCATCGTGGCCGGGCGGAAGTCGCTCTCCATCGCGGTGCGGATCGGAACGAACGTCTGCGGGTTCCGGTCGACGAGCGGGAACCAGCTGCTCTGCACCTGCACCATCACGCGGTGCCCGCGCCGGAACGTGTGGAGGACGTCGGGCATCCGGAAGGCGACCGCCTCCACCTTCTCCGGCGTGAACGGCTCGGGCGAGGAGAGGCTCTTCCGGAATCGTCCGCGGAACGGCTCGCCGCGGACGAGCTGCTGGTTGCCGCCGAGCTTCGAGCGGGTCGGCTTCTCGTCCCAGGTGTTGCGCGGCGTCCACTCCCACGCCTCGACGGGAACGTCGTCGGGCCAGACGTCGATGAGCTTCACGACCCAGTCGGCGTCGGTCCCGCTCGTCGAGACGGAGAGGCTCACCTCGATCGGCCCCGCGACGGTGAGGTCGGCGTCGAGCGGCGGCGTCTGCCAGACGGCGACGTCGGGACGGCGCGACGCGAAGCGCTGGTCGGCCGTCATGTAGTCGGCGTCCATCCCGATCTCGACCGACTCGACGTACGGCACCGGCTTCGCCGGGTCGCTCACCCACTCGGCGGCGACCGCGCTCCCGGAAGGCGGCGCGTCGGCGGAGAGGACGCCGCCCGCGCCGAGGCGGAAGGCGGTCGCCTTCGCTTCGCGCGGCGGCCAGGCGTCGAAGGAGCGCCAGGCGTTCCTTCCGGTCTCGAAGACGGTCGCCTCGGGGAGCTTCGGGTCGGGGGCGCCCTTGAGGTGGTGGAGGAAGAACGGCAGCTCGATCTCCTCGCGGTAGCGGACGGAGGTCTTCTGTCCGAACGTCACGCGCCCGTGCGACTCCCCCTCGCTCCTCGCCCAGCCGCCGTGCCACCAGGGGCCGACGACGAGCCGGTTGCTGGCGCCGGGGCTCTGGCGCTCGATCGTGCCGTAGGTCTCGAGCGAGCCGAAGACGTCCTCCGCGTCGTACCAGCCTCCGACCGTCAGCACCGCGGGGCGGATCCCCGAAAGGTGCGGCCTCGTGTTCCGCGCCTGCCAGTAGGCGTCGTAGGTCTCGTGGGCCATCAGGTCGTCCCAGAACGCGACCCCCTTCATGTGCCGCGAGAGGTTCGCGATCGGACCCGCCTCCAGGAAGAAGCGGTAGCCGTCCATCGTCCCGTGGTCGAAGCGGGGAGCCCACTTCGTCGTCGGCCCTTCCCGCGGCTGGCCGAAGCGGACGTAGAAGTTGAACGCCGCCGCGAGGAAGAGCGCCCCGTTGTGGTGGAAGTCGTCCCCCGCGAACCAGTCGGCGACGGGAGCCTGCGGGGAGACGGCGACGAGCGCCGGGTGCGCGTCGATCGCGGCCAGGGCCGCGTAGAAGCCGGGGTAGGAGATCCCCCACGTCCCGACCTTCCCGTTGTTGTGCGGGACGTTCTTCACGAGCCAGTCGACGGTGTCGAACGCGTCCGTCGTCTCGTCGACGTCCTTCGGTCCCTTCTTCGGGAGGACGGGGCGAACGTCGACGAACGTCCCCTCCGACATCATCCGGCCCCGGACGTCCTGGTAGGCGAAGACGAACTTCTCCCGTGCCGCGGCCTCCGACGGCCCCAGGGAGGCGGGGTAGGCGTCGACGCCGTAGGGCGCGACGGAGTACGGCGTCCGGTTCAGCAGGATCGGGTAGCGCCTCGCGGGTCCCGCGTCCTTCGGGACGTAGACCGCGGTGAAGAGGCGCGTGCCGTCCCGCATCGGGACGAGGTGCTCGTACTTCGTGTAGCTCTCGCGGACGAACGCGGCGAGGGGCGCCGGGGGCTCGGCGGCCCGTGCGCCGAGAGCGGCGAAGACGAGGGCTGCGGCCGGGACGAGGACGCGAAGGCGCATGGGCGGACCTCTCTGGAGAGCGCTGGGTCGAACCTTAGCAGCAGGCGGACCGCGTGGGATGATCCTCGGCCGGAGCGATGAGCGCATGCAGAAGACCCTCCCCACCCTCCTCCTTCTCCTCCTCGTCCCGATGACGGGCGCCGCCCAGGCCCCGACCCCCGCCGACGCGAAGGCCTTCGTCGAGAAGGCCGAAGAGCAGCTCCTGAAGGCCTCGATCGCCGCCGAGCGCGCGAACTGGGTCGCCTCGAACTTCATCACCGAGGACACCGAGCGGATCGCCGCGGACGGGAACCAGCGCCGGATGGAGCTCGCCGCCGGCCTCGCGAAGGAGGCGACCCGCTTCGACGGCCTCGCCCTCGACGCCGAGACGGCCCGGAAGCTGAAGCTCCTGAAGCTCTCCCTCGTCCTGGCCGCGCCGTCCGATCCCGCAAAGAGCGAGGCGCTCGCCCGGATCGCCGCCGGGATGGAAGCGGCCTACGGCCGCGGCAAGTGGACGCCGCCCGGCGGCGAGCCGCTCTCCCTCGAGGAGATCTCCCAGCGCCTCGCGACGAGCCGCGACCCGAAGGAGCTCGCCGCGCTCTGGGCGGGCTGGCACGAGGTGGGGGCGGGGCTCCGGAAGGACTACGCCCGCTACGTCGAGCTCGGGAACGCCGGCGCGAAGGAGCTCGGCTTCGCCGACATGGGCGCGATGTGGCGGAGCAAGTACGACATGCCGCCCGACGCCTACGCGAAGGAGCTCGACCGGCTCTGGGAGCAGGTGAAGCCCCTCTACGTCTCGCTCCACGCCTACGTCCGGATGAAGCTCCGCGAGCAGTACGGCAAGGACGTCGTCCCCGAGAAGGGGCCGATCCCGGCGCACCTCCTCGGCAACATGTGGGCGCAGGCCTGGGGGAACCTCTACCCGGTCCTCGCGCCGAAGGACGCCGACCCGGGCTACGACCTGACGAAGATCCTCGTCGAGAAGAAGACCGACGCGCGGCAGATGGTGCGCTACGGGGAGGGCTTCTTCACGTCTCTCGGCTTCGAGACCCTCCCGAAGACGTTCTGGGAGCGCTCGCTCTTCACCCGCCCGCGCGACCGCGAGGTCGTCTGCCACGCGAGCGCCTGGTGCGTCGACTGGGTCGACGACCTGCGGCTGAAGATGTGCATCGAGATCAACGCGGAGGACTTCGCGACCGTTCACCACGAGCTCGGGCACAACGTCTACCAGCGCGCCTACAACCGCCAGCCCGTCCTCTTCCGCGACAGCGCGAACGACGGTTTCCACGAGGCGATCGGCGACGTCATCGCCCTCTCGCTGACGCCGGAGTACCTGAAGAAGGTGGGTCTCCTCGAGACGACGCCGCCTCCCGGCAAGGACGTCGGCTACCTCCTGAACATGGCGCTCGAGAAGATCGCGTTCCTGCCGTTCGGCCTCCTCATCGACAAGTGGCGGTGGCAGGCCTTCTCCGGTGAGGTCCCGGAGGCGAAGTGGAACGAGGCGTGGTGGGACCTCAAGCGGAAGTATCAGGGTGTCGCCCCGCCCGTCGCGCGCTCCGAGGCCGACTTCGACCCGGGCGCGAAGTACCACATCCCGGCGGGCGTCCCCTACTCGCGCTACTTCCTCGCCCACGTCCTCCAGTTCCAGATGCACCGCGCCCTCGCGAAGACGGCCGGCTGCACCGATCCGATCCACACCTGCTCGATCTACGGGAACAAGGAAGCCGGGGCGAAGCTCATCAAGATGCTCGAGATGGGGCAGAGCCAGCCGTGGCCCGACGCGCTCGAGGCCCTCACCGGCCAGCGCGAGATGGACGCGACGGCCGTCCTCGACTACTTCGCGCCGCTCCAGAAGTGGCTCGACGAGCAGACGAAGGGGCAGCCGAAGGGTTGGTAGCCGCATGACGCCGAGGCTCCCGCCCCCGACGTTCGAGTACCTCAACGGCGAGGTCCTCGAGCAGGCGCCCGGGAGGGTCCGCTGCCTCTTCCGCCCGACGGAGGAGATGACGAACCCCTGGGGCGCCGTCCAGGGCGGGATCCTCGCCGCCTTCTTCGACGACACGATGGGACCCGCGGTCGTCTCGATCGCGAACGGCCGCGGGTTCACCACTGTCTCGCTCAACGTGACCTACCTGCGGGCCGCGAAGCCCGGCGAGGCCGTCGTCTGCGAGGCGACGGTCGTGAAGCACGGCCGCACGCAGGCCTACGCCGAGGCGACCCTCACCCGCGAGTCCGACGGCGAGCTCCTCGCGAGGGCGAGCTCGGTCAACCTCTTCCTCGAGCCGCCGAAGAAGGGGTAGCCCCGGGGCAGCGGAGCCGGAAGCCGGTGGCTAGGAGCCGGAGGCCAGGAGCCAGGAGAACCCTTCCTTGACGTCTCGTCGCTCCGGCCG
>JADHEF010001044.1_pt1 | contig 20533 bp, 20 predicted proteins | sample 8952391 | NCBI WGS metagenome assembly JADHEF01 (sample SAMN16124439, study PRJNA663245) | bioreactor sludge metagenome | isolation source: sludge (nitrite) | place: India:Bengaluru | collected 2019-02-28
GATGGAAGACCCGCGCAACATCACTCCGTGCACGCACCTGCTTTTCATGGCCAAGAACATCGAGCGCATCGGCGACCATGCCACCAACATCGCCGAGAACACTTGGTTCCTGATCAACGGCGACCAGCCGCTGCCGCCGCGCGACAAGCGCGACGAAACCAGCACCACGGGCAAGATCTGAACCCGCGCCGGGACTGAACCGCGCCGTCCGCACACGCGGCGCGGCGGGGCCGATCTGCTAGGCTGTGCGGCCTATGACCGATACCCCCGCTCCGTCGATCGTGCCGATGGCACGCCGCTTCCGCGGCTACCTGCCAGTGGTGGTCGACGTGGAAACCGGCGGTTTCGACGCCGCCCGCAACGCACTGCTCGAAATCGCCGCCGTGCCGATCGACCTCGACGACGACGGTCGCTACACCCTCGGCGAAACCTCGTGCGCGCATGTCGTGCCGGCCCCCGGGCTGGACATCGATCCGGCCTCGCTGGCGGTGACCGGCATCAAGCTCGACCATCCCTTCCGCTTGGCCAAACCCGAGAAGGACGCGCTGGACCACGTGTTCGCGCCGGTGCGCGCGGCGGTGAAGAAGCACGGCTGCCAGCGCGCGATTCTGGTGGGCCACAACGCCCATTTCGATCTCGGCTTCATCAATGCCGCAGTCGCCCGCACCGGGCACAAGCGCAACCCTTTCCACCCGTTCAGCGTGTTCGACACGGTGACGATGGCCGGCATGGCCTATGGACAGACCGTGCTGGCCCGCGCCGCCGCGGCCGCCGGGCTGGAATGGAATGCGGACGAAGCGCATTCGGCCGTCTACGACGCCGAACAGACCGCGCGCCTGTTCTGCCGCATTGCCAACGCCTGGCCGCGCGCGCAGGCGCAGGCCTGAGACGGGCCGCCCTTCAGCCGGCCATCACCCGGTCGCGGCCGCGGGCCTTGGCCCGGTACAAGGCGGCATCGGCCGCTTCCATCACCGCCGCCGCGTCGGCATGCTCGGGCCATGCGGCCACGCCGATGCTGATGGTCACGGCCAGACCGGGGGCGATCCCGCCGCAGTCATGCGAGCGCATCGCCTCGCGCAGGCGTTCGCAGACGCCGACGCCCTGCTCGGCCGTGGTATGCGGCATCAGCAACGCAAACTCCTCGCCCCCCAGCCGCGCGACCGTGTCCATGCCGCGGTCGTGGGTGCGCAGCACGTCGGCCACCGCGCGCAGGGCCTCGTCGCCGACCGCATGCGAGTACCGGTCGTTGACCTGCTTGAAATGGTCGATGTCGATCATCGCCAGCGACCACGGCTCGCCGCTGCGCCGGGAACGGGCGAACTCGTGCGCCAGAGCCTCGTCGAAACGCCTGCGGTTGGGCAGCCCGGTCAACGGGTCTTCGTGCGCCAGTCGTTCGAAATCCTCGGTCTGCCGGCGCAGGCGCGTCAGCAGTTGCTCCCGCTCCGCATCGACGCGCAGCAGGCGTTCGCTCTGCCGCTGCAGGTCCACGGTGCGCTCGTCGACCAGTTGCCGCAGCCGCGCCTCGCTGCGCCGGAAGCGGACCATCCGGTCGCGGTACAGGCCGATGGACAGCATCAGCGCGAACAGGCCCAGCACGATCCAGAAACCGGGCATCTGCCACAACGAGGGCTCCACCACGAAGCGCAGCACGGCCTCCTGCGGGTTCCAGCGCCCGTCGGCATTGGCCGCCGACACCCGGAACACGTATTCGCCGGGCATAAGCGACGTGAACTCGGCCACGTGCTGGCTGCCGCGTTCCACCCAGTCCCGATCGAAACCGTCCAGCCGGGTGCGATAGCGGATGCCCTGCGGCAGCAGGTAGCTCAGGCCAACGAAGGAAATCGAAAGGCGGCGCGTGTCCGGCCCGATGCGCAGGCGCGACGCGGGTGATATCTCGGCCACCTGACCGTCCAGGGCCACACCCTCGATCACCACCGGCGGCGGCGGCAGCACCCGGAAGCGCACCAGCCGCTCCGGTTGCACGGTGACCGCACCTCCGGCCGTGGCAAACCATACCGACCCGTCGGCGCGCAGCACCGTGGTCGGGCTGGAAGCGCCGTTGCCCTGCGAGCTGACCATGCCGTCCAGCGTGCCGAACAGGTCCACGTGCAGAGGCTGCCGGTCCGTGCCGTCGGCCCGGCGCATCAGCGCGGCATAGTCGGCCCGCAGCACGCCGCCCTCGCTGCCCAGCCACGCCGAACCCTGCTTGTCAACCACCATCTGGAACACCGCATCCACCGGCAGGCCCTGCTCGATGCCGACGTGGTCCAGATGCCGGTCGCGGTAACGGTAACGGACCAGCCCGCGGTCGGTGCTCATCCACATCACGCCGGCGGCCGTGTCCTCGTACAGGTCCAACACGCTGTGAGCGTCGGCGGCGGCATCCACGTCGATCTTTTCGGCCCTGCCGTCGCGCCACAGCACGACGCCCTCACCGGACCCCACCCACAGGCCATGCGCCGTGGCCTGCAGCGCGTACACCAGCCCCTTCGGCATGCCCGGTGCGTCCAGCCACCGCGCATGTCCGTCCGGCGCGATCACGCACACCCCGCGCCGGGTCCCCATCCACACGGCGCCGTCGGCGCCGGTGGCCAGCGTGCGGACGTGGCCACCCGGCAGATTCAGCGCCGGTCCGTTGCGCGCCATCACGTGGCCGTCGTGCAGCCGAAGCAAACCATCGCCGTAGGTACCCACCAACACGTCGCCATCGGCGCCTTCGGCCAACGCCATCACCGACATGCCCCGGCCCGGATCGTCCCGGTCCAGCGCCACGCTGACCATCCGTTTGTCCGGGAGCATGCGGTTGAGGCCGTTGTTGCCGCCGATCCAGAGGCTGCCGTCGCGCGTGGGCAGCAGCGCCCGCACGTAGTTGCCGACCAACCCGTCCTCGCGGGTGTAGCTGCTGAACAAGGTCTCGCGCAGCCGGTAGAGGCCGCCGTTCACGCCGACCCACAGGCTGTTCTCCCTATCCTGGAACAACGCGGTGATGCGCCCCTCCGGCAGGCCGCGCCGGGCATCGACCCATTCCATGCCGCGTTCGCCGATCCGCAGCAACCCCTGGTTGTCCGTGCCCATCCACAGGTCGCCATGGTCGTCCCGCAGCATCACGCTGAAACGGCGGACGTCGGCCACATGCCGCACCCGTTCGTAACGTTCGCCCACAAGCCGGTAGATGTCGCCGCCCGCGGTCACCCATACACTGCCTTCCGCGTCGCGGTACGGCGATACCAGCCCCGTCGGCGCGCCCATCCCGGAAGCGGCATGCAGGCCATCGGCATCCACCCGATACAGGCCATCGAGAGTGCCCAGCCACAGGCGGCCGTCGCGACCGAGCGCAAAATGCAGCCCGGTCACGGCCGGCACGTTGGCGGGCAAGGGCAGCAGGCGGAACGCGCCGCCTGCATCCAGCAGGCCCACGCCGAGCCGCTCGAAGGCTACCCACGTGCGTCCGTTCTCGTCGCGCACCAGCGCGGTGATGCTGGCCTGCGGAACACCGGCCTTGCCGCCCCAGAAACGCCAGCGCCCGTCGGCATCGCGACGGCCGAGGTTGCCGCGCGTGTCGCCGGTCCACAGGTTGCCTTCCGCATCGGCATGCAGGGCCGAGATCGCACTGTCGGGGAGTGCGGGAAACGAAGTGCGCGAGAACGTGGTGAAGTCGATGCCGTTGTAACGCGCCAAGCCTTCCCAGGTGCCGAACCACAGATAGCCATCGCGCGTCTGGGCGATATCCAGCACCGAGTTGTGCGGCAGGCCCTGGCGCGTGGTCCAGCTGTCATGCGCATATTCGGCCAGCGCAGGGGATTCTGCCCGCGCCGGGCTTGCCAGCCATGCACCGGCCAGCAGCAGCCAGCAGGCCAGCACGCAGGCGATGCGCATGCCATGGTTGCACCGGGCATTCCCGCGGCGAACGCGCATCATGCGATGTGCACCCTCCTGTCGTGGCCGGCATTGCCGTCGGCATAAAGCACCGCGTCGGACATCGCATCGGTCGTGGTGCGCCCGTTGCTGGCGGCCACACCGATGCCGATCGTCACCCCCGGTCCCGCAGCCTGATCGGTGCAATCGGCCGCGGCCGCGATGGCACGGATGCGCGCGGCTGACAAAGCGGAAACCGCCAGCAACAGACCAGTCAGGCATCCCGCCCATACCCGCCATGCCGACCGCGCCGAACTGGAATTCCCCGATTGCATCTGTCCTGTCGAGCCCTCCGTCGCCCCCCGTGGCCACGCGGCCATTATGCCGGTCCGGGGCATTGCAGGGCGCCGGGGCGGGATCGGCATGCCAATCCCGCCGGGCTTGCCGCATGCCTCCCGCGCAGGCGCCTACAATGCGCGCCCCGTTTTTCCGGCCCGCCCATGGACATCGTCGTCAAAGAAGAACTCAAGGCCTACATCGACCCGCTCACCGCCGACGAGCACGAAGCCCTGGAACGCAGCCTGCTGGCCGAAGGCTGTCGCGATGCGCTGGTGCTCTGGGGCAACATCCTGGTCGACGGGCACAACCGCCACGGCATCTGCACCCGCCACGGCATCCCGTTCGAAACGGTCCAGAACCCGCGCTTCACGTCGATGGAAGACGTGTACCTGTGGATGATCGAACAGCATCTGGGCCGGCGCAGCGTGTCCGACTACCAGCGCGGCGTGCTGGCCCTGCGCAAGCGCGAAATCCTTGCCCGCCGCCGGCACGGAGCCCGGCCCGACGAAGCCCGCGGGCAAACGCCGGCAGCGGCAACGGACGATGCGCCGCCGTGGGACGAGGCTCCGCCGGCCAGTCGCGCCGAATTGGCACGTGAAGCCCGGCTCAGCGCTCATCAGGTCGGCATGATCGAACGGATCCATGCCCATGCCGCGCCGGAAGTCGTCGAAGCGGTCAGGACCGGCGAACTGTCGATCAGCGCGGCCGCCGCCGTCGCAACCCTCAGCGAAGACGAGCAGCGTGCAGCCGCCCAGGGCGGCAAAGCCGAACTCAAGCAGGTCGCCCGGCGCGTGCGCGACGCGCGCAAGCGCCACAAGGGCGACGAGGCGGCGCCCGGCGGCACGGACGAAGCCGCCGCGCCCGATGCCAAGGCCCTGCAGCGCCGGGTCAGCGAGCTGGAGCGCGAGAACGAACTGCTGCGCAAGCAGGTCTCCACGCTGCAGGAGCTGCTGCAGCGCCAGCGCGGCTGAACGCAGCGCGCGCGCATGCAGCCTGCCGCCTGCACGCCCTGCGTACACTGGCCGCATGAGCCCCGCGCCCGCCCCGACGATCGACCCGCGCCTGCGCCGCCTGCGCCGGATGCAGGCCCTCGCGCTGGCCCTGCTGCTGGCGATGCTGGCCGGCTTCCTGATTGCGCAGACGCTGGGCAACCGGGGCGTGTGGGCGTGGGTCGGCGCCTTCTGCGAGGCCGGCACCGTCGGTGCGCTGGCCGACTGGTTCGCGGTGACCGCGCTGTTCCGCCGCCCGCTCGGCCTGCCGATCCCGCACACCGCCATCGTCCCGCGCAACAAGGCGCGCATCGGCGACAGCCTCGGCAGCTTCGTGCGCGACCACTTCCTCGAACCGCAGGCCCTGCTCGACAAGCTGCGCGCCTTCGACCCGGCCAGCCGGCTGGGCCAGTGGCTGGGGCAGCCGGACCGCTCGGCCATGCTGGCCGGGCTGATGCGCGGCTGGGTGCTGCAGGCGCTGGACCTGCTCGACGAAGACGCCGTGCGCCGCAACATCCAGGCCCTGGTGAACGAACGCCTGCGCCAATGGGATGCGGCAGGCACCGCCGCCGACGTGCTCGACCTGCTCACCCGCGACGGCCGCCACCAGGCCCTGTTCGACGAAGCCCTGCAACGGCTGGCGCGCTGGCTGGACGAGCCGGCCATCAAGCAGCGCGTGGCCACGCTGATGGTCGGCTACGCGCGCCGCGAATGGCCGCGCATCGTCGGCACCGTGGACTGGGTGACACCGGTGGACGACATCGCCGGCTCGCTGGCCGAGCGCCTGGCCCATGCGCTGCTCGACGAACTCGATGCCGTGCTGTCCCAACCCGAGCATCCCTTGCGGCAGGATTACGAACGCTGGCTGGGCGGCTACCTGCAACGCCTGCGCCACGACCCGGCACTGGCCGGGCGGGTCGAGGCGATCAAGCAACGCCTGATCGACCATCCCGGCATGCAGGATTACGTGCGTGACACGTGGGATCAGGTGCGCGCCTCGCTGCGCGCCGACCTGCTGCGCGAGGACGGCGCGGTGGCCGCCCACCTGCGTCATGCGCTGGCCGGCATCGGCCAGTCACTGCAACGCGACGAAGCCCTGCGCGACGCGCTGAACCAGCACCTGCTGGCCGGTGCCGAGCGCATCGCCGGGCGCATCGGCGACGGCGCCGCCCGGCACATCGCGCAGACGGTCAGACAATGGGACGACCGCCGCCTGATCGAACAGCTCGAACTGGCCTTCGGCCGCGACCTGCAGTTCATCCGCTTCAACGGCACCCTCGTCGGCGGCCTGATCGGGCTGGCGCTGCATGCGCTGATCACATTGATTCCGCAATGATCGCTGAACCGCCACCGGCCGCCGCCGGAGATTGATCCAACGCAATGCCCGCGGCTGGCAGGCGTGAATAATCCGTATCGATGCCGGACGCCACGGATCGGAAGGTTCCATCCATGACAACGCCGCCGTCATTGCGATGGTGCAAACTGCTCCCTCCTCGATGGACATGGCAGGGTGCCTGCCCCATCGAAACCCGCGCCAGCCGGCTGCTCTGCCCGCGCGAGCCTCCATCACTGGTCACCAGCACAAGGAGTCAAGACATGTCGTATGCCACCACCAATCCCTTCACTGGCGAAGTCGTCAAGACCTTCCCCAACGCCACCGACACCGAAGTGGCACAGACCCTCGACAAGGCGCAGGCCGCGTTCGAGGCTTGGAAGAACACCGCCATCGCCGAACGCGTGAAGGTGCTGCAGAAGGCGGCCGACCTGCTGCGCAAGAGCCACACCGAGTATGCAAAGATCCTCACCCTTGAAATGGGCAAGGTGATCGGCGAAGCCGAAGGCGAAGTGGAGTTGTCGGCGCAGATCCTCGAGTACTACGTCGAGAACGCCGAAAAGCTGCTTGCCCCCGACAAGCTTCCCAGCAAGCACCCCTCGTACACCGAATCCTGGGTCGAGCACGAGCCGCAGGGCATCCTGCTGGCGATTGAACCGTGGAACTTCCCGTACTACCAGATCGTGCGCATCGCCGCGCCGCAGCTGGCCGCCGGCAACGTGCTGATCCTCAAGCACGCCTCCAACGTGCCGCAGTGCGCGGCCGCGTTCGAGAAGCTGTTCCGCGAAGCCGGCCTGCCTGAAGGCGGTTTCACCAACCTGTACGCCACCCGCGACCAGATCAAGGCGATCATCGAAGACCCGCGCGTGCAGGGCGTGGCCCTGACCGGCTCGGAAGGCGCCGGCGCCGTGGTGGCTGCGCAGGCCGGCAACGCGCTGAAGAAGTCCACGATGGAGCTCGGTGGCGCCGATGCCTTCGTCGTGCTCGCCGATGCCGACCTGGACAAGGCCGTGCAGTGGGCCGTCACCGGCCGCCACTGGAACGCCGGGCAGGTGTGCTGCTCGTCCAAGCGCATCATCGTGCTCGACGAGATCTACGACGCCTTCCTCGAGAAGTACAAGGCCGGCGTGGCCAAGCTCAAGGCCGGCGACCCGATGGATCCGTCCACCACGCTGGCGCCGCTGTCCTCGCAAGGTGCGGTGAATGACCTGAAGAAGCAGGTGGAGCAGGCCGTCGCGCACGGCGCCACCGCCGAGGTGATCGGTGCGGAAGTGCCGGCCACCGGCGCGTTCTTCCGTCCGACCCTGCTGAGCAACGTGAGCGATGACAACCCGGCGCATTACTGGGAGTTCTTCGGCCCGGTCTCGCAGGTGATCCGCGCCAAGGACGAAGCCGAGGCGATCCGCATCGCCAACGACTCTCCGTTCGGCCTCGGCGGCTCGGTGTTCACCAAGGACATCAAGCACGGCGTGGAAGTGGCGCAGAAGATCTCCACCGGCATGGTCTACATCAACCACCCGACCGGCGTGGCTGCGGACCTGCCCTTCGGCGGCGTGCGCCGCTCCGGCTACGGCCGCGAGTTGGTGGGCCTGGGCATCAAGGAGTTCGTCAACCACAAGCTGATCGCCGTGACCGACATCGACGGCGCGTTCTGATCCAAGCTTGCCTCTGTCTAACGGAAACACGAAGCCCCGCGTTCGCACGCGGGGCTTTTTCGTTCCTGCACCGGATCGGCGGGCAACCCGGCCCGCCCCGGCATTCAGCGCAACTGGCTGTCCTTGCTGCCGCGTCGGTTGTAGCCACTGTGCGCATGCGCGTCGTCGTCGCGCGCCTGCTGGCAGGCCACGCACAGGCGCACGCCCGGCACCGCCTTGCGCCGCGCCTCGGGAATGGGCGCATCGCATTCTTCGCAGTGCGTCAGCCCCGGGCCGTCGGCCAGCTTGCTGCGCGCGCGCCTGACCGCATCTTCCACGGTCGCGTCGATCTGGTCCTGTACCGCACCGTCGCCGGCCCATCCGGTCGCCATCTTCCACCTCCTTTGCGTGCAGACATTGCCGGACGCTTTCCCGAATGTGGCGGGGACGCCGGCGCGAATCAAGTCACGCGGCAATCTGGAGGAACGCGTTGAAGCAGCGGACGCGGCCGCATCGACCTGACGATGCTTCGCGCGGCACCTTCCGGCCGCGCGACGACGCACCCCGCGATGCCTCTCGGCCACTGACGGATTCGCCTTCCGCCGAGGAAATCCTGTTGCAACCGGCACAGACTTGTCATCCCGCAACGATCACCACGAAACCCGCCACACGCGCACGTCCATGACGGCCAAGCTCTTCGTGCATGGCACCCTCGCCCTTGGGCATCCCGACCAGCACGCGCTCGCGGATGTCCCGCGCACATGGGCGACCGTCACCGGGCGCCTGCATCGGGAAAACCGGAGTGCGGAAATGGGTTATCCGGGCCTCATCCCCGACGAGCGGGGCGAACCAGTCGCAGGATTCATCTTTCCTTCCCGGGAACTCGATGCACACCCGCCCCGACTCGATGCCTTCGAAGGCCCAGGCTATCGGCGCATCCTCGCCGCAACGCACCTCGACGATGGCACCGCGGTGCCTGCACCCGTTTACGCACTTGCCCCCGCGCGCCCCTTCGCAAACGAGTGACGTTCCCGATCAGGCCAAGGCTTGCAGCCGCCAGGCGCGGTGGATGCGCGGGTTGCGCTCGAAATCCGTGTCGATGGTGCGCGGGCTGATGTCCTCGCAGCGGGCAAACCCGGCCACGCCCTCCTCGTCGAGACGGAAACGGCGGAAGTTGTTGGAAAAATACAGCACGCCGCCGGGCGCGAGCCGCGCCACCGCCGCGCGCAGCAGCCGCAGGTGCTCGGCCTGCACGTCGAAATCCTCGGCGCGCTTGGAGTTGGAGAAGGTGGGCGGGTCGCAGAAGATCACGTCGTAACGCCCGCGTTCGGCCTCCAGCCAGCGCAGCGCGTCGGCCTGCACCAACCGGTGCGCCTGCCCGCCATGGCCGTTCAGTGCGAGGTTGCGCGCGCACCATTCCAGATAGGTGCCCGACAAGTCCACGCTGGTGGTCTGCGCGGCACCGGCCACCGCCGCCTCCACGCTGGCCACGCCGGTGTAGCAGAACAGGTTGAGGAATCGCTTGCCGACGGCTTCGCGCGCCATCCTCGCGCGCAGCGGGCGATGGTCGAGGAACAGCCCGGTGTCGAGGTAGTCGAACAGGTTCACCCGCAAGCGCGCGCCGTGTTCGCGCACGACGATGAATTCCTCGCGCGCCTGAAAGCGGCCGTACTTGCTGCCGCCCTTGCCGCGCGAACGCGACTTGACCGCCACGCGTTCGGCGGGCACCGCGAACACCTCGCGCGCTGCCGCCAACAGATCGCCGAAACGCCGCCGCGCCGCCTCCTGGTCGATGCTGGCCGGCGCGGCGTACTCCTGCACGTGCAAGAACGTGCGCCCGGCGCCGCCGTCTTCGACGTAGACGTCGATGGCGGCGGCGTATTCGGGCAGGTCGGCGTCATAGGCGCGGAAGCAGCTGATGCCTTCGCGCTCGCGCCATTTCTTCAGTTTCTGCAGGTTCTTGCGCAGACGGTTGGCCACCATCTGCGCGCCCTCGCCCAGCTCGCGCGGCGGCGCCGGCTCGCGCGCGGGCGGCGCCACCGGGTCGCAGACGATCAAGGCGCATTCCAGTGCGCCGTTGAACATGCGGTATTTCTTGGTCGCGCGCAGGCCGGTGGCGAAGGCCAGGTCGTCGTCGCCGCACAACAGGCTGCCACGCCAGTCCGGCACCGCGCGGCGCAAAGCCTCGCCCAGCGTGCGATACAACGCGGGATCGGCGGCCAGACGCGCGTCGTAGGGCGGGTTGCAGACCACGCTGCCGCCGATCACGCCGGCCGGCGCTTGCAATGCCGCCACATCGCGCACGTCCAGTTGCAAGGCGGCGGCCACACCGGCCGCTTCGGCGTTCTCGCGCGCACCGGCAATGGCGAGCGGGTCGAGGTCGCTGCCGAAGAACACCGGCCTCAACGCGGCCAGCCCGGCCTCGGCACGGGTTTCGGCCTCGGCCAGCAGCGTGTTCCAGCAGGCCGGATCAAAGCCTTTCCATCGCGTGGGCGGGAGTTTCCCGAACCGCAAGCCGGGCGCCACTTCGGCCGCCATCAACGCGCCTTCGATCAACAAGGTGCCGCTGCCGCACATCGGGTCGAGCAGGCCGCCGCCCGTCGCGTAACGCTGCGGCCAGCCGGCGCGCATCAGCACCGCGGCGGCGAGGTTTTCCTTCAGCGGCGCCTCGTGCACGGCGGCACGCCAGCCGCGCTTGTGCAGCGAGCCGCCGCCCAAGTCCACCGACAGCGTGGCGCGGCCCTTGCGCAAGGACAGGTTCAGGCGCAGGTCCGGGTGTTCCACGTCCACCGACGGGCGTTCGAAACCTTCCGCACGCATTCGGTCCACCACCGCATCCTTGATGCGCTGGGCGGCGAAACGGGCATGGGTGATGACCTCGCCGGACACGTGCGCATCCACCGCGAGCGAATCGCCTTCGGCCAGATGTTGCGGCCACGGCAACGCGGCGACACCGGCATACAGCGCGGCCTCGTCCGGACAATCGAACGCGGCCAGCGGCCACAGCGCGCGGCTGGCCAGACGCGACCACAGCACCACGCGCTGGGCATCGCGCAGCTCGCCGTCGGCATTGACGCCGGCCACGGTGGCGGTGGCATGCGGCACGCCGAGCGCGAGCAGCTCGTCGGCCAGCAGGTATTCCAGGCCTTTGGCGCAGGAGACGAAGAACTTCATGGGTTGTCCGGACAGGCGCCGCCGACGCAAAACGGCTGGCGCATCAAGGCGATCGCGGCAACGGGATGCCGCGCGGGGCGCCATGTTCGGCCATCGCGGCAAGCTTTGCCAGTGCGCGCCCGCCAGCGCGCCCCTCACCACGGCTCCAGGCGCAACACCACGGCCTCCATGTCCAGCTGGTGGGTGGGATGCAGCTGCCGCAGCAATGCGGCATCGTGGCAGACCACGACCAGCGCACCGGGATAGCGCGCCAGCATGGCTTCCAGTGCCTGCTGCGATGGCAGATCGAGGTGATTGAACGGCTCGTCCAGCAGCAGCCATTCGGCCGGTTCGCGGGCATGCATCGCACGGGCCAACGCCACTTTCAGCCGTTCGCCGCCACTGAGCCCGGCCACCGGCACCAGCAGGGCCTCGCGCGGCAGGCCAAGCTGCAGCAGACGCAGATGCCGCTCCGCCTCGGGCAATGCGGGGTTGGCATCGGCCAGGATGTCCAGCGCGCACTGCGTGCCATCCAGATCGGCCAGACGCTGGTCCAGCCAGGCGCAGGGCGCGATGCGGGTGCATGTCCCGGCGGCGGGCTGCAATCGCCCGGCCAGCACGTTCAGCAAGGTGGACTTGCCACTGCCGTTGTGGCCGGTCACGGCGATGCGCTGGCCCGGCTCGATCTGCAGGTCGAATGCGCGGCCGACATGCGGCCCGTGCGGCAGGACGACGCCTTCGAACACGGCCACGCGGCGGCGCGCTGCCGGCAACGGCGGCCACAGCACGACCGGCATGTCCGGCAGAACCCCCGCCGCCGCCTGACGGACGGCATCGCGGCGCGCATCGTCTGCGGCATCCAGCGCGCGCAGACGCCGGCCGGCGGACACTTCGCTGCGACTCCGGGCCAGCCCGAGCAGGATCGGCGCCTGATTGGCGTGCCGGGCATCGCGGGCAGCCCCGGCCTGCCGGCGCCGTGCGCGGTCCAGCGCCTGCCGGCGTCCCCGCTCGCCCTGGCGCGCCTCGTGCTTGCGCCGCTCCAGCATTGCGCGCGCGGCAGCATCGGCCCGTTCGGCGGCTTCGACATGCGCCTCATGACCTCTGCCGGTACTGCGGATGCCGTGCGGCGTGAGCTCGACGATGCGCTGCATGTCCGCAAGCAGCGCGCGATCGTGGCTGATCAGCAGCAAACCGCCCGACCAGTGCCGGAGCCGGTCGCGCAAGGCGGCACGGCCGGCAAGGTCGAGGTGGTTGCCGGGCTCGTCGAGGATCAGGAAATCCGCGCCGGACAACCATGCGCCGGCCAGGGCCACGCGCATCGCTTCGCCGCCGCTGAGCATCGCCGCCGGATGCTCCGCCGCCCAATCGGGCAAGCCCTGCTCGCGCAGGCAGCGGGCCAGTTCCCCGCGCAGGTCCCAGCGCTCGCCGAGGCAGGCAAAGTCGGCGGCATCGCAAACGCCGGCCTCGATCCGCTCCAGCGCCGCCAATTGCGGGCCGATGCCGGCCAGATCGGCCACCGTCCCGGCGATGCTCGCCAGCTGCGGTACGTGATGCACGCGGCCACGTCGATGGCAGCAACCCTGCGTGGGGGCCGACTCGCCGGCAAGGATGCGCGCCAGCACGCTCTTGCCCACGCCGTTGCGGCCGATCAGGCCGGTCCGGCGCAAGTCGAGATGAAGATCGATGTCGGAAAACAGCCACCTGCCCTCGGGCAGGCGATGGGCGACGCGTTGGAGCGTCAGCGACGGAGCACGCATGCGGGCCTCCTGATGCCATGGCGGGACGCGATCCGTCAGACGGATCGGGTTCGACAGGCCGTCTGGCGACGGCGGGCATCAGTGGCGCATTGGCGTCGGCACTCCGGAGGTTCCGGACAGAATGCCACCAGGACATGCAGCGGCAAGTTACCGCCGCGTCACAAGGACTCCAGCAACTCGCCGAAGGCCCGGGCGCAGGCATCGACATGGTCGGCGAGCCGGTGCGTGTCCTTGAGCAGCAGCAGGCGGTCGCCGCGCGCCCGCGCCCAGTCGATCACGCCTTGCACCGGGATCAGCTCGTCGTCCCAGGCATGCACCACCGAGGTGGGCACGGCGGCGGCATCCAGCACCGGCATCGGCCCCATCGAGGTCGGCGGCACCATCAGGAACAGGCCGCGCACCGGCACATCGAGCGACACCCGCGCGGAGATGTACGAGCCCAGGCTGGAACCGGCCAGCACCACCGGCCCGCGCGTGGCGGCGTCGCGGGCGATGTCCAGCAGGCGCTGCAGGCGCGCCGGCACGTCGCCCAGCGGGCTGACCCCGCGCAGTGCATCCAGATCGGTGTAGTCCGGACGTTGATGGGTCCAGCCCAGCGCTTCGGCCACCTCGGCCAGGGCCTTCACCTTGGTCGCGTCCGGGCCGCTCTCGAAACCGTGGGACAGGATGCAATGGCCGCGACTCATCAGGCGTTCTCCGGGCGTTCTTCCAAAACGGGCAAGGCCGCACGCTGCGCGACGGCGCGCGAATGCTAGCATCCGCCGCGATGAGCCTTGCCGCGCCCGCTCCCGATATCCGTTTCGACCCGCTGCCTTACGAGGCACTGCTCGACCCGCGGCCGTGCGAGCGCGTGGACCTGGTGGTGATCCACTGCACCGAACTGCCCGACCTGGCCACCGCACGCCAATACGGCGAGAAAGTGCTGTACGACTCGGGCACCGGCAACAGCGGCCACTGGTACATCGACCGCGACGGTCGCATCGAATGCTGGGTGAGGCCGGAGCGCGCGGCCCACCACGTGCGCGGCAAGAACGCGCACAGCGTAGGCATCGAGCTGGTCAATACCGGGCGCTGGCCGGACTGGCTGGATTCGCGCCGCCAGACGATGGCCGAGCCCTACCCGGATGCGCAGGTCGAAGCCCTGATCGCCCTGCTGCGCTGGCTGCCGACCCCGCTGCCGATGCTGCGCTTCATCGACGGCCACGAGGACCTGGACCTCGAACACGTGCCCGCCAGCGACGACCCGGGCAAACGGGTGAAACGCAAGCTCGACCCCGGCCCGCTGTTCCCGTGGGAACGGGTGCTGGCGGCGGTGCCGCTGCGCCGCGACCGCGCCCCGTGAAACGACGGCGTCGGGCGGGCCGTGCCCCGTCGCTATAATCGGCGTTTCGCGTTTCCCGAAGGCCCCGCCCGCCGTGCCCATGCCCGCTCCGCTGCTGACCGACCTGCTCACGCTCGAACGCCTCGAGGACAACCTGTTCCGCGGCCAGAGCCGGGACATCGGCACCAAGTTCGTGTTCGGCGGGCAAGTGCTCGGACAAGCGCTGGCTGCCGCGCAGGCCACGGTCGACCCGGCCCGCAGCGTGCACTCCCAGCATGCGTATTTCCTGCGTGCCGGCGACATCGGCTCGCCGATCGTCTACGACGTGGACCGCACCCGCGACGGCGGCAGCTTCTCGGTGCGCCGGGTCAGCGCGATCCAGCACGGCAAGGTGATCTTCTTCTGCGCAGCCTCCTTCCAGGAACACGAGGACGGTGCCGAACACCAGGCATCGATGCCGGCCGTGCCGATGCCCGAAGAGCTGGGCAACGACAACGCCACCCCGGCCGAGCGGCTGGCCGCGTTGCCGGAGAAAGTGCAGCGCTGGCTCTCGCGCAACGGGCCCTTCGAGATGCGTCATGTGCATCCGCGCAACGAATTGCACCCCGAGCCGCGCGCGCCGTTCCACCAGCTGTGGCTGCGCCTGACCGAACCGGTCGGCGACGACCCGCAGATGCATCAGGCCTTGCTGGCCTATGCCTCTGACTTCCACCTGCTGGGCACGGCCACGCTGCCGCACGCGATCAGTTACTACCAGCCCGACGTGCAGATGGCCTCGCTCGACCACGCGCTGTGGTTCCACCGCCCGTTCCGGGTGGACCAGTGGCTGCTGTATTCGCTGGACAGCCCCACCGCGCAGGGCTCGCGCGGGCTGTCGCGCGGGCAGTTCTTCAGCCGCGACGGCGTGCTGGTGGCCAGCACGTCGCAGGAAGGCATGATCCGCGTGCGCCACGCGCAGGCACAGGGCTGAGCCATGCGCCGCGTGTTCGCCAGCCAGCGCGTCGAAACCGCAGAGGGCGTGGCCAAGCTGCTGCGCGATGCCGGCATCGAGATCCTCGTCAGCAACGGGCGCGGCTACAAGACGCGCCGCAGCGGCCAGTTCAGTTATCTGGACAAGCCGGACGAGAAAACCATCCCGTCGGTCTGGGTGGTACATGCCGAAGACCAACCCAAGGCGCGGCAGATCCTGCGCGATGCCGGGTTGATGGAAACCACGCGTCCGGTGCAGGGCGATTCGTCCGCCGCGACGATGGGCTTCCGCGCCAGCATCGGCGACGATGCGCAGGCCCGGCAGCAGCGCATGGCCTGGCGCATCCGCATCGTGCTGTTCGTACTGCTTGCCGCCGGCATGGCCTTCGTGGTGATCCGCGCGCGGCAGATGTCGCATGCGGCACCCGCCGCCAGTCCCGTACCCGCTCCGGCACGGGACGACGGGGAAATCCGCATCCGCATCACCGCCCCGACATCGCCGGCACCCGAGGCCGGCCAGCCCGCGGACGCCCAGCCTGCCCGCTGAGGTTTGCGCCGCGCAGGCATGGCGCATGGGTTTCCCCGGTGCCGCAAAAAGACAAGGCCCGCGACTTGCGCGGGCCTTGTCCGTCATCGCAGCGGCGGTTTGCAGTCAGGGCTTGTCAGGGGAGATCGGCGCCTGCGGCGGCATCGGAGGCATTGACGGCTTGCCGCGGCGGTGCGGCATGTCGCGCAACCCGTCAGGCCGCATCATCGGCCCCTTGGCCGCATCGAATTCGGCCTTGCTCAGCATGCCGTCGTGGTTGGTGTCGGCCTTGGCGAACCACGCATCGCGCATCTGCTTGAAGCGCGCCTCGAAATCGGCCTTGTCCACGTAACCGTCCTTGTTCACGTCGAGCGTGGCGAAACGCTCGGCGAACTTCGGATCGGCCTGCGCCTCGGCCTTGCTGATGCGGCCGTCCTTGTCGGTATCCAGCCTCGCCATCCGCTCGTGCCGGCCATCCGGCCCGTCCATCGGGCCACTCTTGCCGTGCCAGCGCATGTGCGGCTTGGGCAGCTCATCCTTTTCCAGCTTGCCGTCATGGTTGGCATCGAGCTGGTCGAAGCGTGCCGCCAGCCACGGCGATGCCGCCGCTTCGCTGCGGTCGATCACGCCGTCGCCGTTCTTGTCCAACGTCTGCCAGGACGGCGGCGACATTTTCTTGCCGGCATCGGCCGGTACGGCCGTCTGCGCCAGCACGGCACCGGCCGGCAGGGCGGCCAGCAGGGAGAGGATCGCGAAGGTCTTGCGCATGTTCATCGTTGCTCCACCAGTGAGGACGCCGTTGCGCCTGTGACGGGGAAAACGCCCGGGCCGTGCCGACGGTTGACACTCGCCCGGCTTCGTTCAGCCGGCCGACAGTCTCATCCCCTGCGCCTGCCCGGCGCTATGCTGCAAACATGGGCAACACCACTGGCCGAGACTCCGACGACCTGCGTCTGTACCAGACGGCCGAGCACGAATGCGGCTACTGGCCCGAACGGGTTGCGCGCGACCTGGTCCTCGACCCGCGCGACCCGCGTCTGGCCAGCACGTATCCGCAGGCACTGGGCTGGGGCTTCCGCCGCTCGGGCAATCTGGTCTACCGGCCCAACTGCGTACAGTGTTCGGCCTGCGTGGCCGTGCGCATCCCCGTTGCCGACTTCACCCCGGACCGCAGCCAGCGCCGCTGCCTCGCCCGCAACGCGCAGGTGCAAGCACGGGTGGTGCCGGCCGAACGCACCGACGAGCAGTTCGCGCTGTACCAGCGTTACCTTGACGCGCGCCACCACGATGGCGGCATGGACGGCCACGGACCGGCCGAATTCGACCAGTTCCTGATCGGCCAGTGGACGCACAGCCGCTTCCTCGAGCTGCGCGAACCGGGCCACGATCACGCCCCCGGCCGGCTGCTGGCGGTGGCCGTCACCGACGTGACCGACGACGCGCTGTCGGCGGTGTACACCTTCTACGAGCCGCAGCTGCATGCGCGCGGGTTGGGCACGCTGGCGATCCTGCGGCAAATCGAGTGGGCACGCCGCGCCGGGCTGCACCACCTGTATCTGGGGTACTGGATCGATGGCCACGCGAAGATGGATTACAAGCGCCGCTACCGCCCGCTGGAACGCTTCGATGGCCGCCACTGGCGCCCGTTCGATACCGGCTGAGTCCCACTTGGAGCGATGCCGCCGATGCATCCCCGCATTTTCCTCCTGCTGCTGATCGCCGCCTGCATGCCCTTGCCGTCCGCCGCCGAGTCTGCGCCGCCGCTGCGCGTGGCCACGTTCAACACCTCGCTCAACGACGATGCCGCCGGCGGCCTGGTCCGCAGGCTCGAAACCGGCGACGACAACGCCCGCAAGGTCGCCGCCGTGCTGCAACGCGTGCGCCCGGACCTGGTGCTGCTCAATGAGTTCGATTACGACGCAGGTCACCATGCCGCCGACCTGTTCCAGCAGCGTTATCTCGAAACGCCGCAACCGCTCGGCGGCGTCGCACTGCACTATCCGTACCGGTACCTCGCCCCGGTCAACACCGGCGTACCGAGCGGTCTGGACCTGGATGGCGACGGCCGCAGCGACGGCCCCGGCGACGCCTGGGGCTTCGGCCGGCATCCGGGCCAGTACGGCATGCTGGTGCTGTCCCGATACCCCATCGACGCCGCGCTCGTGCGCACGTTCCGGCAGCTGCCGTGGAGCGCGCTGCCGGACGCGCGGCGTCCGCTCGATCCCGCCACCGGCCGGCCATGGCACGCGGATGCGACGTGGCGGAAGTTGCGGCTGTCGTCCAAATCGCACTGGGACGTGCCCGTGCTGACGCCCGCAGGCACACTGCACTTCCTCGTCGCGCACCCGACCCCGCCGGTCTTCGACGGCCCGGAAGACCGCAACGGCGCGCGCAATGCCGACGAGATCGGCTTCTGGAAGCACTACCTCTCCGATGATGATGGCGCCTCCCCTGACGGAAACACCGCGACATGGCTGTGCGACGACGCAGGCCGTTGCGGCGGGCTGCCGGCACAGGCCCGTTTCGTCATCGCCGGCGACATGAACAACGACCCCGCCGATGGCGACGGCCGCCATGACGCCATCATCGGGCTGCTCGAACATCCGCGCGTGCTGCGTGCGCCCACGCCGGCAAGCGAGGGCGGCGCCGACGCGGCCCGTGCCTATGCCGCTGCCGGCCTCGTCCGTCGCGGCGCGCCGGGCCACGTCACCGGCGATTTCGGGCCGCGTACCGGCGCACTGCGGCTGGACTACGTGCTGCCGTCCATCGGCCTGGCCGTCGTCGGCAGCGGCGTGTTCTGGCCGCGCACCGACGATCCCGCCGCCGCCCTGAATGCCGCCAGCGACCACCATCTGGCATGGGTGGATCTGCGGCAGGCACACGACTGAAACCCGGCCCGCAATCCGCCGCAAACGCCGGCAAATCGGCATGCACCGGGGCGCGGCAAGGTCGTCGGCAAGGCCCGAGACACATGGCCCAAACTGAACCGTTCCGGCGGAACAGTTGCGTTATGCCGCGCCAAGCCCTACCGTGCACCAGCTGAGTTACAAGGGTCACCTTGAATCGTGGCCCGATGGGTAGATGCAGTTCCACTTCATCGTTGCACCGGATTTTCAATTCTCCTTGCAGCCAGCGTCCCGCCGCACAGCGGCTTTCTCCGTTACAAGGAACATTGAAATGTCCAATACCGAAACCGGTACCGTGAAGTGGTTCAACGACGCCAAGGGCTTCGGCTTCATCACCCAGGACGCCGGTGGCGAAGACCTCTTCGTGCACTTCCGTTCGATCCAGTCCTCGGGCTTCAAGTCCCTGCAGGAAGGCCAGAAGGTCTCCTACGTGGCCGTGAAGGGCCAGAAGGGCATGCAGGCCGACCAGGTCCGCGTGCTCTGATCGGGCAAGCCCTGATCCAGGCTCCTGCCTGAACGAAAAAGCCCGGCTCCATGCCGGGCTTTTTCATGCCTGCCGCACCAGTCGGCGCCGCGTCAGGCGGTGCCGGCGGCACGCCTGGCCAACCAGCCGTCCAGCTCGCGCGCGAAGGCCTGGCGGTCGCGCACATGCAGGCTCGCCGGCCCGCCGGTCTGCACGCCCGCGCCGCGCAACTCGTCGAGGAAATTGCGCACCGACAGCCGCTCGGCCATGTTGTCCGGCGTGAAACGCTCACCGCGCGGACTGACGGCCAGACCGCCTTTCTCGATCACCCGCGCCGCAAGCGGGATGTCCTGGGTGACCACGAGATCGCCGGCTGCCAGCCTGCGCACGATTTCATCGTCGGCCACGTCGCAGCCGCCCCCCACCTGCACAGCGCGCACGAAGCGCGAGGCGGGGCAACGCAGCCACTGATTGGCCACCAGCGTGACCTGCACCTGTGCGCGCTCGGCGGCACGAAACAGGATCTCCTTGATCACCACCGGGCAGGCATCGGCATCCACCCAGATGGACGGCCAAGGCGTCTGCCCGATGTCGCGCGTCGGCGTCACGGCGTGGACGAGGTTTCTTTCGCCACGTCGTCGGTGGGCGCATCGGAAACCGCGTCATCCGGCATCTCGGCGGAGGTGGCGCCATCACGCGCGGCGCGCTTCTTTGCCAGCTTCTCGTCTTTCTGCTTCTTCTTGGCCAGCTCACGCTGCCGCTTCTCGAACGAATAATTGATCTTTGCCATGAGCTGTCTCCAACTGGGAGGGTGAAAGGGCAAACCTGCCGAGGCCCGGCAGTACCCGAAAACAAAAACCGAAACCCGCACACGAGCACGCCCGCGCGACCGGTCCCGCCGATGCAAGCCAGGCGGCACCCGGCGACGGACTACCTGCCCCGCGCCAGCCATGCGCGCAGCGCCGTCGCCACCGGCTGCGGACGCTCGATGGGCGTCAGATGGCCGCTGTCGGGCACCATCACCAACTCGCCATCCGGCAGCAGCGCGGCCATTTCCTCGCTGAGCGGCGGCGGGGTGACCCGATCCAGCGCCCCGCACACGACCAGCGCAGGGCCTGGATAGGCGGCAAGCAGAGCGCGTCCGTCCTTGCGTTGCCAACCATTCTGGCGCAGAAACACCTCCGCGCCCAAACGCGTGGTCATCGAACGCACGCGCGCCACCATCGCCTCGTCGCGGAAATGGGCCGGCGCCATGAAGCGCTCGGCGATGTTTTCGCCGAAACCGCTG